>ENA-UPXC01003350-UPXC01003350.1-human-gut-metagenome-genome-assembly--contig:-NODE-3350-length-16789-cov-4.303614_pt1 | contig 16789 bp, 15 predicted proteins | sample MGYA00250047_ERZ773371 | MGnify/ENA primary metagenome ERZ773371 (study PRJEB29103, sample SAMN06111975) | human gut metagenome | biome: human gut; feature: ankylosing spondylitis patient; material... | reverse complement strand
CGCGCTCCTACACGCACACTATGCATCGCGACAAGACAATTCCCCTATCACATTTTTTAATGATACGGCGACCACCGAGATCTACACTCTTTCCCTACACGACGCTCTTCCGATCTTATAACTAAACCATCTAAAGCCATAATATTTCTCCCTTCTATATAAACTTTTAATAAATTAATTATTACACAATATACATATATTGTGAATAGGAGGATTTAATTATATATTTATAATTTCCTTTTATTATTAAAATATTGTATAATTATAAGTTAGGAATTGAAATTTATAAGGGGGCTAAATTATGAAATTTTGGAAATTACATGGAATAGGAAATGATTTCGTAGCTATAGATGGAAGATTTGACAATAAAGAGGCATCAGATTATTCTGAATATGCTAAAGCAGTATGTCATAGAAAATTTTCTGTAGGAGCAGATGGATTGCTTGTTGTTAAAAATTCTGATAACTGTGATGTAGAAATGGTCTATTATAATGCAGATGGAAGCAGAGCAGCTATGTGTGGAAATGGATTAAGATGTTTTGTTAAGTTCGTTTATGATAATAATATAGTTAGAAAAGAAGAATTTAGTGTTAATACATTAGATGGTGTAAAAAAAGTTAAAATAAATCTTAAAGGTGAAGAAATAGATACTATAAAAGTTAATATGGGAAATGGAAGTTTTTTATGTGAAGATATTCCTGCTATATCTAATAACAAAGTATTTATAGGTGAGAATATAGATGTCTTAGATAAAAACTTTGAAGTAAACGCTATGCTTATGGGTGTACCACATGTTGTTATATTAGTTGATGATATAAGTATAGAAGAAGTATGTAAATATGGACCTTTATTAGAAAAAAATAAAAATTTCCCAAAAGGAACTAATGTAAATTTTGTGAAAATAGAAGATAATAATAACATTATAGTTAGTACATGGGAAAGAGGATGTGGATACACATTAGGATGTGGAACTGGAATGACAGCATCAGCAATAATATGTAATTATTTAGGAAAAGTAAATAAAAGTGTAAATGCAAAATCTGAAGGTGGATGTGTGAAAATAGATATAGATGATTTTGTTTATATGACAGGACCTGCTGTTAAAATATGTGAAGGAACTTTGGAGGTATAGTAAATGGCAATAAGTATGACAGGATTCGGAAGAGGAGAGTATAAGGATGATAATTATCAGTTCTTAGTTGAATGTAAGACTATAAATCATAAGTATGCAGATATAAATATACGTCTTCCGAGAAAATTATCATTTTTAGAGGATAAGGCAAGGATATTAGTTAAAGACTATATAAAAAGAGGTAGAGTTGATTTATATATAAAGCTTGACTTATTAGGTAGTGAAGATGTAAACTTAAAGTTTGATGAAGCGTTAGCAACTCAATATGTATCAATACTAAAACAAATAAAAGACAAGTTTGACCTAGTTGATGATATAAGTGTAATGAATATTGCAAAGTTTCCTGATGTTATAAAAACTGAGGAAAAAGAAGATGATGAAGATAAGTTATGGTCAATGTTAAAAGTAGCTTTAGAAAATGCATTACTTAAGTTAAAAGAAATGAGAAGTGAAGAAGGTAAAAAGTTAGCAGAGGATATACAAAATAGATGTGATCTTCTTAAAAATTATATTGAAGATATTGAAAAATACTCATATAATGTTGTTATTGATTATAAAGAAAAATTAAAAAATAGAATAAGTGATATGTTAGAAGATCCTAGCATAATAGATGAAAGTAGATTAGCTCAAGAAGTTGCTATATATGCAGATAAAAGCAGCATAACAGAGGAAATAGTAAGGTTTAAAAGTCATATAGAACAATTAAAAAATACTGTTGTAAAAAATGAATCAATAGGTAGAAAAATAGACTTTTTAATCCAAGAGATGAATAGAGAAACAAATACTATAGGCTCTAAATCTTCTGATTTAAATATAACGAACTTAGTTGTGGAAGTAAAAAGTGAATTAGAGAAAATAAGAGAACAAATACAAAATATAGAATAATTATAAATTATTAAATAGATTTTAAGACATAATTATATGAACAAATAGAAAGGAAGAGATTGATGCTTAATAGAAAAGGTCTATTATTAGTTGTATCAGGTCCATCAGGTGCAGGAAAAGGTACGATATGTAAAGCGTTATTAAACAAAAATGATCAGATAAAATTATCAGTATCAGCTACAACTAGAAAACCAAGAAATGGAGAAGTTCATGGTGTTAACTATTTCTTCATAGAAAAAGAAGAATTTACTAAAATGATAGAAAATGGTGAATTCTTAGAATATGCTCAAATATATGATAACTTCTATGGAACTCCAAAAGCTGCTATAATAGAATGCTTAGAAAAAGGGCAAGATGTTATATTAGAAATAGAAATGCAAGGAGCAAGACAAATAAAAGAAGTTTATCCTGAAGGAGTATTTATATTTGTGCTTCCACCATCGTTAGAAGAACTAAAAAGTAGAATTGTTGGAAGAGGTACAGAAACTCAAGAAGAGATAGAAAAGAGATTTAGCTGTGCTTTTGAAGAAATAAATCAAATAGTTAACTATGATTACTTTATAGTTAATGAAGATATAGAAAAATCAGTTAGTGATGTTGAAGCTATAATATGTGCTGAGAAAAATAAAGTTACTAGATATAAAAATAACATTATAGATAAATTTAAGGAGGAATTATAAAATGTTAAAGCCATCAATAAATGAAGTATTAGATAAAATAGACAACAGATATTACTTAGTAGGAACTGTTGCAAAGAGAGCAAGAGAGATAATAGATGGAGCTGAAGTTTATGTTTCAGCTAAAAATAGAGATAATAATAAGCCAGTAACTATAGCTACTCAAGAAGTTGCTGATGAAAAAATAACATTTAGATTATTAACTCAAGAAGAAATAGATAAAAAAGAAGAAGTAATAATAGAAGAACATACTACAGAAGAGGAGTAAGTTCTATGTTAAAGGATAAGACTGTTGTAATAGGAGTAAGTGGTGGTATAGCTGTATACAAAACTTTAGATGTTGTTAGTAGATTAAGAAAACTTGGCGTAAATGTTAATGTAATAATGACAAAATCTGCAACGGAATTTGTTACACCATTATCATTCCAATCATTAAGCCAAAATTATGTAGTTTGTGATATGTTTGAAGATCCTAAAACTTGGGATGTAGAACATATATCTCTAGCTAAAAGAGCTGATGTATTCTTAATAGCACCAGCTACAGCTAATGTTATAGGTAAAATTGCAAATGGAATAGCAGATGATATGCTTACTACAACAGTTATGGCTACAAAGGCAAAAGTATTAATAGCACCAGCTATGAATACTAATATGTATGAAAATCCAATATTACAAAGAAATATAAATACATTAAAAGAATTAGGATATAATTTTGTAGAGCCAGAAAGTGGTAGGCTTGCTTGTGGAGATACAGGTAAAGGAAAATTAGCATCTCCAGAAACTATAGTGGATGAAGTTGTTAAATTGCTTTCAAAAGGGCAAGATTTAAAGGGAAAAAGTATAATAGTAACAGCTGGACCAACAGTTGAGAGTATTGACCCAATGAGATACATAACTAATAGATCTACTGGAAAAATGGGTTACTCTATAGCTAAAGAAGCTATAGAACGAGGAGCAGATGTTACCCTTATAACAGGTCCAACAAATTTAACTCCACCACAAAATCTGAAAAAACTAGTAAAAATAGAATCTGCAAAAGATATGTACGAAGCTGTTTTAGCAAACTTGGATGAAAATGATGTGGTTATAAAAAGTGCAGCAGTAGCAGATTATAAACCTAAAAACTACTCTAATAAAAAAATAAAAAAATCAGATGATGATTTAGTTATAGAATTAGATAGAAATAAAGATATAGCACAAGAAATAGGAAAAATAAAAAATAATAAAATCTTAGTTGGATTTGCAGCTGAGACAAATGACCTTATAGAAAATGCAAGTCTTAAAATAAAAAAGAAAAATCTAGACTTCATAGTAGCTAATGATTTGACTAAAGAAGGTGCAGGATTTGGTGTAGACACTAATATAGTTAAAATCATAGACAAAGAAGGTAATATTACAGAATATCCTAAAATGAAAAAAGAAGAGGTAGCAAATATTATTTTAGATAAGATAAAAGAGCTACTTAGTGTATAAGCATCTATTAATATAGATGCTTATATTTTTACGTAACAGGATATAATTTAACTAAAAGATATAAATAAAAAATAGAGGTTAGAATATGGAAAAATACGCAAAAGTCATAGTAAGAAGTAATACTTTCCACACTGACAACTTATTTACATATAAAATACCGGAATTTTTAAAAAATCAGATATATGTTGGTCATAGGGTTTTAGTACCATTTGGAAAAGGAAATAAACCTACAGAGGCTTTTGTATTTAAAATATCTGATACTTTAGAAGAAGATATGAAGCTTAAGGAAGTAGTAGATGTATTAGATGAAGAACCTATTTTTAAATTAGAGGATTTAGAACTTGTAAACTGGATGAAAAATAGATATCTTTGTACTTATATAGATTGCATAAATTTAATATATCCTAAAGGATATAAAGTAAATAACTATAAAGTTGTAAGTTTAAGTGATGAAGTATTGAATTTAAATGAAAATGAGTTTACAGATTTATTATCATCATTAGATGATATACAAAAATATATTATTAGTAAAATAAATATATCAAAGGGAAAATTAAAAACTGAAAAGTTAAAGAAAATACCTAATATAAATTATATATTAGATAAAATGAGTAAAAAAAATATAATTAATTTAAAATGGGAATATAAAAATCATAAGAATGAAAAAAACTTGTGTTATATATCACTTTCAATAGAAGCTGATGAAGTTGATGACTATTTAAAGAAAAATAAAATAAACTTAGGTGCAAAACAAAAGGAAATAGTAAATTTCCTAAAAAATAATGATAGAGTAGAAATTAATGATTTGATTGATATATTAAAGGTATCTAAACAAAGTATATTATCACTTCAAAATAAGAATTTGATAGATATTAAATTGGAAGATTACTATAGAAATCCAGAAAATGCTTATACTTTAGAGCAAAAAGAAATATATTTAAATGAAGAACAAAAAAATGCATGTAACAAAGTTATATCGGAAATGTTTGACCAAAATAAAAAACCTTATATGTTACATGGAGTAACAGGTAGTGGAAAAACTGAAGTATATATGGAGATAATAGATTATGCTTTGAGTCAAGGGTTAGATAGCATAGTATTAGTTCCAGAGATTGCTTTAACACCACAGACTATAACTAGGTTTAAAAATAGGTTTGGAGACATTGTAGGTGTTTTTCATAGTCAATTATCTGAAGGACAAAAACATGATGTTTATAAAGCTATTAAATCTGGTAATATAAGAATATTAATAGGAGCAAGATCTGCTTTATTTGCGCCTTTTAATAGTTTAGGAGTAATAATAATTGATGAGTTTCATGAAACTTCTTATAAATCAGAAAAGAATCCTAAATTTAGTGCAATAGAAGTTGCAAAATTTATTGCTAATAAAAATAATATATCATTAGTATTAGGTTCTGCAACTCCGTCTATAGATGAATATTATAAAGCAAAAAATGGAGAATATAACCTTATTGAAATAAAGCAAAGGGCTAATAAAAATCCACTTCCTAAAATTGAAGTTGTAGATATGAAAGAAGAGTTAAATAAAGGAAATAAAAGTATCTTTAGTTTTAAGCTACAAGATGAAATAAAACAAGCTATTAAAAATAATAATCAAGTAATATTATTTTTAAATAGAAGAGGATATGCGAGTTTCGTATCATGTAGAAGTTGTGGATATGTGTTTCAATGTGAAAATTGTGATATATCTCTTACATATCACAAGGGCAAAAATATAGGAAGATGCCATTATTGTGGTTATGAAAGAGAGATACCGAAGGAATGTCCAGAGTGTAGTAGTATATATGTTAAGCCTTTTGGAGTAGGTACTCAAAAAATAGAAGAAGAATTAAAAGTAATTTTTCCAGAACTTAAGGTTCTTAGAATGGATAAGGATACAACTTCAAAAAAAGGGTCTCTTGAAGAAATATTAAATAAATTTAAAAATAAAGAAGCAGATATATTAATCGGAACACAAATGTTAAGTAAAGGTCTAGATTTTGATAATGTAACTTTAGTAGGTATCTTATCTGCAGACATGATATTAAACTTCCCAGATTTTAAAAGTTTTGAAACTACATTTCAATTAATAACTCAGGTTTCAGGACGTGCTGGTAGATCAGATAAAGAAGGAAAAGTAGTGCTTCAGACATATGATACAGATCACTACTCAATAAGACGAGCTATTAATTATGACTTTGAAGGTTTTTATGAAGATGAAATAAAAATAAGGAAAGCATTTGGATATGCTCCATTTAACAATATGATAAGTGTAGTTGTAAGTGGAGAAAATGAAAACTTAGTAAAAAAGAATATTCAAAATATGTACGACTCTATTATATATTTACTAAAAGGAAGAGGTATAACTGATTTTGAATTTATACTAGGACCAAATCCTTGTTCAATTTCTAAGATAAATCAAAGTTATAGATGGCAAATATTATTTAAAGATGATAATATTGAAATTAATTTATTAAAGGGTATAATAAAATATATATGTATAACAAAAAGAGATGTTGTGTTTAGCAAAGAAATAAACATATCAATAGATATTAACCCAAATAGTGTATTATAGGAGGAATAAAAAATGGCATTAAGAGAAATAGTTCAAATAGGAGAACCAGTTTTAAGAAAGAAAGCAAAAAAAGTTGAAGTAATCGATGAAAAGATATTACAAATATTAGATGATATGGCAGATACAATGTATAATGCTGATGGAGTAGGACTTGCTGCACCTCAAGTTGGTATATTAAAAAGAATAGTAGTTATAGATATCGGAGATGGACTACTAGAACTTATAAATCCTGAAATAATAGAAACATCTGGAGAGCAAATAGGAGAAGAAGGATGTTTAAGTGTTATAGGAGAATCAGGAATAGTTAGAAGACCAAATGTTGTAAAAGTAAGAGCTTATAATAGAAAATGTCAATTATTTGAAATAGAAGGAGAAGAGCTTTTAGCTAGAGCATTCTGCCACGAGATAGATCATTTAGATGGTATACTATACGTAGATAAAGTAGAAAAATAATAGGAGCTGATAAAATGAGAGTACTATTTATGGGAACGCCTGATATAGCTACAGGGTGTTTGCAAAAACTGATAGATGAAAAATATGACATAATAGGTGTTGTAACTCAACCTGACAAGCCACAAAATAGAGGTAAAAAATTAGGTATGCCACCTGTTAAAGAATTAGCTTTAAAATATGATATACCTGTATATCAACCAATAAAAGCTAGAGATGAAGAATTTGTAGCAACTTTAAAAGAACTAAATCCAGATATAATAGTAGTAGTTGCATTTGGTCAAATACTTCCAAAGTCAATATTAGATATACCTAAATTTGGATGTATAAATGTTCACGTTTCATTATTGCCTAAGTATAGAGGAGCAGCTCCAATAAACTGGGTAATAATAAATGGAGAAGAAAAGACTGGAGTTACTACTATGTATATGGATGAAGGTCTAGATACTGGAGATATGATATTAACAGAAGAATTTGATTTAGATGATGAAATAACAGCAGGTGAACTTCATGACAAAATGAAAGATAGAGGAGCAGATGTTTTAATAGAAACATTAAAACAAATAGAAAAAGGAACTGCTCATAGAATACCTCAAAATCATGAAGAGTTTACATATGCTCCAATGATGAATAAAGCCTTAGGAGAAATAAACTGGTCAAAATCAGCAAGAGAAATACATAATCTTGTAAGAGGTGTAAATCCATGGCCAAGTGCTTATACAACTTATGAAGGATCGACTATGAAGGTATGGAAAACTGAAGTTTTAAATGAAACTAGTGATAAAGAGCCAGGAACAATACTTAAGGTTGATAAAGATGGTATAAGAATAAGTACTAAGGATAATGTAGTTTTAGTTAAAGAAATTCAAATGCCAGGAAAGAAAAGAGTGCTTGTATCTGAATATATAAAAGGAAATAATATAAACACTAATACAATATTAGGTTAGGTATGAATATGATAGATATCAAAAAATACCTAACTACGATAGGGATATTAATAGCAATACTTATTTTAGGTACTGCTATTATAAATATATTTATATCTAGTTTAGTTAATATATTTGGATTATTAATTAATATTTTAGTATTATCTATAATAATAATTATAATTTTTTCAACAATAGTTACTTATAATATAATTAAAGATAAAAAAGTTAATTCTAGTTTAATGAAAATTAACTTAAAAATTGCAAACTTATTATTTAATCCAGTTATTTTTATAGCTTCATCTATAGGTATACCTAAAAATGAAATGAGAAAAATATATGTAAAGTTAAATAATAGCTATATATATAGCAACAAATATAATTTTAATTCTAAAGATATAATGATACTTATACCTCATTGTGTACAAAAAAATAGTTGTAAATTAAAAGTAACTAATAAAATAGAAAATTGTGCAAAATGTGGGTTATGCAATGTAAGTGATTTAGTAAAACTAAAAGAAAAAACAGGAATAAACATATTCATAGCTACAGGTGGAACATTAGCTAGAAAAGTAATTATAGAAAATAAACCTAAAGCTGTTATAGCTGTAGCTTGTGAAAGAGATTTAACATCTGGTATTCAAGATATGAAGCATATACCAGTGTTAGGTATATTTAATAAAAGGCCAAATGGTCCGTGTGTAGATACTTTTATAGATATACACGAAGTTGAAGATGCAATAAATTTCTTAACTAATAAAAAATAAATACTAAGGGAGAGTGGTTTTAATGCCATATTATGGTTACGCAGGTTATGGATATTATGGATGGGATCCTACATTTATAATCTTAGTTCCAGCTATACTTTTTACTATTTATGCTCAGTTTAAAGTAAGTTCTACAACTAGTAGATTTTTAAGAGTTAATACTCAAAGAGGATTTACAGGAGAACAAGTTGCAAGAAGAATATTAGAATCAAATGGATTATATGATGTTAGAATTGAAATGGTAAGAGGTCATTTAAGTGACCATTATGACCCAAGAAATAAGGTATTAAGACTATCACAGGATATATACTATGGAACATCAGTAACATCAGTAGCTGTTGCTGCTCATGAATGTGGCCATGCGATTCAACATGCTAAAGGATATGTGCCTCTAAATTTAAGAAGTAGTTTAGTTCCGGTAGTAAACTTTGCATCAAATATATCATGGCTTTTAATCGCGTTAGGATTTATTATGAGAGGTCCATTTTTAGAAATAGGTATACTTTTATTTTCAGCATCAGTTTTATTTCAAATAATAACTTTGCCTGTTGAGTTTAATGCTTCTAATAGAGCATTAGTTCAACTTGGAGATTTAGGTATTGTAGAAGGTAAAGAGTTAAGCCAAAGTAGAAAAGTACTTACAGCAGCAGCATTAACATATGTTGCAGCGGCTTTAACATCAGTACTTCAATTACTTAGATTAGTAGCAATAGCTAACAGAGATAATGATTAAATGGAGATTGTCCTAGAGTTTCTAGGACTTTTTCTGTGTAAAATAGAAGGAGACAACATATGAAGGCAAGAGAGATAGCATTTAAAATTCTTTGCGATATAGAAGAGAATAACAACTATTCTAATATAGCAATAAATAAACATTTTAAAAATTTAAAAATATCAAATCAAGATAGAGGACTAGCTACAGAAATTGTATATGGAGTAGTTGAAAATAAATACTATTTAGACTATGTTATAAATAAACTTTCAAAGATAAAGACGCAAAAATTATCAATCTGTGTTAAAATATTACTAAGAATGGGGATTTATCAGATTGCGTTTTTAAATAGTATTTCGGATTACGCAGCTGTAAATGAAACTGTTAACTTAGTTAAGAAGTATGATAAAAGATCTAGTGGATTTGTAAATGCCATACTTAGAAATATTATAAGAAATAAAGATGAGATATTAAATGTAGATATAGAAAATGACGATATAATGTATCTATCTACTAAATATTCATATAGTCCTTGGATGATAAAAAACTTTATTAATAGTTTTGGAAAAGATTTTACAGAAGACTTAATAGAAGCTAATAATGAAAAGCCTAGTATATATTTAAGAACGAATACATTAAAGATTAGCAGAGATGAGCTTATAGAAAAATTAAAAGAAAATGGTTTAAAAGCTTATAAAGTATCTATCATAGATGAAGCTATAAGGGTTGAAAATCTTAAAGATATAGAAAATAATGAATTATTTAAAGAAGGATTATTTACTATACAAGATATAAGTTCTATGATGGCATCAAAGGTATTAAATCCTAAAGAAAATTCAAATGCATTAGATGTATGTAGTGCTCCTGGAGGAAAAACTACTCACATAGCAACACTTATGAACAATACTGGTAAGGTTATTTCTAGAGATGTATTTGAACATAAATTAAAACTTATAAATAATACAGTAAATAGATTAGGTCTTACAAATGTAGAAGTTGAAAACTTTGATGCATCTATTTTAGATGAAAATAGTATAAATAAATTTGATTATGTTTTAGCTGATGTTCCTTGCTCGGGTCTGGGTATAATAAGAAGAAAGCCAGAAATAAAATATAAATCAAAGGCAGAAATAAAAGATTTACCAGTTTTACAAAGAAAGATTTTAGAAAATGCATCTAAGTATGTTAAGGTAGGTGGAAATCTTTTATACAGTACATGTACTATATTAGATAGTGAAAATATAGAAGTAATAAATAATTTCTTAAAAGAAAATGACAACTTTGAATTAGTACCTATCGATGAAGTAAATGTAGATTTAGATAATCAAGAAAAAGGATACTTAAAAATATATCCTAATATTCACGGAATGGATGGATTCTTTATAGCGAAATTAAAAAGAGTAAGGTAGTGATAATATGAGTCAAAATAAAGTAGCATTAAAAAACTTTACAGAAGAAGAATTAAAAGAATTTGTAAAATCTATAGGAGAGCCAGCATTTAGAGGTTCTCAAATATATTCTTGGATATACAAAGGAGCAAAGACTTTTGATGATATGAAAAATATACCAAAGTCTTTAAGAGAAAAGCTTGAAGAAGTTTCGTTTATTGGAAATTTAAAAATAGAATTAAGCTTAAAATCTAAGGTAGATAAAACTAGAAAATATCTATTTGAATTAAATGATGGTAATATAATAGAATCTGTAATGATGGATTATGAAGATAGAGTTACTGTTTGTATATCAAATCAAGTTGGTTGTAGAATGGGATGTAGATTCTGTGCATCTACATTAGAAGGATTAATAAGGAATCTAGAACCATGGGAAATTATAGATCAAATACTTAAGATACAAGAAGATATAGGAAAGAGAGTTTCAAATTTAGTTTTAATGGGCAGTGGAGAACCATTAGATAATTTTGAAAATACTAAGAAGTTCTTAAGAATTGTTAATGATAAAAATGGTTTAAATATAGGCTATAGACACATAACATTATCTACATGTGGAATAGCTCCGAAGATGAGGGAATTAGCTGATTTAGAAATTCCTATTAACTTAGCACTTTCTCTTCATTCTCCGTATGATGAAAAAAGAAAAGAAATAATGCCTATAGCAAATGCTTATCCAATAAAAGATATATTAGATGCGTGTAAATACTATATTAAAAAAACAAATAGAAGGGTCACTATAGAATACTCTTTAATAAAAGGTGTAAATGATTCAGAAAAAGAAGCACAAGAACTTATAAGATTATTAAAGGGAATGTTGTGTCATGTAAATTTAATTCCTGTTAATAATGTTGAAGAAAGGGATTTTAAAAGACCAGATAAATCTCATATATACAGATTTAGAGATATACTAGAAAAAAATAATATACCAGCTACAGTTAGAATATCTATGGGCTCAGATATAGGTGGAGCTTGTGGACAATTGAGAAGAAAACATAAGTAGCTTTAAGGGGGTATTTTTGTGATTTATAACTGTGCATCCCATATAGGTAAAGTCAGAAAAAATAACGAAGACTACTGTAAGGGTGAGATAATAGACACAGATTTTGGATCTGTTGGAATATTCGCATTAGCTGATGGAATGGGTGGACATAACAAAGGTGAAGTAGCAAGTAAACTAGCAGTAGAAAATATAATTGAGTTTCTTAAAGAAAATTTATTACAAAGTAGTAATATAAAGATTGATTATATTGATGATATTATTAAGCAAGCTTATCATAATGTTAATAATATAATATATGAAAAATCTATGAGCAGTTTAGAATTTGAAGGTATGGGAACTACACTTGTAATAGCAATTATATATAAAAATAATTTATATGTTGCTAACGTAGGAGATAGTAGATGTTATTTACTTAATGAAAATGGCTTTAATAAAATAACAATAGATCACTCAGTTGTTGAAGAACTTGTAAAAGCAAATATTATTACTGAAGAAGAAGCAAAAACACATCCAAGAAGGAACCATATAACTAGAGCTATAGGAACAGATGAAATGGTTATAGTAGATATATTTAAGAAGCAAATAGATGCAGGTAACAAGATATTATTAACAAGTGATGGATTAACTGGATTTGTAGATGATAATACTATAAAAGATACACTATTAAAAGATGAGGATGTAAATGATTTAACAAAAGAATTGATAAACACTGCAAATGACGTTTCTGGAAGGGATAATATTTCAGTTATATTGATAGAAGAGAAATAGGATGGTGATAAAGTGGGAGAGACTGTTTTAGGAAACAGATATGAAATCATCAAAAAAATTGGTGATGGAGGTATGGCTTTTGTATATAAAGCTAAAGATATTTTATTAAATAGAATAGTTGCAGTTAAAGTATTAAGGCCAGAATTTGTAGATGATGATGAATTCTTAGGTAAATTTAAAAGGGAAGCAGAGGCAGTTGCAAGTCTTTCACACCCTAATATAGTAAACGTATACGATGTAGGAGAAGATGGAAAAGTTCATTATATAGTAATGGAATACATTGATGGGCAAAATTTAAAGGAAATAATAAAGAATGAAGGAACATTAGATGAATATACAGCCCTTGATATAACAAAGCAAATAGCTATGGCTCTTAGTGCAGCACATAAAAAGGGTATAATTCATAGGGACATAAAGCCTCATAATATACTTATATCTAATGAAGGTAGAGTAGTTAAGGTTGCTGACTTTGGTATAGCAAAAGCTGTTTCAAACTCAACTATGACTAATATTGGTAGCATAATAGGCTCTGTACACTATTTTTCACCAGAACAAGCAAAGGGTAAATTTGTAAGTAATAATGCAGATCTTTATTCGTTAGGAATAGTTTTATATGAAATGATAATCGGAAAAGTTCCTTTTAGAGGAGATAGTCCTATATCTATAGCATTACAACATATAAACGATGAAATTGAATTTACCTCAGAAGAACAGATAAATATACCTCAAAGTGTTAGAACTATAATCAAGAAACTAACTGAAAAATCTAGTGTTGATAGATATCAAAGTGCTGAGGAAGTTATAGAAGATATAGAGTATATAGAAAAGAACATAGATTTAGATTTTATAAAAGAGTATGATAACTATGTTACGAAAAATATAGATATTAAAGATTTAAATAAACAGATAAATATAGAAAAAAATAGACATGCTGAAGACGTAGTTTATGATGATGAAGACGATGATGATTACTATGAAGAAGAAAAGCCTAAGTATAAAAAGAAGCAAAAAAATAAAAAATCGCCTAACAAGAGTAGAAAAAGATTAAAGATAGCTTTAGCTATATTAATTTTAATTTTAGTTACTCAAATATTTATATTTGCTAAATTCTTTTTAGGTGGACCAGGGAATAAAGAAGGTCAGATAAGTGCACCAGATTTATACAATTTAACATTAGATGAAGCTCAAAGAAGTCTTGATAAGCTAAATCTAAATATAAGAGTTAATATAGAAGATGAGTATAGTAATGAAGTTGAAAAAGGTAAAATAATATCTCAACAACCTATGTCAGGTTCTACTCTTCAAGAAGGTGATACAGTAACTTTAGTATTAAGTAAAGGTCCTATGAAAGGCAATATACCTAATGTAGTGGGACTTACTTTAGGTGAAGCAGGAAACATTTTAAAAGAAAATAAGTTATCTACCCGTACAGACGATACCCGTCGCGTGAAGGAAGTGGGGACGCGGATTGCTGCCGCTGTAGAAGCTTACTTGAAATCTCAGGGATTGGAAAAGCAGATCGAAGGGTACCAGTGGGAATTCAATCTGGTACAGAGTCCTGAAATGAATGCCTGGTGTATGCCCGGAGGGAAGGTGGTCGTGTATGAAGGAATTTTGCCGGTTTGTGAAAATGATGATGGTTTGGCTGTTGTGATGGGACATGAGATTGCTCATGCGATTGCCCGGCATGGAAACGAACGGATGAGTCAGCAGATATTGATACAAGCTGGAAGTACTGCTGCTGCATATGCTTTAAAAGAAAAATCGGAGTCGACTCAGGCACTCTTGGGGACTGCTATCGGTTTAGGGGCTAATTACGGTGTGATCTTGCCTTTTTCGCGGAAGCATGAGTTGGAAGCCGATCGTTTGGGATTGATTTTTATGACGATTGCCGGATATAATCCGGAAGAGGCGATTCCTTTCTGGACCCGGATGGCTTCTGCAGGATCGGGACAAAAACCACCGGAGTTTATGTCTACACACCCTTCGGATGCCCATCGTATAGAGCAGATAAAAGCATTGATGCCTGAGGTTTTGAAATATAAAAAGTGAGGATAAACCCGGCTTTACTGGGGGGGGGAATGACCGAGGTGTAAAAACAGGGATTAAAGAACAGAGGAAATAGATCCGAATCTTTAATCCCTGATTTTTTTAGAGCTTACTAGCGTCGATCAGAAGTTCTTTGTTGTATTCTCCCTTAGCCAGTTTTTCTGCCACATTCTTGAATGCCTTGATGGTATATTTTACATCTTCGAGTGTATGCATAGAAGTCGGAATCAGGCGGAGCAACAATTGTCCTTTCGGAATAACCGGATATACGACGATCGAACAGAAAATATTGTAATTTTCACGCAGGTCGAATACGACTTGCATTCCTTCGGCAACACTACCGGAAAGATATACCGGAGTAACCATCGAGTTGGTGATACCGATATTCATACCGTCTGCTTTAAGACCGTTTTGTAAAGCATGAGCGATGGTCCACAACTTTTCGCGTCTTTCCGGTTGGCTTTTCAGCATCTCGAGACGTTTGATCGCTCCTTCGACCATCGGCATAGTCAGGGATTTTGCGAACATTTGTGAACGCATGGTATAACGCAAAGACATACATACATCTTCATCTGTGGCGACGAAAGCGCCGAAACCTGCCATAGCTTTGGCAAAAGTACCGAAATAAAGGTCCACTTTATCCTGAACACCGAAATGTTCACCTGTACCGGCACCTGTCGGTCCCATTGTTCCGAATCCATGGGCATCGTCGACCAGCAAGCGGAAATTGAATTCAGATTTTAAAGCAGTGATTTCATCCAATTTACCTAAATCTCCTGCCATTCCGAATACGCCTTCTGTAACTACCAGAATACCTCCACCGGTAGTCGCTACATATTTCGTGGCATGTTCGAGCTGTTTGCGCAGGCTGCTCATATCGTTGTGTACGTATACATAACGTTTGGCCGGCGACAGACGCAAACCGTCCATGATACAAGCATGGGACTCCGCGTCATAAACGATACAGTCGAAACGTGAAGTCAGTGAGTCGATGATAGAAATCATGCCCTGATAGCCGAAATTTAACAGGAATGCGTCCGGTTTACCGACGAAATCGGCTAACTGTGATTCCAGGTATTCATGACGGGAAGTCTGACCGCTCATCATACGGGCTCCCATCGGGTAAGCCAGCCCCCATTGAGCGGCTGCCTCTGCATCGACTTTCCGGACTTCCGGATCGTTTGCCAGACCGATGTAGTTGTTCAAACTCCAATTTAACACTTCTTTCCCGCGGAACATCATCCGGGGACCGATTTCTCCTTCCAATTTCGGAAATGCGAAATAGCCGTGTGCTTCTTTGGCATACTGGCCGATATTACCTCTTTGTTTTTTTACTCTTTCAAAAATGTCCACGTCGATAATATTTTGAAAATTTGTAGAATACTGTATTTTAACTTGGCAAAAGTAATAAATAAAGGTAAAAGGTAAAAGGTAAAAGGTAAAAGATGTACCATAATACGTATAATTACTTAGAGTAGGAAGAAGAATGCGTATGAAGGGTTAGTGAAAAGTGGAGAGTAAATATTAAAAATACTTGAAAGTAATGAAGCTCAGAAAAGTTTTTACCTTTTACTTTTTACTTTTTGTTTTTTCCTCTATCTTTGCATGATGCAAAAAAAGCGTTCCGTTTATGAAGAAATTTTGGGGATTTTTACTGGTAATTGTGCTTATGACGTCTTGCGGGGAGTATCAAAGCCTGCTGAAAAGCAATGATTACAACCTGGTCTATAAAAAAGCGATCGAGTATTATAACAAGGGCGATTATCAGAGAGCAATGAATTTGTTGGATGGTGTCCGTTCTGTATTTGTCGGGCAGGCAAAAGCTCAGAATATTGCTTATTACCGGGCTTTTTGTAGTTATAATATGAAAGATTATCAGATTGCCTCCGATTTATTCAAGCAGTTTATCCAGACTTATCCGGAAAGT
>ENA-UPXC01003336-UPXC01003336.1-human-gut-metagenome-genome-assembly--contig:-NODE-3336-length-16843-cov-3.744304_pt1 | contig 16843 bp, 17 predicted proteins | sample MGYA00250047_ERZ773371 | MGnify/ENA primary metagenome ERZ773371 (study PRJEB29103, sample SAMN06111975) | human gut metagenome | biome: human gut; feature: ankylosing spondylitis patient; material... | reverse complement strand
GGCAGCTATGATGCTGATGGGCAAAAATGCAACGGTAACCGTATGCCATACCAAGACTGTTGATGTTCCGGCAATCGCAAGAGAAGCAGATATCCTGATCTCCTGTGCAGGTGTCCTGAACAGTCTGACAAAAGAATATGTTCGTCCGGGTCAGGTAGTGATCGACGTATCCATCAACTGGGATCCGGAAAAGATCAACAAAAAAGGCGGCAAGGGAGCCATCGCAGGTGATGCTGTATTTGACGAGGTAGAGCCGATCGTTGAGGCTATCACTCCGGTTCCGGGCGGAGTAGGAAGCGTGACTACTTCTGTTCTGGTTGGTCATGTAGTTGAAGCAGCCATGAGAAAATTCGCATAGTTTATGCGTATCAGTATGCAGATTCTGGCGGACAGGCTCCGCCAGAATTATCCTGATTGCTCTTTTGGAGAGCTTTCAGGAGAAATGAACCTGAAACGTCCGCTTTTTTATCAAAGCGGAACAGAATTCCGGAAGAATAAAGTTTATATTGTCCATGAAACAGATATCAGTGAAACAGATCTTCTGGAGCATGGAGATAACCTGGTGCTTGTTGTAGGAGAACGATTTGTTTCTTTGAGTAAGCGCCTTTTTGGCGTATGCTTTTTTCCATCTGAAAATTCAGCTGAGATGCTTTTTAATATTGTACAGCGTGTGTTTGATACCTATGATGCGTGGGATGAGCGTATGCAGCGTATGGCGCTCTCTGAGCGGACCATGCGAACACTTCTTGATAGCTCCTATCGTATTTTTCATAATCCGATCCTGGTGTGTACCTCAGCAGGATTCATCATTGATTACAGCACCATGATGGATACTATGCCAGAATTTCAGGACATGCTTCAGCATAATCAGATCCTGGTAACAGTAAAATCTGAGATATCATCACCTTCTGGTGAAGTGCAGAAGTACGAAGATCCACAGACACAGAAAAACAATCTGTTTGTGGAAATCTATGATAAGAACCATAATGCCTATCGGGTGATTCTGGCTGAGTCATCCAGAAAATTCCGGCATTATGATGAGTATTTACTCGTTCATCTTTCAAAATATATTCAGCAGATGCTGGAAAAATATACTGTTCTTCAGTCGGATCTGAGTTACACACTGGATCGTCTGCTTTCCAATATTCTGACCGGTGAGATCAAGAATGACAATTCACTGACTCCAAGATTTGCCAAGTTTCGATGGGAAGAAACGCATCAGTATTTCTGTATGAACATCCATGTGTCCATGGTGGATCGGCAGAATCTGACCGTTGTGCGTTTTATCTGTAATCGTCTGGAAGGATTGATGAAGGGAAGTTGTGCTTTTTTGCTGGATGAAAACATTGTGGTATATGTGAACTTAAATCACTATGGAAGATCTATGGAAGAGGCTCTGGCGGCTGCCAATGACTTCTTACAGGACAGTTATCTGAAGGCGGGTATCAGCTATATGTTTACAGGGCTGAATCGTCTGAAATCTTATTATCTTCAGTCGAAGATCGCACTAGAAGAGGGACTGCGGCTGCATCCGCTCCGGTGGGTCAATCGTTTTGAGAACATCGCTCTTGACTATCTGCTGGGAAAATGTACGGAACGTCTGGAGCCTGATATTGTATGCAGTCATGCAGTACTGACCTTGAAAAAATATGATGTAGAGCATAAGACAGAGTATTACCAGACGCTGAAGACCTATCTGTCCTGCCAGATGAATGCTGTCAAAGCAGCAAAAGAACTGTTCATTCACCGCAGTACCTTCCTGTACCGGATGGCACATATTAAAGAACTGGTGCAGATCGATCTGGAAGAACCTGATCAATTATTGTATCTGCTGTTGACCTATCGACTGCTGGAGATGAATGAGCAGGACAAGTAGGAGAAGAATATGGAAACATATGATGAAACAATGGAATACAACAGACAGGCAAAGAGAGATTTTGCTGCAGTTGGAAGAGCCTGGTTCTTTTACTTTGCAGTAAGTCTTGCGGCTGCATTTCTGTCAAGTTTTGTGGCTGGAATCGTTGGCGGGGAATGGCTGGAGAGTGACTGGGGATTATATATGGTCGGGCTTGTGATACCGTATCTGTTTGCATTTCCGGTATTTTTCCTGTTGATCAGAAGAAAGGCTGCTCCCGGTACATTTTCACCGGAGAAGAAGAAATTGCCTTTCAGAAGTCTGTTAAAGTGGTTCTGCATTGCACAGTTTCTGATGGTTCTTGGAAACTTGCTGGGGCTGTTCTGGAGCACAGTCATCGAGATGCTTACAGGTGCAGAGACAACAACAACGATAGATCTGGTCAGTACTAGTGATATGCTTCCCATCATTACCATGGTGGTATTGTTTGCCCCCGTTGTAGAAGAGCTGGTATTTCGGAAATACGTGATCGACAGGATGTATCCTTATGGAGAAAAGACAGCAATCTTCCTGTCCGCAACCGTATTTGCAGTGATGCACGGGAATCTCAATCAGGTGTTCTATGCATTTTTTCTCGGATGCGCGCAGGGATATCTGTATTGCAAGACGAGGGATGTCCGTTATACGATCTGTATTCACATGATGGTGAATTTTATGGGAAGTGTATTGCCGCTTTTTGCCCAGAGTTTTTCGGATATGGCAACGGTTGTGGTGGTAATTTTGGATTTTGTGATCGGAATTGCAGGACTGGTATTTCTGCTGACTGACTTTGCCAGGAACCGGCTGTGGCTGGAAGAAGGAGAGATTGCACTTCCGGAACATAATAGGATATCAATTACCTGGTTCAACAAACCATTTATGATCTTTACATGGATCTATCTGATCGGTGCTTTTGTATCGAATTATATACTGCCGATTGTAATGAAATGAAGAATGGGAGATCCCCGTCTATTCAGACAGGGTCTCCCATTCTTCATAAAGTCCTTCCAGTTCGGTCTGGATGGCATCTTTTTCTTTGGATAGTTTGGTGACTTCCGCCACATTCGTGAAGACTTCTTCTTTGGCAAGGAGTTCGTCGATCTCTTTGTCGCGGGTCTCCAGTTCTTCAATCCGGCTTTCTACTTTCTTCAGATCATTCTGTCGTTTGCGGAGCAATGCCTGCTGTTCTTTTTGCTGTTTCCAATCTAATTTGGATTCCGACTGCATGGATTCCTCAGCAACAGAGACTGTAGTAGAAGAAGGAGCAGAGGTAAAGTTGGTCATGGTCTCCTTTTTCTCCAGATAATAGTCATAATTTCCAATATAATTAGTCAGTGTCTCGTCTGCCAGATCCAGAATACGGGTAGCAACGGTATTGATAAAGTATCGGTCATGAGATACGAAAAATACAGTTCCTGTGTAGCGGTTCAGAGCCTGCTCCAGTACTTCTTTGGATACAATATCCAGATGGTTGGTGGGCTCGTCAAGGATCAGAAAGTTGGCCTCTGACAGCATCAGCTTGGCAAGGGACACACGACCGCGCTCTCCACCACTTAAATCGCTGATCCGCTTAAACACATCATCACCTGTAAACAGGAAAGCGGCCAGTACATTGCGGATCTTGGTGTTGGTAAGTGTCGGATAGGTATCGGAGATCTCTTCAAATACCGTTTTTTCCATATGCAATACATGATGTTCCTGATCGTAATAACCGATCCGTACACGGGAACCAAGCCGGATCTCACCGGCATCAGCAGGAACAACACCGTTGATGATCTTAAGAATCGTGGTCTTACCAGTTCCGTTATTACCGATCAAAGCTACGCGTTCGCCGCGCTTGATCTCAAAATCCAGATGACTGAACAGAGTCTGTGGCGGAAATGCTTTGGACAGACCTTCTACAGTCAGCACATCTTCCCCGCTGACGATCTGCGGTTCCAGTTCAATATGCATATCGGCCTTCACTTCAGTAGGACGTTCCAGAACTTCGATCTTATCCAGCATTTTCTCACGGCTTTCGGCGCGTTTGATGGATTTTTCACGATTGAAGGACTTCAGCTTTGCAATGACTTCCTCCTGGTGTTTGATCTCACGCTGCTGATTCAGATAGGCCTGCATCTGTGCTTCTCTGAGCATAGCTTTTTTCTGAGCATAAGCCGTATAGTTTCCGGTAAAAGTGGTGACATTTCCCTGATCGATCTCCACGATCTTGGTAACGACCCGGTTCAGGAAATACCGGTCATGGGATACGATGATAACTGCTCCCTGATAATTCATAAGAAATGTCTCCAGCCATGCGATAGAATCCATATCCAGATGGTTGGTAGGCTCATCAAGCATAATAATATCCGGGCGGGAGAGAAGAAGCTTTCCTAAAGATACGCGGGTCTTCTGGCCTCCGGACAGAGTATTTACATGTTTTTCAAAATCTTCTTCAGAAAATCCAAGCCCCTTTAAGACTCCGGTGATCTCACTTTTCCAGGCATAGCCATTTTTCTGCTCAAAATCATGATTGAGTCTGGCATAGTTATCCATCAGTTCCTGAAGTTCAGCACCTTCTGCATGCTTCATGGACAGCTCCAGGCTTCGAATCCGTGCTTCCAGATCCAGTACATCCTGCTTGACTGTCACAAGCTCCTGGAAAATGGTTCCGTTACTTTCCATTTCCTGATGCTGTGCCAGACAGCCGATGGTCTTTCCTTTGGTGATGATGACCTGGCCGTCATCAGCTGCCAGTTCCCCCATGATGATCTTCAGGAGGGTGGATTTACCAGCGCCATTGATTCCTACAATAGCGGCTTTTTCCCGTTCTTCTATATGAAAAGATGCATCCTTTAAGATGATCTTTTCTCCAAATGCTTTGTGTATATTCTGACATGCTAAAATCATATGTGTCTCTCCGTCTTACTGCAAAATTGTTATTGGCATACTATTTTTAATTATATCGAAACTGGCAGAAAAGGCAAGAGGTTATTTGGCAGGACCTATTGACAAGAGACTTCTCCTTTGAGTATAGTTAAAGATAATGAAAAAATGCATGAGATAACAAGGAGATGGAAATGATAGATTTGAACAGACCGGCTCCGACAACAGAACCGGAAAGACAGTATTATTTTATAAAGAAAGTACAGGAATATGTAAAAGCACAGTCTGAGAAGCTGGGGCGTCCCCTGACTGCTAATATAACCACTTTCGGGTGTCAGATGAATGCCCGTGATTCGGAGAAATTATCCGGTATTTTAAGGGAAGCCGGATACGTAGAGACCGAGAGTGAGGATGCAGATTTTGTGATCTACAACACCTGTACTGTCCGTGAAAATGCAAACTTACGTGTCTATGGACGTCTGGGCGTGCTGCATGGATATAAAAAAAAGAATCCGAATATGAAGATCGCCCTGTGTGGATGTATGATGCAGGAAGCAACGGTTGTAGAGAAGCTGCAGAAGAGTTATCGTTTTGTGGATCTTATCTTTGGAACCCATAACATTTTCAAATTTGCTGAACTTCTGGCCATGACACTGGAGTCAGACCGGATGATCATCGATATTTGGAAAGATACGGATCAGATCGTGGAAGATCTTCCAAATGAACGAAAATATGCCTTCAAGTCCGGAGTCAACATTATGTTCGGCTGCAATAATTTCTGTAGCTATTGTATTGTACCATATGTACGTGGCCGGGAACGCAGCCGTGAAGCAAAGGATATTGTACGGGAGATTGAAGCTCTGGTCAAAGATGGGGTTGTGGAAGTCATGCTGCTGGGGCAGAATGTAAACTCGTATGGTAAGAATCTGGAGCAGCCCATGACATTTGCAGAACTTTTGAAAGAGATTGAACAGATCGATGGTCTTGAACGGATCCGTTTCATGACATCTCATCCGAAGGATCTGTCTGATGACCTGATCGAAGTCATGGCAAATTCCAAGAAAATCTGTCCGCATCTTCATCTGCCGTTACAGTCGGGAAGCAGCCGGATCCTGAAGGCTATGAACCGTCGTTACGATAAGGAAAAATATCTGGCTCTGGCGAAAAAGATCCGGGAACGGATGCCGGATATTGCGCTGACCACGGATATTATTGTGGGGTTCCCGGGCGAGACGGAGGAAGATTTCCAGGAGACACTGGATGTGGTAAGACAGGTACGCTACGACAGTGCATTTACTTTTATATACAGCAAACGGACAGGAACACCAGCAGCCGTGATGGAAGATCAGATTCCGGAAGATGTGGTGAAAGACCGGTTTGACCGTCTCTTAAAAGAAGTACAGACCATTTCCAAGGAAATGGCAGAGCGTTTTACCGGAAATGAGGAGACGGTTCTGGTAGAAGAGAAAAACAGTCAGATGGATGGCTATGTGACCGGCCGCCTGGGTAACAATCATGTGGTACATTTTGAAGGAAGCGAAGAACTGATCGGAAAACTGATCCGTGTTCGCTTGGATGAATGCCGCGGATTCTATTATATGGGTACCATGCTGGACAAATAGGCATTTATTCAGAAGCAGGAGGAAGTGGATATGCGAAAAAATAAATATGTCATGCTGGCAATGAAACTGGTGGTGATTGTAGTCGCATCCATCATCTATGCAGTCGGCATCAGCCTGTTTCTGGATCCCAATAATTTAGCACCTGGTGGCGTGACCGGTATCTCAGTCATCTTAAATCGTCTGACCGGAGCACCCACAGGTACGATTTATTTCCTGATCAATATTCCCATAGTAATTCTTGGTATCTGGAAATTTGGCTTTCAGTTCATGGGAAAGACGGCTTTTGCTGTCATGATGACATCATTTTTCACAAATCTTTTTGTAGGAATGGGGGCTTTTACAGACGACCCGATTCTCGCTGCATTGTTTGGAAGCGTGCTCATGGCAACAGGGATTGGACTGATTTTCCGTACAGGTGCAACCACAGGTGGAACAGATATTATTATCAAGATCATCCGTCAACACTTTCCCTATCTGAAAACAGGTTTTCTGTTCCAGTGTACAGATGTGATCATTGTAGCTATTTCCGGTCTGGTATTTAAAAATGTCAATACGGCGCTGTATGCGTTGATTGCTGTTCTGATCAATGGAAAAGCTCTTGATTATGTTCTGTACGGTGGAGATGAGGCTAAGATGGTCTATATTATAACATCAAAGCCAAATGAGATTGGAAAACAGATCATGAATGAAATTGAATCCGGGGTAACGTATCTTCATGGAACTGGCGGCTGGACAGGAGATGAGAAGAAAGTGATCTTCTGTGTGGTACGAAGAACCCAGGGACCCCAGGTAGAAGAGCTGGTAAAAGAACTGGATCCGCAGGCATTTATGATCGTGACCAGCGCAAATGAGATCTATGGAGAGGGCTATAAAAGTTTTTTTGCAGATAAATTCTAATATTGGACATCCAGGATAATCTCCACGAAAAACATTTAGCCTGTACAAATTGTCCTTGCACTTCTGATCGTTTAGTGATACTGTATTTAGTACAGGGATAAGAACTAAAATACTAGATATAGTTTTGGAGGAATGAAAATGAGGGAGAGTACAATTACGTGTCCGGAGACGATCAAGAAGAGGAACGGAACTCCGGTTCCATTCGATATAAAGAAGATCAGCAGTGCAATTCATAAGGCAAATGATGCTGCAATGGTAGAGGCCATTTCTCCATTAGAGTTTGAAAAACTGGTGACTGAGATTGTAGAATCCATTCCGCATGGTCAGATTCCGAACGTGGAACAGATACAAGATCTTGTGGAAGAGAAGCTGATCGAGCATGGCTATGCCAAGACAGCAAAAGCATATATTCTATATCGGGCAGAGCATACCAAAGTCAGAAAAACGGAAGCAGATCTGGTAAATATTTACCGGGAACTTACATTTACCAGCGCGGCTGATGCAGATATCAAGCGTGAGAATGCCAATATTGATGCGGATACCTCCATGGGAACCATGCTGAAATATGGTTCTGAAGGTGCTAACTATTTTGTAGACAACTATATTTTGCCGAAGGATATTGCGGCTGCGCATATCAATGGCGATATTCATATCCATGATAAAGACTTTTACATGCTGACAGAGACCTGCTGCCAGATCGATCTGGTGAAGTTGTTCCATGATGGATTCTCTACTGGTCACGGATTTATCCGTCAGCCAAAATCCATTGCAACCTATGCTTCCCTGGCATGTATTGCGATCCAGGCAAACCAGAATGAGATGCATGGTGGACAGGCAGTACCGAACTTTGATTATGCCATGGCAGAAGGTGTGGCATGTACGTTCCGTAAAGAATATTATGATGCAGTTCAGCGGTATTTCTGGCTGGAATATGACTGTGAAAATGTATTGGGTGAACCGTTCCGCAACGCACTGAAGACAGCCATGCCGGAGCGTATCAATATGAGTAATATTGACAGCTATGAGGAAGCTTTCGTACAGTGGGTAATGAAGGAAGGTGCTGGCTGGATGGAAGTAGTTCCGAAAGAAGAGGACATCCGCAGATGTCACAAGACTTCTATTCGGATCGCCATGAAGGAGACAGATCTTGCTACCTATCAGGCGATGGAGTCATTGGTTCATAACCTGAATACCATGAATTCCAGAGCCGGTGCGCAGGTACCGTTCAGCTCCATCAACTACGGAACCTGTACCAGTCCGGAAGCGCGGATGGCTATGAAAAATCTTCTGAAGGTGACGGATGTAGGACTTGGAAATGGCGAAACTGCTATTTTCCCGGTACAGATCTTTAAAGTAAAAGAAGGTATCAACTATAATCCGGGAGATCCTAACTATGATCTGTTCCGTCTGGCCATTAAAGTATCTGCAAAGCGGCTGTTCCCGAACTTCAGCTTTATCGATGCACCATTTAACCTTCCGTACTATAAAGAAGGTGACTATAACACGGAGGTTGCTTACATGGGATGCCGTACCCGTGTTATGGGAAATCATTATGATCCGACCAAAGAAGTGACCTGCGGAAGAGGAAACTTAAGCTTTACTTCCATCAACCTTCCACGACTTGGAATTCTTGCAAAAGGTGACATGGATGTATTTTATAAAACATTGGACAAGCGCCTGGCTCTTTGCTGCAGACAGCTTCTTCACCGTTTTGAGATTCAGAAGAAAAAGACAGTGAAAAATTATCCGTTCCTGATGGGACAGGGAATCTGGATCGATTCTGAAAAGCTGAATATCAACGATCAGGTGGGAGAGGTCCTGAAAAATGGTACTTTAAGTGTTGGATTTATCGGACTTGCTGAGACTTTGGTAGCTCTGACCGGCAAGCACCACGGCGAGAGTGAGGAGAGTAGAAAGTTAGGTCTTGAGATCATCACCCACATGAGAAAATATCTGGATGAAGAGTCTGAGAAGACCGGCCTTAACTTTACCTTATTGGCCACACCGGCAGAAGGTCTGTCCGGAAGATTTGTCCGCATTGATCAGAAACGCTTTGGAAAGATTCCGGGCGTGACGGATAGAGAGTATTACACCAATTCCTTCCATGTACCTGTATATTATCCGATCAGTGCATTTGAGAAGATCCGTATTGAGGCACCGTACCATGCACTGACTAATGCGGGACATATCAGTTATGTGGAGCTGGATGGAGATACTGCAAAGAATCCGGAAGCATTTGAAGCAGTGATCCGCTGCATGAAAGAGAGCGGAATCGGATATGGATCTGTAAACCATCCGGTGGATCGAGACCCTGTATGTGGCTTTACGGGTGTGATCGATGACGTGTGTCCAAGATGTGGACGTCATGAAGGGGAAGCAGTATCCATTGAACGACTGAATGAACTTCGGAAGAAGTATCCGGATATTCCGGTATATTTTGACCCGAATCACTAATACAGAGAAAAGGAGATTGGTATTATGGCAGGAAGAGTATTACCTGAAAATGGAATGGTAGGAGCAGATGTAAAATTTGACCGGATCCGAAGAATTACCGGTTACCTTGTAGGAACCACCGACCGGTTTAACAATGCAAAGAGAGCGGAGGAGCGGGATCGTGTTAAACACAGCCTTTCCTAAAGAGCTTCGGATCGCCGGGACCATCCAGGATTCTATCGTGGATGGTCCCGGCATCCGTTATGTGATCTTTACACAGGGATGTCCCCATCATTGTCCTGGCTGCCATAATCCGCAGACCCATGATTTTGCAGGCGGCCATATTGCTGATGTGGAGCAGATCCTGGAGAGCATCCGACAGAATCCGCTGCTGTCCGGTGTGACTTTCTCCGGCGGCGAACCATTTTGTCAGGCGGAGGCACTGGTTCCTGTTGCAGAGGCGGTCAAAGCCATGCACAAGCATCTGATGATCTATACTGGCTACTTGTATGAACAACTTCTGAAAATGGAAGAGCCAGGCGTACAGCGTCTTCTGGAGCTGGCCGATGTACTGGTAGACGGTCCGTTTCTGATGGCAGAACGAAACCTGACCCTGCAGTATCGGGGAAGTGAGAATCAGAGAGTCATTGATCTTGCAAAGACCCGTGCAGCCGGCGAGATTATTTTATATAAGAGTGAATACGATGAGTTATAGTAAAGCATTTTGCAATGTGTACAACCAGTTTGGCTGGAATTACTTTCCAGAGGCATTTGGTGAGCAGCTATTGACATGGATGGAGCAGAATCAGATCCATATTGAGAAAAGTCTCGATCTCGCCTGTGGAACCGGCGTCCTCTGTGAGATTCTGCATGCTCATGGGATCAACGCCAGCGGCATGGACTTTTCAGAAGGGATGATCACAATTGCACGCGAGCGTAATCCGAAGATTCATTATGACGTGGCAGATATGATCACTTACCAGCCGGATCAGAAGTTTGATCTTGTGACCTGTACAGGTGATGCCCTGAATCATATTATGGAGCTTTCTGATATTGACCGGATCTTTGCCAACGTATATAATGATCTGGAAGACGGTGGTTATTTTATATTTGATATTCTCAACGAGACGGAAGTTCCTATGGAAGAGCCTATCGATCTTGATTTCAGCGATACGGTGAAGGCACAGTTTATGGTAACCCATGACCCGGATGGAAGGATCAATCTGAAGACGACTGTGTTTGAAAATGGAATCAGGCAGTTCGAGGAAAACATCAAAGAGATCGTTCATGATGAGAAGGCCGTCTGTAAGCTACTTTGTAAAAATGGGTTTCGCGTGGAAAAATGTTCCAATCATTTCCTGGAAAATGAAGGAAATTACAGTAAAACCTGGTATGTGATCGCAAGAAAATAAAAGGATGATCGTATGTTCTTATTTCATTTGACCAAGGAAGACCGACAAAAGATCCATCAGATTCTGAAGCAATATCAGGAAGACAGTAGGGTACAGTCCATGCATGGGTTTGTGCAGCATGGAAGAACATCTACCTATGAGCATTGCATGAATGTGGTAAAATTAAGCTTCTGGATCAATAAGCATCTACATTTAAGCGCCAATGAGCGTGCGTTGCTGGCAGGAGCTCTTCTCCATGATTTTTATCTATATGACTGGCATGAGAAGAGTACCTGGCACAGATGGCATGGATTCAGTCACCCTTCCCGTGCATGGGAAAATGCAAGACGACATTTTCCTATGGGGGCCAAAGAAGAAAATATTATCAGGAGCCATATGTGGCCGCTGATTCCCTGGCAGATTCCTAAGAGCAGGGAGGCGGTGATCGTCTGTCTGGCAGATAAATGTTGTTCACTTTATGAAACGACCACCAGATAAGAGCATTGTATACGAAAGAAGAAATAACAGGAGAGAGAGACATGTTACTATCAAGAGATTTTAGAAAAATTGCAAGAGAGAACCTGCGTGGACGATGGTTTCCGGCCATTGTTGTTGGTTTTCTTGGAGGACTGTTGGGTGCGGTCATGGATGTCAGCTACAGTACCGAGATATTTACTCAGACGGGCACAAGCAATACAGATCTGGTGGATCAGTTGAAGAACGCAGGTGTTTATGATACAGTTCTTCCTGTTTTTATGGGAATAGGAATTACTGTGCTGGTCATGGCATTGATCCATATTGTGATTGGTGGAGCAGTGACGCTTGGATATGCCCAGTATTTCTTGAATGTGACCGATGACAATGATCCGTCTGTCGGAAATCTGTTTTCCCATATTCGCAGACTCTGGGAAGGCTTCTGTATGCAGTTTTTCCGCGGCATGATGGTTATGCTCTGGTCCATCCTGTTTGTGATTCCGGGTTACATTGCCCTGTACCGGTATGCCATGACACCTTATATTATGGCAGAAAATGAGAACCTGTCTGTGATGCAAGCAATCACTGAATCCAAGCGGATCATGATGGGAAATAAGTGGCGTCTGTTCTGCCTGGAGCTTAGCTTCCTGGGGTGGGAATTGTTGGGAATCCTGACTCTGGGCATTGGATTTTTCTGGATCACTCCGTATACGGAAGCTGCGCGTGCTGCTTTCTATCGTGAAATCACTGAGCAGCGTTACAGCAACCCGGCAGTAAACAGTCATCCGATCAATGAGGATGTAAGACCGGAGTGGCAGACTGATTCTGATGATTTTACAGAATAGATAATGAAAATAGATTTATATGACCGTCGAATTATTCTGATAGATAATTCGGCGGTATTTTTATATAATTTTACAGATAAACAGCATATAACAGTTGACAACAGTTCTATGCTGTTATATACTGTTTATTGCAAGGAGGAACTCATATGAACTTGATTATCAATCATTCCTCAATGGAACCGATCTATGAGCAGTTATCCAGACAGTTCCGGGCATTGATCAGTACCGGGCAGATGAAAGAAGGCGAGCCGCTTCCTTCGGTGCGTGCTCTGGCCAAAGAGTTAAGGATCAGCGCATTGACGGTCAAAAAAGCCTATGACGATCTGGAGCAGGCAGGATTTGTCAGAACCATACATGGCAAGGGGAGCTTTGTATCATCTGCCTGTCAGGAATTATTTTTAGAGCAGCAAAAACAGGAAGTAGAAAATCTGCTTGAGCAGGCGGTCCGAAAAGGACGAAGCCTTGGTCTTAGCAATCAGGAGCTGACTGATACATTTGAACTCATATTGGAGGATTTATCATGATCAGATTAGAGCATGCAAAGAAAACATATCCGGGCTTCCAGCTGGATTGTTCCATGGAGATAAGAGAAGGACAGATTACCGCATTGATCGGTGCAAATGGAGCAGGTAAAAGTACGACTTTTAAGTTAATTCTTGGACTGATCCGTCCAGAGAGCGGTGAGGTAGCTGTTTTTGGGCATCCAGTCAGTGAACTAACGATAGAGGAACGGCAGCAAATTGGTGTGGTACTGTCAGATGCGGGATTTTCTGAATACCTGACGATCAAAGATCTGCTCCCGATTCTGGAAGCTCTGTATTCGACTTTTGATAAGGAGCGGTTCTGCAGTTACTGCGAACGTTTTTTACTTCCCAAGGATAAAAAGATCAAGGAATTCTCTACGGGTATGAAAGCTAAATTAAAGGTACTTACGGCAATCTGTAACAGAGATGCCAGACTGTTGATCCTGGATGAGCCAACTGCCGGACTGGATGTGATGGTAAGAGAGGAGATTCTGGATCTGCTGCGGGAGTTTATGATCCCAGGTGACCGGTCAATCCTGATCAGTTCACATATTTCTTCAGACCTGGAAGGATTGTGTGATGACATTTATCTGATCGATCAGGGGCAGATTCATTTTCATGAGCAGACCGATGTGCTGCTGGAGCAGTATGGAATCCTGAAAGTGACGCCTGAGCAGTACGAAACACTTGACAAAGAATGGATCCTGAAGTCAAAGGAAGAGTTGTATGGCTATGCGTGTCTGACAAACCAGAAGCAGTACTATATGGAGAACTGGCCACAGATTGCGGTTGAGAAGGGCAGTGTTGATCAGGTTCTGATGATTATGGCAGGAGGGAGATAGCATGAAAGCTCTTTTTATCAAAGACTGGAAATTATTGAAAAATCAGGGGAAAATGTTTGGCGCTGTGCTTGTTTTTTATGGGTTGTTGGCTATAACGGACAACAGCATGGGGCAGTCCATTCTTGGATTCTTTCCGTTTTTATTCGGATTTTTTACCATCAGTACGGTCAGCTATGACGAATACCAGCATGGCATGACCTATCTGCTGACCCTGCCGATCAAGCGAAAAACATATGTAACAGAGAAATATCTGTTTGCCATGGCACTGGCAGGAGCAGGCAGTCTGCTGATCCTTATACTGGAACTGCTATATCATGTCATCAGGCATCGAGCGATGACAGAAGTCGTTATGTGGGAGATCCTGAGCAGTACATGTTTCATGATTCCTGTTGTGATTCTCTTTCTTGCACTGGCACTTCCGCTGAATCTTAAATTTGGAAGTGAGAAAGGAAGGAGTCTCTTCAGCGGTATGATGCTTGGTTTCTTTCTGAGTGGGATTGTCGGTGTAAAGAAACTGAAAGGGTCATTACTGCTGGAGCAGATACAGACACTGCTGCAAGCGAAAGGATTACTGCTGGTGCTTGTTGGGATACTCATCTATGCATTAATACTTGGGATATCTTATCGAATCTCTGTTCGGATTATTGAAAAGAGGGAATTTTAGAAAATGAAATGGCAGCATATGCTTAACGTAAGAATATTATGTTAAGCATATGCTGTTTTTATAGTTTATTCAGTAATTTACAGAACTATGCAACACGAAATGCAACATGAAAATAAAAAACCCCGAGATTTCGGGGTTTTTTACATGGAAGTAATGGGGCTCGAACCCATGACCTCTCGCGTGTGAGGCGAACGCTCATCCCAGCTGAGCTATACTTCCTGAACAAATAATATTATAGCACTTCTTCTTCAAAATGCAACAGTCGGATTCAATTTATTCAGCACCTCTGATCCGCAGGACAAATTTCTGGAGAGCTTGTCCGGCATTGTCTGATTTCCAGACTGCAATGATCTCTTCGTATTCTTCTTCTCCGACCAGTGGAACGAAGACAAGATTATCGGCATCTTTCAGCTTATTTGTTACGTAAGCAGGCAGAATGGAAATGCCTTCCTCGGCGGCTACCATCATAAGAATACTTTCGGCATCAGAGGAGCGGAACAGAATATCCGGTTGATATCCCGCTTTTCGATACAGCTCCATAAAATGGCTATCCCCGAAGGAATCACCCACACCGGAGGGAGACATGTAGAGAATCTGTTCACCTTTTAATTCCATACGGTTCAATGTATGACGGCCGGAAAGGGGATGACCGGCATAGAGTGCAACGATCAGTGGAACTCGTTCTACCAGCCGGTGACAGACTTGATCCTCCAGCAGGATATTGGTGCTGTCCCAGGTAAAGATCATATCATAATCGCCGTTTAACAGACCAGCCGCCAGCATATCGGTATCGCAGCGGCTGCAGGTGATCAGAATATTCGGATATTCCTGATGAAAGCTGCGGAGCAGATTAGACAGATTGCTTCGTTCATAACCTTTGGTATAACCGATTCGCAGAGTTCCCACCAGTCCGGTGGAAGCATCACGTACCCGGCTGACTGCCATATCCATCCGTTCCAGAATGGCCCGGGCTTCATTTAAAAACACATTTCCTGCTGGGGTCAGCATAATGGGGCGGCGGGAACGGTCAATGAGGGTTACACCCATACTTTCTTCCAATGCCTGGATCTGCTGGGTAATCGCTGTCTGGGAGATGTAAAACTGATTGGCAGCTTTGGTAAAGCTCCGGTATTCTGCCACGGAGATAAAATATTTCAATTGATTGATGTTCATAGATATCTCCTGATAATATAAGTTTTTCTTATTCTAATATAAAAATCGTGTGGTTGCAAGGGTGACAGGAACATTTTATAATGATTAAATGTTATATATACGGAGGGAGTATAGAGTATGAAACGAGAAAAATTCAGTTCCAGACTGGGATTCATCCTGGTTTCCGCAGGATGTGCCATCGGAATTGGCAACGTATGGAAATTTCCGTACATGTGCGGTGAATACGGAGGAGCCGCATTTATTTTAATTTACTTATTGTTCTTATTGATCATGGGTATTCCGGCTATGGTCTGCGAATTTTCCATTGGACGCGGAAGCAAGAAGAGCGTAGCTATGGCATTTGAACAGCTGGAGCCAGCGGGCACTTCCTGGCATCTGATGAAATATATCGGTATTTTCGGCTGTTATCTTCTGATGATGTTCTACACCATGGTTGGCGGCTGGATGATATATTACTGTTTCAGAAGTCTAAGGGGTGATTTTTCCCAGGCTGATCCGGAATACGTTACCAATGCATTTGGATCCATGCTGGCTGATTATCCGACCATGATCTTCTGGACCGTCCTGATCTGTGTCATCGGATTTATCGTATGTAAATTTGGGTTGCAGTCCGGTATTGAGAAAGTAACAAAAGTTATGATGATAGCGTTGCTTGCGATCATGGTTGTATTGGCGATCCATTCGGTGTTCCTTGAGGGAGCAGTGGATGGCATTCGTTTCTATCTGGTTCCTGATTTCCAGAAGATGGTAGAGACCGGTATTGGAAATGTGGTATTCGGAGCCATGAGCCAGGCATTCTTCACCCTGTCCCTTGGTATCGGCGCTATGATGATATTCGGAAGTTATCTGGATCATTCCAGAAGCATGACAGGTGAAGCAATCAATATTACGATCCTTGATACTTTTGTAGCACTGACCGCCGGTTTTATTGTTATTCCGGCATGTTTTTCCTATGGAATCGAGCCTGGAGCAGGACCGAGCCTTGTATTTATCACTCTGCCCAATATTTTTGCACAGATGACCGGTGGATTTTTATGGAGCGCACTGTTCTTCCTGTTCCTGACCTTTGCGGCACTGAGTACGATTATTGCTGTATTTGAAAATATTATTGCATTTGACATGGATCTGTTCGGATGGTCCCGTAAGAAGATCGGAAGAGCACACGTCTGAACTCCAGTCACAGTCAACAATCTCGTATGCCGTCTTCTGCTTGAAAAAA
>ENA-UPXC01003331-UPXC01003331.1-human-gut-metagenome-genome-assembly--contig:-NODE-3331-length-16868-cov-5.831398_pt1 | contig 16868 bp, 14 predicted proteins | sample MGYA00250047_ERZ773371 | MGnify/ENA primary metagenome ERZ773371 (study PRJEB29103, sample SAMN06111975) | human gut metagenome | biome: human gut; feature: ankylosing spondylitis patient; material... | reverse complement strand
TGATTTGCTTAGTTAAATCTTTATTACAAAGTAAAAAATACATCTTAAATATATTGAGAACTTTTAACTCTCTAGTTTCTTAAGTAAAAACAAATAAAAATAAAGCCCCCAACTGTGCTGATATGTCCCACATATATGGTCATACACAGTTGAGGGCTTTTATCCAATCCACTAACCTTTATACGCAATCTTTCCCGCGCAGATAGTGTAATGAACCTTTCCTGGCAAGGTCCAGCCTTTGAACGGACTGTTGGTTGCCTTTGATGCAAAATGATCCACTGTCCACTGTTCTTTTTCGCCGAAGATCACCAGATCCGCCGGTGCTTCCGGTTCCACGCTTCCCGGCACCATCCGGTAAAATTCTGCGGGATTCTTACTCATCAGTTTCATAAGATCCATCAACGTAATATATCCTGGCTCCACCAATGAATAGATACCAAGTGCCAATGAGGTCTCAAGTCCGGTGATACCGCTGGGCGCCTGTGCCATCGGTTTTGCTTTTTCTTCTTCACTGTGCGGCGCATGATCTGTCACGATCATATCAATAGTTCCATCCTGGATACCTTTGATGATCGCCTGTCTGTCTTCTTCTGTCCGCAGAGGCGGATTCATCCGTGCCAATGTGCCATATTTCAGCACCGCTTCTTCCGTCAATGTGAAATGATGCGGCGTTGCCTCTGCATGAACATCTGCTCCCAGCATCTTAGCCAGACGCACCAGCTCCACAGAATTCTTTGAACTGATATGTTGGATGCAGACAGAAGCGCCGGTATGCAGTGCCAGCATACAATCTCTTGCCACCATCACATCTTCTGCTGCTCTGGCAGCACCACCGTATCCGATCTGCTCTGCCACTTTTCCTTTGTGCACTCCCGGCTCACTCATCAATGCCGGATCTTCCTCATGGAAAGCCAACGGAAGGCCCAATGCCTTCGCCTGCTCCATAGCCTGCACCAGCAGCTTTTCATCCATCAGCGGGATTCCATCATCGGTAAAGCCAGCTGCTCCCGCATCTGCCAGTGCCTCCATATCCACCAGTTCTTTGCCCTGAAGTCCTTTTGTGATAGCCGCCGCCTGCAGCACATGGATCGGTGTCTGCTCCCCTTTTTCCTGCACATAGGAAAGTGTTTCCAGATTATCTACCACCGGCTTTGTATTTGCCATGCAGACTACGGTGGTAAATCCGCCACGGGCTGCTGCTGCCGCACCAGTCTCAATATCTTCCTTATAAGTAAGGCCTGGATCGCGAAAATGCACATGGGCATCCATCAGTCCCGGTGCCACCACAAGTCCTGTTGCATCGATCACTTCCGTATCTGCCGGAACCTTCAGAGCTTTACCAGTCTCCACGATCTGGGAACCTTCGATCATCACATCCATGATCTCGTCCACTTCCCTCACCGGATCTATTACTCTGCCTCCTCGAATCAATAACATGTCTTCATCCTCCAAGTGTCTGGCTGCTGTATGGCAGCAACCTTTTTCTACCTCTTATGATACCGCAGGTTTTTCCTGTGGGCAAGGAGGATTATGGTGTGATATAATGTAATGAACACAAGAGAGCCAGCGGGAACTCGCTCATTCTTGACGAACGGCGAAATTGTGAAGTGATGTAATCACGACATAATGAGCGCAAGAGAAAAATAATCAGCTACAAAGGCAGGACTATCATTATGAAAAATTTTTTAAAGGGAATTGGCATCGGCATCTGTATCGGCATTCCACTGCTTGCGGTCTTGCTGATCGCATCTCACATCACAGGATGGCCATCTTTTTTACATAAAAATGCATCCATGCAGGAAGAATTTTCACAGGATTCAGAAGTAGAGGAATGTGACTTTACCGGAAATACCGGTATCGAGAATGATTCCTCTCAAGAATTTGATTCGAACTCGGAAGATACAAGGAACAACGAGTCCGGAATGGCAGAAGACTCCACTCAGGTATCTGAAGATGCCGATATAAGCACAGACGAAGCATCGGGAACCGGCGATGTACTTCTGGCCTTTGCCGGTGATGTAATGTTTCCAGAAGCTTATCTGGATGCCTACAACCGTTCCGGCATTCAGGCACTTGCTGACAACAATATGCTGTCCCATATGCAGGATGCTGACCTGTTTATTTTCAACGAGGAATTTCCGTTCAGTCTTCAGGGAGAAGCCATGGAAGATAAGCAGTTCACTTTCCGTGCCGACCCGAAATATGTGAAGATTTTTCAGGATCTGGGTGCTGACATTGTGACTGTTGCCAATAACCATTCTCTTGATTTTGGCCGGGATGCTTTCTGTGATACCCTTGCCACTCTGGATCAGGCTGGCATCACCCGGATCGGCGGCGGCTATAATGACGCCGAGGCATCTGCACCTGCTACACGCACCATCAATGGACAGACCTTTGCCATCTTTGGTGCCACCAGAGTCTCTCCTTCCTGGGACTGGTATGCCACTGACAACCAGGCCGGGATCTTCCAGACCTATGATCCAGCCAGATTAAATGCAGCCATCAAAGAGGCCCATCAGACTTGTGACCATGTGATCGTCTTCGTACATTGGGGCATCGAACGAAATGAAACCCCCGAAGATTATCAGAGGTCTCTTGCAAAAGGTTATATTGATGCCGGAGCTGATCTGGTGGTCGGCTGCCACCCTCATGTGCTCCAGGGCTTTGAATACTACAATGGTGTTCCCATTATCTACAGTCTTGGAAATTATTTATTCGGAAATCGTGATGGGCAGACGGTTCTGCTGGAGACCACCTTCTCCGATGAAAATCCACCCTCTGTGAAGCTCATCCCCTGCCAGCGCTCCGGCGGTGTTCTGAAAGAGATTCAGAATCCATCCGGATTGTACCAGAAGTTGACAAATCTGTCCTTTGATGTGACCGTTGGCGAAGATGGTGTGTTGAAGGATCAGGAATAACGAGTAAAAAGTATGTCTGGAGGAAATATCTGCAGAAATATTCCAAAGAAACCGCGACAATTTGTCACGGTTTCTTCTATCCTCTTACCGGATCAAATGCATTTTTTCAATGATCCAACTTTCATTTTCCATGTGATATTCTTTCCCACAGTAGGGGCAGATCCGCTGTCTGACGGCATCAAAGCTGCCGCCACAATCAGGGCAGAAGACAGATGTGATGGAGAATCCCGGCTCTTCCTGTCTGGAAATATTTTTCACAAAGACTGTGTCGATGCAGTCTCCGCATTTCTTAATCTTTCCATCATTTTCATAATAATTGATCCACCAGGTTCGGATGGACATGTGCATCTGGTCTCCTTCCAGCCAGAGTTTGTTCAAGCAGAGGCCATTGGTATAGGTCATCTCCAGAATATCTGCGAACTGTGCATCCCGCGTTCCGGCCGCATAGCAGGCCAGATTCTCCGGTTTTTCCGCCAGGACCGCCATACGAACCAGTGCCACCAGTTGTCCCTCAAATTTATCAAAGGAAAATTTCTTATCGTATTTCAGCATTGTATTGGTGATCTTTCGTTTGGAACTGGTCCATTTGAGCAACGAAATATGTTTCATGCCATCCCGGTCAAAAACTGCAGCCAGAAGTCTTGCATCTCCCACCAGATAACCGATCATACCACCAGCCAGCAGTGCCATCATAAAACTGTTGAACAGCATGGACGGCAGCGCCCGGAAATTGGTAAATATATTGTGAAATAAAGTAATGATGAATACGCTCGCCATAGACAGGGTCATGGTCTGTGTAAAGATCTGCTTGTAGCTGGCAATGGATTTCGTCTTTATAAAGAAGAAATTCACAACTCGTGGGAACAGATCCCTGATCCGAAATCTGGTGCCGCAATAAGGACAGCCTTCCTCCAGCTTCAGCACCGCATTTACCGCACCACATTGGGGACAGGTCACTCGAATCTGATCTGCTCTCGTCGTATCCGGCGTGTGCGCCACAATTTCATACATAGTCATCTCCGATTGCTGCTCGAAAACCGTCTCATTTGCATTGTGAAATGCAAGCGTTCCAGACACCTGCTCAAAAAACATATCCGTAGTATACCAGAGGGATTTGCGAGATCTTTTTCCAGTTCCATAACCGGTTCCTTTGGTAGGAACGACTCGTTTCTCCATCTGCAATCCCTTGTTCCGCAGACGCTCTCTCTGAAGCTTCAAAAAATATGCAATATCTCCGTCGGCATCCTCGGGGAGTTCCTCCTGTCGATACCAGGCATTCAATCCCTTCGCAAAACGGTCGTAAATAAAATGCTTGTCATCCCATTCCGGCGCATACTCCCTGTAGGTTTTATCATCTTTCAGATATTTTCTGACCCATTTCGCCCCATAAAGACACAACAAGCATCCTACCACCAGAAGTGCCCCTTTCAATCCTGTGGAAATATCTAGCGTCAAACAGGAAATCAGCGTCGTCCCCGCCGCAATCGCCACCGCACCTTTGAACAGGTCGCCGCCAGATGCCTCCCTGACTGTTATTCTTCTCTGCGTCCGAATCTCTGAAAAAGCCATATTTCTTCTCCCGCCTTTGATCTTTTGTATGGGGGTATTTTACCATATGCTTATAGGGCAAACAACAAAAACCGCTGCCCACACATGCAGCGGTTTTCATTATAGGAGTTATGTACGTTATATGGGATGTGGAGAGCCTTTTACGGTAGATTCCTATGAACAAAAAATACAAACAGAACTACTAAAAAAATATACATTCCTGCTTTTTCCCATGTCCTAAGCCGCAGATCTTTATCCGTTATATATGCATATAAAGATTTTATCACAAGCCATAGTAAAAATGGTCCCCACAAAAACAGAACAGGATGAGCATTATATGCCTCTCGAAAATTTCCGTGCAGCAATTCCAAAAGCATATGCGTGACTCCACAACCGGGACATTGCAAATGTGTAAAATACCGGAACAGGCAAGGAAATCCTGTTCCGGTATTGCTTACAAACACTGTATAAATGCCCAACATCAGACATATCAGAAAAACATTTTCTATACGCTTATGATTCATGCCTCATCCTGTTCAATCAGTTTGTTAAGCTCATGCTGAATCAATGCATATGCAATCACGCCTCCAAAGATATATAAAATCAAATAGAGCACTCCCCCGTTAGAAGCCGGCGTTCCTCTGTTAGCCTTTGCCTTATCAATCTTCTCGCCACAGCAATATGCCCAGTAGAGGCCATAAATGCCACAGGTGATCAATGTGAAGATCAATGCCATGACTCCTGTGGTTTTCTGTTCACCAGCCGCCTGATTCGTTTCATCTGTCAGGCATACAAACCAGTATAAGCCATAGATTCCACAAGTAATCAGCGTAAAAATAATACTCAGTGCAATATTTCTTTTCTTCATAACACACTTCTCCTTTGTGTTTATTTTTATTGATTATATCACTTATAAGACTTTTAGACAATGTAAATCAGACTTTCATATATAAAAATCCTATACTTAAATCATCTTCACTAATCTTCTGAAAGTGCTCGGCAAAGTTCTCTAAAAGCAGCTCCTCCACTTCCTTTTCCTCATATTTCACCAGCCATCCATTGATTCTGGCAACTGAGGACGGCGATCTGCAGAAAGTTGCCAGGTTTGGGAAAAAAAATTTTATTTTTTGCATAAAAATACCACCGGTCACTCAACCAGTGGTATCAATCAACTTTATTGTTTTACCAAAGAATTATTGGTGGGTGTGCCCCTTCCCACATTTCTTTTGGCCTAATAGGCGTGTAGCAGCACAATCTCTACTTCAATAATCCTTTAAGTAATTTTGCATGCGGGTAACAGGACTTGAACCTGCACGGGGTGTCCCACCAGAACCTAAATCTGGCGCGTCTGCCAATTCCGCCATACCCGCTCAACGGATTTATCTTATCATCTGTGACTGAAAAAGTCAAATCAAAAGGCACTGTTCATCACAATGCCTTTTTCACATAATTACAGTTCATCTACACCATTTGCAGAATCGCGCTTGCAGTGCTTTTCACTGCTACGTGGCTGCCTGCCTTACTGCTCCAGCACCAGTTTTGCCGAGCCATACATACCGGCATCATTACCAAGTGTTGCCAGCACAAACTTTGCGCCGCGGCAGCCGCGGAAGGTATATTTGAGATAATATTTCTTTATGTAGTCCAGGATGACCGGGCCTGCTTTGGACACGCCGCCACCGATGACAAATACTTCCGGATCAACCGTAGATGCCACATTGGCAAGTGCCAGCCCCAGATATTTTCCGAAACGTTCTGCCACATCTTTGGCAAATGCATCGTCTGCTTTTACTGCATCCCAGATATCTTTGGCAGTCATGGTCTCTGGCTGAAGAGTTGTTCCCTTAGTATCAGCGCCCTGACGAATCATCCATTTTGCAAGAGTCACCATTCCGTTGGCAGATGCCAGCTGCTCCAGGCATCCCTGGTTGCCACAGCCGCAATTCCAGTCCACAGTATCTTCCACATGAATGTGTCCGATCTCGCCGCCTGCGCCGTTGGCTCCGGTAATGATCTTTCCATCAATGATGATTCCACCGCCAACACCGGTTCCCAATGTTACCATGACACCGCTCTTATGTCCGGCTGCGGCACCTTTCCACATCTCTCCCAGAGCTGCCACATTGGCATCATTGCCGCCCTTGCTCACAAGACCGGTCAGTTCGGTCAGTTCTCTGGTGACCTCTTTATAGCCCCAGCCGAGATTTGCGGTATGCGGCACAATGCCCTCTGCATTGATCGGCCCCGGAACTCCGATACCGATACCAGTCACTGAATCCTTCTCAATTCCACGCTCTTCCAGCTTCTTCTGTACTGCTTCTGCAATATCCGGCAGAATGGCTCTTCCTTCATTCTCGGTTCTGCTGGGAATCTCCCATTTTTCCAACAGCTCACCATCCACACGGAACAGTCCCATCTTCACAGTGGTTCCGCCCACATCAATTCCAAAACAGTATTCTTTCATCCCTTTATCCCCCATGGTCTTATTTTTTATTGCGGTTAATACTTTCCTGCACTCTGCGATACAGCTCCTGAGCTGCATTATAGCCCATCTTCTTCTGTCTGTGATTAACAGCCGCAGACTCTACGATGATCGCCAGGTTCCGGCCCGGACGGATCGGAATCGAATGACAAGTCACTTTATTACCAAGGAACTCGGTGTATTCCTCATTGAGTCCCAGACGGTCGTACTCTTTGTCCTTGTCCCACTCTTCCAGTTTGATGACCAGATCAATGCTCTGGGTCTCACGGACGCTTTCAACACCATACAGAGTCTTTACATCAATAATACCGATACCGCGAAGCTCAATGAAATGTCTGGTGATCTCCGGTGAGGTTCCAACCAGCGTATCATCGCTGACTTTGTGGATCTCAACCACGTCATCGGTGATCAGACGGTGACCACGCTTAATCAGCTCCAGAGCAGCCTCACTCTTACCGATACCACTCTCGCCCATGATCAGGATACCTTCACCATAGACATCCATCAGAACACCATGGATAGAAATACATGGTGCCAGTTCCACGCCAAGCCAGCGGATAACTTCTGCCATCAGGTCAGATGTGATGCGATGGCTGGAAAGCAGCGGCTTGTGATATTTCTTTGCCAGTTCGATCATATCCTCATCCGGTTCTGTCCGGGTGGAATAGATCACACACGGAATATCGCTGGATAAAAACTGCTCATAATTGGCCATCTTTACATCTCTGTCCAGACTTTTCAGATAGGTATATTCTACATATCCAATGATCTGTACACGCTCACTTGCAAAATGCTCAAAATATCCGGCAAGCTGCAGAGCCGGACGGTTGATCTCCGGGCTGCTGATCTCGATCTCATCGGTGGATACTTCCGGCACCAGATTTACAAGCTGCAGCTTCTCGATCATCTTATTTAACTTTACGGATGACATATTCTGTACTCCTTTTCTTCACGCGGCTGAACCGTTTCCAGCCTTCATATAGTAAAAGTTTAACACGTTTAATTCTGCTTCGCAACATGGAAAAACTCGTAGACCTGACGGGCTGACAGACTGTTCATCCCCTCCACCTGCGCCAGTTCTTCCTCGCTGGCTGCCTTCAGATCATCCAGAGTCTGGAATGCCTTCATCAATGCCCTCCTTCTTGCAGGACCAATACCTTTGATATCGTCAAGCACCGAATGCACCTGCTCCTTGCTTCTAAGAGAACGGTGATATTCAATGGCAAACCGGTGGGCCTCATCCTGAATACGTGTCACCAGACGAAAGCCTTCACTGGCCCGGTCAATAGGAATCTCCACATTATTAAAATAAATACCTCTGGTCCTGTGGTGGTCATCCTTTACCATCCCACATACAGGAACATGCACGCCAACTGCATCCATAACCTTCAGGGCGATGTTCACCTGCCCACGGCCTCCGTCCATCATGATCAGATCCGGGTAAGTCTCATAATGAGAGAGTCTTCTGGTCAGCATCTCTTCCATGCTGGCATAATCATCAGCCCCCTGTACCCCACGGATCCGAAACTTTCTGTAATCAGACCGCTTCGGTTTTCCTTTTTCAAATACGACCATAGAGCCGACTGTCTGGAAACCACTGATATTGGATATGTCGTATGCTTCCACTCTGGATATCTCCGGCAGATTCAAAAGTCCTGCGATCTCCTTCATGGCACCGATGGTTCTCCCTTCTTCGCGGCGGATCCGCTCTTTATCCTGATCCAGCACCATCTTCGCATTTTTCTGGGCAAGTTCCACCAACTTCTCCTTCTCACCCTTCTTAGGCACACAAATATGCACCTTCTGACCTTTCCGCTCGCTCAGCCAGCTCTCGATAACTTCCGCTTCCCCGATCTCATACTGCATCATGATCTCTCTGGGAATATACGGAGTTCCTGCATAAAACTGCTTCACAAATGCTGCCAGGATCTCTTCTTTCTTATCATCTGCCGCAATGTGCAGACAAAAATGATCTCGTCCGATGAGACGTCCATCCCGGATAAAGAACACCTGTACCACCGCATCTTCCCGGTCTTTCGCCATAGCGATCACATCTTTATTTTCCATATCACTGTTCGTGATCTTCTGTTTCTGCGCAATCTTCTTCACACTTCCCAGCAGTTCCCGATATTCAATGGCTTTCTCAAACTCCATCTCTTCTGCCGCCTGCTGCATCTTCTCTTCCAGTTCTTTCAAAATGGGAGTATAATTTCCATTGAGAAAATGTAATGCTTTTTTCACGGATTCTCCGTATTCTTCTTTGGAAATGTAGCCCTGACAGGGGGCTGGACACTGATGAATGTGATAGTTCAGACAGGGCCGTTCCTTTCCCTGCATCTTCGGAAGCTGCCGGTTACAGGTGCGGATTCCATACAGCTTGTGGATCAGATCAATGGTATCCTTTACCGCAGCTGCGCTGGTATACGGTCCATAGTATTTTGCTTTGTCTTTGTACATCTGTCTGGCAAACAGCACTCTTGGGAAATCCTCCTGAACCGTTACCTTGATGAAAGGATATGCCTTATCATCCATGAGCATGGTATTGTATTTGGGCCGATGCTCCTTGATCAGATTGCACTCCAGAACCAGAGCCTCCAGCTCTGAATCCGTGATAATATACTCAAAGCGCGCAATATGGGTGACCATCTGCTCGATCTTCACCCCTTTATTGCGGCTGGACTGAAAATACTGCCGTACACGGTTCTTCAGCGAAATGGCCTTGCCCACATAGATGATCGCATCCCGCTCATCATGCATCAAATATACGCCCGGCTTGGACGGCAGTTTTTTCAGTTCTTCCTCAATATTAAATGCCATAATTATTTACTCTGCAAAAATCAATTCTTCCTGGTGATATTCATTTGCTTCATCTCTCACCTTATGGAAGATCTCCATAAATTCTTTACCGGTAATGGTCTCCTTTTCGATCAGAAATGCAGAGATCTGATCCAGACACTCACGGTTCTCTGTGAGCAGACGTTTTGCTTCCTCATAAGCTTCCTTCAGAATCCGCATAACTTCTTCATCCACATGGGATGCCGTCTCATCACTGCAATTCAGGACACTTCCATTGTCCAGATACATGCTCTCTCTGGATTCCAGTCCCATAAGACCGAACTTCTCGGACATACCGTACTGGGTCACCATGGCTCTCGCCAGATTAGTCGCCTGCTGGATATCATTGGATGCGCCGGTAGTAACAGAATCAAATACCACTTCCTCTGCCGCACGGCCTCCCATACATACGACCAGACGGGCAAGAATCTCTTTCTTGGACAGAAGGAACTTCTCTTCCTCCGGTGTCTGCAGTACATAGCCAAGAGCTCCGCTGGTACGCGGAATGATCGTGATCTTCTGTACCGGCTCAGCATCCTTCTGAAGTGCACTGGTCAGTGCATGACCAACCTCATGATAGGATACCACTTTCCGTTCTTCTTCACTTAAGATCTTATTCTTCTTCTCTTTACCCATCATGACCACTTCCATGGCGTCAAACAGATCTTTCTGGCAGATGGCTTTTCTGCCATTCTTGACAGCCATGATAGCTGCCTCGTTGATCATATTTGCAAGATCTGCACCTACTGCCCCACTGGTCGCCAGTGCAACAGCTGCCAGATCTACCGTCTCATCCAGCTTCACATTTTTTACATGAACCTTCAGAATGTCCTCACGACCTTTGAGATCCGGGCGCTCCACGATGATCCGGCGGTCAAAACGGCCCGGACGCAGAAGGGCCTGATCCAGCACCTCCGGACGGTTGGTTGCCGCCAGAATGATGCAGGCCTGATTGCTCTCAAATCCATCCATCTCAGCCAGCAGCTGATTCAGGGTCTGTTCCCGCTCATCGTTGCCTCCCATACGGGAATCACGGCTCTTGCCGATGGCATCGATCTCATCGATAAATACGATACAAGGTGCATTTTTCTTAGCTTCTTCAAACAGGTCACGGACACGGGATGCACCCACACCTACGAACATTTCCACAAAATCAGACCCTGCCAGAGAGAAGAACGGCACATGTGCTTCTCCTGCCACAGCCTTTGCCAGCAATGTCTTACCAGTTCCGGGAGGGCCTACAAGCAGTGCACCTTTCGGAAGCTTTGCACCGATCTCGGTATATTTTTCCGGATTATGAAGGAAGTCAACCACTTCCACAAGAGATTCCTTTGCCTCTTCCTCACCAGCTACATCCTTAAATGTGACACCTGTCTCTTTCTCAATATAAACCTTGGCTTTGCTCTTACCGACGCCCATGACGCCTCCGCCTCCGCCCATACGGCGCATAAATCCGCTGAACAGAACCCACAGAAGAATCATCGGTACCACAATGGACAGAATATTCAGCGCAATGCTGATCATAGCATCATTCTGGATATATGGCTGGATCTCCACATTCTTCTCCCTCATCAAAGGCAGAAGCTCTGTATCATTCGCCATCTTACCTGTATAATAAGTAAGCGTTACTCCATCTTTATCTTTTTCCTTCGGTGTGATCTTCCATGTAGAACCCGTATCCTCCACAGAAGCTACCTCATCTGCCTCCAGCATATCCAGGAATTTATCATATGTAATCTCCTGGGATGTTGCCTGTGTGTACTGATTGTTAAACAGTGCCCACACCAGGATCGCAGCTATTACAAAGACAGCAAACATCAACATATTCTGTGTGTTTTTCGGTGCTTTGCCGCCATTGTTATTTCCATTCCCTTTATTGTTTGGGGGTGTATTGTTATTCATCTTTCTCCTCCTTGTGCGTAACACTTCTTATTATAGTGAACCTTCTTTTATAAATCAATACACCTGTTCGCAAAAAATCCGTACTTTTTATAAAATAAGTATAAAAAAACCAAAATTTTTAAATGGTATTTTTATTTTGGAAGCGATATAATATAGAATATTTTTTTTAATTACATTCAGGAGGATTTAACCAATGCCAGTAAAATACGTATTTGTAACAGGTGGCGTTGTATCCGGTCTTGGAAAAGGCATCACTGCCGCTTCCCTCGGACGACTGTTAAAAGCGCGCGGTTACAAAGTAACCATGCAGAAATTTGACCCTTATATCAACATTGACCCAGGTACCATGAACCCCGTACAGCATGGTGAGGTATTCGTGACCGATGACGGCACCGAAACCGATCTGGATCTTGGACATTACGAGCGTTTTATCGACGAAAATCTTGATAAGAATTCCAATGTGACCACCGGAAAAGTATACTGGTCCGTTCTTCAGAAGGAGCGTCGCGGCGATTACGGCGGCGGTACCGTTCAGGTCATTCCTCACATTACCAACGAAATCAAAAGCCGATTTTATCGGAATTACACATCTGAAGATATGCATATCGCCATCATAGAGACCGGCGGTACAGTCGGTGATATTGAAGGTCAGCCGTTCCTGGAAGCGATCCGTCAGTTCCAGCATGAAGTCGGTCATGAAAATGCGATACTGATCCATGTCACACTGATCCCTTACCTGAAAGCATCCGGTGAAATGAAGACCAAACCAACCCAGGCTTCTGTCAAAGAGCTGCAGGGTATGGGAATCCAGCCGGACATTATTGTATGCCGTACCGAGCTTCCGCTGGAAAAAGGCATCAAGGACAAGATTGCTCTGTTCTGTAATGTTCCGAAAGAGCATGTTCTTCAGAACCTGGATGTGGAATATCTGTATGAAGCACCGCTTGCCATGGAACAGGAGCATCTGGCGCAGGCTGCCTGCGAATGTCTGAACCTGCCGTGTCCGGAACCGGATCTGTCCGACTGGATCAACATGGTAGATAAGCTTCGTCATCCGACCACAGAGGTCAACATTGCACTGGTCGGAAAATATATTCAGCTTCATGACGCTTATATCTCCGTGGTAGAAGCACTGAAGCACGGCGGTATCGACAATCATGCTGTTGTAAATATCAAATGGATCGATTCCGAGACCGTTACTGAAGAAAATGCAGATGAACTGTTTGGTGACGTAACCGGTATTCTGGTTCCCGGCGGATTCGGAAGCCGTGGTATCGACGGCAAGATCACCGCTATTAAATATGCCCGTGAACATAAGATCCCGTTCCTTGGTCTGTGCCTTGGTATGCAGCTGTCCATCGTGGAATATGCAAGAAATGTAGCCGGACTGGACGGTGCCCACAGTATCGAGCTGGATCCGAACACCCAGTACCCGGTGATCGCATTGATGCCGGATCAGAACGGTGTGGAGGATATCGGTGGAACCTTACGTCTTGGTTCCTTCCCATGTGTGCTGGATAAGACTTCCAAAGCTTACGAACTGTATGGCGAGGAACTGATCCATGAACGTCACCGCCATCGCTACGAGGTCAACAACGATTATCGTGCGATTCTGACCGAGCATAGCATGACCCTCTCCGGCCTGTCCCCGGATGGACGTATCGTGGAGATGATCGAACTGAAGGATCATCCGTTCTTCATCGCAACCCAGGCTCATCCGGAGCTGAAATCCAGACCGAACCGCCCACATCCGCTGTTCAAAGGATTTGTGGAAGCTGCTGTGAAAGCGAAAGAATAGATCATAACTGTAAAAAAGCTGTCGTCTGCCGGCTCTCCCGGCTGACGACAGCTTTTCTTATACACTTATGCGAACAGTTTCTCAATGTCACTTCTGGAACCTTTCAAGGATCCCTGTACCATCTCCGGCTTTCCACCGCCTTTTCCGCTGAATGCCTCGTTGAGTTTTTTCGCAAACTCTCTGACATCTGTGGAACTGCTTCCAATGATATATCGGTAACCGTCCTCATCTGTTCCTACGAATGCAGCGCAGATTCCCTGACAGCGTTTACAGGCATCATTGACAAAATTCCGCACAGCAATGTTGTCCAGTTCTTCTTCAAACAGGCGGACAAATTTATCATCCGCCTTGATCTCTTCCAGCTTGCCTGCCAGATAGGAAGCCTGCATCTGATTAAGCTTCATACGGATCTGGTCCATCTGCTCTTTCATATGAAAAACCGCATCTCCGACCTTCTCCGGCGGTGCTGACAGAGCTATCGATACGGCAGTCACCCCCTCCTGCTTCTTCCGGTAATCTGCCAGTGCCCGGTCACCGCACTGAATAGTCATACGACAGCCGCCTCTGTGGCGGTCGCAGCTGATCACTTTGATCATACCCACTTCACCGGTACGGCTTACATGCGGTGCACAGCAGGCACACATGTCCACGTCCTCGATACGGACGATCCGCACCTGTCCTTCGATCTCAATCTTGCTCCGATAATCCATGGAAGCCAGTTCTTCCTTAGTTGGATACAGAATCTCCACCGGAATATTATCCCAGACTGCCTGATTGGCCAGATTCTCAACTTCCCGCACCTGCTCCGGTGTCAGTTCTCCGTTAAAATCCATGGTAGTCTCAGCTGCTCCCAGATGAAAGCCCACATTGTCATATCCATACAGGCGATGAATGATGCCGGACAACATATGCTCTCCTGTATGCTGCTGCATTCTGGAAAAACGTTCCTTATAGTCCAGTTCACCTTTTACTTCTGCTCCTACGGCAATCGGGGCTTCTGTCTCATGATAGATCACTCCATTTTTCTCATGGGTATCTGTCACTTTCATTCCATCGATCCAGCCCCGATCCCCGAACTGTCCGCCTCCTTCCGGGAAAAATAAAGTGCGATCCAGAACTACCCGGTATCCTTCCTTTTTCCCCTTGGCATTAACCTTCTCCTCACAGGACAGTACTGTGGCAGTAAATTCTCTGCTGTGGCTGTCGTGATAATATAATTTTTCTGTGGCATCACTGTCGGATGCCAGATGTTTTTCTTCCATAATAAGTACTCCTCGTCTGTCTACCGCTGCTTTAACAGCCGATCCAGTGTCGGCTCCAGCCCAAATTCCTGCTCGATCGCATCGATTTCTGCCCGTGCCTGCTTTTTCGCAGAACCCGGAATCACTGCACGCACCGCACGGATCAATAGATTCTTCGGTGTGTGGGACAGATCCACAAACTCCAGCAGCTGTGTCCGGTAGCCGCTCTCTGTCAGCAGATTTGCACGGATCGCATCGGTCATCAATGCCGCTGTCCGCTCTTTTACGATTCCGTATCTGGTCAGGATCGACAGATTCTCACTCTTCATCTGCCCATTCAGCTCATGCTGGCAGCAGGGCACAGAAAAGATCAGCTTTGCTTTCCAGCGGATCGCATGATACAGAGCATAATCCGTAGCCGTATCACAGGCGTGAAGAGATACCACCATATCAATAGGCTCATCGCTCTCATAACCGCCAATATCACCAACCTCAAAGGTCAGCCGGTCATAGCCATACTTCTTCGCTGCTTTGTTACAGTTAGCGATCACATCTGCCTTCAGATCCAGTCCGGTGATCTTCACATCCCGCTTCTTCAGCTCCACCAGATAATAGTAGAGGATGAAAGTAAGATAAGATTTGCCGCATCCAAAATCCACAATCCGTATGGTCTGATCTGCTGGAAGAGCATCAATCTCATCATCGATCAGTTCCACAAAACGGTTGATCTGACGGTATTTGTCATACATGGTGCGGACGATCTTGCCTTCTGCCGTAAAGATGCCCATATCCACCAGCGGCGGAATGATTGTTCCTTCCTCCAGCAGATAATGTTTCTTCCGGTTATTCTCTGTCTGTGCCTTAGGCGCCTGGGTGGCTGCCACCCGCTTTTTACTGCCGGTAACTTTTCTCTTTTTAGAAATGCGGATCGTGTGCTCCCACTCTCCATCCCAGCCGCTGCACTGACGAAATGCCTGTTCCAGTGCCTGTTCCACAAATGGTCTCACCTGATCAGCTTTCAGATTTTCGTGAAATACCTGCTTTTCCGTATACTGCTCTGCCTGCCAGCCATTGGTCTTTCGGTTCAGCACAACTTTCCGGTAGGCAGCTCCCTCCGATTCTTTTTTTATAGCATTACTTAAAATAATTTTATATAAGCCATCACTCCAGAGGTTCTGAAGCGCACTCTCAAGCTCTGTCATCTGTACTTTCATCCATTCACTCCTTATGCCCATCTCCTGACGGACGCTTTTGTGTCAGTATAGCACAGTTTTTTCCATCATCCAAGAACTACATCCAATGCAAGCATTAAAGTAAATCCAAATGCGAACAACAGAGTACCAATATCCGAATGAGGTTCCTCTGACATTTCTGGAATCAGTTCCTCCACCACCACATACATCATGGCTCCCGCTGCGAAGCTTAACAGATACGGAAGTGCCGGTATGATCAGTCCTGCTGCAAGTATGGTGAGAAATGCCCCTATGGGTTCCACCGCACCAGACAGAACCCCGTAGACAAATGCCTTCCCCTTCTTCATGCCTTCTGCTTTTAATGGAAGGGAAATGATCGCTCCCTCTGGAAAGTTCTGAATGGCAATTCCCACTGATAGTGCCAGAGCTCCAAGAGCTGTGATGCTGGTCTCCCCGGACATCCATCCGGCATAGACCACGCCCACTGCCATTCCTTCCGGAATATTGTGAATGGTCACAGCCAGCACCAGCATGGTCGTACGCTGTAATTTTGTCCTTGCGCGTTCCGGCCCTTCTGCTTCTTCGCTGTTCATATGCAGATGCGGGATCACATGATCAAGCAGCAGCAAAAATAAAATGCCAAACCAGAATCCCGCTACTGCCGGAATCACCTTTGCAATACCTTCTGATGCCACCTGTTCCATGGCCGGTATCAACAAACTCCAGATCGATGCCGCCACCATAACTCCTGATGCAAATCCAATCAATGCCCGTTGTACCAACGGATGAATCTTCCCTCTCATAAAGAATACACATCCCGCTCCTGCCGATGTCCCGAGGAATGGAATGAGAATACCTTTGATCACCTCTACCGTCATATATATTACCCGTCTTTCTGCGAAAGACACCAATGCGTCATGAAACATGTGCATTGGCTTTCGCTATCTAATT
>ENA-UPXC01003321-UPXC01003321.1-human-gut-metagenome-genome-assembly--contig:-NODE-3321-length-16905-cov-3.723437_pt1 | contig 16905 bp, 25 predicted proteins | sample MGYA00250047_ERZ773371 | MGnify/ENA primary metagenome ERZ773371 (study PRJEB29103, sample SAMN06111975) | human gut metagenome | biome: human gut; feature: ankylosing spondylitis patient; material... | reverse complement strand
AGCTGCCCGCCTCCTGACGGATGACCACGAGGGCCACGAAGCACGGGGAGTACAGCAAAGACGCAAAAAAAGGAGCACCGAAGTGCTCCTTTTGAAACCTGTTTTACCAGGAAGCCTTGCGCACGCCCGGGATCTGACCCTTGTAAGCCAGCTCACGGAAGCAGATACGGCAGATGCCGAAATCACGCAGGTAAGCGTGCGGACGGCCGCAGATCTTGCAGCGGTTGTACTGACGAGTAGAGAACTTCGGAGTCTTCTGCTGCTTGAGTACCATTGCCTTCTTAGCCATGTGAATTCTCCTCCTTCTTACTTCGCAAACGGAGCGCCCATGATGGTGAGCAGCTCACGTGCTTCTTCGTCGGTGTTCGCAGTGGTGCAGATGATGATGTCCATGCCGCGGATCTTGTCGATCTGCTCGTAGGAAATCTCAGGGAAAATCAGCTGCTCCTTCAGACCGAACGCGTAGTTGCCGCGGCCGTCGAAAGAGTTTGCCGAAATGCCGCGGAAGTCGCGAACACGCGGCAGCGCTACGTTGAACAGACGGTCGAGGAACTCCCACATGCGATCGGAACGCAGGGTAACCTTCACGCCTACCGGCATGCCCTCACGTAGCTTAAAGTTTGCAACCGACTTCTTTGCCAGCGTAACGACCGGCTTCTGACCAGTGATTGCAGTCAAGTCGCGTACAACAGCCTCGATCACCTTGGAGTTGCCGTTTGCTTCCTTGCCGCAGCCAACGTTGACAACAATCTTGTCCAGCTTCGGGATCTGCATCGGGCTCTTGTACTCGAACTTCTTCATCAGAGCAGGACGAGCTTCCGCTTCATACTTATCCTTTAATCTAGGCATAGCTTCAGTTCAACCTCCTCTATCAAATCTCTGCGCCGCAGTGCTTGCAAACAGCAACCTTGGCGCCATTTTCCAGAATCTTGTGTGCCGGACGGGTCGGCTTGTCGCACTTCGGGCAAACCTTCATGACCTTGCACGCACGCAGAGCGCCCTCGCGCTTTACGATGCCGCCGGTCTCACCCTGACGGCGGGGCTTGGTATGGCAGGTTACCATATTTACGCCCTCAATTACTACCATACCCTTCTTCGGGTTTACGGACAGAACCTTGCCCTTCTTGCCCTTTTCCTTACCGGACAGGACAATCGCGGTGTCGCCCGTTTTTACATGCAGATTATTCATTATACGGCGACCTCCTTACAGTACTTCGGGAGCCAGGGACAGGATCTTCATGTAATCCTTGTCGCGCAGCTCACGCGCAACAGGCCCAAAGATACGGGTGCCGCGCGGGTTCTTGTCTTCCTTGATGATAACAGCCGCGTTCTCATCGAAACGGATGTAGCTGCCATCCGCACGACGCAGACCCTTTACCGAACGAACGATAACAGCCTTGACAACGTCGCCCTTCTTGACGCCGCCGCCCGGGGTGCACTTGCGCACCGAGCAAACGATGACGTCGCCGATGTTGCCATATCTACGGGTGGAGCCGCCGAGAACACGGATGCACTTCAGTTCCTTTGCGCCGCTGTTGTCAGCTGCGCGCAGAAAAGTTTCCTGCTGAATCATGTGTTCCCCTCCTTACTTCGCCTTCTCGATAACTTCGACCAGTCTCCAGCGCTTGTCCTTGGACAGCGGGCGGGTCTCCATTACCTTTACCTTGTCGCCGATCTTGCACTCGTTGTTTTCATCGTGTGCCTTCAGCTTATAGGTGCGCTTCATAACCTTCTTGTACAGAGGATGCTGTACGCTATCCTCAATCGCTACTACGATGGTCTTATCCATCTTGTCGGATACGACCTTGCCCACGCGGGTCTTACGTAACGCTCTCTCGCTCAACTTCGCTTACCTCCTTACTTTGCCGCAAGCTGAAGCTCGCGGAGAACGGTGTTGACACGCGCAATGTCGCGCTTCACTTCAGTAATCTTGTTGACGTTGTCAAGCTGGTTGGTAGCGTGCTGCAGACGAAGGTTGAAGAGGTCCTTCTTCAGCTCAGCAAGCTTGGTCTCAAGCTCAGCTGCGGTCATAGATCTAATCTCTTTTGCCTTCATCATTCTTCACCACCATTCTTGCTCTCACGGGCAACAAACTTGGTCTTGCAGGGCAGCTTGTGGCTTGCCAGACGCAGTGCCTCACGTGCAATTTCCTCGGATACGCCTGCGATCTCAAACAGAACGCGGCCCGGCTTAACAACTGCAACCCAGTACTCCGGAGAGCCCTTACCGGAACCCATTCGGGTCTCAGCAGGCTTCTCAGTTACCGGCTTGTCAGGGAAAATCTTGATCCAGACCTTACCGCCACGCTTGGTGTAACGGGTCATTGCAATACGAGCTGCCTCGATCTGGTTCGAGGTGATCCAGCACGGCTCGGTGGCCTGCAGGCCAAACTCACCGTTGGATACGAAGTTACCGCGCATAGCCTTGCCCTTCAGGCGGCCACGATGCACGCGACGGTATTTAACTCTCTTAGGGAGCAGCATTAGCGGTTGCCTCCTTCCTGGCGGGGTGCGCGGCGCTCGCCGCGGTCGTTATTTCTGCGGCGACGGTCACCATCGCGGCGGTCACGGCGGTCACGACGCTCGAATGCCGGCTTCGGAGCCTCAATCGAACGGCCGAGACGCGGGCCACCGGTCAGAACCTCGCCCTTGTAGATCCAAACCTTGACGCCGATCTTACCGTAGGTGGTGTCCGCCTCAGCAAAACCGTAGTCGATGTCCGCACGCAGGGTCTGCAGCGGAATGGTACCCTCGTGGTAGTGCTCAGAGCGCGCGATTTCCGCACCGCCCAGACGACCGCCACAGTTTACCTTGATGCCCTTGGCGCCCATGCGCATTGCACGACCCATGGACTGCTTCATCGCGCGACGGAAGGAGATACGCTTCTCGAGCTGCGCTGCGATGTTCTCTGCAACCAGAGTTGCATTGGTGTCCGGATTCTTGATCTCGATGATGGAGATCTTAACCGGCTTGCCGATCATCTTGGCAACGTCAGCCTGCAGCTTCTCAATCTTCTCGCCGCCAGGACCGATGACAAAGCCCGGACGAGCACACTGGATCAGGATCTTAACTTCCTTGGTAGTACGCTCGATCTCGATTGCCGGAACACCTGCATCCTTCAGCAGGTTCTTCAGGTACTTACGGATGTTGTAGTCTTCCACGAGGAGATCGCCAAAGACATTGTCCTTTGCGAACCAACGGGAATCCCAATTCTTGATTACGCCGACACGGAGACCGTTCGGATTAACTTTCTGGCCCATTGTTTAACCTCCCCTTATTCTTTCTCTGCGAGAACCAGAGTTACATGAGAGGTTCTCTTCAGGATACGGAATGCACGACCCTGTGCACGCGGCATGATGCGCTTCATGATCGGACCCGGTGCAACATGAACTTCCTTAACATACAGCTTGTCGGTGTTCATGTTGTGGTTGTTCTCCGCGTTGGCAACTGCGCTCTTGAGCAGCTTTGCCATAACCTCGGAGGCAGCCTTCGGGGTGTTCATGATGATCGCCATTGCGGTGCCCGCGTCCTTGCCGCGGATCAGGTCGCAGATGAGCTTCATCTTACGGGGGGTCATGCGAACGTTTCTAACAATTGCTCTTGCTTCCATTTGTTCGTCCTCCCTTACTTACCATTGTTGGAGGTCTTGCTGCCCGCGTGGCCCTTATAGGTACGGGTCGGCGCGAACTCGCCCAGCTTATGACCTACCATGTCCTCGGTAACATATACCGGAACGTGCTTGCGGCCGTCATGAACCGCGATGGTGTGGCCGACGAACTCCGGGAAAATGGTGGATGCACGAGACCAGGTCTTGAGAACCTTCTTCTCGCCAGCCTCATTCATAGCAACGACTCTTTTGTAAAGCTCAGGAGCCACAAAAGGGCCTTTCTTAACACTTCTGCCCATATTTCTGTTCTCCTTTCCTTACTTGCCGTTACGACGACGCACGATCTGCTTGTCGGTGCGGTTGTTCTTCTTGCGAGTCTTGTAGCCCATTGCCGGCTTGCCCCACGGGGTAACCGGAGACGGACGGCCGATCGGGCTCTTGCCCTCACCACCACCATGCGGGTGATCGCACGGGTTCATAACAGAACCGCGGACGGTCGGGCGGATGCCCATGTGACGGGTGCGGCCAGCCTTACCCAACTGTACGTTGGAGTGGTCGGAGTTACCAACCTCACCGATGGTAGCCTTGCACTCGAGACGAACGTAACGCAGCTCGCCGGAGGGCAGACGAACCATCGCCTTGCCGTTCTCCTTCGCCATCAGCTGCGCAGCAACGCCAGCCGAGCGAACCAGCTGCGCGCCCTTGCCTGGGTACAGCTCGATGTTGTGGATCATGGTACCAACCGGGATGTTGGCTACCGGCAGGCAGTTGCCGGGCTTGATATCCGCAGTGGCAGAGGAGACAACCTTGTCGCCGATGTGCAGACCCTCGGGAGCGAGGATGTATGCCTTTACACCGTCCTCGTACTGTACGAGTGCGATGTTAGCGGAGCGGTTCGGGTCATACTCCAGAGTCAGAACAGTTGCCGGCATATCCAGCTTCTGACGCTTGAAATCAATGATACGGTACTTCTGCTTGTTACCGCCGCCATGGTGGCGTACGGTGATGCGGCCATAGCTGTTACGGCCAGCGGTCTTCTTCAGCTTCTCGAGAAGGCTCTTCTCGGGCTTCACCTTGGACAGGCCCGCGTTAGACAGGGTCGTCATGTTACGGCGGGACGGAGTCGTCGGGTTGAAAGTCTTGATCGCCATTGTGTTTTCAACTCCTTGTTAACTGTTTCTTATCGGGGTGGCTTCCCCATACGTGCGGCCTGCTGCCGCGATTGTGATGTGTCCCTTCTCAGCACCCCGCCGGCAGGCGGCATTGGTTTGAGAGGGTTCCGGAACCCCTTTCGAGGGGCTGTTCCGGATTACATCATGTTCTCGAAGATTTCGATCTTCTTAGAGTCAGCGGTCAGAGTTACGACAGCCTTCTTGATGTCCGGGCGCTTGCCGCGGTAAACGCCCATGCGCTTCCACTTACCCGGCAGCTTGATGGTGTTGACCTTAGCGACCTTTACGCCGAAGATCTCTTCCACAGCCTTCTTGATCTCGATCTTGCCCGCGTTCGGAGCAACTTCGAAAACGTACTTGTTATCAGCGATGCCTTCCATGGAACGCTCGGTGATGATCGGCTTTCTGATTACGTCATGTGCGAATTTCATTATGCGTATACCTCCTCGAGCTTGGCAACCGCTGCCTTGTCGATGATGAACTTGTCAGCGTTGAGGATGTCGTAAACGTTCAGGGTGGACGCGATGGTGGTGCGTACGCCCGGGATGTTTGCCGCAGACTTTACAACGTTCACGCGGGACTCGGGAGTAACGACCAGGCTCTTGCCCTCAGCCTCAACAGACTTCAAGAAGCCTGCGAAGGTCTTGGTCTTGATCTCGCCCATGTTCAGGTCGTCGATGACGATGATTTCGCCAGCGGCAGCCTTTGCAGACAGAGCAGACAGCAGAGCCAGACGGCGCAGCTTCTTGTTCAGGCTGTAGGTGTAGGTGCGCGGCTTCGGACCGAGTGCAATACCACCGTGGGTCCACTGCGGAGCACGGATGGAACCCTGGCGGGCACGGCCGGTGCCCTTCTGACGCCACGGCTTGATGCCGCCGCCACGAACCTCAGCGCGAGTCAGGGTGGACTGAGTGCCCTGACGCTTGTTTGCCAGATGGTTCTTAACAACCGCATGCATTGCGGATACGTTGGGCTCGATGCCGAATACGGCAGCATTGAGCTCCATTTCGCCGGTCTGCTGACCAGCCATATTGTAAACCTTAACTGTAGGCATTCGTATTTCCTCCTCCCCTTACTTTCTTGCAGAAGCCTTCTGCGGGTTCTTACTAACGCTGGTAGCGCCGGTAGAAACCTTGTTCTTCTTAACGGTGTTCTTCAGGAACATGATGCCGCCCTTGGGGCCGGGGATGGCGCCGCAAACAGCGATCAGGTTCAGTTCCGGGTCAACCTTTACAACGTCGAGGTTCTGTACGGTAACCTGCTCGTTGCCCATGTGACCAGGCATCATCTTGCCCTTCATGATCTTGGACGGGTCAGAGCAAGCGCCCATGGAACCCTGATGACGATGCATCGGGCCGCCACCATGAGACATGCGGCCGCGGCTTGCGTTGAAGCGCTTGATAACGCCAGCGTAGCCCTTACCCTTGGAGATACCGGTTACGTCAACGTAATCGCCAACTACGAACATATCAGCCTTGATCTCGTCGCCAGCCTGGAACATGGAGCAATCGTCGAAACGGAACTCCTTCAGGTACTTCTTAACAGCCTCGCCAGCCTTCTTCAGATGACCGAGCTCCGGCTTGTTCAGCTTCTTTTCCTTGACGTCAGCGAAGCCGAGCTGTACAGCGTTGTAGCCTTCCTTCTCAGCGGTCTTAACCTGGGTTACCACGCACGGACCAGCTTCGATAACGGTTACCGGGATAACCTTGCCGTCAGCGTCGAAGATCTGGGTCATACCGACCTTCTTGCCGATGATAGCTTTGTTCAGCATTTTTATTTTCCTCCTTAAAGGTTATTGGTTGACGGGCACTGAACTCCCGCCAACTTGACCCCGCCGCGCGTATCGCGGCTAGGTGCAAACCGCTGATTGGGTTAATTCAGCAGGTTTGTTTCAAAATAATGATGATAAATTAGAGCTTGATCTCGATCTCAACGCCAGCCGGCAGATCCAGAGTCATCAGGGACTCAACAGTCTTCTGGCCCGGGTTTACGATGTCGATCAGACGCTTGTGGGTGCGGCGCTCGAACTGCTCACGGCTGTCCTTGTACTTGTGTACAGCGCGCAGGATGGTGATGATCTCCTTCTCGGTCGGCAGCGGGATCGGGCCGGAAACCTTTGCGCCGGTGCGCTTAGCGGTCTCTACGATCTTCTCTGCGGACTGGTCGATCAGCTCATGGTCGTATGCCTTCAGGCGGATACGGATCTTTTCTGCGTTTGCCATTGTGGAATTTCCTCCTCGTACTATGTCGTACATTTTAATAATGTGTCGACTCGTTACGGAGAGATACTGCAACCCCTCCCCGCGTATCGCGGAAGGGCATGAAAATAACCGGTCACACTGGTAGTGTATTGATCCGGTCAAAAGAACGCAGGCGGTTCATGCCATCGGCTTGCCGGCAAGGTGCCGGAAGTCCCGAATTTACGCAGGAACATTGCGTTTTACGATAAGCAGTTGTCTCAACCGCCCGATTGTCGGACCTACTCCGCCGAAGTTACCTGGTAAACCAGCAATCTCCGGCATCATCGCGTTTTCCTGCATTTCTCGCAGGTACTGTTATAGATTACAACATTCCCTTGCGTTTGTCAAGGGGTAAAATCGATTTTTTCTTCTTTTTCTTCCGGCATCGGATCGCGTGCGGTCGCCTCGTAAACGCGCAGCAGATGCCTGGTCAGCGCCCTGTTCCCGAGCGTGTGCAGGCGCACCCCCTCGATCGCCTCCCGGCAGTCCTCGCAGAAATCGCACCGCTTCGGCATATTGGAATAGAAAAAATCACTCTTCCAAAGCGCAATCCCCCGTTCCATACATTGTTTCTTCAAACATTCATAACATATTTGCATCTTTCTTCCTCCATACCACCACACGGTATCATATTTCCTTTTAGTATGCCACAAAATAGTAGCATGTGCAAGAGGTGATATGGGTGCTTTTTCAAAGAATTGAGGATTTGCGTGTTGATGCAGATAAAACACAGCAGGATATCGCAAATATTCTGCACATGCGCCGCGAAGTGTACCGCCGTTATGAAAAGGGAGAACGTGAAATTCCCGTTTGGGCAGCCATTCAACTTGCTGACTTTTATCACGTTTCTCTTGATTATCTCCTCGGCCGCACCGACGAAAACCATTGGAGGCGCTGATGCATTTTTAGCGGGCAGCAGAACTGCCCTCCACAGCAAACCATATACACAGCAAAAAAACGGAAGGGTCTCCCCTTCCGTTTTTTCATTCCTTGACTTGGACAATCAGCAGGCTGAACTTCGCATTTTCATCAGTTGTGATTCCAATGTCCGTGCGCAGCGCCGTTTCATACCCTGCGTCCTGCAAAAGAGTCCGCAGTCCGTCCAAACTGCTCACGCTGTTCGGAATCCGGAAATAATATGTGCCGCCGTCCTTTTCCATTAAGCGCGCTTCTTCCAGCGCAGGCGGCTCGCCGCTGCCGACCGCTACATAGCAAAAGCCATAACCGGTTGCAAGCAAATTATCCGGCAGGGTAACCGCCAGTTCTGCCGCCGCGTTTTTTTCCGTCACAGCGCTTTGCGCAAAATGTGCCGCAACGCCGGGCTGTGCATCATTCTCCGAAGAAACCGCGCCGCGGCTTTGTTTCCCCGACGTTTCCGGAGAAGCTTCCGCAGGCTGCTGTTCCTGCTGTGCTTCATTGCTGTCACTTGCAGGCGCAAGATACAGTTGCGCTTCCGGCTGCGACGCTGCCGCTTCGTCCGGCGTCACTTCAGCATTCGGCGGAGTTACCGTCTTTACTTTCGGAATCTCTTCCATCGCCGCATCTGTTCCATCCGCACTCTGTCCTTCTGCCGCCGGTCCGGGCGTTTTCACCCCAAGGCCGCCAATCATATCGCCAACAGCACCGGAAAGTGCAAACATCACACATGCAGCCGCAGCCGCAATCATTGTAAATACCGGCGGTCTGCGCTTCTTTTTTTGTGGCTCTGTTTTCGCCTTGACTTCCTCCATCACGCCGCTCATAATTTTTTCGTGCAGCGCTTCCGGCAGAGGCTCCTTGATGTCTCCCCACGCGGTGCGCATGAACTTCAAATCTTCCAGATACGCTGCGCAGGCGGGGCACTCCGCAAGGTGTGCATCCAGTTCGCGCTTTTCGGCGCGGGTCAGCGCGCCGTCCAGACTCAGCGAACAAAGCTCTTCAAAATATTCGCAATCAAGCATCTTCCCGCCCCCTTTCACTCTGTTTAGACGAAGACGGCAGTGAAATGTTCCCTCGTTCGATCAAAATTTTTCGCAGCGCTTTGCGGGCGCGCGCCAGACGGGATTTGACCGTCCCCTCTTCGAGGTCGAGCGCCGCGGCAATATCGGTATAACTCATGCCTGCCACATCGCGCAAAATCACAATCTTCCGGTGTTCTTCGGAGACCATGCTGAGCGCAATGTCCAGCTCCCGGCGCAGTTCGCTGTTTGCAAGCGCCGCTTCGGGCTGATGCGCGCCGCGTGTCTCCGGAATGCTGCCCGCATGCTCTTCATCCAGAGAATCAGTCGGATTATTTTTCCGCGCCAAATCGACGCACAGGTTGACCGTGATGCGGTAAAGCCACGTCGAAAGTCCGCTTTCCCCCCGGAACGTGGGCAGCGCCCGATAGGCGCGCAGAAAGACCTCCTGCGTGATATCCGCTGCGTCAGCTTCCGAGCCGGTAGAGCGCAGGGCAAGCGCATAGACACGCCGCTCATATGCATTCACCAGCGCTTCAAAGGCAGCAATTTCGCCCTTTTTCGCGCGCTGCAGCAATACCTGTTCCCCACTCACGCCCAGACCTCCTTTCGATTCACGTTTCACCATATCGCGCTTTCAGTTCCTCCGCGAGCCTGTACAGCTCTTCCATTTTGGTCAGCGCACTCACACGCTTTTTATATTCTTTCAGCCCCGGCACCCCTTTGAGATACCAGTTGACATGCTTGCGCGCTTCGAGCAGGGCAATCCGTTCGCCTTTATCCTCCATCGCGCATTCAATCTGCCGCACCGCCGTATCCACACGCTCGGAAAACGCCGGCATTGGCGGCAGGATTCCGGTTTCGAGCAGCGCATTCGCACGAGAAAACAGCCATGGGTCACCCAAACTGCCCCGGCCGATGGCGGCAAAATCCGCGCCCGTGTATGCGAGGATGCGCACCGCATCCTGCGGCTCGAAAACATCCCCGTTCGCTGCCACCGGAATGGAAACCGCCTGCTTGACTGCACGGATTGCATCCCAATCGGCAGTGCCTTCATACTGCTGGCTGCGCGTGCGCCCGTGCAGCGTAATCAAATCCGCCCCCGCAGCTTCACACATCCGCGCAAACTCGACGCAGTTGACGCTGCTTTCATCCCATCCCTTTCGGAACTTGACCGTCACCGGACAGTCTACCGCGGCGCGCACCGCGCGGATGACCGCCTCTGCGCGCTTCATATCCTTCATCAGCGCCGAGCCGTCGCCGTTGCCGACAATCTTCGGGGCAGGGCATCCCATATTGATGTCAATGATGTCGCAGCCCGAAATTTCGCGCGCAAGCGCAGCGCCCTCCGCCATGGTTTCAGGCTCCGAGCCAAAAATCTGCGCCGCCGCCGGATGTTCGCCTGCGCCAAGGCGCAGCAGCCGCGGCGTTTTCTTATCTTTGAAATGCAGCGCCTTTGCCGAAACCATTTCGGTCACCGTCAGCGCCGCGCCATGCTCCCGGCATACCTGCCGGAACGCAAGGTCGGTCACCCCAGCCATAGGCGCAAGAAACAGCCGCCCCGCCAGGGAAATATTCGCAATTTTCATCTGTCATTTCCCTCCCGGAACGCGGATGGGGATTCTCGAAATCCGCAGCACACGCTGCACCGCATAAATTCACGCGGTATATTGTAGCACAAATTCCCCGCCTTTGCAAATTTCAAACCGATTACAAAACAAAAGCGCCCTTTCCTGCCGGAAATCGACAGAAAAACATGACATTCCATCCCGTTTTCCCCATCTGCACATTCCTCCGCACCACCCCTGCCTGCCCCCCATTCCCCGCGCCGCATCCCTATTTCCCCCGCTCCTCCGCACAAAACCGCAGCGCAAATTATCCGGGACGCATTTCCCGCAGTATTTTCCAACAAAACGCGCACCACAGCACAGCATATACTGGAAAAACAAGGAGGTTCGACCATGGACAAACACACATTGGAACGGAGGAGCTTCCGGGCTGCGGCGCGCGCCGCTGAAACCTGGACGCGCTTCACGCGCACCGACGAGGTGCGTGAAATCGGCGGCGGTGTCAAACGCCTGCTGCTCTGCGCCGTGCTCTCGCGCGGCGTCATCCTAGGCGGCTTTGCCCCACTCGGCGTCGCAATGACCGGCGCTTGCGCTGCCCACGGTAAGGGTTACTGCGCCCTTGCCGGTGCATTTTTTGGTGCAATCCTGCTGCGCGGCGGCATGAGCGGCGTTACTGCGGCAGCCGCCGCCCTGCTGACCCTCGTCTGCGCGCAAATCTTTGAAAAGCCGCCCGCCAAGCGGCGCGGATGGTTCATGCCGCTTATGAGCGCGCTGATGATGGCAGCATGCAGTTTTGTACTGCTGCCCGCCCCCGGCATGCTGCGTCCGGCACATATTTTCCGCTTTCTCGCCGCCTGTACGCTGACCGGTATGCTATGTTGGTGCTATATGCAGGCACTCACGCCCCCGCGCGGACGCGGAGACTTGCGCCATCCGGGCGGATTGCTCGCTGTCGTGGCAAGCCTGCTCATCGCTGTCAGCGACATCACCCTGTTCGGCGCGGTCGCCCCTGCGCGCGTACTGGCGTTCGCTTTTGTGCTCGCCGGCACTTTTCTGGGCGGCAGCACCGTCGGCGCCGCGCTCGGCGTTGCGTTCGGGGTGACAATGGATGCCGCCATCGGCAGCGGCGCATTTCTCACCTGCGTGTACGGGCTTGCCGCCCTGCTTGCCGGCGCGTTCCGCACCGCCGGAAAACCCGCCTTTATGCTGTCCGGACTGCTGTCTGCGGGTGCGGCAAGCCTGCTCGGCATCGACCATCCGCTGTTTTCCCCCACGCTGTACGAATGCGTGCTGGCAGCCATGCTGTTTTGGGCAATCCCCGAACCCGTATGGCAGTATGCGCGCGATACCCTGATTCCCGCCCGCAGCGATACCCTCGACACGGTCTCCCGTGTGCGCCGCTCGGCAGGGCGCTATGCATCCGAAGCATCTGAAGCATTCTATGAAATGTATCTCGCCATGATGAATGGCGCACAGTCCGGACGCGCCGCCGCCGACGAAGATGTACATGCGATTTTTGACTGCGCAGCGGACAAGGTCTGCCGGCGGTGCTCCATCTGCCACCAGTGCTGGCAGCGCGACTATGTTTCCACCCTCTCCGCGCTGAACGATGTCTCCGTCCCTATGCTGAAGCGCGGCCGCGCGGAAGCTGCCGACTTTCCGCGCCACTTTTCCGACCGCTGCATCCATTTCCCCGAGCTGCTGCACACCGTAAACGAAGCCCTGTTCGCTTTGCGCGAACGCCGGCAATACCGCAAGCGGTGCGAAGAAAACCGCTCGCTGATCGCCCAGCAATACGCCGGTCTGACCGGCATCCTGCGCCAGATCAGCGGCTCTCTTGGACGCGATCAAGCATCCCTCCCCGCACGGGAGCGGCAGGTGCGCAGCTATGCGTCCGCTTTTGGACGCATCGACAAAGTCGCCGTATTCCGCGACGGAAGCGGGCGGCTGCGCGTCGAGCTTGCAGGGGACGGGGTAGAAAGCATCCTGCGCGAACGCAAAGGGTTTGCTGCCGGTCTATCCGCGCTGCTCGGCACCGGACTGACCGACCCGGAACGCATTTCAGACGAACTCGGCACCCGCCTGATGCTGCGCGAACAGGCTCCCTTCCGCGCAGTGGTCGGCATCGGGCAGCGTCAAAAACAGGGCGAAAAGATTTCCGGAGACACCGCGCGTTCCTTTGTCACCGACGGCGGACGCGCGTGCATGCTGCTTGCAGACGGCATGGGTTCCGGCGCCGCCGCCGCGCAGGACAGCCGCTCCATTCTATCCCTGATGGAGCGCTTTCTGCGCGCAGGCATCCCCGCAGCCGACGCACTGCGCACCATCGCCCCTGCGTTCCGTCTGCGCAGCGACGGTACGCGCGGCGTAACGCTGGATGCGCTCACGCTTGACCTGTTCACCGGCAAAGGCGAATGCCTCAAGTGCGGCGCCGCACCCAGTTTCCTGCGGACAAGCGGTGCTGTGACCCGCCTTTCCGGCGGCAATCTTCCGGTCGGCTTATCCGATGACCCCGCAGCCGATCAGAGCGTCCCGCTGCGCATGGACCATGGCGATGTATTCGTTCTGGTTTCAGACGGCATATGCGACGGTACGGATGACGAATGGCTGCGCCATCTCCTCCACGACCGCGTGAGCGACACCCCCAAAGAACTCGCCGCAAAAATCGTTGTTTCTGCCGCCGAACGCGGCGTAAACGATGACCTGACCGCCGTAGTCGTGCGGTTGGAACGCCGTCCCCGCTCTTCGTAAATCCTGTATAAGCAGGGCAATCCCGGACATACTGGAAAGGTCAACAAAATGCAAGGAGGCAATTATGGTCAAGGGAATTTCCCGCAGGGTCGTGGTGGTCCGTCCGCCTGACCCCAGTGTGTTCGAAGAAGCAATTTTTGTCGTGCGTGAAAACCGGAATGCCCCGCGCGATGTGCTGCGCGAAGCCTGCGCCGTGGCAGAAACCTATCTCCGCCGCCCCTCTGTGCGGCGATATTCGCGCAAGCGCTGGACCAATGCGCAGCTGATGCTGTCCGCGCTCGGCGGCGGCAGTGCGGTCGGTCTGCTCTGGGCATTGACATCCATCTGCGGTCTTTTTTAAGCAATCCCTAATTTTTTATGAACGATTTTTTAACAACAGGCGGCGGCGCTTGCACAAACCGCCGCCTGTTGCTATGATAGAAGAAAACAACATGGGGATGGAGTATTTATGACAATCGCATCTGTCATCGAACTTTTCGAGCAATACGGCCTGCCGATGATGGCGGCGGTATTTTTTTGTGAATATTTGAACCTTCCGGGATTTCCCGCCGGGGTTATCATGCCCGCTGTCGGCATCCTGATCGGGCAGAGCGAACTCAACCTTTTCCTGTCCATTGTGGTATCAGTCTGCGCCGGACTCTGCGGCTCCCTCGTGATCTATGCCATCTGCTATTTTGGCGGCGCACCGCTGCTCACCAAGCTGTTTGGCAAAAGTCCGAAATTCCACCACTTCATTCAGGAATGCCATGAGCGGCTCGAGGTCAGCCATGGGCGCGGACTGCTGATCTGCCGCCTGATTCCGGTGCTGCGCACCATCGTTTCAATCCCCGCCGGTCTGCTGCGCATGCCGCTCCGGGAATATCTGACATGGTCTGCCATCGGCATTTCCATCTGGAATACCCTTTTCATTGGCGCAGGATACTTTTTCAGCGAAGCGTTTTTGAGCGGCACATTTTTAGGCGGCATTCTGGCTTGACCAGAACGCCGCTTTTTATTTCAGAAACGATGCCGCCCGCCGCCGATGTATGTCTATCCACAGCGCACCCCAGCGGTCAGCGGCAAAAAGCTGCACACACAAATAAGCCTGCACCCATACGCGGCACGCATTCTCAAAATAGCGGCTCGCATCCGCATCTGCGTGCGGCATTCTACCAAAACGGAAAAACTATTTGCGCGTATCGGCGCACGAGCCGCATGACCGGGTAGCATTTTCTGTGAAAATGCGTAGGTCTGGTCAGGAGGGATGGGGAGATTTCAAAAGAGGGCAAGGGAAACTGGGTTCCCTTGCCCTCTTTTGGCAGTATGAAGCCTGCCCGCGGAAAATGCACTCCTATTTTTGGCATGTACTTTTCCGGTCATATGGCGCTTTGCGCCAAGATGACCGCAAAACAGTCCACCGGACTGTTTTGCCCTCTTTTGGTGGTATGAAGCCTGCCCGCGGAGAATGTGTTCCTGTTTGGGGTACACGCTTTTCTTCGCACAGTGCGCGTACTGTTATCGCACCACTGCGCCCTGATCGGCAGAGGTGACCAAACGGGAATATCGGTACAGCCAGCCAGACTTGACATTCGGCTCACGCGGCACATATGCTGCGCGGCGCGCCTCCATCTCCTCGTCGGAGATCTTGACATCCACCTTGCTGTTCGGGATGTCGATGGCAATGAGATCGCCCTCCTGCACCAGACCAATCTCGCCGCCCGCGGCAGCCTCCGGCGAAACATGCCCGATGGATGCACCGCGGGACGCGCCCGAGAACCGACCGTCGGTGATAAGCGCCACCGTGGTGTCGAGCTTCATGCCCGCGAGCGCTGAGGTCGGGTTGAGCATCTCGCGCATGCCCGGACCGCCCTTCGGACCTTCATAGCGGATAATCACGACATCGCCGGGTACAATTTTTCCATCATAAATTGCCGCAATCGCGTCCTCCTCACAGTCAAAGACGCGCGCCGGACCTTCGTGTACCATCATCTCCGGTGCAACCGCAGAACGCTTGACCACGCATCCGTTCTTCGCAATATTGCCCCACAGCACCGCAATGCCGCCGGTCTCGGAATACGGCTGCTCGAGCGGACGGACAACCTCGGGATTGCGGTTGACAACGCCCTCGAGGTTCTCTCCAACCGTCTTGCCTGTGCAGGTTATCAGGCTGAGGTCGAGGAAATCGCGCTTTGTCAACTCCTTCATAATCGCCGGAACGCCGCCTGCTGCGTAAAGCTGCTCGATATGGTGCGGACCTGCCGGTGCAAGATGGCAGATATTCGGCACCTTGGCAGAGATTTCGTTGAGCATGCTCAGCTCCAGCGGTACTTCTGCTTCATTCGCAATCGCAAGCAGGTGCAGCACCGAGTTAGTCGAGCAGCCGATTGCCATTTCGCAGCACAGTGCGTTGCGGAATGCTGCCGGAGTTAAAATATCGCGCGGCTTGATGTCCTTTTCAAGCAGCTCCATGATTTTCATACCCGCATGCTTTGCCAAATGGATACGCGCCGCAGAAACCGCCGGAGTCGTGCCGTTGCCGGGCAGCGCCATGCCGATGGCTTCGGACAGGCAGTTCATCGAGTTCGCGGTATACATGCCCGCGCACGAGCCGCAGCCCGGGCAGGAGTTGCATTCCGCCTCGTAGAAGGTCGCTTCATCCATGATGCCAGCCTTATATGCGCCGACCGCCTCAAAGGTCTTGGACAGCGAGACCTCCTCGCCGCCGAAGTGACCGGCGAGCATCGGACCGCCCGAAACCAGAATGGACGGGATATTAAGGCGTGCAGCTGCCATCAGCATGCCGGGCACGATCTTATCGCAGTTCGGAATGAGCACCAGTGCGTCGAGCTGATGTGCCTGCGCCAGCGTCTCCACGCTGTCTGCAATCAGTTCGCGGGATGCAAGCGAATACTTCATACCGATATGGCCCATGGCGATGCCGTCGCACACACCAATTGCCGGAACCAGCACCGGGGTACCCCCTGCCATGCGCACGCCTGCCTTGACCGCGTCCGCAATCTTATCCAGATTGATATGACCCGGAATGATCTCGGAATATGCCGAAACCACGCCGATGATCGGGCGGTTCATCTCCTCGTCGGTCATGCCGCAGGCACGCAGCAGCGACCGGTTGGGCATACGCTCGGGGCCTGCTGTGATGTTGTCGCTTCTTCTGGACATTGTTCTCGTCCTCCTCTATCTGTTTTAATCTATTTCAGCGAATAATCTTGCTTTTTTCGGCGCGCCGCGCCGCGATGCGCCGAAAAAAGCAGGGGAAGGCGCTTGCGCCCTCCCCCACCAGTTTCCATATTTATACCTGAACGCCGCGATCCTTCATCAGAGCCTCGAAACTGCGGTCATGCAGCGCTTCGCCCTCTTTGGTGAAGAAGCAGCCGGGTACGCCGCCCTCATGGTCGCGGTGAAATGCGACGCACTCACAGCACTTACCGTGGCGCGGGCAGCCTTCTACGGTGCAGGCGCACTCTTTTACGTTTGCACAGGACATGGTAAATCCCCCTTTTATGAGAGCATGAAAGAAAGAGAATTGCTTTTCCTTACTTCTTGAGCCAGCTCATCATGCCGCGCAGACGCTTGCCAGTCTCCTCGAGTTCGGTTTCTGCCTCGAGCTGACGGGTTGCGAGGAACTTCGCAC
>ENA-UPXC01003305-UPXC01003305.1-human-gut-metagenome-genome-assembly--contig:-NODE-3305-length-16989-cov-2.734153_pt1 | contig 16989 bp, 14 predicted proteins | sample MGYA00250047_ERZ773371 | MGnify/ENA primary metagenome ERZ773371 (study PRJEB29103, sample SAMN06111975) | human gut metagenome | biome: human gut; feature: ankylosing spondylitis patient; material... | reverse complement strand
GAAAATCCATAAGCGAGCAGCATGACCAGCGCCCCAACCCGAACTGAGAAGTGATATTTTTTCACAACAGGAGAGATAAAAGCTCGACAGAAAAAAGATAAGCTGTGTAGGTACATTCCGAGCGTGGTAAAAAGCTCATCCTCATTTTGTGCCAGCCCGACAACGGGTAAAGGTCATCCGGCCAAAAGCCGCGCGCCGTCCCCCTTCTCAATTCCCATACCGCGGCGGAATTTGGTACTCCTTCAGCTTATACTGGAGGGTACGGCGGGAGATTCCCAGGTACTGGGCCACCTTGGAGCGGTTGTTTCCAAACAGCTTCAAGGCTGCAATGATTTCATCCCGGGAGGGGGTTCTGTTCTTTCCATGGGGCGGAAGCAGGGGAACCTCCCGCTGGAGTGTCGTGCTTGTGTCGTCCTCCAGCATTCCCTCCGGGATGCTGGCAATTTCAGTGACGGAGTGGGGGGTCATGACCAGGATCCGCTCTACAAAATTCCGAATTTCCCGCACGTTTCCAGGCCAGCGGTAGGTCTGTACCTGACGGAGCACCTCTTCCGAAAAACTTTTGTTCAGGTTGTATTTGCTACAGAAAAAGTCCAGGAAATAGAGACACAGGGGAATGATGTCCTCCGTGCGGTTGCGCACCGGCGGAATGGTCAGGGGGATCACACGGAGGCGGTAGTAGAGATCTTCCCGAAATTTTCCATCCTGCACCAGGGCGTGGAGATCCTGGTTGGTGGCGGCAATCAGCCGGAAATCTACTTTTTTAGGCGTCACCGCGCCGATGCGCTGTACGCTTTTTTCCTCGATGACCCGAAGAAGCTTGCTCTGTACGCTCATAGGCAGGGAGTTGATCTCATCGATAAAAAGCGTGCCTCTGTCCGCCGCTTCGATCAGGCCCACCTTTCCCTCCTTGTTTGCTCCAGTGAAGCTCCCCTTCTGGTAGCCAAACAGCTCTGATTCAATCAGGTTTTCCGGGAGGGCTGCGCAGTTTACCGTGACCATCGGCCTGTCCTTCCGCTTGCTGTGTTCGTGTATGAAGCGGGCGAAGACCTCCTTCCCGCTTCCCGATTCCCCATACAGCAGCACGCTAGAATCCAGGGGAGCAATCTGCTCCGCGATGGTCAGAAGGTTCCGCATGGCTACGCTTTTAGCCACCACCCGCTGCTTGGGCACGGCCTCGGAGCTGGGCCCAAGCTCCATGGCCGGAAGGATCTCCCGCTCAGACAAAAGGGTATGGTAGAGATTCTGAAACTTCTGTACATCCTGAAGCATGGTGATCACATACTGCACGTTGCCCTTGCCGTCAAAGATGGGCGTCCCCGTCACAATGCGCATTCGTTCCGGGCCGGAAATGAATTGAATATCCCGATAGAACTGCAGACGGCTGACACGCTGCTTTTTCTCCATGACCAGGTCAAAGACACAGATGTCCAGATAGTTGGAAAAATCGTGAATGTTCATGGTCAGATACTCGTTGCGGGGAATATTTCTCCAGTTGACCATCACTGTGTTGATGAACACAAAGTTTCCCTTGGCATCATAGATGGCGATTCCAGTATCAATATTATCCAGAACAACGGACAGCGACAAAGGAAGCGGGCTATCCCGCATCTGCGTCTCCTTGCTTTCATCCATTTGGAGCCCTCCTTTTTACTGGCAGATTCAATGGCGGAAGAGACAGCTGTAAATACGCATTTACAGGCCGCGGTATTTCAGACAGCCGTGGGATGGTGTCAATCAGATAGGAGTATTATAGTATGGAGGGGGATTTCCGCGCAATATCCGTCGCTGTGGTTCCAGAATTTGTCTGTTGAACCGCTGATTCAAAAGGGAATCGAAGTCTGGAACTTCGCTTCCCTTTTTTGCAGTTTCCCGTGGAGCGCCGGTTACAGCATCTCGCAGAAGCTCTGCACCCGAGTGCGCACTTGTTCGTAGCTGTGGTTGAGGGGATCAATGTCAATGTTCATAACATGGATCCCCGCCTTGCGCAGATCAGCCTCCAGGTAGGGCTCGTCATACTCCTCCGGGTCACAGAATTTCATCATGCAGGAGATCACGCCCTGGGCGCCGGTCTCCTGGCACATTTTGGCCAGCATTTTGCCTCTCGGCTTTCCCAGCTCGTGGATCAGGCTGCATCCGTACCGGGCATTCCACTGGAGGGCCAGGCGCTTGAGGGCGCCGCCCCCCTTTTCCGGGGTGTCTGTGCGGTACTGGCGGGATTCCTGGGCCAGATCGTCGGCCACCACAGCCAGCTGATTTTCCTCCAGGATATCCAGCACCTCCTCAGGTTCACAGAGAATGCCCGCCAGAATGATTTTATTTCCTGTCCAATGGTGTGCGGGTAGCTCCTTCAGTCCGGCGATGATCTCCTGCACCAGGGCGGTGTGCTCTCCCTTCTCAAAGAAGAAGGCGCTTTTGTGAACCACATGGCGCACCTTCGGGGTGATGACGTCCAGGTGGTCGTTGGCCGCCGTGTCAAATTCCCGCATGGTGGCGTTGTGCTGGTTGTAGACCGCGATTGCCTCCTCCATGGACTTTTCGCTGACCATGTTTCCGGTGATGGTATAGAGTATGGTGAGCACTGTCTCAAATTCGCTGATCAGGTAGTCCACGCTGGCAGGGGAGGTGCGGTTCTGGGGATACACAATGGGGATCATGGGGATGTCCTTCATGCCGAAGCGCCAGTTCTGGGTCATACACCGCAGCGTGTCGCACATTGTGGGGATGATTACTGCGGAGATCCCCTGATAGGCGCCTTTCAGCCCCAGCTCCATATTGGCCTGCATAATAGGACAGGCAAAGGCGGGCAGATAGCTCTTGGCCAGCTTCAGCTCGGTTCGTCCTCCCCACATGCCCATGGGGATCAGACCGGCGGCATGTACCAGCTCCTCCGGGGCGTATGGGGCAAAGCAGCCCACCACCTGCTTCCCCTGCTCCAAGTAGCGATCCAGCTGCTCCCTGGGATTGGCGCAGGCCCGCTGCAGCCGCTCCAGACTTGTCTTCCAATCAGCCATTGCGTTTCGCCTCCTTGTTCTGCTTCATAATCTCCACCAGTCCCTGGATCCGTGTCTCGAACTGGGCCTCGCTGTAGTTGCGGTAGTCCGCCTGATCTCCGTCAAAAGAGGTGAAGGGAACCCCGGCCATTTCGGACAGCTGCCGCTGAACCTCCATCATCTGACAGTCCATGACCTTACAGCTGCGGTTCACATGATAAATGGTTCCGTCACAGTCAAAGCGCTGCAGGGCCTCCAGACGGCGGGAGAGCATGGTGGTGGCATTGTCTCCGTTGGTGGAGGCGAAGCAGTAGGCCCGGGCCATGCCGTCCAGATCCTCATACTCGATGGCCCATGCCTTGCCGTAGCTGGAGGCCACCATGTTGATGCCGTACTTTTTCAGGGTGCGCAGGTTGTGGCTCAGGTAGGGCCAGCAGGCAATGCCATCCCAGGACACCCGGTACTCCTGTTCCACCGGGAAGGTGGAGGTGCCCTTCCGGATGCTCTCCTCCATCTCGGCGTTGAGCTGCTCCATGATGGCGGTGGTGGATGGCTTACCCCGGTTGCACACCATGGCGGACATATAGTTGAACAGCTCGAATCCGCCGATGGGGGCGGGCTTGTGATCCAGAAGGTTGTTGGCCCGCTCCCATAAGCAGCTGTTGCGCTGGGAGATGGTCATGACCTCCTTGAAGCGGGCCTCGTCCCAGGTCTTTCCGGTGAAGGCGCACAGGTCTTTGATCAGCTGGTCGATCTGGGTACGGACATAGCGCACCCGCGTCTCGGTCACATAGTCCCAGGGGTTGTAGCAGGTGTCGATGAAGAACACGGGGATATTCAGCTGATAGGCCAGATTCTCGTACCACTTGGTCAGCTGGTTGCATATGTTGTTGGTGAGCAGCAGGAAGTCCGGCTTGACCATTTTGCCTCCGTCGGGGAGCTCCACCTCGCTCTCCCCGTTGAGGACGGCGGCGTAGGCCAGGTTTAGCTTCGCATAGGCGCACAGGTCATTGTTATAGCCCAGAGGCCCCTCGCACTCCTGAAGGAACGGGTTAGCCTGATGGCGGGCGGCGATGCCGGCGGCGTGATTTTCCGGATAGAGCACATTGAGCCCCAGGGTTTCAGCGATTTCCTGGGGGAAGATGGAGGCCGACCAGCCCACCTTTTCTCCCCGCTCCTTGGCCAGACGGGCATTTTCAAACAGAGCGTTGGTCTGCTCCCCGATCATCAGCATGGACTTGGGTTTGGGGCGCTTGGGCTTGGGGGGCGGAGCGGCCTGCTGCCCGCTGTCCGCCGGAGCGGTAGTGGTATGTTCACTCATAGTTTAAAAACCCTCCTCACAAATTTGATTTTTCCATATTACCAAGCTTGTTTCTCCCAATTCAGGCTTTTTTCTGCGCTCCCGCTCCCGGGGGCGGGAACGCAGAAAAGAATGGGGAGTTCGATATGGACGGCTTATCGGATCTCCTTGGCTTCGTACATGGCGGCGATTTTCTCCGACGAATAGCCCAGCGCATCCAAGACCTGAGCGGTGTCCCGGCCAATCGCTCCGGAGACGCGGCAGGGGATGTTGGCGGGATCCACAGAGGCGAAATGCACCGGGCCGTTGGTGAAGACCGTCTTGGTTCCGTCGGGATATTCATGGAAATAGGTGTAGTGGTTGACCTGTGCCTGAAGGTCATAGGGCACGTCCTTAAAGTGGCGCAGAACCTCGTGGGGCATGTCGTGCTCGTTGAACAGCTCATCCCAGTAGGAGACGGGCTGCTTGTTGAAGATCTCGTCAAAAATTTTGGTCAGCTCGGTGCGGTTGGCGTAGTATGCGGTGTTGGTGGAGTACTTGGGATCCTCCGCCAGCTCCGGATGTCCGATCAGCTGGCACAGCTCCGGGAACCGGCGGTAATCGATGCAGGCCAGATAGAACCACTCTCCGTCGGAGCCCTGATAGGTGTTGCTGCCGGCGTGGCCGCAGTCCAGCCGGGTTCTGGGCAGCACGCGGCCGTTAAAGCCGTTGAGAATGCCGGTGCTGAGAATGAAAATGCCGGACTGATACAGGGACACGTCCACCTTGTCGCCAGTGTCGGTGACGGTGCGGCGGTACAGAGCGGCGCAGATGCCGCCCACCAGAGCCACTGCCACACTGTGGTCACCGATGCCGCCGATGGGCACCAGGGGGCCGCCGCCGGCGGGGGGCAGGTCGGCCATCAGACCGGTGCGGGAGAAGAAGGTGGTGTAGTCATATCCGGGGCGATCCTTATCGGGCCCCTCAGAGCCATAGCCCAGTACTGCGGCGTGGATCAGGCGGGGGAAGCGGCCCTTGAGCTGCTCATAGGAGAGCCCCATGCCCTCCAGGGCCTGCTCCCGGAAGTTGGTCAGCAGCACGTCCGCCCCCTCCAGCAGCTTCATCATGGCCTCCTGCCCGCCCTCTGTACGCAGATTCAAAGAGACAAAGCGCTTGTTCAGATTCTGCATGTCGAAGTTGGGGTTGGCATCCGGAGTACAGGGAGAGAGGGTGGTACCCGCCTGCTTGCGCCAGGCGTCGCCGTTGAGCGTCTCCACCTTGATCACGTCGGCTCCCCACTCGGCCAGAACGCGGGCGCACATGGGCCCCGCCAGCATGGTGGACAGTTCCACAACCTTGATTCCTTCCAATGGTTTCATATTAATCAAATCCTCCTTTTATTTTGTTCCAATTCTTTTGCAGCCCCCCGCGGGAGTGGGAATACAAGGGGGAAATTTGGACTTGGGAACACAAATCAGAATGGAAAATTTATTTTTCCCGCGCTTATCGCCCTGTGAAATGGGCGCTTCTCTTTTCCAGGAAGGCCGCAGTGCCCTCTTTCCGATCCTCTGTGCTGAAAGCGATGGTCTGGGCCAGCCGCTCGATCATCAAGCCGGTGTTGATATCCGTCTCCGCTCCGTAATTGACGGCGATTTTGGCCAGCATCAGTGCCCGGGGGCCCTTGGACATTATCTGCCGGGCCAGCTTTTCCACCTCTGACATCAGCGCCTCTCTGCTGTCGTCGGTGACGATGTTGACCAGTCCGATGGCCTGAGCCTCTTCCGCAGTGATGATCTTGCCGGTGTAAATCAGCTCCTTGGCCTTGCTGATTCCCACCAAGCGGGTCAGCCGCTGTGTCCCGCCGGCGCCGGGAATGATGCTCAGATTGATTTCCGGCTGGCCGAACTTGGAGCGGCGGGTGGCGACCCGGATGTCACAGGCCTCCGCCAGCTCACAGCCGCCCCCCAGGGCATAGCCGTTGACTGCGCAGATCACCGGTTTGTACAGATCCTCCAGATCCTTCAGGGCGGTGGTGGCTGTCCCGATCATCTGATCCATGTAATACCGGTCATGGAGCTCCTGAATGTCGGCTCCGCTAGCAAGGGCTTTGTCCCCGGCCCCGGTGACCACCACCACCTGAACGGCGTCGTCCAGCCTGGCCTGACGCACTGCGGCGCTGATGTCCCGCCACATTTCAGGGCTCAGGGCGTTGCGCACCTCCGGACGGTTGAGGGTAAGATACAAAATTCCGTCCCTTACCTCATACAAAATATTTTCAAATTCCATGTACAGCCGCACTCCTTTCCGCTGTCTGCTGTTCTGCCGGCCTGTGTCGCCTCCTGCAAAGGAAAGCGCTACAGCAAAATATTACAGCAATTTCTGTGCCAAGTTTCCAACTGCCGGCCCGCTGATGGCCGGGCCGCCCCTTTGTGGGTTTCTATTAAGGTAAGCGCGGTTTTTCTGCCCGGCGGAGTGTGAGCTGCTCTGCCGGGCATCTGCTAAAGTGCGCAAAACAACTGCGCAATTGCACAGATTAAAGCGTGCAATTGCGCAGTTGTTTTGCGCGGTTTGGACAAATAAAACGGCTCAATTGCGCCGTCCCTTGTATTTTCTAGATAAATCAACTGGGTTGGAGCATCGCAATTTCTTTGCCTTTTCGCGCAAATTTATGAAAAAAGGAACCTTCTTTCTCCAAACAAAGAATCCTCAAAAATTTTTGTCTCTTTCTGAAAAGGTGGCACAAATCTTGCTTTTATTATTTTGCAGTGATGCACCGTAGTTTGGTCACACAGGAAGCTATATCATTTGGAAGGGAGTGTTTGGATGGAGAACATCTACATCATGAGCGGGGTGCGCACCGCCATCGGAAAATACGGCGGATCCCTGAAAAGCGTTCCGGCCCACACAATGGGGGCTCTGGTGATTCGTGAGGCCCTGTCCCGGGCCGGCATAGCCGGCGCCCTGGTGGACGAGGTTATTTTAGGGGAGGTGCGGCAGAGCACCGAAGCCTCGAACATCGCCCGGTGCGCCCTGCTGGAGGCCGGCCTTCCGGAGACGGTTCCCGGCTATACCGTCAATCGTCTGTGCGCCTCCGCCATGCAGGCTGTGCTCTGCGGCTACCAGGAGATCTGGACTGGCCAGGCCAAAACCGTTGTGGCTGGAGGGACGGAAAACATGAGCCGCGCCCCCATCTATCTGCGGGGCAGCCGCTGGGGCGGGAACAAAAACACCCTGGTGGATTCCAACATTGAGGCCGGCACCACCTCCGCTCCCGCGGAGATCTATGGTACCGGTCTGAGTATGCCGAAGACTGCGGAAAATGTGGCGGAGCGCTTCCACATTACCCGGGAGGAGCAAGACGCCTTCTCCGTGGAATCCCAGCGCCGGGCCCATCAAGCCATTCAGGCGGGATATTTTAAAGAAGAGATCGTCCCTGTCCATGTGAAGGAGAAGAAAAACGAGTTCATATTCGACACGGACGAGTTTGTGAAGCCCACCACGACTTTGGAGGTGCTGGCAAAGCTGCGGCCCATTGTGAAGCCTGACGGCACTGTCACCGCGGGCAACTCCTGCGGCCTGAACGACGGAGCCGCCGCCCTGGTGCTGATGTCCGAGACACAGGTCAAGGCCATCGGCCTGAAGCCCATGGCCCGGATCATCGACGTCACCACCGCCGCTCTGGATCCCACGATCATGGGGTACGGCCCCTACTACGCCACCAAAAAAATCCTTCAGCGCACCGGCATGACGCTGGATCAGATCGACCTGGTGGAGCTGAACGAGGCCTTTGCCTCCCAGTCCGTGGCCTGTATCCGGGATCTGGGCCTGGACCCCGCCAAGGTCAACATCAACGGCGGCGCCATCGCCCTGGGCCATCCCCTGGGCTGCACCGGAGCCCGGCTGATCGTCACCCTGATGCACAACCTGAAGCGCACCGGCGGGAAAATCGGCTTGGCTACCCTGTGCATTGGCGGCGGACAGGCCATGGCCGCCCTGATTGAAATGCAGTAACTGTGGTCCCAATTCTTTTGTATGTCTCCCCACAGGGCGGGAACAGCGAGAAACTTTTTGAACGCGGGGACACAAAATCGAATTGAGGACAGCTGAAAAGGAGGGCCGCAATGGTAATCAAGGAACAGTCTGGACTTCGGGCGGTTTTGAAAGATATTCCCATACCCCCCGTGTATGTGGTTCGGCAGAATTTCCCTCAGGACGGCATTCCGGACGTGTCCGCATGTCTGCGGGAAAAGCTGGATCGGGAGGAGCTCCGTTCCAGAATTCGTCCCGGCATGCGCGTTGTGCTGACCGCCGGAAGCCGCCAAATTGCCCACATGCCGGAAATCCTCCAGGAGCTTGCTCGTTTCTTAAAGGGGCAGGGGGCAAAGCCCTATATCATCCCCACGATGGGCAGCCATGGCGGGGCCACCGCAGAGGGGCAGCGCAATATTTTGGAGAGCTACGGCATCACGGAGGAGTTCTGTGAATGCCCCATCTTCTCCAGTATGGAGACGGTGGAGGTAGGGAAAATGCCGGACGGGGATCCGGTTCGCATGGATCGCTTCGCCTTTGAGTCCGACGCCGTCGTTGTGGTTGGCAGGATCAAGGGGCACACCGCTTTCCGCGGCCCCTATGAGTCCGGACTGGTCAAAATGATTGCGGTTGGCCTGGGAAAACGAGAGGGGGCGGATCTCCTGCACCAAAAGGGCTTCCGGGTGTTTGGAGAGCGCCTTCCCCAGTATGCCCGGGTGATATATGACCACTGCAACATTCTGTTTGGCGTGGGAATTATCGAAAATGAGCATGACGAAACCTGTCGCATAGAGGTGCTCCCCTCAGAGGAAATCTTTGACAAGGAGCCTGCGCTGCTGACCTATGCCAAGAGCCGCATGCCCCGTCTGCTGTTCCCGGAGACAGACCTTTTGCTAGTGCGGGAAATTGGGAAAAACTTTTCCGGAAACGGGATGGATCCCAATGTCACGGGCACCTTCGGAACTCCGTATGCCTCCGGCGGGATTCAAAAGCAGAGAACCGTGGTGCTGGATATTTCAGCGGAGAGCCACGGCAGCTTTGTGGGGCTGGGCACGGCGGACGTCACCACAAAGCGGGCCTTTGAGAAGTTGGACACCAACACAACTTATTTCAACATGATCACCACCAAGGTGCTGGGGGTGGGGAAGATTCCCGTGGTCATGGAGGACGACCGGCTGGCGATTCAGACCGCGCTGAAAACTCTGGCCGATGTGGATCCAAAGCGTTCCCGCATCGTGTATCTGAAAAATACCCTTTCCCTTCAGACAATCATGATTTCCGAAGCACTTTTGGACAAGGCAAAAAGCTGTAAGGAGGTGGATATTTTAGAGGGTCCGCGTCCATTCTCTTTCGACGCGGACGGAAATCTCATGGATCTAGCGTAATGCTATCGGCTGAAAATCTGTGGAAAGAAAAGGAGAATTGGTATGAGGGCAGAAGAACTCAAGACAATTGTTGTCATCGGCGCCGGTATCATGGGGCAGCAGATTGCCATGAACACCGCCATCAAGGGCCGCGCCTCCGGCTATCAGGTCATTTTGTGCGACAGCTTCCCCGCTGCCGTGGAGAAAGCCCAGGCCTGGGCTGACAAGTACTTAGCCGGCCGCGTTGCCAAGGGCCGCCTGACCCAGGAGCAGGTGGACGACGTCAAGGCGAATCTCACCATCACAGGTGATGTAGACGGATCCGCCGCCAAGGGCGATCTGGTGATCGAGGCGATCATTGAGAAGCTGGATGTGAAGCGGGAGCTGTTCGAACGCATCAGCAGGCTGTGTAGGCCCGATACGGTGCTGGCCACCAACTCCTCCAATATCGTCAGCTCCAAGCTGGCTGACGTAACGGAGCATCCGGAGCGGTTGATGAATATTCACTACTTCAACCCCGCTTTGGTGATGGAGCTGGTGGAGCTGGTCCGGGGACCTCATACTGGAGACGAGGCTGTGGAACTGGCTCGCACCTTCGCCATCAATACCGGCAAGAGCCCCATCGTTTTGAACAAGGAGATTGCCGGCTTTGTGGCCAACCGCATCAACGCCGCCGTGGTTCACGAGGCCCTGTCTCTGCTGGAGAAGGGGATTGCCTCTGTGGAGGATATCGACACAGCCTGCGAAAAAGGATTAAACTATCCCATGGGGCCCTTCCGCCTGATGGATCTGACCGGTATTGATGTGAACTACTATGTGCGGGTAGACCGCTACGCTGAGAGCCATGATTCCTTTGACGCGCCCAACCCCCTGGTTATTGAAAAGTTCAAGAAGGGGGAGTTCGGCAAAAAGACCGGCAAGGGTTGGTACGACTATACTGACGCAAAGTAAGCCTGTGTCTGTGTATGTGTAATGGAAAATTAAGACGAAAATAGGAGGGAATACTATGGAATTCAGTACCATCGCCATTATTATCACAGTGGTTTCGATGATTCTGTTCTTCAGTAACAAGCTCCCCATGAGCGTGGTCGGCAGCATCACCGCTCTGGCCTGCGGGCTATTGATTCCGGAGATGAGCAAATCCTCTGTCTATTCTAGCTTCGGCGGCAGTACCGTCATTATGGTGGCCGGCATGTGTGTGGTGGGCGACGCCCTATTTGTCACTGGCATCGCCCAGAAGCTGGGTGCAAAGATATGCAATTCCCCCTTTGCAAAAAATGAACGGATTTTTGTAATCACAGTCGTTACCATTTGTACTGTGATGTCCGCTTTCCTGAGCAACTCCGCCTGTATTGCCATGTGGATGCCCATTATCGCCGCTGTTGCCGCAGGCTCCAACGGACGGATCCGCTCTAAGATCGTTATTTTCCCCGCTGGAACGGCCTGCGTCATTGGCGGCGCCTGTACTCTGGTGGGCTCCGTCTCCCAGGGTGCTGCCAACGCGGTGCTCCAGGGCTATGAGGGCTATGAGGTCGGCATGGGCATGTTCGATATGAGCGTGGCCATGGTGCCCGCCGCCATCGTGCAGATTATCTGGTGGGGCACCATTGGTTATAATATGTTGATCTGGGTACTTAAGCCTGACAGCCCCGGCTTTGACAAAAACAACGCCTTCTCCGTTGCCAACTTCAGCGGCAATATAAACGACCAGAAAGAGATTCCTGCCTGGAAGGGCACCCTGTCCATCGTTACCCTGCTGATCTGCATTGCCCTGTTTTTCCTCAGCGGTGTGGCTCCCTTCAGCAGCAAACTGGACATCGCCATTGTGGCTTTACTGGGCGCCACCTTCCTGTTTGTTACCGGCACCGTCCCCGTGAAGGAGTCCCTTGCCAATCTGCCCTGGGACGTTCTGGTGTGTATCGGCACCATCTCCGCTCTGGGCACTGCTCTGGATGTGTCCGGCGGCGGCCAGGTGCTGGCTGACGCTGTGCTGGCTCCCTTCGGCGGTCAGAACGCCTCGATCCCCGTGGTCACTGCGGTAATCTGCCTGCTGTGCTCCGCCCTCACCCTCTTCATGCAGAACAGCGGCGTAGCGGCTATGATTACCCCCGTGGTCATCCCCATGGCAATGTCCCTGGGGATCAGCCCGCTGCCCTGGGTCATCGTTGTGGCCGTCGGCACCAACCTGGCCATTGCCACCCCCATCGGCACCGCCGTCAACATGCAGATTCTCCCCGCCGGCTATACCTTCAAGGACTTCGCCCTGCTGGGCGGGCCTCTGTGGCTGATCATGACGATTGTGGTCACTGTCTGCAGTGTGCTCTTCCTGCTCTAACTCCACTCCCGCATTTCTCTCTTTTGCCGCCCTGGCTCACAGCGCCGATGTGGGCCAGGGCGGCGCTCTTTTTTAGAAGCCTGCGGTGTGGAACTTCCCCACCATACCGCCCTGGAAAGGAAACAACATGCTGGACACCTTTTTCTATGCCTTCAACGCCATTGCCCCCATGCTTTTTTTGATGCTACTGGGGTACTATCTCAGGTACAGACATTTTTTTGACCTTTCCCTGCTGAAGCGAATGAGCACCTTTACCTTCCGGTTCGGAATCTCGGCCATGATGTTCCGCAACGTGTACACCCTGTCCGATCTGTCTGAAATCCGGGTGGACATGATGTGCTTCATCCTGATTTGCTGTGTGGCAATCACCGCCGTGGGTTGGGCGGAGGCCATGCTGTTTACCCAGCAGCGCAGCCGCCGGGGGGTGATGATTCAAAACAGCTTCCGCAGCAATTTTTCCATCATTGGAATCCTTCTGGCCACCGCTCTGGGAGGGGCGGAGGGCGGCAGCATCGCCGCCAGCATGCAGGCCCCGACCATCATCTATTTTAATGTTGTCTCTGTCCTGTGCCTGATCTACTTTTCCGATCAGCCCCAGCGGCGTGTCAGTCCGGGCTACATTCTGAAGAGCATTGCCACAAACCCCATGATTCTGGGACAGGTGGTGGGTTTAGCCTGCCTGATTGCCCGTCAATGGATCCCACGGGACGCCTCCGGAGAGCTGCTCTTTTCCATCCAGGGCAGCCTGCCCTTCCTTTATTCAGCGGTGGACAGCCTGGCCTCCATGGCCACGCCGCTGATCCTTGTCCTGATGGGTGGGCAAGTGGACTTCAGCGCGGTGGGAGCCATGAAAAAGGAACTGATCGTGGGCATTGTTCAGCGGTTGATTCTTGCCCCCGTCATTGGCTTCTGCCTGGCCTTTGTCGCCCAGGATCTGGGCGTGTTTACCCTCACCCCCGCAACTGTGGGTACTCTGGTAGGGGTGTTTGGTTCACCGGTTGCCTCAGCCAGCGCGGTCATGGCGGAGGAGATGGGCGGCGACGGAGAGCTGGCCCGGCAGTATGTTGTCTGGACATGCGCCCTGAGTATGCTGACGCTGCTGCTGTGGATTGTTTTTCTTCGGGAATTTGCTTTGCTGTAACAGAAAAATATGGCGAAAAATATCGAGACTATCGAACAAGTGGCAGAAAGAGCTCGATTTCCTGCGAAATTGTCGCCCCTTCTGCTATGAGAAGTGTCATTTCCCAGGTGCATGTTCTGGGAAATGACGGGATTTCAATGAGTTCCTGCGCCTGCGGGCGCAGGAACTCTGCGAGGCATCCCCTGCGGGGGGAGTTTTTCGACTGGCTGAAAAAATATCAGCAGTTTCGAAAGAACTGCTGGTCAACTCGTCAAAAAACTTATGCAAGAATTGGTATGGCAGAAACACCTTTGCGGGCTGGGCAAGAAGGTCGTCTAGGTGGACGGCCTGGACAAGGTGCTCACCGAGTTGAAGGCCCAGGGCCGTAACCTGAACCAGCTCACCACCTTGGCCAACATGGGGAAGAGCACTATGGTGTACGGGGACAGGCTGGCGGAGAGTTACCAGCAGATCAACGAGCAGCTCTGTCGGCTCCTGCGGGAGGTAAGCAAGGGGCCTCCACAAAGGGCGTGACCCTTTGTGGGGAGAGGAGACGCCCCGGAATGAATGAGACTTCAGTCTATCAGACTGGAGGCGAATGATATGGAGGAGGTGTCGACGAGATGGCTACCTTCACCGCCGTTAAGAACCGGGGCGGAGGCCGGGGTGCGCTCGGCGGTGTCACTCGCTATGTCAGCCAAAAGGAAAAGACGCTGTGGGAGAGACAGCGGCTGGTGACCGGCTGGAACTGCACCGCCCAGTCTGTCCTCTCCGAGATGTAGCTCACCAAAGAACGGTTTCGAAAAACGGACGGGCGGCAGTACTACCACTTCGTCCAGTCCTTTGCAGAGACGGATGACCTGACGCCCCAGGAGGCCCACGCCATCGCTTTGGAACTGGCCCAGCGGGAGTTCCCCAACTTCGAGGTACTGGTAGCCACCCACATCGACACCGACCACCTGCATAGCCATCTGATCGTCAACAGCGTCAGTTTCCTGGACGGGAAAAAACTCCACCAGAGCGCCGCTGGCCTGCAAGCCCACCGGACCGTCAACGATGAAATCTGCGCCGCCCACGGTCTGGCGATCCTGCCTCCGCCTGAAAGGCAGGTCGAGCGGAAGCGGATGAGCAGTCGGGAGTACCGCTCTGCCGCCAAGGGTGAGAGCCGGAAGTTCCGGCTGATGAACACCATCGACCAGTGTATGAGGTATGCGTCCACCAAGGAGGAGTTCCTCTCTCTAATGGAGAGCGAGGGGTATCGGGTGCACTGGACAGACGGTAGGAAGAACATCACCTACACCACGCCCACGGGCATGAAGTGCCGGGATGACCGGCTCCACGAAACAAAGTACACCAAGGAGGTCATGGAACATGAATTCCGAATCCGGGCGGAGATTGTCTCTGGAGGAATTGAAGGGGCGGAACGCTCCGCAGACTATGATACCGCAGGACTGTCCCAGCAAGGAGGAGTGACAGGAGTTGCTCCATCGGGCTGGACGAGCTGGAGCGGCACACGGCGGCCCACACAGCCCTTTTGCGGGAGGTTTCCAGCGGGAAGGAACTGTACCCCACCGAGGAGCAGTTGGAGACACTGTCGCGGGGGGGGGGGGCAAATGTGTACAGAACTGAAACGGGCTGGGAGGAAGAAAGAGATATCTATCTTGCCGCCCGGTTTGGATACGGCGCTGTCCGTACCGGCCTGGCTGCTCCTGCTGGGGACGCTGGTGGGCATGGTGGCCTTGCGGACCATCTGGTCCGGCTTGGCCGCAGTCTGGAGCGCGGTCAGGGTGCTGATCCCGTGAAGGACAGCACTACCACGCCCCACCGCTCCGACCGCAAGACCCTGCGCAGAGAGCAGGAAAAGAAGATCGCCCTCGGTCATAAGGAGGACGACCATGAGGAAGAACAGACCTGGCAGCAGACCATGGGCTGAGGCCAACCGTTCCCTGATATGGAAAGAAAGGCGAATATAAAAAAAGATTACGAGGAGTATCGGGACACCGGCGTTCTGGGCAGTTATCACCCTGAGATGGTCGTACTGCTGGAGCAGCGTGGTGGCGAGGTCCTAACCACATTCCGAGACACCAATTATCAATAACAGGAGGACCACCTGGAGAGCCAGCGAAAGATGCTCATCCGGGGAAAAGTGTTCCTTGTGACCTCTGTGTTTCCCTCTGAGGCCATAGCGACGCCCACGGACAAACTGCTCTCCATGATCGACGCGGAGCTTTCCAAGCAGAGCCACAGCACCTGATGTTTTAGTGGACTTGGGGGAGCCGGTTACTGTCCGTACCCCATACCGGCTTGCCCCTGGAAAAAGAGGTTACAGAATATGGAAAGCCAAAAATACAATATCTTATACGGACAGCTCAGTCAGGAAGACGAGCGGCAGGGTGAATCCAACTCCATCCATAACCAAAAGCTCTTTCTCCAGCGATATGCAGATGAAAATGGATTTGACAACACCCTGTTCCTGGCTGACGACGGTTACTCCGGGACCAACTTTGACTGGCCCGCGTGGAAGAAGATCGTGGAGACGATCGAGAACGGCGAGATGGAGACCCTGATCGTCAAGGAGCTCAGCCGCCTGGGGTGGGAGTACCTGCAGGTGGGCCAGCTGACGGAGCTCTACTTCCCTGAGAAGGGCGTCCGGTTTATCGCGGTCAATGACAGCGTGGACTCCCTGGTGGAGAGCAGCAACGACTTTAACCCTATCCGCAACTGGGCCAACGAGCTCCACGCCAAGGACACCAGAAAAAAGGTACGCTCCATCAAAAAAATACAGGCGGAGCGCGGGAAGCGGCTTGGTTCCAAACCGCCCTATGGCTACCGGAAAAAGGACGCACAATCCAAAGAGATTATACCGGACGAGGCGACTGCCCCTGTGGTATGCCCGATCTTCGAGCTATGCGCTGCCGGGAAAGGGCCCAACCAGATCGCTAGGATTCTAACCGGGGAGCAGATCCTGAACCCGACCAACCAGTACTACCAGGCCATGGGGAAAGCCTGCAACCACCTGGACACGCCCCGCCCATATAACTGGTACGGCAAAACGGTGGCAAATATCCTGGAGAATATCTTCTATCTCGGACACACGCTCAGCATGAAACACACGACGCTCTCCTACAAAAACAAGAAGCAGATCCGCAGGCCGGAGAGCGAACAGATCCTGGTGAAGAACACCCATGCGCCGCTGGTATCGCAGGAACTCTGGGCGATCGTTCAGGAGGTGCGCCGGCACAAGCCTCGACCGCCCAAGCACATGGAGGAACCAAACCTATTCTCCGGTCTGGCCTACTGCTCCGACTGCAGAAAGTACCTGGTACTCTGCCGGACGGAGAAGATGCGGGAGGATCAGTATTACTTCCGGTGCTTCACCTACGGCAAGCGGGGAAAGGACGCCTGCACACCGCACCAAATCCGTGAGACGGACCTGAAAGCCATTGTGTTGGACGATCTGCGCAGGGTGCCCCATTTCGCCCGGATGAAGGAGCGGCAGTTTGCGGAGTACATCAACCGGAAGAACACGATGGAACTGCGGCGGGAGATCAACCGCGTGCAGAGGGAGCTGAACGCCATGCACCGCAGGAATAGAGAACTGAGCACCCTGTTCAAGCGGCGAGAGGAGGACAATGTGGTGGGTCGGGTGACCAACGAGCAGAAGGAGTTGGCTGCTACGATCCCGGAGAAAAAGGAACGCCTGGAAAGGCTCAAGTCCTCCATGGCCAATGTGGATGCCTTCATTGAAAAGGCCAGGCGGTACACCGAGATCGATGAACTGACTCCGGAACTGTTGCGGCTGTTCATCCAGCGCATCGAAATCGGGGAGCAGACGAAGAAATACTCCCGCTCCGCCGGCCAGAGCGTCC
>ENA-UPXC01003303-UPXC01003303.1-human-gut-metagenome-genome-assembly--contig:-NODE-3303-length-16996-cov-4.599267_pt1 | contig 16996 bp, 9 predicted proteins | sample MGYA00250047_ERZ773371 | MGnify/ENA primary metagenome ERZ773371 (study PRJEB29103, sample SAMN06111975) | human gut metagenome | biome: human gut; feature: ankylosing spondylitis patient; material... | reverse complement strand
GTAATGGGGCATTGTCATAATCTAAACTTTCAAGACTATCATACTTTTGTACATCTACTGGTACTTCTTTTTCTTTTGTTGTTATAGTTGTAATTTGCGCATAGGCACTTATTGCAAACAAAAGGGCTGTTGTTGTTATGGCTAATATTTTCATAATATATAATGTGTTGAATGTTCTGTTTTTGCAAATGTATACATAATATATTAATCGGGAAAGCTTTTGTAAAATTTTATATTGGACTGGTGAATGAATTGATTAATTACTGCTAATTAGGTAATTGGTAACAATATATTAGTAAAGATAGCGAAAAGTGGAATCAAAAATGATGAAATTGGTGTAGGTAAATTGAAAATAGTGACTATTTCTAAGAGGTCACGAATACTGTGCGGCAAAATATAATAACGATTGAAATGTGGAATAGCTTTGCGGTGTATAAACTAAATGAGAATTATATGTTATGAGTAAATTAAATTTTGATATTACGGTGAATAACTCTGATTTTATAGAAAAATTGGAGCAAATACGCTCTGCTGTTCAGATTACAGCAAAGGAGATGGAAAAACAAGGACAGAAAGTAAGTTTGTCATTTCAGCAGATGGCTGATAATGTAACTTTGACTACAAGTACGGTGGGAAATGCGATTAAAAGTATGCATAAACAGATAAATGATGCTATCAAATCTTTGTCTAAGTTGGATTCCGAAAATCAAGCGCGTTTGATGAATTTAAGGAATGATTTAGGAAAATATACAGCGAATACAACTAATGATGGACAGGAGCGGAAATCATCTATTGGTAAAGAAATAGATTCACGAGATGATCTTTCTGTGAATATTAGTGATCAGTATAATGAATTGGCACAATTGAATGCAGAACTATTGTCTTATCAACAAAAATTGGAAGCGGTTCAAAATGAACTATCTGTTTTGCGTACTGAAATGTCATCGGTACTTGAGGAAATGGAAAAAATGCGTAATGCCGGGCAGCAAAATACAGAAGCTTATGCGAAATTGGAAGAGAAGGCTGAATCCTTGTCTGGCACTATAAAAAATATAGATAAGGGTACTACATTTGACGGAATGATTTCCGGATTGAATGGTTTGTCTAGTTCTTTTTCGACAGTCTCCTCTATGCTAGAGTTATTTTCTATTGAAAATGAAACACTACAAAAGATTATGCAAAAAGTGCAATTAGCCATTGCTGTAACTAATGGTTTGCAAGAGGTTAATGCTGTGCTGAGTAAAGAATCGGCTTTCCAGTTGAACGTTGTTGGTAAATTAAAACTGTGGTGGAAAACTATCACTCTTCAGGCTGCAGCAGCACAAGGGGTGGAGACGGGTGCTGCATCGGCGGGTGTTATTGTAAATACTGCTCTAGCAGGATCTTTCCATGCAATAGGTTTAGCCATAAAATCTATTCCTGTGATCGGTTGGATTTTAGCAGGTATTTCTGCGCTAATAGGACTTTATTCTTTATGGTCATCCCGGACGAAAGAGCAACAAGAAGAACAGGAACAACTGAATAAAAGTGTTAGAGAATTTAATGATGGTATTCAAAATTATGCAGCTAAACCGATAGCGATGATTGAATTATTGTCTACTAAATTTAAGGCACTTGGTAATGATATGGATGCCCAAAAGAAATTTATAGCTGATAATAAGAGAGCATTTGATGAATTGGGTGTTTCGATCGGCAGTGTGAAAGATGCTCAACAATTGCTTATTGATAATAAAGATAAATTTGTTCAGGCACAGATGGCTAAAGCTATATCATTGGTGTATGCAGATAAGATGCAAGAAGAAGCAAAAACGTATGTGGAGGCAAAGAATGCTACTGATGTTTGGACGAGAGTGGGAGAAAAGAAGGATAAAGAAAATACTGTTGTAGTAAATGGTATTTCCATTAGAAAGGGTGAGCAAGCAGCTAATATGCAAGAGTATAAGAAGCTGAAAGCTCAAGGAATGCTTGCTGATGATGGGAATATATTACGATATGATGAAATATTGAAAAGAGATTATTCGAAGAAAGCTGAAGAATCGCATAAAAAAATGATTTCTCTGGGACAACAATCTTTTTCATATTCCCAACAATATGATAATGTAATGGGAGGACTTGGGCAAAATAAAAAGAAGTCTACCTTGGGGAAAGAGGATAACACAAAGGCGATTGAAGAAGCTCATAAGAAACGTATAAAACTTCAAAAACAGCAAGCGACAGAAATGATTCGTTTCGCTGAAGATTCTGAGAATCGAATTCAGCAGGCGACAATTGATGCAATGGCTGACGGAGCTGATAAGAGTTTTAGACAACTGGAATTGAATCAGAAGAAAGAAAGACAATCTCTTGAGCGTGAAATGGAGGAACTTAAACGACAAAGAATTGAAGAGCAAAAAGCTATTTTTGATGCAGGAGAAGATGTTAAGAAGGCTGAAAATTCTAAGTATGAAAAACAAGAATTTGTCGCCCCCAAAGAAGTTCTGACAAAATCAGAGAAAAAGGAGTTTAGCGAGCGAAGTAAAAAGCTTGATGCAAAACAAACAAATGAACTCCGTGCCTATTATGAATCTGAAAGGCAAGCAATGGATGAGTATTTGAAAGATTATAAAACTTTCATGGAAAAACGTAAGGCTATTGAAGACCTTGGCGAGAAAAGAAAAGAAGGTAAAGGTAAAAAGCAGGTTATTGATGAAGAAACTGCAAAGTCTCTCTCTGAGCTAGACATAAAAGCGGCAGAAAGCTCATCTGGATTTGGTCAACTGTTTTCTGACGTAAAAGAACGTACTGTTAAAGATATGCGTACTATTGTCGACAAGGCAAAAGAGGCTTTAGATTTTATAAAGAATGGAAATTGGGATGCTGCTGAAGGAGCTAAGTTTGGCATTTCGCAAGAGAGTTTCGATGCTTTGAAAAGCTCTTCTCCGGAAATTGAGAAGATAGAAAAAAGTATTGAGGACTTAAATAAGCAGGCAGATTCGAGCGATACGTCATTGAATAAAATGTCCATTGGTTTCGAGCATCTTTTCGAAGCTAATAATGATCCTGAAAAATTAAAAACAGCATTGAGTGAAATAGGAGACTCACTGAATGCAGCTATGCAGAGCACTAAATTCTTTTCAGATGCTTTGTCCAGTTTAGGAGATGCTTTTGGAAACGACACATTGAGTGGAGTAGCAGAAGGAATGAACGTAGCTATGGATGCAGCAGGTGCAGCTATGTCTGGCGCTCAGGCAGGTGCAATGTTTGGTCCTTGGGGAGCGGCTGCCGGTGCTGCTATCGGTCTTGTATCATCATTGGGATCATCACTTGCTAAACTTCATGATGCCAAGAATGAAAAGAACATTCAAAGAATTCAGGAACAAATAGAAGTTCTCGAAAAATCATACGAAAATCTTGGTGATTCGTTGGATAAAGCATTTTCTACGGATGCCTCCGAACTGATAGAGCAGCAGAATACATTGCTTGAACAACAGAAAGTGCTTATTCGGAATCAGATTGCCGAAGAGAAAGATAAAAAGAAAACTGATTGGGGGAGAATTGATGAATGGGAGCAACAGATAGAGGATATAGATAAGGTTATAGCCGGCAATAAAGAAAAGGCAATAGATGTCATTTTCGGTGAAGACCTGAAAGCTGCTATTGATGATTTTGCACAGGCGTATGCTGACGCATGGAGCACCGGAGATGATAAGGCAAAATCTTCAAAAGACCTCGTGAAGAATATGATTAAGCAGATGATTACGGAGGCGATAAAAGCTGCTTCTTCGGAGCCAATGGAGAAACTACGTGCAAAGTTGGCAGGATTCTTCTCAGATAAAATGATCAGTGATTGGGAACGGCAACAAATAGAGAAAGACGCACAGGCTATTATGGACGATTTGGATCGCCAGTTTGGTTGGGCGGATGAATACATGAAAGGTGACGAAAAAGAGTCTTCTTCACAAGAATCTACCAAAGGTGGGTTTACTGCAATGTCTCAGGAAACAGGAGATGAGTTGAATGGCCGCTTTACCGCTTTGCAGATATCTAATGAAGAAATTAAAAATTCAATGTTTTTCATTTTAGGTAATCTTTCTTCATTGTGTACGAATACTTCTACCGGCAACATCTTGTTGACCGAAATGAGAAATCTTGCTGTGATGTCTAATGGACATCTGGAAGATATTGCGAAATATACCAAGGTGCTATTGGGATTCGGAGAGAAGCTTGATAATATAGCTTATAACACAAAAAGTTTAACCACAAAATAACAAGGTAATGGAATCAGTAAATGATATAATGAAATCAGCTTCCTTATTCGGAGCTTGCAGTAAATCGAATGGCGTAAGTGACTGGAAAAGTCTGGTATGGCTTTTCTTCACTCCCCAAGGTCGGGAATTTTGTGAAGAGAACAATTTTCCCTCTTTGGAAATGTTTCAGGGAATGAAAGAATATGTTGAGGAGTTTGGAGTATTTGTCGATAGCGGCGAGGTCATCCGCTCTAATGATGCCAATATTGGTTTGGTGGGGGGCACTTCCGGAATTCTTACTTATGATGATAATACAGTGGTTCATAAAGTAATCTTGATGCACGGTGCAAAGGCTAAAATTAAAGCATCCGGTTATGCTGTGATTCTAATAGTGAATGTCGGTAATTGTGAAATGGAAATAGATAAGGACGAAACAGTTGTAATATTATGAAAGAAGAACTATACATTAATGGTAAAGATGCCTACACTACTTGGGGCATAAGCATGGATAATAATGCATTATCCGAACTAATGACACCATCCTCCAACAAAACTTTTATAGAAAACGAGAGTCGGCTGGAACATGGAAAACGGGTGGTCATCGCCAATCCAAGGGTAGATGTGAGAAATCTGACTCTTCAGATTAACCTGACGGCTTCCAGTGAGGAACAGTTTTTTGAGAGATACAATAGCTTTTGTGAAGAACTGGCAACAGGCGCACTTGAGATAGAAACCAAGTATCAGCCTAAAGTCGTGTACAAAACGATTTATCAATCGTGCAGCCAATTCAGCCAGTTTATGCGCGGTATTGGAAAGTTCTCACTGAAACTATATGAACCGAATCCTAATGATAGAACGAAAACAGTATGATAGATATTAAAGACATATCCGGAAATATACGCTTTTCTACTCCCATAAATCAAGGGAGCAAGCGTAAGTTCCTGTTGATGAAGGAGGATTATATAACTTTGAAGTTCTCAGCTTTGAAACCTGTGTATTTCTCTTTGGGAGATTATATCGACAACGAGATAGGGGTATTTGAGCTTGTTGATTTATATAAGCCGGATTATAATGCAGAAACGGGAGGTTACGACTATGATCTCCGACTGGATGCCTACTATTGGAAATGGAAGAATAAGAAGTTCTTCTATACTCCAGAGAAAGGAAACAAAGAGTCCGGATGGAGCCTGACCTCTACGTTGGACACTCACATGAAAGTATTCCTGAAGAATCTTGAAGTACTCGGCTATAACTACAGGGGACGGGCTTTCAGCTACGTCACAGATGGTACGGTAGACAACTCTGCTAAACTGATTACGTATGATAGCACGAATATGATTGACGCATTGACACAGATTGCAGAAACATGGCAATGCGAATGGTGGATAACGGATAGCATCATACACTTCGGACGATGTGAATATAGTGATCCGGTAGATTTTGAGATAGGGGTAAATGTAGGAAATATGACACGTTCGGATAGCCAGACCAGTTATGCTACCCGTATCTACGCTTTCGGATCAACCCGGAACCTGCCGTCTGATTATCGTCCGCAAGATGAAGACGTAGTGATGAATGGCGTAGTACAGAAACGCCTGATGTTGCCGGGTGACACGCCCTATATCGATGCCTTTCCAGGGATGAGTATGGAAGAAGCTATTGAAGAGGTGGTTGTTTTTGAAGATGTTTACCCACGCAGGATAGGGACAATGTCTGATATTGTTCTTCATGAATATACGGATAAGATAGAAGAGGAAGGTGAAGAACCGGTTTTCAAGAAATGGAATGCCTATCGTTTTAAAGATACCGGAATGACTTTTTCCAAAGATTATGTGTTGCCGGGACAGGAACTGAATATTATATTCCAGTCGGGAGCAATGAACGGAATGAGCTTTACCGTAACGTTTAACCCCTGGGATAAGGATAAAAATGAAGACCAACAGCCGGAAAAGAATGCTGATGGTTCATGGAATCCTCTTGCACAAGTGTTTGAAATTGTGAGAAATGAAGATTATGGGCGCCCTATACCTGATGAATCCCTGAAGCCTTCCAATGGTGATACGTATGTTCTTTATGGATTCGATACGAAGTTTGTTTCTGATAACATGCTGCCAAGTGCCGAACAAGAACTGCTTGAAATGGCTGAAAAGTATGTGGAGAAATCGATGCAAGACCCTTCTACTTATAGTTGTAAGATGTTGCCTGACTATATTTATAACGATGGGGATATTAGAAGGTTCGAATTAGGCGACCGTGTGAATCTTATTAACAAGAACTATTTCGAAGATGGGCGTCAGTCGCGTATTATCGGTTATGAGTGTGCTTTGGATATCCCTCATGATCATCCGGTATATACGATTGGTGAAACGGCTGCATACTCCCGCTTGGGGGAAATAGAAAACAAAGTGGACTCCCTGACTTTCAAAGGACAGGCATTCAATGGATCAAGTGGAAATGGCGGTGGCGGTACCGGAGTCTATGTAATCGGTATAAATGATAAAACACAACCATCGGACCGGAATGTGTTTTCTTCGAAAAGGATTATAAACGAGATTAGAGGGAGGGCGCTCAGCAGAATTTATAATGACGAAGCGGCAGGACGGATAACTTTCACTAAAGGACTGGTATCATCGGAACTGGTAGAAGCTAATAACGGACTGGTGATCCGTAAAAAAGAAGTAACCGAGGAGGCTTCTTTCATGTCACTCATTGAAGAGTCTGAGGATGCAATCGTAGAAGAGTTGTCTGTAGGGGGTGGAGTTACTACTCTTGGAGGAATGGATAACGTCAGTGAAGAAGCTGACAAAACATCGGAGACGGATGATATTATAGTACGACTTGCCGGAGCTTCCGAGTGGACAGTAAACACGACATTGTTCTCTAATGTTTCACAATTGATGTCGAAGGTGTTCCCGTTTACCTTGTCTCTGGCAGGGGGAGGCGGAATTTATGAGAAAGGAAGTACGCAAACAATTAATCTTTCGTGGAGTTATGACCGGGATGTTACATCACAGTCTGTCAATGGAGAGTCAATGCCTATTGACAGCCGGGCAAAACAATATAAGGATGTTACAGCTGATACAACGTATACTTTGTCCGCTGTCTATAATGGTGAAGTTTATAGGGATTCTACCTCCGTGAAGTTCAGATTGAAGAAGTATTATGGGGTTTCTGTCCATGAGGCTCTCACCGATGAAGAGATTTTGGCATTGACAAGTTCTTGGGCCGAGCGACCATTAAAAACTACTGTATTTGATTGTTCCGGTGGCAAGTATCCTTATTATATTTTACCTGCTTCCATGATTTCTGATATTCAGTTTTGGATTGGCGGATTGCGTAATTCAGATTGGGTAGAAGAAGTTCGGACGGTGACGAATGTTTATGGGTACACAGAGAGTTATACAATATTCAGGTTAAACAGCATTCAAACGGGTGTGTTAAATATAGAAGTAAAGTAATGGCAATATTAAGTAACGGTAAGTTTTATGGATTCCTCTGTTCTGCCAAAGAAACCGGGCAGAAATTAGCAAACGGAGTGAAGGAGTATGTGGAAGATTTTGTATCCGGATTCGCTGGGCATGGATGGAAGATATGGGAGTATGTATCAGGAAAATGGATGCTTGAGGTCGATGCACTCAGGGTACGTGGACAGTTCACTGTATTTGAGTTATTGGTAAGTAAGATTCGTGCAATCATCGGTGCGCAAGCTATCACACAAGGATGTGGAAAAATAAAAACGGTTACTGTTTCTGATGACGGAATAGCTTACCTTATTACAATAGAAGACGCGGACATGAGTTTTGTAGAACATGACTTTATTCGTTGTCAGGAGTTTTCTGGTGGACAGAAGCTATATCATGTAGAAATTGAATCAGTAACGGAGGGTGTTATCCGTATCCTTAAATCCGAATTTGATGTAGATGGGGAAGGAGTGGTGATGAATCCTCCCGCACCGGGAGATGACATCGTGCAATTTGGAAATAGTTCTCATGATGAGAAATATATCGGTCGGCATTCTGCAATTTATATGCATGCTGACGAAGGAGCGCAACCTGCTATTGATGTATTGGATGGAATTTATTCGAAAGATTGGTCTGATTGTTTGAAAGTTCGTATGGGTGGCGATATTCCCGGAAGTAATGGGTTGAAAGGATTTTATTGTGTTAACGGAATTATTAAAGGGATAGATAATGGTGGCTCTGTGCTCTATCAGTTTAATCCTGATGGCTCAGGATTTATCGGAAGAGGCGCTATCAAATGGGATGCTGAGGGATTTCGTTTTGGTACTGGTGTGAAATTGGCATGGGATAATCTGGATGATGAAACAAAAGAAAATTTGAAGGGTGAACCGGGGCAAGATGGTAAAGATGGATTAGATGGTGTTAATGGTGAGAATGGAAAAGACGGTCTTGATATTGTGTGGAAAGGAGAGTTGTCAACGTCTCCTGCAAACCCGCAGAAAAACTGGGTTTACCGTAACACGATTGATGGACGCGTATATATTTATAATGGCATTTCATGGACATTGATGGTGGCAGATGGTAATGACGGTACGGAAGGTGCGAACGGCAAAGATGGAAAGGGCGTCTATATTACCTATCATGACAGTGAGGAGGAACCTGCACGACCAAATGGAAACGGAACAACAGGGGGATGGCATACCAATGCAACTGCTGCTGTTATTTGGATTTCTCAAAAGGTAGCAGAGAATGCGGAAACTGGAGAATGGGGAGATCCTATAAAGGTGAAAGGTAATCAGGGGGAGCCGGGAAAGGATGCCAATCTTTTACCGTGGATTGAAGAATGGAATAGTAATAAAACAGAGATAGGTGGTGAATTTGTTGTTTCCCCAAAGATATTTTCCGGTACAAAAGACAGTGATGGAAAACTAACTGGTATTGCATTGGGAAGGGATTGTGTCACTATAAATGGAGAGAAGCGAACTGGAATATTTGCCCTTGATGAAGATAACATAATATTCGAACTAGATCCACTAATAAGGAAATATAAGTTTTCCGGTACGATTTTAGTTAGAAATGAGAAAGGGGATGTTTGGGAAGTTACTTCAAATGGAGATAATATAATTGGGAATAAAACAGGGAAAAGAGTGGTTATTAGCCCTAATAGTTCTGATATCAAAATATATGATGATTCAAATACCAATGTTGCCTCAATAGAAGGTATTACAAGAAATAGCATTCCAGAACTTTTCGGAGGTGTGTCTTTACCAAGCATCACAATTATAAATGTTCCTTTCAGTATTACTAAGACTTCACAAAAGAAAGTTATTAGTAACTCTTTTCATACTGTAGGTTTGACAACTATTGATTTGTCATGTACAGCATCGATGGGTAGTATGTATAAAACATCTACTGAGCTTACTATAGAAGTAGAATCATATTCTGATGCAGCACTTAAAAATTACGTTGGTAGAACGATATTACTCAATGATGGACATACTGATACAAATAGTTGGAACTTATCATTGCAGAATGTTAGGATGACTCTTAATGAAGGATATCATGTATTAAGTACTTCATTAAGTGTAGCACAACAAAATCTTCCTAACTTCTTAATGAAATTGGAGACAGTAAATGCGTCATTATTATCAAATGGCTATATATCAACCTATTTCGCTAATGGTTTAGCTTTTGGGACATCATCTGATAATCTTTTTGCTTTTATGAATAGCGATGGACACATTAATGGGAAAATAATGAGTCATGGGTCGGGAATAGAAATTACGTCGGATTTATTAAAAGTGAGGGCTAGTAAATATAATGGGTTTGTTCCTGCAATGATATGTCATGGTAGAGCATATAGTACATTATCAAATGCGCATATAGTAAGGTGTAGAAGCTATGATGGTAATATTCCCACCATTACTAGAAGATCAGTTGGATCAGGATGGCTAAGAATGACTATACCAGCATCATGGACTGCTGATGGTTTTAGTAGTAATACTGTTCAAGTTTTACTGACTGGATTTGGTGTGAGTGTTGGAAGTACCCAATCTCTTCCTGATGGTTCAATAAAGGCAAGCGTTTTATCAGTAAGTAGTACTTATATAGACATTATTTTGTCAGATGATGCGTCAGCGAATGATGGTGAGTTTTATTTTGAGATGAAATGGTTTTAAACAAAAAGAAAGATAGGCTAGATTATCATTAGAAAAAGATAAAACTATGATTTCGATTGAGTGAGTTTCTGCTAAAAAAGAACCGCTTCATTCTCACAAGTAAGCGGATTCAAACGCGAATAAAATAAAAACTAAGGATGCTACCTCTTCGTATTGTAAAAATAGAATTAATATTTGGATGATAAAAAGATTATGGAACTAAACGATTGGTTAGCGATAATAGGTGCACTCGGTGGCTTGGAAGCGATAAAATGGATCGTAAATTTCTACGTAAACCGGAAGACAAACGCACGCAAGGAAGATGCTTCTGCAGATGCTATGGAAAGCGAAAATGAGCGTAAACAAATTGCCTGGCTTGAGGAACGTATTGCCCAAAGGGATGCAAAGATTGATACAATTTATGTAGAACTTCGTCAGGAACAAGCTGCCCATTTAGATGAAATTCATAAACGGCACGGAATTGAATTGAAATTAAAGGAGGCTGAAGCGAAACGATGTGATGTTCATAGATGTGACAGAAGACAGCCTCCAAGTGATTATTAATTTAAAAGAACATTGAAACATGAAAATACTGATAGATAACGGACATGGTGAAAATACACCGGGTAAATGTTCGCCGGATGGAAGGTTGAAAGAATGGATATATACCCGAGAAATCGCAGATAGGATAGTAACCGGATTACGTGAAAAAGGTTTTAATGCGGAGCGCATAGTGAAAGAGAATATAGATATTCCTCTTTCCGTACGATGTAGGCGGGCAAATAACATTTACCGGGAAACTGAAGGTAATGCTATATTAATTTCTATTCATTGTAATGCGGCAGGTTATGGTACGGATTGGCTGACTGCACGTGGATGGAGTGTATTTGTATCAAATAATGCTTCTGTTAATAGTAAGCGTCTGGCAATGTGCCTGGCTGAATCAGCTAAAGCTAAATCAGCTTTTGTGCGTCAACCAGTGCAAGAACAATTGTTTTGGATACAGAATCTTGCTATATGCCGTGATACGATCTGTCCGGCTGTATTAACAGAGAATTTCTTTCAGGATAACAAAAAAGATGTAGAATTTCTTTTGTCTGCTGAAGGAAAACAACTGGTAGTGCAAACGCATATTGATGGAATTACTGACTATTTGAAAGATACCGCATCATGAGATGTTTGGTAGATGTGATAATCTTCCTTCTGATATTGGGAGGAGGACTTAGTTCCTGCCGGACTCTATATGTTCCGGTTGAAATCGTGAAAACGGAGTATCGGACTCGTGATAGCATAAGGCATGATAGCATATATCAGCATGATAGTGTATATATAGCGGTAAAGGGAGATACGATATATCAGTATAAATGTAAGTATCTGTATAAGTATCAATATGTGAATAGGACGGATACTTTGATAAAGACTGATTCTATACCGATTCCTTTCCCGGTGGAAAAACAGCTTTCCACATGGCAGCAGTTTAAATTGGATTTTGGAGGTGCTGCCATGCTGGTTATTATCATATTTATTTTCATTATAGCAGGACGTATGGTCCATAAATTGAAAATATGAAAGAATGGAATATGAAAACTAAAAAAACAGAAGATAATGAGTGAAGATTTAAAAGGAACGAATGTATATGCTCCTATTGTTCCGGGAACTGGTGAAGATAGATATCCTACCCATTATAGTAAATATGGAAAAGGTGGAATCAAGTGCGTACGCACTATTGCAGAAAGAGATGACATCCCATTGGAGAGGCTTGAAGTGCCTACTTTGTGTTATGTGCTCGATGATGACCTTTTCTATATATGGGATGGAAGTAAATGGAATGTGAAGGAGATGGGAAATACGGAGATCGGATTGCAGCGCAATGTGCGTATTGTGAATGATCTTGATAATAAAAATATATCAGCCAGTAAAGGAGAACCGTGTTATTTGAAATTCACTTTCATAAGCCAGGAACGATATAGTTCGAAAGACCCGTATGAAAATACAGGAGAGCGTGGACTTTGTCAGATCTCAGTACGTAACTCCAACAATACAGAATATGTGGTAGTGAAGATGATGTACGTGAATTCTGCTACTTCTCTTAATGTGGATGTAGCCGAGTTTCTGACTTCCGGTGCCAATAATGTAATGATTAAAATCACTGGTGAGATTACGGAAACGACGACTCCTGCATTTGTATATACAGTACAACTGACTACTCTTTCGATTAATGCCGATAATTTTAAATGGTGGACTGCCTATAGTGGAGATATTCTTTTCAATCTGAATATAGGTGGAAATGTATCGAAAACTTTATTCGTAACTGTCACTGGAACAGATTATAACGAATTGTATGAAGTGTCTGTAGGGATGGGAGTGTATATTGAAACCTCGTACAACTACTCTATTCTGCATCCTGGAAAGACAGGAGTATTCAATATTTCTGCTTATGTTGCCAATTCGGATGGAAGTATTAAAACAAGAACAGTTTCCTTTAATGTGATCTGTGCAATGACCGGTGACCAAACTAAGTTGATTGCAATCAATAACGTTCTTAACAAAGGAATGAACTGGGCTGAAAATACGTTGTTTGAATATACCATGTATGATGGGGACAATGTAACTACGTCAGCACAATTTTTTGTTCGCAAGGATACAACGGATGTATATGTGTCTAATGAGGACAGCATCACTTGTTCGGCAAAGCATATTTTTTCTCTTTCCCTTGAAATAGAGACAATGGATAACTCCGGATTTGACATTGTAGCTTTGGTGAAGGATGGAGATGATGACCTCACTGCACCTATTATTTTTACCGTGGATAATTCTTCCGGCTATTCTGCTGTACCGGGAGCTGTGTTTTATCTGAACCCTAAAACTCGTAGTAATAGTCAGGCAAACCGACAGGTGATAGTGAATGAGATTGATGGCTCTGAGGTGAAAGCACTATGGGAAGGAGTAAACTGGGGAAATGATTGTTGGACTACGAATACGAATGGAGAAAAAGTTCTTCGTCTGATGGCGGGGTCTCTGTTGACTATAGACCGTCATCCATTCAGTACAGAGTGTGCCCGTCGAGGAATCACCATTGAAATTGATTATAGAGTGGATAATGTGACAAACTATTCGGAACCAGTGATGACGATATCATCTCCATCGGGAAATTCTTTTATAGGATTGAATCTTTATGCGGATGACATCATCATGCATACACAGTCTTTGAAAGATGACAGTGTGCAAAGTTTGCATACCTTTGAAGGAAAACGTACAAGGCTGACGCTGACTGTTTTGCCGACGGCTTACGGTAACCCAGGATTTAATCTGTGTATACTGTATATCAACGGACGTAAAAACAGGGAGTTTACTTATGAAGATAATGATTATTTCGCTCAATCGGGAGCTATTGTTATTGGGTCGGATTATGCCGATGTGGATGTTTATGGTATACGCGAGTATGCATCAGGATTAACTTCACAGGGAGTACTGACGAATTATATCAATTGGCTGTCTGATACGGAAGAAAAGGCAAGAGTGAAAGCTTTTAATGATATTTTGGATCCCAATGGTTCGGAGATAGACTTTGATAACACAAGAGATCAGTTCAATTGTCTGGTATTTGATAATACGATCCCGTATATGCTCGATCAGACACAGCGGGTTGGAACACTGGAAATTCTTTTTTATGATCATCCGGAATGGAATGTTTCTATTACTAATGTAGCAGCTAAAGGACAAGGAACATCTTCCATGAAATATTATTTGTGGAATACCCGTTACCAACTGGATAAAAACAACTCTGTGATTACTTTTGCAGACGGGACAACCGGAAGTAAGAAATGGCAAATGGTACCTTGGATTCCGGCTGGACAGAAGTTTACGGCGAAAAAGAATTATGCGTCCTCAATGCAATCTCATAAAATAGGTTCGGTCAACTCTTACGAAGATTTATATCGTGAAATGGGGTTGTTAAATGAAGCTATGCAGACGGAAATGTATAAGAATGCTCGTGTCGCTGTTTATCAGATGCCATTTGTCTGTTTTGAGAAATCGTTGAATGATGACGGGGAATCGGTATATACTTTCAAAGGACTATATACTTTCGGACCGGATAAAGGAGATAAATATACTTTTGGGTATGATACGGACTTATTTCCGGACATGATATCTATTGAAGGGGCGGATAATTCGCCATTATGTACTTTGTTCCGTGTTCCCTGGAATCCGAATAAATCATATATTGCCTATAATGAAGATGAGGAGGCTTTTCAGTATAATGGAGCCAATTCATGGGATTTCGGTGCCGGTGAATTGGAAAATATATCGAAGTTTATTCCGGCATATAACATCGTCTATCAGTGCTCACCACGGCTTTTGCCTTTCAACGGTACGTTGGATGAGTTGAACGCTCAGCTTGCAGACTATAGAAATCAGCCTTATGAATTTTGGATTGCGAAAGGCGGTGATGTGAACCAATATAATGTTTATTATTTCGAGTCGGCAGAAGGTAGGTTTGTTTCGTCTGATATAGGTGAAGGGCAGATAAACCTTAACTCTCAGCTTGTGGATAAAGGCTATGGATTGCTAAGTAAGGACTTAACAGAAAAAAATAATGATGAACTGAATACTCTCTTTATCAATGCTCGTATCTCGAAGTTTCGCCGGGAAGCACCGGACTTTTGGCATATACAAGATACGTTGACATTTATGAATAATGTGGAGTTTAATGCCGGTACGGACGAACGGGCAAAAAATACATATCCATACTCTTTCGGTATGGAGAATTCTAAATGGAGATGGCGTATCGATGATGCTGATACCCGGTTTGATACGACTAATCGTGGTTTGCCGGAGAAATCGTATAGTGTGGAAACGCATGATGTAGATGAAACTGGGGCATCTGTATGGAATGGTGAATCTAATAATTTCTTTAATTTGATGGAACTTGCCTTTGCTGAAGAGAAGACTACTAATATGCGCCTGATGATGACTTCTATGCAGGCATTGAGCGGATTAAAAAGTGGTAATGATCTTGAGAAACTTTATGCATTCTATAAAAAATATTTCTTTGATGAGGCTCAGGAATATTTCCCTTCTAATGCTTTTAACGCTGATGCAAGGATAGCATATGAAAATGGTAAACTGGCTTATAATGCCGGAACTTATTCGAATGATACAGACCCGATTACACAGTCATTGGGTGATCATTATGCTGCGGAACAACGGTGGGTGACCAAACGCATCCTTTATATGATGTCGAAGTATAATTTTGGCTTGTTCTCTGCTAATGGTTCCGATACTATCACTGTGCGTGCCGCTGGTAATACGATTAAATATGAACTGACTCCGGCTATGGATATGTATCCGGCTATTGCTAACGGTACAAGTATAATTCGGGGTGCACGAACGAAAGCTGGGGATGTGTGTGTAATGGAGATTGAATTATCCGGTTCCGGTGATCAGCAAAATGCAATACAGGGTGCTTCCTACTTGCAGGATATAGGTGACTGGTATAATAAGAATGTGCAAGGTTCCATGATTATTCAGGGACGTATGCTTCGTGATATTCGTTTAGGAAGCAAAACAGAGGCTATAGTCATATCTATATCTTCATTGACATTATCTAATTGTACATCTCTGCAACGACTATTGCTATCTAATATTTCCACATTGTCAGGTACATTGAATCTTGCCGGGTGTACTCATCTACAGGAAGTGTACGCTGATGGAACTTCTCTTGTACAAATCATTCTTCCGAAGGGTGGAGGACTCCGGACTGTAGAGTTTAGTGCTTACAATCAGTATTTGTCTTTAGCGAATTATCCGTTAATGACAAATGAAGGGGTGGGAATTGATTTATGTGAAGAGATCATTACTGACTTCTTTATAACCGGATGTCCGAAAGTAAAGCCGATGCAATTGCTGGTCAGTATAATGGATGCACAAACTGGGCAAGGTGGCGATCATAAACTGAAACGTATCCGTGCTGTAGGATTTGATGAAACATATGATGATTCAGATATGTTGGATAAGTTAGCAACACTCTCGAACGGTACGTATGAGGGATTAAGCTCTGAAGGATTAGCCGGAGAAGATGAATACCCGGTGTTGGATGGAACAATTACGATTAATACTAATGCGTATGAGGATTCGATAGAGATTTTGAGAAATGCGTTTAAGAAGCTGACTCTGAATATCAATGGTGATTTTTATGTGAGATTCAAGGATGCGGTAATAGGCAATTATTTTATTGATTTGTATGGAGATGGTGTTGGTATTACAAAACTACAGATTCAAAGCATTAAAGTTATTTCTGATAAAATATTTAGAGATAATGAAGAAATAACTAGTTTCGATGAATTACAGTATTTTACATCAATTTCTGAACTATATCCATATTCTTTCTTCAATTGTACGAAATTAGTTTCTATTATTCTACCTCCTAATATACAAATGTTATCAATACAAAGTTTACGAAATACAGGACTTTTGAGAATAAAAATACCCAAAAGCTTAACAGCAATTAAAAATTCAGTGTTTGATCAGTGTTTAAACTTAACAGAAGTTTTATTTGAAGAAGGTATTGATTTAATAGAATTAGGAGATACTGTATTTAGTAATTGCTGAGATCGGAAGAGCACACGTCTGAACTCCAGTCACAGTCAAC
>ENA-UPXC01003266-UPXC01003266.1-human-gut-metagenome-genome-assembly--contig:-NODE-3266-length-17135-cov-4.863818_pt1 | contig 17135 bp, 10 predicted proteins | sample MGYA00250047_ERZ773371 | MGnify/ENA primary metagenome ERZ773371 (study PRJEB29103, sample SAMN06111975) | human gut metagenome | biome: human gut; feature: ankylosing spondylitis patient; material... | reverse complement strand
TCTCCAACCTTTTTTAATGATACGGCGACCACCGAGATCTACACTCTTTCCCTACACGACGCTCTTCCGATCTCAATGAATATTTATGAATGCCACCTGGGCTCTTGGCGGCGCACCGGGGAGGGGGAGTTCCTCTCCTACCGGGATACCGCTCAGTATCTGGTGCCCTACGTGAAGGAGATGGGCTACACCCACGTGGAGCTGCTCCCCGTCATGGAGCACCCCCTGGATGCCTCCTGGGGCTATCAGGTCACCGGCTACTTTGCCGCCACCAGCCGCTTCGGAACACCCGATGATTTGAAGTACCTCATCGACCAGCTCCATCAGGCCGGCGTAGGCGTCATTCTGGACTGGGTGCCTGCCCACTTCCCCCGGGACGCCTTTGGCCTGTACCACTTTGACGGCGGCCCCACCTATGAGTACGCCGACGCCCGCAAGGGCGAGCACCCCGACTGGGGCACTCAGGTCTTTGACCTGGGCCGCAGTGAGGTGCGCTCCTTCCTGTTCTCCAACGCCATGTTCTGGCTGGAGGAGTATCACGCCGACGGCCTGCGGGTAGACGCCGTGTCCTCCATGCTCTATCTGGACTATGGCCGGCAGGACGGGGCCTGGATGCCCAACATCCACGGCGGCAAGGAGAACCTGGAGGCCATTGAGTTCTTCCAGAAGCTGAACACCGCCATCTTTGCCGCCCATCCCGACGTGCTGATGATCGCCGAGGAGTCCACTGCCTGGCCCAAGGTGACCCATCCTGTGAGCGACGGCGGCCTGGGCTTCAACTTCAAGTGGAATATGGGCTGGATGAACGACATCTGCCACTACATCAAGCTGGATCCCTACTTCCGGCAGTTCAACCACCGGGATATCACCTTCTCTCTGATGTACGCCTTCTCGGAAAACTACATTCTGCCTCTGTCTCACGACGAAGTGGTCCACATGAAGGGCTCCTTCCTGGGCAAGATGCCCGGGGACAACGCGGAGAAATTCGCCGGCGTGCGGGCCTTCTACACCTACATGCTCACCCACCCCGGCAAGAAGCTCACCATCATGGGCACCGAGCTGGGCCAGTGGAACGAGTGGCACTACGAGTATTCTCTGGACTGGCACCTGCTTCAGTATGAGCCCCACCGCCAGATCCACCAGTTCTTTAAAGCGGCCAACGCCATGTACCTGGAGCAGACTGCTCTCTGGGAGCAGGACGACTCCTGGCAGGGCTTCCAGTGGTTGTGTGCCGACGACAACACCGCCAATACGGTGGCCTTCCTGCGTTGGGACCGGGAAGGAAAACCCCTGGTGGTGGTGGCAAACTTCTCTCCCATCCACCGCAAGGGCTATCAGGTAGGACTGCCCTTCCCGGGCACCTGGGCGCCGGTGTTCAATACCGATGCCGAGGAGTTCGGCGGCGCTGGTCTGGGCGATACCGCTCCCATCAAGAGCGTGGACATCCCCTGCCACGACCAGGAGCAGTCCATGGCCATCGATCTGCCACCCATGTCGGTGATGATCTACCGTTGCACTCGCCGCGCGCCTGTGCGTAAGAAGAGGGACAGCGCCAAGGCGGGAGAGAAGAAAACTTCGGAAAAGGTTAAGAAGCCGGAAGGCGCAAAGGACGCGGGGACCGCTGGGAAAAAGACTCAGGCGGCCAAAACCGTGAAAAAGAAAGACGATCAGGCGTAAGCCTCTCGCCTGCGCTTCTTTCGCAGAAGGCGGACCTTTAAAATACAACAGAGGTGAATGAGAGTATGAAAAAAGAAGTAGTGGCCATGCTTTTGGCTGGCGGTCAGGGCAGTCGTCTCTATGCCCTTACCAGCCATGTGGCCAAGCCTGCCGTCCCTTTTGGCGGCAAGTACCGCATCATCGATTTTCCCCTGTCTAACTGCGTCAATTCCGGTATTGATACCGTTGGCGTGCTGACCCAGTACCGTCCTCTGGAGCTGAACAGCTACATCGGCTCCGGCCAGCCCTGGGACCTGGACCGGTCCGACGGCGGCGTGCACATCCTGCCCCCCTACATGCGTGAGGGCGACCAGGGCACCTGGTATAAGGGCACGGCCAACGCCATCTATCAGAACATCGGGTTCCTGGACCTGTATGACCCCGAGTACGTGGTCATCCTGTCCGGCGACCATATCTATAAGATGGACTACTCCGACATGGTGGACTTCCACAAGAAGACCCAGGCGGCCTGCACCATCTCCGTACTGGAGGTCACTCTGGAGGAGGCCACCCGCTTCGGTATCATGAACGTGGACGAGAACGACCAGGTCTACGAGTTTGAGGAGAAGCCCAAGCATCCCAAGAGCACCCTGGCCTCCATGGGCATCTACGTGTTCTCCTGGAAGAAGCTGCGCCAGTACCTCATCGACGACGAGGCCGATCCCAACTCCTCCAACGACTTCGGCAAGAACATCATCCCTAACATGCTGGCCGCCGGCGAGAAGCTGATGACCTACCGTTTCAACGGCTATTGGAAGGACGTAGGTACCATCAACTCCCTGTGGGATGCCAACATGGATATGCTGGCCATCAACAGCGGCATCAGCATGTATGATAACAGCTGGCCCATCTATGCCCGTACTCCCGTCAAGCCTCCCCATGTCACCGGTCCCAACGCCCAGGTGTCCCACTCTCTGGTCACCGGCGGCTGCCGCGTAGACGGCGTGGTGGAGAACTCGGTGCTCTTCAACTCTGTCACCGTAGAGGAGGGCGCGGATATCCAGTACTCCATCCTGATGCCCGGTGCCGTGGTAAAGAAGGGCGCTGTGGTGTCCTACGCCATCGTGGCCGAGGGCGCGGTCATTGAGGAGGAGGCCACCGTAGGTGCGCCGCCTTCGGACGACCCCGATTGGGGCATTGCCGTGGTGGCCGGTGGTGTCACCGTTGGCCCCAAGGCCGTGATCAAACCCAGCGCCATGATTCGTGAAGATGTGAAAGGAGGTGAGCAGGCGTGAACGATCTGCACGGAATTGTCTTCGCTTGCCGCTCTGATGCCAATCTGGGGGAGCTGACTCGTCCCCGTAACACCTGCTCCCTGCCCTTCGGCGGCCGTTACCGCCTCATTGATTTCATGCTCTCCAACTACGTCAACGCCGGTATCACCGACGTGGGCATCATCGTTCACCAGAGCTATCAGTCCCTGCTGGACCATGTGGGTTCCGGTAAGGATTGGGACCTGAGCCGCAAGCACGGCGGCCTGCGCATTCTGCCTCCCTTCGGCTATGCTGAGCGGGGCGGCGAGTATAAGGGCAACATGGACGCCCTGGCCGGTGTGGCGGACTACCTGGAGAACATCCGTCAGGACTATGTGATCCTGGCCTGGGGCGACATGGCAGTGAACCTGCCTGTGGCCGAGGTCTTCCAGCAGCACCTGGATTCCGGTGCCGACGTGACTATGGTCTGTACTCCCACCCTGAAGGGCGCTCCCCGCTTCTCCGAGTACGTGGAAGTGGACGAGGACGGCCGGGTCACCGATCTGTCGGTCCATCCCGTGGCTGCCGACAAGACTCTGGAGAGCCTGGAGGTCTACATCCTCTCCAAGAAGCTGCTCATGGATATGGTGGACTACTGCGCCGCCCATGACATCTACAATTTCAGCCGCGGTGTGCTCCAGCCCCGCCTGAAGACCCTGAAGCTCATGTCCTATGTGCATAAGGGCTATGTGGCCCGCTTCCAGTCGGTGAGCGGCTACTTTGAGCGCTCCATGGATCTGCTGGATCCTGAGGTGCGGGATGAGCTGTTCAATCCTGCCCGTCCTATCCGAACCAAGGACCGCTCCAACCCCTCTACTTACTACGGCCCCGAGGCCAAGTCCAACCACTCCCTGGTGGCTGACGGCTGCCGCATCGAGGGCGAGGTAGAAAACTCCATCATCTTCCGCGGCGTCACCATCGAGAAGGGCGCCCGGGTGTCCAACAGCGTGCTGATGCAGGGCACCGTCGTCAAGAGCGGTGCCTCGCTGGCCTACGTCATCGCGGACAAAAATGTTACCGTCAATCAGGACCGCATGCTGATGGGCCACTTCACCTATCCTCTGGCCATCGCGAAGGAATCGGTCGTGTAAGCTGAGTAAAACTCCATCACGCCGGGGGCCGGGCGGAGTACCGCCCGGCTTTCCGGGGGTGGAGTTTGCTTTTAATATCTGGAACTGGGAAAGGGGAACTGATATGAAAATTTTGTTTGCCTCCTCCGAGGTGGCCCCGTTTATTAAAACCGGCGGTCTGGCCGATGTGGCCGGCTCTCTGCCCAAGGCTCTGGCCCAGGCGGGCCATGAGGTCAAGGTAATTCTCCCCCTGTATGAGGGCATCGGCGGCGAGTGGCGCAGCCAGATGACCTTCCTGAAGTATTTTAACGTCACCCTGTCCTGGCGGCAGGTGTACTGCGGCGTGTTCTCTCTGGAGCGCGACGGCGTGACCTACTGGTTCGTAGACAACGAGTATTACTTCAAGCGCTGGCAGCTCTACGGCCACTTTGACGACTGTGAGCGCTTCGCTTACTTCTCCCGGGCCGTTATCGAGCCTCCCGGGCAGCTGGACTTCTGGCCCGATGTGATCCACTGCAACGACTGGCAGACCGCTCTGGTGCCCGTCTATCTGCTGGAGGAGAAGTACCGCATCCCCCAGCTGGGCCGTGCCAAGAGCGTGTTCACCATCCACAACATCGAGTATCAGGGCCGCTACGGCGACCAGGTGCTGGAGGATGTCATTGGTCTGGACAAGAGCTACTTCAATGAGGGTATGCTGGCCTACCATGACGATGTGAACCTGATGAAGGGCGCCATCATGGCCTCCAACTTCGTCACCACCGTCTCTCCCACCTACGCCAACGAGCTGAAGATCCCCTTCTATGCCCACGGCATGGACGGCGTGATCAACCAGCAGAGCGGCAAGGTCCAGGGTATCCTCAACGGCATCGACATGGATCTGTACAACCCTGCCACCAACCCCGGCCTGGCCTCCAACTTTACCGCTGACGACCCCGTGGAGGGCAAGTTGGCCTGCAAGCTGGCGCTGCAGCGTGCGGTGGGCCTGCAGGAGAATGCGGACGTGCCCATCATCGCCTGCATCTCCCGTCTGGTGGGCCACAAGGGCTTCTCTCTGGTCACCGACGTGCTCCATCAGATCATGGGCATGAACGTGCAGATGGTGGTGCTGGGCACCGGCGACTGGCAGTTTGAGGAGGCCTTCCGCAACGCCCAGCAGCAGTATCCCGGCCGCTTCTCTGCTCAGATCACCTACTCCGGCCCCCTGTCCACCATGATCTACGCCGGTGCGGATCTGTTCCTCATGCCCTCGGTCAGCGAGCCCTGCGGCCTGAGCCAGATGATCGCCATGCGCTACGGCACCGTGCCCATCGTCCGGGAGACCGGCGGCCTGAAGGACACCGTCTTCCCCTACAACAAGTTCACCGGCGAGGGCCGCGGCTTTACCTTCAGCGATATCAACGCCAATGATATGCTCTGGGTCATCCGTGAGGCGGTGGAGCTCTACTACAACAACAAGGAAGCCTGGCGCGGACTGCAGAAGGAAGGCATGACCGCCGACTTCAGCTGGGATAATTCGGCCCAGCAGTATCTCAATATCTATCAGCGTATCCAGGGCTGAACAAGCAGTTCGGTTGGCCGGGCGGACGGAAACGTCCGCCCGGCTTTTTGCGTTTGCAGGGAGAAAAAATACCGGTTTTCCACCGAATTTTGCACAAGCAAAATCACCGTTTCCAAGGCGGCAAACCCTTCTCCCATAAGCATTTCCGCCAAACTTTCCGGAATCAATGGCATTTTCAGGGAAGGAGGGCTCTGGGCATTTGACGTGGGTACGGTAGTATGGTAAAATATGTCCCGTGCCGAGTTTACAGCAGAGAAAATGCTGTTAATAAAATCGATAAGGGAGGCAACATCATGGCTGAATACACTAAGGCTCAGCTTACCGAACTGATCATCGGGAAACTTCACCGCAATTTCGGACGGGACGTGGAGGACGCCACCCCTAACCATATGTTTAAGGCCTGTGCTCTGGTACTGCGGGACATCATGTCCGGCCACCAGATGAATACCAGCAACCAGGTGTGGGAGGGCCAGGAGCGCCAGGTCCACTACCTGTCTCTGGAGTTCCTCATGGGCCGTTCTCTGGAGAAGAACGCCTACAATCTGGGCATTCTGGATACCCTGAAGGAGGCCCTGGAGGGGCTGGGCTTCTCCGCCTCCGATCTGTTTGAGATCGAGCCCGATGCGGGCCTGGGCAACGGTGGTCTGGGCCGTCTGGCTGCCTGCTATCTGGACTCCATGACCACCCTGGAGATCCCCGCCACCGGCTATTCCATCTGCTACGAGCTGGGTATCTTCAAGCAGAAGATCGTGGACGGCAAGCAGGTAGAGCAGGCCGATAACTGGCTGGGTCTGGGCGACGCCTGGCTCATCCCCAAGATGGATGAGACCGAGGAGGTCCGGTTCGGCGGCAAGATCGTGGACCACTGGGACGACAAGGGCCACAACCACCCCGAGCACGTGGGCTACACCACCGTTCTGGCCATTCCCCGCGATATGGAGATCGCCGGCTACAAGACCAACCACACCAACGTGCTGCGCCTGTGGGACGCCAAGAGCCCGGTGCCCGTGGATATGTCCCTGTACTCCCGGGGCGAGTACCTGAAGGCCGTGGAGCAGCAGGCTATGGCTGAGGTCATTGCCAAGGTGCTGTATCCCGATGATAACCACTACGAGGGCAAGTCTCTGCGTCTGAAGCAGCAGTACTTCTTCGTCTCTGCTACCGTGCAGTCCATCGTGCGCAAGCACCGTGCCCAGTATGGTACCCTGCGCAACTTCCACCAGAAGCACGTCATCCAGATCAACGATACCCACCCCACTCTGGTCATTCCTGAGCTGATGCGTATCCTGCTGGACGTGGAGGGCTACAGCTGGGACGAGGCCTGGAACATCGTCACCCACACCGTGGCCTACACCAACCACACCGTGCTGGCCGAGGCTCTGGAGCGCTGGCCCCAGGGACTCATCGAGAGCCTGCTGCCCCGTATCTGGCAGATCCTCAAGGAGATCGCTGCCCGCTATCAGCGTCAGCTGGAGCAGCACTTCGGCGGCGATATGAACAAGGTCTCCAAGATGGCTATCATCTGGAACGGCGAGGTCCGCATGGCCAACCTGTGCATCTGCGCCTGCTACGCCGTCAACGGCGTGTCTGCGCTGCACTCTGAGATCCTGAAGAAGGACGTGTTCCACGACGCATATACCATGCATCCCGAGCAGTTCAAGAACGTGACCAACGGCATCGACCACCGCCGCTGGCTGTCTCAGATCAACCCCAAGCTGGACGCCCTGGTGCGGGAGTGCACCGGCGGGGACGACTACCTCATCCACCCCGATGCCATCCTGGGCCTGGAGAAGTACAAGAACGACAAGGCTGTTCTGGAGCGAATGGAGGCCATCAAGAAGGAGAACAAGCGCCGCTTTGCTTCCTATCTGGCCCGGGAGAGCGGTGTGGTGCTCAACACCGACGCCATCTTCGACGTACAGGTCAAGCGTCTGCACGAGTATAAGCGTCAGCTGCTGAATGTCCTGCACATCGTACACCTCTATAATCAGCTGCGGGATAACCCCAACATGGAGTTTACTCCCCAGACCTTCCTGTTTGGCGCCAAGGCGGCCCCCGGCTACCATGTTGCCAAGCGGATCATTCAGCTGATCAACTCCCTGTCCGCCCAGATCAACGCCGATCCCATCTGCAAGGATAAGCTGCAGGTGGTCTTCCTGGAGAACTACCGCGTCTCCCTGGCTGAGAAGCTGATGCCCGCCAGTGAGCTGTCCGAGCAGATCTCCACCGCCGGCAAGGAGGCCAGCGGTACCGGCAACATGAAGTTCATGATGAACGGTGCTCTGACCATCGGCACCCTGGACGGCGCTAACGTAGAGATGCACCAGAAGCTGGGCGACGAGAACATCTTCCTGTTCGGTCTCACTGCCGATCAGGTGACCTCTCTGAAGGCCAACGGCTATCATCCCCAGGACTACTATCACCAGAACGGCGACCTGAAGCGTGTCATCGATCAGATCTCCGCCGGCTTTGCCGACAAGGAGTCCTATGCCGATCTGATGGACCGTCTGCTGCGCAGCGCCGGAGGCAGCCCCGCCGACGACTATATGCTGCTGGCTGACTTTGACAGCTACCGTCAGGCCCACTGCCGCGCTCTGGAGACCTACGCCGACCGGCAGCGCTGGAACCAGATGTCCCTGATCAACGTGGCTCGCTCCGGCATCTTTGCCGCCGACCGCTCCATCCGGGACTATGCCCGGGATATCTGGCACGTGCCCACCCGCGAGTAATTTTCTTTAGAAGATAAAAATAAGGTCCGCTTTTGCGGACCTTATTTTTTGTCTGCTCTTGCCAAAATGGGGGAAATGCACTACAATAAAGTAGAAAAGCTGTAGACTGCCGCCATAGAATGGCAGGTAGAAAATAATCATATGCAGGAGGAAAAGGTTATGGTTTCCATTGCTTCCGATCATGGCGGATATCGCCTGAAAGAACATATCAAAGCGTATTTGACGGCCAAGGGGATCAGCGTGCTGGACTGCGGCTGTGACAGCCTGGACAGCTGTGACTATCCCATCTTCGGCAAGGCTGCGGCTCAGGCAGTGGCCGATGGGCGCTGCGAGGAGGGCATCGTGATCTGCACCACCGGCATCGGCATTTCCATCTCCGCCAATAAGGTCAAGGGAATCCGCTGTGCCCTGTGCAGCGAGCCTCTCTCTGCTGAGATGACCCGCCGCCACAACGACGCCAACATGCTGGCCATGGGAGCTGGCATGATCGGCCCCAATATGGCCGAGCGCATTGTAGACACCTTCCTCTCCACTGAGTTTGAGGGAGGCCGCCACGCCCGCCGCGTGGGCCTGATGATGGATATCGAAAAAGAATAAGAGCAAAAAATCCTGGCGACCGAAGTCGCCAGGATTTTTTTGCGTCAAGAGGGAAAAGCCTCAAACATTAGGACCAGCTGTAGGTAACAGTGAAGTCCTTAGTACCGCCGTCCTCAAAGGTGACGGTGATGGTGATGTCCATGCTGTCGCCGCTGGTGCAGCTGGCCAGGGTGTCGTCCTTGGTAAAGGTCAGCTCCAGGTTGGGATCAGCGTAGGAGACGGTGGCCTCAGTGTCGGTGCCCACGGCGGATTCGGCATTGCTGCCGGTGCCGGTGGCCTTGACGGAGGAAATCTTGGAGGAGATATCCAGGCCGGCGGGATCAATAGTCAGCTTCACGCCGGCAGCGGCCAGGCCGCCGCCGTCCTTGTCGGAGGTCACGGTCACAGTGTCGCTGAGATAAACAGCGGTCAGGGTGATGTTGCCCTGCACGTTGGCAATCACGTCGTTGGCGGAGTACAGGTTGCCCTCGCCGTCAGACCAACCCAGGAACTGGTGGCTGCCGTAGGTGGGCTCAGTACCGCTGATGGTAAAGTCCTTGCCCTGAACAGCGGTAGCCTCCTGAGGAGCGCCAGAGCCGGAGCCGGCGGAGTAGGTCACCTTGTAGTTGGCGGGAGCCACATTACCGGCAACCTCCTGGATGAACACGGCCTTCACAGCGCCGTCCTTCAGGATGACGGTGGCCAGGTCGTTGGCGTCGGTCTTGATGCCGTTGATGGTGCCCACGGTCAGATCCTTGCCATCGTACTTCACCACCAGGGCGTTGTCCTGGAAGCTGTAGTAGCTGAAGCCCTGGTTCTCGTTGCCGAAGCCAACCACGCCGTTCTCCACGCGCTTGGTACCGTCATTGACGGAAGCAATCTCGCTGGTGTACAGGTTGACCTTGGTAACCAGGCCATTGGCGTCCACAGAGTAGCTCTTCACGGAGAAGATGCCAGCAGCCTTCAGGGTGGTGGCAGCAGCGGAGCCCTTCTTCACGTCCAGAGTGGTGACCTTGCCGTCCACCACAGCGTCAAAGGCGTAGTACTCGCCGCGGCTGTCCTTGTTCTCGGCGGCAGAAGCGTCACCCACCACGAAGGTCACCTGCTCGGCGGTGTTATTCTCCAGCACGGCGGACTCAATGTAGACCACCTTGGCCATGTTGGAGGAGTCCTTAAAGACCACGGTCTTGGTGGTGCTGTTGTCGTCGCTGATGTTGGGAACGTTCTGGATGCCGGTGTAGATCACATAGTCGTCGCCGTCCTTGACCTGGAAGACAGTCTGGCTGTTGGCATAGACGGTGGCGCCGTTGATGGTCATAGCGGCCTTGCCGGTTTCAATGTTCAGGTTGTTGTCGGAAGAGACAGCGGCGCTGCTCTTATCCTCCAGAGTGTAAACATTGTCGCTGTCCTTGGTGTAGGCAACAATGTGCTTGTCCAGAGTAGAAGCGGAGGCATCGGTCTCCACCTCGATCACCTTACCATCGGTGAGCAGCAGCTTGGCGTAGTGGGTGGTGGTACCAAACTTGGTGTCATCCTGATAGCCCACCACAAAGGCGTAGTCGCTGGAGGACTCGGCCTCGCCAATGGCGATCACATAGCCCTGAGCGTCCAGATAGAACACGATGTCCTTGTCCACGGAGCCGGTGGTGATGTAATCACTGGTCTTGAACTGCGCAGAATACTTATAGGTCTGACCGCCCACCACAAAGCTCTCGTTGGCGGTAACCTTGGTCACCTGGCCGGAAACCTCACGGGCAGCGACCATGGACTCGATCTCAGAGGTCTTCTGGCTGTAGGTGAACAGAACCATGTCATCCACGTCAAAGCCGGTAGCCTCAAACTTCTTGCCGTCGGCCACAGGAGACTGGGACAGATCAGAGACGATCACATAGGGCGCCTCGTCCTCATCCACGTCGTCCTCACCCATCACAGAGGAAATCTGGCCGGCGTAGGTGTTCACGATGGAAACCACCACAGAGCCCTTCTCGCTGGAGGAGACATACTCCTTGGTGATGAAGATCTCCATCACGGTGCCGTTGCCGGTGCCCAGCAGGGCATTGTCGTTGGTCTTGTTCACATTGCTCTGGGAGAAGGTGCTGCCGGTGTTGCCATCCAGGTTGATGGTCCAGGTGTACTTGCTGGAGTCAGCCAGGGTCTCACCCACGGTGTTGAACAGCTCCTTGCCGGTGACCTCACCGTTTACGATGTAGTCAGCCTCGTCGGCGGCGACCACAACCTGCTCGCCCTTGTAGTTCCAGGTGCGGGCGGGACGGGCAAAGGCGTCGGAGGTGACGGCGGTGTCGATCTTCAGGCTGCCGTCGAAGAGCTTCTCACCCAGCTGAACGGCATACTTGCCATCGTCCAGCACCTTGTCGGCCATGGCCTTGGCGTAATCCGCGGAGCTGGTGATGTCCTTGTACTCCACATCGCCGGTGATGGTGATGTCACCCACAATGATGGTAGAGCCATTCTTGGTGGGCTGTACCATGGTGGCCTCCAGGGTGTTCAGAGCCAGCTGAGCCACGTTGTTGCGGGACAGAGCGTCGTTGACACCGGTATTGATGTCCTTGAACAGATCGATGGAAGAGGCCTGCTTAACAGTGGCAATCTGCCAGTCGCTGCCGAAATCGGAGCTGTACTGGAAGTAGCCCAGAGCCTTCATCATCATCAGGCTGGCCTGCACGGCGGTAACAGGATCGTTAGAGCCGTAAGTGGTGGCGCTGGTGCCGCTGGTCACGCCGGCGGCGTAGCAGGCGGCCACATAGGCGTGAGCCCACTGGGGCACATCGGTGAAGGGAATGGAAGCGTTCTTAAAGTCCTCCACCTTCAGGCCCAGCAGATTGGCCATAACAACGGCCATTTCGGCGCGGGTGACCTTCTTGTCGGGGTTAAAGTTTCCGTTCTCATCGCCTACCATCACGCCCACGGCCTGCATCACAGCAATGGCCTCCTGGTGGTGCTCAGACGATACGTCGGCGTAGCTCATAGCGCCGGCGCCCATCACCATCATGCCGGAGAGCATAGTGGCGGAGAGGGCCAGGCTGAGAGCCCGTTTCAGGTTTCTCATTGAGAGTTCCTCCTTACAAAATTTGGTCAAAGAAAGTTGGCTACCAAGTACAGGAAAGCATAACGACCCTTACATGATCAAAATAGTAAAAAATATAAACAAAAACTCAAATAAAAGCAAATAAATTACATATAAAAGTTGAATTGGTAGACATCTGGTAGACAGTAATAAAATGGCAAAAAAAGAGCTGCTTTGAAACCCTTGGGACACAAGGGTTTCAAAGCAGCTCTTGGTAGACATTTGGTAGACCTGTGGTAGACTCCAGTATCAGGTAAGCTCTTCCCGACTTTGAATCACAAAGGAAAATTCCATTTCCTGACCATCCCGAAGGACACGTACGGTGGCTTCCTCGCCTACCACTAAGCTGGCAACAATCTGTTTTAAGCGATCCAGGCTGTCCACACTGACTCCATTTACGCTCAACAGGATATCATCTTCCCGGACGCCAGCCAGCCAGGCGTTTCCGGAGCGCTCAACCTGATAGACTCTCAATCCACCGGATTCTTTCGGCTGTGTCAGCACCGTAATACCAAGCATAGCCGCCGGTCGGCCGGCAATCAGGCGGTCAGCTACCAGCTTGACCCGGGCCATGGGAATAGCAAACCCAAGTCCCTCCACGGTCCCGTCGTCTGAGACGATCTTGATGGTAGTGATTCCCACCACCTGACCGCGATCATTGATCAGTGCACCGCCGGAATTGCCAAAGTTGATGGGAGCGCTGGTCTGAATCAGGTCCATCAGAATCCCATCTACCTCCACGGTTCGATTCAAAGCTGATATGATTCCCTGCGTAATGGAGGTCCGGTACCCCAGGGGATCTCCGATGGCGACCACCATATCGCCGCAGCGCAGCTGGTCGGAATCGCCGAATTCTGCCGGTTTCAGCCCCTCGGCCTCCACCTTGAGAACTGCGATATCTTCCTCCGCATCGGCTCCCACCAATCTGGCGGGCAGGATGGAGTTATCGGAGAAGATAACCCTCACCCGGCGCATATCCGCTACCACATGGGCGTTGGTGAGAATATAGCCGTCCTGGGTCATGATAACGCCAGTGCCGGAGCCATAGCTGTCTTCCCCTTCGCCCTCAATGGAGACAATAGAGTCCACATTTTTTTCATAGATCTCTGTGGCGGTCAGAGCAGGCCCTGAGGCCGGGCTGATTGGCACAGTCACACCGGTCCCTGTTTGAGCCCGCTCCAATTTTCCGAACGGATCCTCTGACTGCGAGGTCTGAGAGATCTGGGGATCGCTTTCTCCTCCTGTCTGGGGCAGAAGGTAGCGCACGACAAGCATACCTACTGCCAGCCCTAACAGCAGTACAAACACCAAACTGAACACCAGAAGTGCCCGCCTGGGGCGACGGCGCTTGGGGCGTAAAACGTCAGGGTCCCGCGGCGGAATCACCACCGCTGGAGGCGTGGGATAGCGGGGAGAGGGCTGCTCCCAGGGGCCGCCCTTCCAGAGATCTTGCGGTTGCTGCGTCATAGGATAGAAAACTCCAGTCTTTCGTCAGGCCAGCGTCAGAGTAAAGGTAAAGGTGGTCAGGCCGTCCTCGCTGGTGACGGTAATATTTTCTTTTAGGTTGCCCAAAATGGTCTTGACGATATACAAGCCCAGACCCACACCGTCCCGATCCATGCTGCGGGAGTAGTCCGCCTTATGGAAACGCTCAAAGAGCAGCGGCAATTCGTCTTGCGGAATGGTAGCGCCCAGATTGCTGATGGACGTATAGGCCTTGCCGTCCTTCTTAGTAATCTGCAGACGGATGCTGGTCCCCGCGGCGGCAAATTTCGCCGCGTTATCCATCAGGTTGTAGCAGACCTGAGTCACGGAGTCCGGATCGCCCCACACCATCAGCTTATCCTCGGGCATTTGAACGTCCATATCCAGATTTCGCTCTGTAATTTTGCCCTCCAGGCTGATAATGACCTGGGAAACCACTTCTACCAGATCGAACTGCTCCTGTGCTGTGATACTGCTCTCCGCCAATGCGTTGAGGCGGGAAAGATCCAGCATCCGGCGGACCAGGCGGCTGAGGCGCCGTGTCTCAGAGACCACAATTTTCAGGGCGTCCTCTTCCTTTTCCGGTGGGATCGTCCCGTCCAAAATGCCCTCTGCAAAGCCGGAGATGGTAGTCATAGGCGTCTTTAGCTCGTGAGAGACATTGGCAATAAAGTCTGCACGCTGATTCTCTACCTTAGCCAGAGAATTGGCCATGGAATTAAATGCGTCAGCCAGTTCCCCAATCTCATCACAACGATCTTTATAGTTGTTGACCCGCACATCAAATTCGCCGCGGCCAAATTTCCGGGCCGCCTCCGCCATTTCCACCAAGGGCCGGGTCTGATGGGCAGAGGTAATAGAACTGGCAATGACAGCGATCAGAAGCACCACCACAGCGGCAAAGAAAAAGATGGTGGCTGTGGCACGCCACATCTCGGACAGGCCGCTGGTATCACCGGACACCAGCACCAAGCCCTGACTGACCTCAAAATCCCCGATCCTCACATTGATGGGCAAACCGGCAAAATAGCGCCCCGTGGAATACAGTCCGTTCAGCGTGGTGATACCGGTATAGCTGCCCCGCTCCTGGATCTGATCCACAACATTCTGCGGGATCTTCTTCGTGTACAGCTCACTTTCCGAGGCATAGATAATTTCCCCTGTTGAGTCTGCCACAATGATAGAGGAGTCCGACATGGCGGTGAGCGTCTCTACATTGGCGCGGTAGAAGTCCTCTCCAGCCTCCTCCAGGATGGTCCCCTGGGTCTTTAAATAGTAGTCTGAGGTAAAATATTCCGAGGTAAACGAGGCGATATAGCCAGCATTGCGCTCCAGGCGGTCCCGGGTCTCTGAGATGATATACCGGTAGGACAGCAGCATAAACGCAGTGGACAGCAGCGTAAAAGACAGGGCCACGATCCCTACCATCATGATGAGCTGCCGCTTATATAAGCTTTTCAAGGGATCACCCCCTTCAAATCAGCTGTTTGCACCGGCGGGAGCTACTTCGAACTTGTAGCCCACGCCCCATACTGTTTTCAGCCGCCACTGATCGCTGACGCCCTCCAGCTTTTCTCTCAGGCGCTTGATGTGCACGTCCACCGTGCGGCTGTCACCAAAGTAGTCAAAGCCCCACACCTCGTCCAACAGCTGGTTGCGGGTAAAGACCCGGTTGGGAGCAGAGGCCAGATGATAGAGAAGCTCCAGCTCCTTGGGCGGCGTATCCACACGCTTTCCATCCACCAGCAGCTCATAGGAGTCCAGGTTGATCACCAGCTTATCAAAGCTGAGCTTCTTGTTCTCCTGCTCCTCCTCCTGGCCGGTACGGCGCATAACCGCATGGATACGGGCCAGAACTTCCTTCATCTCAAAGGGCTTGACGATATAGTCGTCCGCCCCGCTCTCCAGCCCGGTGACCTTGTCTTCCGTCTCACCCTTCGCTGTGAGCATGATCACCGGCGTGGCGCTCTCCTCCCGGATCTTCTTCAGCACGGTCCAACCGTCCATAACCGGCAGCATGATATCCAGCAAAACCAGCGCGGGCTGGAAGGAGCGGAAATACTCCACGCCTTTTCCTCCGTCTTTGGCTACCTTGGTCTCAAAGCCCTCCTTTTCCAGATACAGATGGAGCAGCTCGGCAATATTACTGTCATCCTCTACGATTAAAACCTTTTGCGCCATAGATAACTTCCTCCGTTTCTATGTGAATTCCCGATTTGGTTCTATTATAGTGGGAATTTTCCAAAGTGAGGTGAATATTTTGTAAATTACTTCTCCCGGCGCTCCACGTAGGAGTGGTCTACCTGGATAACGGCGGAATACTTGGGAGACAGTGCCTCCACATCCTGCCGCAGCTGAGAAACCACCTGGTGGTCGGTAAGGCGGAAGCCATAGGGAACCATCACATCAAAGAGCACATTGGTGTGGTGGGGACCAGCGGTAATACGCAGGTCATGGATGGTAAGGCAAGGGTCCAGCTGCTGGGCCAGATAGGCCACTTGTTCCCGCAGCGCGGCGGTTCGCTCATCGTTGACCACCGGGTCCATGTGGATGACCGTCTCAATATGATGCTTCTCCTTGAGTTCCCGCTCAATATGGTCAATGAGGTCGTGCATCTCCAGCAGATCCGCATCGGCAGGCACCTCAGCATGGAAGGACATCATCGCCCGGCCGGGGCCGTAGTCGTGATAGACCAGATCGTGGATGCCCAGAATATTGTCGTGGGAAAGCACCAGCTGGTCGATATCTGTGGCCAGCTCCGGGTCCATAGGACGTCCCAAAAGGGGGTCGAGGGTATCTTTGGCAGCCTCCCAGCCAGTTTTCAGGATAAAGACCGCCACCAGCAGACCGGCAAAGCCGTCGATTTTCCAATGAAAGAAATGCCCGACCAGGGTGGCCAGCAGAACCACGCTGGTAGCTGCCGAGTCAGAGAGAGAGTCTGCTGCGGTGGCTGCCATGGTTTCCGAGCCAATTTTTTGCGCCAAAGTGCGGTTAAAGAAATACATCCACACTTTTACCGCCACAGAGGCGGCCAGAATCACAACTGCCAGCCAGGAAAAGTCCAGTTCCTCCGGATGGAGCAGCTTCTCCACCGAAGATTTTCCCAATTCAAACCCCATAAGTAAAATGGCCATGGATACAACCAAGCCGGCCAGATACTCCATACGTCCGTGGCCAAAGGGGTGCTCCTCATCCGCCTCTTGTCCAGCCAAGCGGAAGCCGATCAGGGTAATCACGGAGGATGCTGCGTCGGACAGGTTATTCAGTGCATCACCTATAATGGCAATGGAGCCGGTGATCATACCGGCCAGTAACTTACCCAAACACAGCAGCGTATTCAGTAGGATTCCCACTCCGCCAGCTCTGGTTCCGCACATCTGGCGCACCTCCGGAGATTTGGGATTCTTACCCTCCAGCCAATGCCGAATTAGATATTGAATCAAAAAAGGTTCCTCCCTGTTCAGGGCGGGCACAGGCCCGTCAATATAAAATATCATTATATTATCGCACGCATGCAGGGACTGCGTCAAGCACGGACCATCAGCTTTTCTTTCTCTGGTCAAAAATATGGCCAGGCTGTTAAGAAGATATTAATTTTGTTTTAAGAACATGGTTCTTATCCCAATATACATAATTTTTCGTAAAAAAAGGTTGATATAT
>ENA-UPXC01003264-UPXC01003264.1-human-gut-metagenome-genome-assembly--contig:-NODE-3264-length-17138-cov-4.367388_pt1 | contig 17138 bp, 16 predicted proteins | sample MGYA00250047_ERZ773371 | MGnify/ENA primary metagenome ERZ773371 (study PRJEB29103, sample SAMN06111975) | human gut metagenome | biome: human gut; feature: ankylosing spondylitis patient; material... | reverse complement strand
AGGCCTCCTATGATTTATATTTTACCATAGAAGACCTTGCTGTTATTAGCTATTTACAGAAAAAGTTTCACACACTCTCACGTCCAGTTCATTTAAGTTCACGCCGGATGCTGTCAGAATGACTTTCAATTCCACGTATCTGATCCGCATTGCCTGATATACTTCCGAATCTTTTTCGCACAGCTTCATATAACTTTGCAGTCTTGAAAATTCCTCCACATTCTTCTGTAACAACTCTTTATCTGTCATCTCTTCCATCCTTATCCACCGCCTTTCTATACATACAGTATAGCTGTTTTTTACTTACTTTACAAGCAACGATACTACCTAAAGCTACTAAAATACCCAACAGCCACAGCCTGTTTCTGTCCGAACTATTCTCTGGCCAGATCAGAAAATTCAGATTTTCTTCCGTCTCATTTCCAGCTGCATCTATCGCTCTGACCCGAAGATTCTGCCACTGTTCTTCCTTTCCAAAATGTAACACAATTCCATTGTCTGAGGTGCGCAAAGTCTCAGCATCATAGCTGGTGGTATCTCCACCGAATGTCACCTCTGCCTGTTCCAGACAAAGATTATCTTCCAGATACAGGTTGACGACCCGCTCCTGTTCCCGATAGATGCCCTGATTGCGGATTCCTGATACACGGATCCGCGGCGGTGTATGATCTACCATAAAACGAATAGTTCTGTCTTTCAGAATGGTATTGGAATAATTGAATGCCAGATCCTCCGAGCATACTGCAATCTCATAGACACCGTTCTGTGAAAATACTTCTTTCCGGATCTGATAAATATACTGCTTCCAGTCCCCCAATGTCTTCTTTTCAGAAATGATGTAATCCTGATTCTTCTTGAGTGTCCGGCTTTTTCCATTATGACTGTACAAAATATTCTGCAAATGCAGACCATCCACATTGGTCTCCGTGATCGTCATCTGTGCCCCTTGTTTCAGATACCGATTACCATCCAGTAACTGCTCCGTCAGTTGATCAAAGGTATATACCGATCCAAACCGGTTCACCGAAAAGCTGCAAGTCTGACGGCTCTCATTTCCTGCCAGATCTCTCGCTACTGCTTCCAGTACATAAATATCATCCGTCGATGGTTCGTTTGGAAAATTTTCATAAATATACTGTTCTCCATCTGACATCATTGCAAATTTCCCGGAAAATGTACGTATTCCCCGAAGGCTTCCAATCAGCTGAACTTCCAGAGAATCTGCCTGGTAATTCAAATCCTGACTGATGATCTCCGGTTTCAGCACACCGGCATTGGCTGAACCATCTCTCACCCCACAGATCTTAAGTTCCGGCGGAGTCTGATCAATCACAAACAGGTCAGTGCGGTATTCAGAGCATGTATTTCCTGCCAGATCTCTGCCTTTGACAGTCAGACCATAGGTTCCGTCTTCTGAAAAACGAACCCTTTTCTGATGGATCTGCCCCTGTGTCTCCCAGTCAGAACTCTGTGCCTGACCATATTCCTGTTCCACCAGAACTTCCATCTCTTCCGGTGCAAAATTCCGTTCTTCCACCTGAATCAGTGCCTGACGTCCTTTTGCATAATAACTGCCATTCTGACTTTGCTCCGTATCCCACTGTACCGTCAGCACCGGTGCTGTCTGATCGATCACAAATTCATCTATTCGGTCATATGCTGCCTGGTTTCCTGCTTTGTCCTGAAACTTTACCGAAAATATATATTCACCATCCTCTGAAAACGTTACCTGACAGCGATGTACGGTCTCATCTTCAGTTCCTTCACTTGTCCATTCACCAATCACCGGTCGTACACCGTCCGTTCCAGTCACCAGAAATTCCACGTCATCTGCAGCAAAATTTCGTTCCTTGATTGATACGGTCGCTGTCCTTGCTTCTTGGTAGAACCGTTCATTTACAGGATCATTTTTATCATATTCCACCATAATTTCCGGTACAGTTGTATCAATATGGATCTTCTTTTCTACCTGATCCTCGTATCCTGCATTATCTATGACGGTTGCCAGAACCGGAACATCATTCTGGTTATTATGTTCGGCCATAATGGTTCCTTCCCATTCACAGGTGAGAGTAATTGGCTGTCCTGGCGACTCTGTCCGGTCTGTCCCTGCCTGCTCCAGATAGTTAGTCTCCTCTGTCAGTTCACTTCCTGCTTTTAAGAACATTTTTCCCAAACCGGAAATCTTGTCAGTAAATATATACTTTACCTGCACATCTGAACGATAATAAGCTTCTCCATCCACGATTCTTCCCGGTTCAGTAAGAATCTCCATCTGTACTGGTTCCTGAGCCTGATGTGCCTGTTCACTTTCCACGATCACGTTTCCACTCTGGGCATCTGTATTCTCCAGCCTGTCCTTCACATTTACAATGATTGTTCCGTCAAATTCGCTTCCATTATCAGGCAGCACAATGTCCTGTTCCCAGCAAGGAGTCTGACCATTCGGTACATCCGCTTCTTTCTGTACCACTTCTCCATCCGCATCAAGAACCACCACTTCTGCCTGCCCGATTCCACTGAGCGGATCGGTAACCTGTATGTTTGCTGTCACCGGCTCTTTGGAAAACCAGTAACCATATTCCTGATAATTTCCATAATTGACAGGTTCGCCTGATTTTGTTGTAATATTCATCTTTATCTCAGGTGCTGATGTGTCCAATACAAGTTCCGGGCTGTGTAACTCTACAATTTTTCCCGAACCTTCCGGCTTTTCATCCGCTTCCTCATCATCACTCTCCATTAAATCCGGTTTTATCTCAGGCTTCTCCGTCTCCGGCTTTTCTGTCTCCTCCTTCTCTGTCCAGACTACTTCCAGTTCATATATTCCATCCATCTTATGCGTTTCCTGGTCTGCTTTGATCCACAGTTTTCCCTGCACATACTCTTCTTCTTCAGTCCATTCCACAACAGGTTCCTTTATTTCTTCACTATCTTTATAAAGTTTCCATTCACAGGAATCCAACATTTCTTCTATAGTTTCATCTTCTTTTTCAATCTGGACCTGCACCCAGAAGGAATCCCTGTAGTAAACTTTTTCACCAATCTGAATATCTGCTTCCTGACAGATAATCCTCACTCCCGATACATCCTCTGTCGGTTCCTCCTCCCCATGAGCCATCAGTCCCAGTCCAGTCCAGAGAACAAAAGCTGTCACGAATACTAGCAGGAAAGAAACTTTTCGTTTGCTTTTCCTCACACATTTTCTACCGGCACACCATTTTCTTCGAAAATATCCGAACACCTCATACATATCCAACCGGATATATAAAAATATTGAAAGTAAAAGTCCTGGCAGCATACCTGCCATACACAACACATACAGTCGATGATAAACCGCTATTCTGTTCTCCATGTTACTCCCCCTGTCTCTCCTCTAATGCTGCCAGCAAATATTCTGCTTCCTCCATCTGCTGTATCAGCCGATCCTTAATTTCTGAAAATGCATCTGCTCCACCCAGATCCTTTCCTGTAAAATCCTGCCGCAGATGCGTCCGTACCTGTGCCAGTTGTTCCCGGATCCTGTCTGCCCTGGCTCCTGCCTCCAGGAAACTCTCCCCATGGAACAATACCTGTCCGATCAGTTCCTCATACACAACAACCGCTGTCCGCTCATTATCTGTCATTACAATATTTCCTGCTGAAACCTCCACCAGATCATCCCAGTACTGCTTATAATCTACCAGGTCATCCCCCGCAGCATCCACCAGACCGATCCTTGTATAGTATCCGGCAATCAATGAAAGTTTTTCTGCTCTGACAAGATGTGCTCCTGTCAGACAGCCCGACTGTGCTGCCAACCTGAAATAACTCTGCGCCTGCTTCTTATTTTCCGTCTCTTCGTATTTATAGTAATAGGTCACCCCTGCCTCATAGCAAAATGCAGCATAACCTTCTTTATTTTTTGAAAATACACTTTCAAAGGACTCTCCAGATGCAGTCTGTTCCGTAAGAATCCCACGAAGACGCATACTTTCCTCCACCGTCAGCAGTTCATCATCCAGGAAGCCATGCTTTAATAATTGAAGATATGCATCTTTCTCCCCTGGTCTCAAGCAAATCGCCTTTTCATAATTGCCCAGTTCTTCTTCCTTGACAGCAGCATTTCCCGCAGCAGTCAGATAAGCCTCATAGGTATTCTGACTTGCCCGCGTCTCCAGCCCGGAAAAGACAATTCCACCAATTCCAAGACAAATACTTGCTGCAACCGGGGTGAAAAATCCTGCCAGCTTCCGCTTCTGCCGCTTCTGATATCGTTCGTCCATCTCCCAGGAATGTTCCAACGCATACTTTAATTCTGCACAGGAAGAGAATCGCTCTGCCGGATCTGTCTGTGTACAGATTTCCAGAATTGATTCCAGACCTGCAGATAATTCCGGTCGTATCTTTCGTACTGGGCACAATCGATGTGGGCTTTCCCCTGTCACCAGTTCAAACAACATGACTCCAAGACTGTAAATATCCGTTCTTGCATCTGTCTGTCCCTGACTTTCATACTGTTCCGGTGCAGCATACCCTCTGGTTCCCAACAAGATCGTATCGCCGTCGCTGTATCTTCGGTATTCCCTGGCTGCCCCAAAGTCGATTAGCACCAGCTTTCCATCCGGCTTTTTCATCACATTAGATGGCTTCAGATCCCGATAGATCACAGGCGGCTTTCGCGTGTGCAGATATTCCAGCACCTCGCAGAGCTGGATCCCAATATCCAGTACCTCCCGCTCACTGCACACTCCTTGCTCCTTTAACACCTGATCCAGCGAATGTCCCTCCACATAGTCCATGACGATCAGCTGACTTTCCTTCTGCTCGATCACATCTACAATTCCTGCAATCCCCGGATGATGAAGCTTTTTCAGAAGATCAGTCTCCTTTTTACTGATTCCTGCAGCCCTTGGATCAGTTCGGATCAATTCTTTGACTGCCCATGACCGATTGGCTTTTTCATTGATTGCCAGATAAACGATACTCATACCGCCTCTGCCAATCACATCCAGAATCTTGTACTTTCCATCTACAAGAAATCCATTTTCCAGCATATGGTTCCCCCTTTTCTTCCTGCAAACAGGCGCAAACACCCACTGCACCCATTGTCAGGTTTTCTTTTTCAGTTTTCTTTTTTCTTTTTGGAAAAACTTTGAGGCGAATGCCTCAGAACAAATTGTTAATAAAATCTTACGGACGAAAATAATTTCTACATCTCTTACTCGCCAAACTCTTCAATTAACTTACTTCTGAACACATCATCTCTGGTTGCACGTTCCAGATCACTTTCGCGCCCGGCACTCACAAGTTTCAATGCAAACATAAAGCCATCCAATTTTCCAGTTTTCCTGCCTTCCATAAGCCCAGACTTTCTTCCTTCCTCAATTCCAACCAATTTACCTTTTTCCATTGCTCGATCTAATACATCACACATTGTTTTAACTCCTCCTTCTCCTTTTTCCAGTTCTTCGTTATAAATATCTTCAAACCTGGCATCATCTGTCATGATACTGAACAATTGCAGAACTTCTTTCGCATGTTGAAGCTGTTGATTACTTGGGGTATAGTCAAGCTGTTTTCTCTTCTGAGAAAAGAATTCTGCAACAACTCGAAAGTCACTTTTAAATTGCTGAATCTGAGCTTGTCTGATTTTCAAAGCCCACGCATGCCAGCCGCAGATTACCAGTTTTCCATCTCTTCGCCACATCCCGGTCGATTTCATGTAGCTTTCCGTCCGCCTTATATGCACTTATCGTTGTCTGATCCTCCAGATCATTTCCCTGTATGACCTCTTGTCCTCCAAATAGTAGTACATTTACAATGTCCGAAAATACATCATTGTAAGCCAGTAGTATTTTTTCTGCAATATCCTTTTCCCCCATTTAAGTCCCTTCCTTTGTATATTTTATAATATAAACAAATAATTGTCACTACTTTTTGTTGAACAAAATACAACTATTTGTTTGTTTTTTATAGGAATCTTTCTCTCGAATTGAGATAGATTTTATGATTTACTGATTATAAATATGATAATACCACACGCTGTGTGGATAATACAAGTAGAATTTTAAAAATCGGATTTGTATGCATCCAGAATGTCTCTGATGTAGTAATATCCGTGATCCGGAACATAAACGATTTTGTTCGCCATCAGAATCATCTGCGTCCCAGATCACACGTTATCCGTCTGTTCAGCGGCTGCGCCCAGAAGAGTTTGCCGTCCAATGTACCTTCCAGATAATCAACATCAAAAGAAAATCTTCCAATACCTGATTATGCATATGTCCGCTCTGGATATGCTGTATTTCTTACAGCCTCTTTTCAATTTCATTAAACGTATTAATACAGATTTCTCCAATCTCCGCCAGATCATAGGCGTCAAACGCTCCCGGAAAATTACTGGAAAATAAAATCTGTGAAGATGCTGGAAATTCTTCATCCCCTTCCCAAAAAAGAAATCTCAGATAAAGATTTTCGAATATCTCCAGTTCATACCCCTTATCAGCCATATGAACCTGCGCAGCGCCAAGAGTATCCATAATCCGTTCCATTGTTTTCAGCCTGTTCTCATATTTACGGTTCAATCGAAAAATGCATCTTCCCTGAAACTGCCGATAATACAGTTCTCCCGATGGAAGTTCACGATACGCACAAAAATCCCCGTTGTGTGGAAATACGCTGGCGTTCAGAAGATACCGCAAAACCAATATTTTCGCATAAATATCTTCTTCCAGCGGATAAAAACACATTTCCGATTCTTCATGACTTACCCGAAAATCCGGATAGGAAACATGGTAATTAACACCCATAAAAAATATGATAAACTCCGATTTCTGAACGTCATATGCAATACCCAGTCGATTACTGATCTCCATAGGATCGGCCTGCCGGTATTCCTCTATATAAAACTCATACGGCCTTCTCTCCATATTGTCTCTCGCATAATCAAACGGCAAGTTTTTATCCTCCTGACCTTTAGTTTTCTTTCTTACGGTCTGTTACCTTCAATATCGGTTCCTGCGCCTCAATCACATAACCGCATTCACAGACCGCATCCTCCATGATTCTTCCTCCCAGCAAAAATACTTCTATGTCCCTGCCGCATTTTGGACAAACCCTGTCCTCTATAATTGGTGATCTGTTTTTATCTTCACATCCAAAAGCGATCATAAGTTCTCTCCTCTCATTTTCTGTACATTATCTTTCACTTCTTTTACCAGATCCTGGCTACAGTCATATGTTCGTTCCTCGATCATTTTTCGCATTTTAGAAATAGGCTCGATGGAATCTACCATATCCTCCGGAAACCCTAATGCCAATCCCAGATTTACATCCAGATCTGCCCTGTCTCCTATAATCCCAGCTTCTGCACAATATCATGAAGCGCACTGCGTACAGGCGAATCCTTCGGAAGCCGGACGATCGGTTTTCCATCGCAGTCATACTGATACACGTCCTGATCCTGCGGCACAACGCCCAAAAGTGTTAAGCCCTGTTTTTCAACTTCTTCCATAGTTCCTGCATCGAGCTTTCCTTCCGGAGCCCGGTTCACAATCAATCCCACCGTTTTCGGTTTGAAATTCAGTTCTTTCATCAATGCCGCAATTCTGCCTGCTGCCTGCACACCTCTTCTGGAACAGTCGCTGACTAAAATGGCAATTTCCATTGTCGGAATCAGTCCCCGGCTGATATGCTCCATGCCGGCCTCATTATCTACCACCACATATGGATAGTTGCTCTGCAGCTTCTGTATCTGTGTTTGTACCAGACCATTCACAAAGCAATAACAGCCCTGCCCCTGTGTGCGTCCCATTACCATCAGATCATAATCATCTTCCTCTGTGATGGCGTCTGACAACCGTGCTTCCAGATATGCCTGCTTCGTCATTCCAACAGGGATCTGATAGCGGCTGTCCACACCGGCTCTTTCAATTTCCTCCCGCAGTTCTCCCAGTGTGCATTCGATCCCCACACCAAGAACCTCATTCAGGTTCGCATTTGCGTCAGCATCCACTGCCAGCACCGGTTTTTTCCCACTTTCACACAAATACTGAATCAGCAGGCCTGTCAATGTTGTTTTCCCTACACCGCCTTTTCCTGCAACTGCTATGATATGTCCCATTATGTTTACTCCTTTCTTTTATACATCATGTCTTTTTTCTGAACATACTGTTGATTTTTAACGTCAAACTAATTATAATAAACCTATCCGATAATTCAATCGTCAATATTTTCACATTGATATGTTTCTGAACAAAATTTAAAAATTGTATAGAAACCAAAGGAGATTCTATGGAAAAAATACAGAAAACCGACCGTCGCACCAGATACACATGCCAAACTATTAAAGATATCCTGCTAGAAGAGCTGAAAACTAAACCCTACAGTAAAATTACCGTGACAGAAATATGCAAAAAAGCAGAAATGAATCGGGGTACTTTCTATCTTCATTATTACGACATTGATGATGTTCTAAATGATATATTAGAGGATTTTCTTTCAGATACATCAAGCGTTCTGGATCATGTACTCTGTCCTTACAAGTTAAACTGCACTTATCCGTTCTGTGAAAAAATCCGTTCTGCATCCCATTATCAGGTGCTGTTCTTTGATGATGTCACTGCCGCCCGGATGCTGGAAAAACTGGCGGATCTCGGCAAGGAGGATTTCATTACACGCCTGATGAAAAACAGCCTTCTGACCTTTGAACAGGCAGAAGCTGTCTTTTATTTTCAGATGAACGGATGCCTTGCGATTAACCGCATGATGCTTAAAAATCAATGTACCGACTGGACTAAAATACAGCAGACCATTGATCAATTTATCAAGGGAGGATTGGAAACCTTTCTAATCCATGACCAGCGGGAAGAGATTCTGTAGATTTATAGAAGCAATATACCAAAGCCAAAATGATCACTTTCTGTTATCCAAGGACGTTTCAGCTTTGTCACTCTCCTGTGCCTTCAATTTCGACAGCAGAATTTCTCCAACCGTAACCGCGTCCTCCATAGTCAGATAGTGGTCGGCGCTTCTGCTAAGATAAAGTTTCCCGGACGCTTCAAACTCTTCATCCGCAAACCATATCTTCAACCAGACCGGATAGTTTGGCAGAAAGTGAAATACTGCACACAGATCGGCATTGCTGTCTGCAAATTCTGCCCCAAGGGCTTTGCAGATCTTCCGAATGCAATCCGGTGTTTTTCCATTCAGAAATCTCTGAAGTTCCTTTTCCATGTCATGGTCAAACTTCGTCCCTCTGATAAGACCATCCTTTAATCCTCCAAACGTAATGACCTGATCAGAAATCGCAGTCCCATCTGCCAGAGCCAAATAATGAAGAATCACCAGTTGATGCCATTCCTCAAGCCTGGGAGAAAATGTATATTCAGGAACTGTAATCCGAACCGTTTGGTTCAGGCTTTGTAACTCCAATACTCCATCACTTTCGTGAAAGACTGCTCCGCTTCTTTGGGCTATGTTATCCGGTGACAGATGTTTTACCTGTTCCTTTGCTGGACGAAGCATCTCGCTAAAGGCTCTGTTGTTCGGAAGCGTATCTTTAAAAAAGCTGTCCATTTTTTCACACCCTTTTTGCAGCATCTTTCAGCACTTTTGCAATATCTCCCTTAATGACCATTCCCTTTTCCTCTATGTCTTTTGGCAGGAAATCATATTGTGCGTTTACGGCAATATAATAGGCATCCGGAAGGTTCAGTGTCAGGTTCCAGAAAGGTTCCTGTATAAACATCGGTGTCATTCTCCCCACTCCCAGTTCCATGAAGAGTATCTTTTTCTCTTTGTTGTTCATGATATACTTCGAAATTTTCTGATATTGTTCATCGTATTTTCTTCCCTGCAGGAAATTACCGTAACCGCGCACCCACGGAAACGCTTCCTCGCCGCAGACCGGGCAGCGCGGAATCAACTCTTCGGGAATACTTGTACCATCTCCCATGGCCTCTATCATTTTTTCTACCGGCTTTATCGCATCCCATGTCCGGTCGCAGCACTGTCTGGAACACTGGAAAAAGCGGTGATCCCCCTGAATCTGTGCCACCTTCTCCTCCGGATAAATCTTGACAAACTGTGTGTCCTGATTCGTAGTCAGAATAAAGAAATCTTTTCCCTGCAAAATGGCGTCCAGATCCAAATAGGGTTCCCGAATGGGCGCAGTCTGCGTCGTATGCAGGAAGGTAGCCAGATAAGCCCAGAATTCCCCGCGGGTCTTATATGGATACCCCATGCCTTCAAACGCTCCCTGAAACCCATATTTTTCTGCAAACTTCCCGAAATAACGGCGAAAGGACGGCGTATCCTCATAGTAAAAATCCCCGCCTCCCGCAGAGGACAGTCCAGAGGCTCCTCCAACTACAATGCAATCTGCTTCTTTTATTTTTTCGATCAATTTCTCAATCTGCTTTTCGTAAGGCAGTGCTTCTCTGTCGCTTAATCTGACCGGAGTTTTTCCGGCGGCATACGTTCCGTAATATCTGGAATAATTCATCTGCGTCTGCATAACCAAGTTTTCATACATGCTCATTTTCATTTCCTCCATCCTTAGTTTCTTTCTTCCGAAGCCTCTTTCAGTCGTTCCAATATCTCTGTCATGTCTCCATCAAGACCATAGGATTTTGCCACAATCTCATCCGGAATATAGATCTCACCTTTGTTTATGGTAATATAAACCGCATAAGGCTCTTTCTTCACCAAATTCATAAGTGGTGCCTTGATCAGTTGATTTCTCCAACCAATTCCAAGTTCCAGAACAACCAGCTTTTTTCCATGATATTTCTGAACAAAATTCTGAAACCGCCTCTGTATCTCCCTGTCTGCTGCTGTCATATACCTTTGGGGAGAATGTCCAATCATAGTCCCACCGCATTTCGGGCACCTGGGCACAAGTTCCGATGGGATTTTCATATTCTTCTCGGACGCTGCCATTTCTGGAATCAGAGGGAATAAGGGATACAAGGTATCATGGCAGCCCTGCTCGCACTGCATTTCCTTCCAGCTTCCCTCAATCTCCCAGATGCAGTCCGGGGAAAATCCGGCAAGTTCAAAATGATTTTCTCCGTTGGAAGTCACAAAGAAATACGGCTTGTCTCCGATGAGTGTTTTTAATGCCTCCGTATTGGGGCTTCCCGTGTACCCAATGCTATAGTAATGGATCAGCCTGCTTAAGAATGCCCATTTTACTTCTTCCGATGGCCAGTCGGCAAAAAAACCCGAAAGGATATTCCGAATCCCATAGGCTCTTTTAAAATCTCCGAAAACCTCTTCAAAAGCCTGATTGCCCGCAAAAATATGAAGTCCTTCTGAAATGGAAAATCCATTACTTGCACCGATTAAAATTGCATCTGCTTCTTTCAGTTTCGCTGCTATTTCTTTATATTCGCCCATAAAATAATCTCCTTTCCATGTATCAGTTTCTTGACACTCTGTATGGAAATGATTATACTGTAAAAGTCATTCAAAGTCCTATCCAACATCCTGCGGACAGGAACGATTCTTTACAAATACTCGAATTATGTATAGCACTTTTTATGGAGGAAACCAAATTGACAGTAAGAAAAACAGACCGAAGAACTATCATGACTAAAGGTATGATCAAGGACGCGCTTCTGGAGCTGCTCCAGAATACACCCTATGAAAAGATAACTGTTACCGCCCTGTGCAAGCAATCCGAGATTACCAGAGCCACCTTTTACCTGCATTATAATAATATCGACAACGTTTTAGATGAACTGCTGGACGACGCCCTCCGGCTTACAGAGCTTGACGCCATTCAGCCGTTCTCCTCTGCCATCTCCAATCGGAGCATAGAAAACGAGAAAAATATCGAAGAAAGAAACCCGGATCCCGACGCCCTGCTTCCGGCCTGTCAGCGTGCCGCAAGCAATCCAAAATATCGGATCCTTTTTCTGGACGAAAGCTTATCTCATCATATACTGAGGAAGCTGTATCAAATGCAAAAACCGCAGCGTATCCCAGAAATTATGAGAGATTATTGTCTCAACGAATGGGAGGCAGAAAAAATCTTCCTTTATATGCTCCATGGAAATTTTGCCGTGAATAAGTCTCTGGGGTGGGAAAAAAATGAAGACTGGTACCATATACAGAAGGTGATCCAGGATCTCCTGAAACCATAATGCGCCGTTATCTTCCCAACCTTTTTTCCTTTTATGCTTGCGTGTGAACGGATTAAAATTGATGTATAAAAATTCTTTGATAAGAGTAGGTCTGCATCGGAGGATAAATCTCCTCCATCAAAATTTATTTTAATCTGTCTATTGCTTTCTGAGGGTGTTTACAATACTCATAAAGGGCTCCTTTGGGTTATTATTTAAGATTCGACACCTTAATTTTACCACAAATGGATGCTCTTTTTTCATTCACTTGATAGGTGAAAAGCAATATTCAATTAAAATACAGTAATTATGTGGCTTTCAGCCACTTACACGGCTGTGCCGTGAATAATATAAGTTTATTACTTCCATAATACAGAAATAATGGATCTCCTCAATATCTCCACAGCAGAAAAAAACCTGAAGCACTTCTTCAGGAAGCACTCCAGGTTCTAAAGACTACATAATAAATTTTCTATTTCTCCATCGACAGCAGGATTCGGTCATTATCCAGATCTTTTCCTGCTTTTGTGTGGAATTTTTCCAGAAGATCGGTCACGGTCATATTTTCCCGTTCTTTTCCTTCTACATCGAGAACGATCTTTCCATCATCCATCATCAATGTCCGATTACCCATGCTCAATGCCTGCTGCATATTGTGAGTCACCATCAGACAGGTGGTATGATTTTTCTCAATGATCTCCTGTGTCAGTTTTAACACTTTATCCGCAGTTCCCGGATCCAGTGCTGCTGTATGTTCATCCAGCAATAACAGATCTGGAGGAACCATGGTTGCCATCAGAAGTGTCAGTGCCTGACGCTGTCCGCCGGACAGGAGTCCCACTGGATTCTTCATCCGGTCTTCCAGCCCCATATGAAGCTGCGACAACTGTTCTCTGAAAAAATCCTTATCTTTTTTGGATACACGACTGAACGGCGCATTTCCTCGGGAAGTACGAAGATATGCCAGCGCCAGATTTTCCTCAATGGTCATATGAGGAGCTGTTCCCTTCAGGGGATCCTGAAAGAGACGACCAATCACGCGGCTTCTCTTATATTCTGGAGTGAAAGTAATATCCTTTCCACCCAGGATCACAGAACCTTCATCCACATAAAATACACCTGCAATGGCATTCATCATTGTAGATTTTCCTGCTCCATTGGAACCAATGATCGTTGCAAAATCTCCCGGCTTCAGATGAAGGGACAACCCCTGCAGTGCACATTTTTCATTGACGGTACCAGGATTAAAGGTCTTTTTGATATTTTCCAGTCTTAACATATCATTTTCCCCCTCTTCTGGCTGTTGCACTCATCTTCCGTTTCTGGAAAGCGGCCCACTTCTTCAGTTCCGGTCCTGCAATCGCCAGTGCAACCACAATGGCTGTCACAAGCTTCAGGCACTCGATGGGAACAATTCCTGTCTTCAAAATGATCGCATAGATAAAACGATATACAATACTTCCGATCAGCGCTGCGAGTACATTTCTTGCCATGGATCTTCGTCCGATCAGCGTCTCACCAATGATCAGGCATGCAAGACCAATCACAACAATTCCGGTTCCACCGTTAATATCGGCGGATTTCTGATACTGTCCGACCACTGCGCCGGACAGTGCGGTCAGTGCATTGGAAATGCAAAGACCAACGGTAATAGTAAATACTGGATTGACGGAGGATGCACGGACCATGTCTGCATTATCTCCAGTGGCCCGGATACTCAGTCCGATACGGGTTCCCAGAAACCATACCAGGAAGAGTCCGACCAGGATCGTGATTCCGGCTGCTAGGATGAGCTTATACCATGCGCCTCCAATCCCGGTCTCTTTCATCATGGTAAACAATGTACTCTGCTTTAAGAGACTGACATTGGAGCTCCATCCCATGACCATCAGGTTCACCGTATAGAGACCTGTGTTTGTAACGATTCCTGCCAGGATAGACGGAACACCCAGTCTGGTCTGCAAAAATGCTGTCACAAATCCGGCACAGGATCCGGCAGCCATCGCTGCCAGGATTGCCAGGAACGGATGTCCTGCGGCTGCCACCGTTACGGATACTGCTGCTCCCAGGACAAATCCGCTGTCCGTGGTCAGATCCGCAATATCCAGGATCCGGTAGCTTAAGAAAAGAGCCATAGCTACCAACGCATACATAAAGCCCAGCTCAAGGGCTGTCTGAATCACATAAACCATTTTTTACTCCTCGGTAGTGGTTACTTCCACAACCTCTCCCATGTCATTAAATGCGGAATAATCAATTCCAAGTGTTGCTGCTGTCTCAGTGTTGACTGTGATGATGCCGCCATCCATCAGATAGTAGTCATCCATGTCTGCCATGCCAGCGGTTACTGCCTCATATGCAAGATCAGCGGTTTTATGTCCAAGATCAGTGTAGTTCACGCCACAGGTAGCAAATGCACCATTTCTTATGAAGGAATCAGCTCCCGTGTAATGCGGAATACCTGCATCTGCAAAGGTCTCATAGATTGCCAGCTCTGCTGCCATGATCACGTTATCGGTAGGAGTAAATACTGCATCCACACCATCTGCGACCAGTGCGCTTGCTGCAGTGATAACTTCATCATTGGTGCTTGCTGTCTTCTCTTCGTAAGCAATTCCCTTCTCATCCAGATATGCTTTTGCATCCGCGATCGGCTTTGTGGAGTTTGCCTCGGACAGAGAGTAGAGAAGTCCGACTTTCTGTACATCCGGGTTCTGTTTGAACATCATATCCATGATAAAATCGGTGTTCAGTGCATCAGAAGTACCCGTTACATAGTCAATTCCGGTAAGCTCTGCTGCATCCGGATCAGAAATTGCTGCGTATACAACCGGTGTCTGTGTCTCTTCTGCACAATTTGCCATCACCTGTGCTGCCAGTGTTGCGATCGGAATGATCACATCTACATCCTCGGAGACCACCTGAGTTCCAATCTGATTCAGAACTGACTGATCACCCTGTCCGGAATAAGTCTCATATTCAATAGTTACTCCGTTCTTTGCTGCAATAGCATCCAGCTCTTCCTCAACTGCATTGGCGATCTCATCCAGGGATGCGTGATCCATCTGTTTTACAACGGCTACTTTAATGGTATCTCCGGTTGCTGTCTCGGTGGTATCTGTTGTCTCTGCTGCTTCCGTATCTTCAGCTGCCTCTGCGGAAGTGTCTGCTGCGGTGTCTACAGAACCGGTGCTTCCACATCCTACTACCAGAGTTGTTGTCATTGCTGCTGCCAGTACTACGCTCACTACTTTCTTTTTCATGTCTTTTTCCTCCACTATTCAAAAAATTCAGGGCTGTTTCACTGGCTTGAAACGGCTGCCCTTCGTTTTTATTATACAAAAAAACCGTCCCAAGCTTTTTCTGCTTGAGACGGTTATAAATATCTTATAATCGCGGTACCACTCAACTTGACATTGCTGTCCACTTTCGGTGTACTGTCATACACTCCTCATTGATAACGGGTTTGGTTCCCGACGGTTCCTACTCTTTTCATTTCGGGCCGCCCTCGAAAGGCCATTCAGCAATCTGCTCCGTACTGCAATCCCACCACCTGCAGTTCTCTGTAACTTTGCCTGAAAGCTTACTTCTCTTTCTCATCGGTTTTAGTATTTTGTTATGTTCTCTTGAACTTGTTTGTATTCTATGCCTGTTTTGAAGAAATGTCAACCATTTTTTGAAATTATTTTGAAATTTCAGGCTACGTCCATTTTAGCTTTGATTTCACGAACGCCGCGCTCCAATGCCAGAACACGCATTTTCATCATTTCCCATTCTTCTTTACAGACCTGGATTTTTCGAAATTTGCGCATCAAATCAATATGTCCCTCGGCCACAATACTGATCTTTGGCTCAATCTCATTTTCAAGATACATCTTGATTGCACGCAATTCTCCTTTTGTTGTTTTTTCAAGATTGTCAACTCTCTGATCCATTTTATCAAAACGGTCATCCATTCTGTCAAAACGGTCATCCATTCTGTCAAAACGCTCGTCCATCTTATCAAGGCGTTCATCCATCCTGTCAAAACGGTCATCCATCTTATCAAGGCGATCATCCACCTTATCAAGACGTCTGTCCACCCCATCAAAACGGTCATCCATCCTATTAAGGCATTCATTAACCTTCGACAGTTCCTTCAGAATCATCCTGGTATCTTCTGTCATCTCTTCTCCTCCTTTTATTTTACTGTATGTTTCTTTTTGGTTAATTCATCTTATCATATGTAGTAAAATAAAACAAGGAGCATATATAAAAATTATATTTTAAATATAATTTCTAAATATTCAAAAAGGCTTTCCAGTCCAGATTTTTCCCATTCAACACGCATTCTTTCAGTTCATCAGACTCATAATATAACTTCAGTGAAAAGAATGGCCCCTCATCTGTAAGCAGACGGAAAAATACTTTATCCCCTTCCCACAGATCAAGGGTATTGATCTGATCTTTTCTGACCCATTCCAGATTGCCTTCCGGGCAGTCTTCCTTCATCCTGCCTGTCCAGCCCGTGGCTGTATAGAGACACATATACTGCGTCTCCACATCTTTCATGGCAAAGGTCACAATACCCCGAAAGCGATAGTCTGTAAGAGTCAGACCGGTCTCTTCCTGTACTTCACGAAGCAGACAGTCCTCAGGGCTTTCATAGTCCTCTGCGTGGCCGCCCACTCCAATCCATTTATCCTGATTCATATCCTGCTTTTTCTTAACTCTGTGCATCATCAGATAACTATCGTTCTGTTCCAGATAACACAAAGTCGTCATTGTCATTGGTAACGTAGTCATTTTCATTTTCTCCTGAAACCTGTCCATAGTGATCAGGGCATTGATATACTCCTGATTTTTTGCTTCTACAGAAATTGTCCAACAAGAGCCAGAAAGTACTTCTGTAAGGAAGCTATTGGGCAATAGAGTACTTGAAAAGGTGCAAGCTGCCCAATAACTGACAAGGTGAAGTGGTAAGCTAAAAGTAGACACTATCCAAAAAATTGTAAACAAGTGGTATACTTTGATCAACAAGTATATTTC
>ENA-UPXC01003258-UPXC01003258.1-human-gut-metagenome-genome-assembly--contig:-NODE-3258-length-17164-cov-61.822438_pt1 | contig 17164 bp, 20 predicted proteins | sample MGYA00250047_ERZ773371 | MGnify/ENA primary metagenome ERZ773371 (study PRJEB29103, sample SAMN06111975) | human gut metagenome | biome: human gut; feature: ankylosing spondylitis patient; material... | reverse complement strand
CCGAAGCCCTCCGGCAGGACGTGGTGAAGAAGCTGGCCCGCTACACCGGCAAGAGCGAAGCCGAGATCCGGCGGCTCATGCAGGAAGCGGCCACCCGCTCCATGGAAGCCGAGGACGAGATCTACTACCACTACGGCAAGGAACCCACGCCCTTTGCCGACAATGCCACTCTGCAGGCCCTGCTCAACGCTGGCTACCAGCAGACGGCGGGAACCTTCCACAATCTGACTGCCACCACGGCCAACACCGTCAGCGGCCAGTTCGAAGCCGCTCTCGACCGTGCCCATCTCAAGGTGAGCAGCGGTGCGTTCGACTACAAGAGCGCCGTCAAGAGCGCGGTGGACAGTCTGGCCGACACCATGAAGTACGTCACCTACCCCACCGGCCACACCGACACGCTGGAAGTTGCCGCCCTCCGGGCGGTGCTGACCGGTGTGAATCAGACCGGTGCAAAGCTACAGGTAGCCCGGGCCGATGAGATGGGGGCCGAGTTCTTCGAGACCACAGCCCACGGCGGGGCCCGCCCTTCCCACGCTGAGTGGCAGGGCAGGCAGTTCCACCGGGGCGGCGCTGTGGACTACATGGGCAAGCATTACCCGGACTTCGAGGCCGCCACCGGCTACGGCACCGGCGCAGGGCTTTGCGGCTGGAACTGCCGTCATACCTTCTTTGCCATCTTCCCTGAGCTGGGTGCACCGCCTGCATGGACGCAGGAGAGCTTGGAAGCCCTCAACGCCCGGGACATCGAGTACAACGGCGGCAGATACACCCGGTACGAGATCAGCCAGATGCAGCGGGCCCGAGAGCGCACCGTGCGCAAGTACAAACGCCGGTATCTGGCAGAGGATGCCGCCGGGGCCGACACCACCGCCAGCGCGGTGAAGCTCCGGCAGGCCCGTCAGGAGCTGGCCGAGTTTATCACCGCCACCAACAGCCGGAATGACAGCGCCCGCACCAGCGTGGCAGGCTTTGGACGGAGCGAAAGCAGCAAGGCAACGTGGGCGGCGAAGAAGCAAGAGCCACGCGGCATTCTTCAAAAACTCAATTTTTCTGATAGTGTTTCACAGTCTGAGCGTGAAGGCATTGAAAAAGAGCTTTCCGTCATTCCTCAATGGCAGCGCGATAAGGCTGAAAGCATCATCAACAAGGTCGTAATGACAGAGAAAGATGCCGCTGGAAGCGGCTATTATTATCCAGACAAAACGCTTTATCTTCACCCTGAGCGCAAAAGCGGTGATGTTATTCACGAGTATGGCCACGCATTGGAGATTTCCCTCGACCTGCGGCACAACTCCAAATACATCAGCATCCGAAAATCCGGGATTGATGTTGAAGATTTTTCTAAAATCGTGTATGATGACAGTACCTATACACAAGCGATTTATCTTCTTCAGAACAGCAAATTCATTTCTGAGTATCAGGGACGGCTATATGAATCTCCCACGGATGGAATTTTTAAAGCCGGAACGATGCAGATCAATGAAGATATGCTGAAGGAATATTTCAGTGAAGGGTATCGCGCTTTTTATCAGGAGCCCTCTGCCCTGAAAGAGAAAGACCCGCAGCTCTATCATTTTATCGAGGGATTGAAAGATGACAAAAAGTGAAGTGCTTCTGCTTGATGAACCCTCTGCAATCTGGAACGAAATGCAAAAGAATCCGGCATTGCGAACAGATGGAGATGTCTGGCTGCACATGACCCGCCTGTCAGCCAAGCAAGACCGACAGTGGTCTCGGGAAGCGTATGGCGACCCGGAAGCGTATCTGTATATGGACTTAAACAAAAAGAAGTGAGGTGTCATCATGGAAGATTTTCGTGTCATCTACCGCATTTTGAAGCATTTGCAGCAAAGCATGGACTTTGAGGAGTTCGATTGCGCTGGCTTTACTGCCGAGCGCTTCGGTACGAATCCGAACCGGTTTCAGGCACTTTTGATTCAGCTTCAGAAGGCTGGGTTCATTGAGGGCCTGAACATCGTTCGCTACATTCGACAGCCGGAGCGCATCGAGCCACCCATGGAACCGCATATCACCTTGCAGGGGCTTGAATATCTTCAGGAAAACAGTCTGATGAAAAAGGCCGCCGCATTTGCAAAGGGTGTTAAGGAAATCGTCCCCGGCATCTGACAACCAAATACCGCAAGCGTCTTTGCTCGTTTGAGCAGGGGCGCTTTTTTCATACCGTTTTAGCTCAACTGGCAGAGCAGTGGTCTCCAAAACCACAGGCCGCAGGTTCAAACCCTGCAAACGGTGCCATCGCAGAGGGCAGTGCGTACCCTGCCCAAAGACCGATTGCTGACAGAGAACAGCGTAAACAAACTGTGGTTTCACCAACAGAAAGGAGTTTTTCCACCATGAAGCGTGAAGACGTGAAGAACAAGATCCCCGGCATTACCGAGGAGCAGCTGAACTGGATCATGGCCGAGAACGGCAACGATGTCAACCGGGAAAAGACTGCCGCCGAGCAGTACAAGACCCAGCTGGAAAACACCCAGGCTCAGCTCAAGACCGCCCAGGACGGGCTTGCCGCATTTGACGGCAAGAAAAAGCCCGAGGAGTACGAGGCCGAACTGGCAAAGCTCAAAGGCGATATGCAGGCTCAGGCTGAGGGCTTTGCCTTTGACAATGCCCTGAACACCGCCATTCTGGGAGCTAAGGGCCGCAGCGTCAAGGCGGTCCGGGCACTGCTGGATCTGGATGCCCTCAAGGGCTCCAAGGACCGTTCCACCGATATCTCCAAGGCTCTGGAAGAAGCCGCCAAGGCGAACCCCTGGGCCTTTGGCGAGGCGGAAGAGGGCGGCGCTGGTTCCGTTCACGTTTCCAGCGGCAAAGAGCACGGCACCCCGCCCGCCGGGGACGTTGATCCCGTGACCGCTGCCTTCAAGGCGATGAACCCCGATATCAACATTGAATGAGAGGAAGGATATTCTTATGGCACATGAAGCACAGGTCCGCTATTCCAATCTGGTCGACCTCAAGCTGCGCAAGACGCTGGTGAAGAAAGTCGGCGTGATCTGCAACAACCGCTACGAGGGCAGCCCCAAGGCAGGTTCCGTCAAGGTTCCCGTCCGTGACACCGAGGTGGTGGTGAACGACTACGACAAGGCCAAGGGTGCAAAGCAGACCAGCGGTGACACCACCTACCTCACCGTCAACATCGACCACGACAAAGCCGTGAATGAGATCATCGATGGTTTCGATGCAGAGAGCGTTCCCGGCAATCTGGTGGCTGACCGCCTGGACAGCGCCGGTTACTCTCTGGGCCTGCAGATGGATTCTGACGGCTCCGTGGAGCTGACCACTGCAGGCACTGCCTTCGGCAATACCACTGCCCTGACCGAAAAGACCATCTACGCCAACATCGTGGATGCACGCACTCAGCAGTCCTCCATCGGCGTGCCCACCGCAGGCCGCTGGCTGCTGGTCTCCCCGGACACCTACGGCCTGCTCCTGAAGAGCCCCGAGTTCATCAAGGCTTCCGACCTGGGCGACGCGGTCGTTCAGACCGGCGCTGTGGGCAAGATCGCAGGCTACACCGTGTTCGAGGATTCCACCCTGGGCGAGAACGTGGAGTATGTGGCCGGTCATCCCAACTGGTTCGCCGTCATCGATGAGTGGGCCGTTCCCGTCCACCTGCAGGACCTCTCCGGCTCCGGCGACTTCATCGGCGCATCTGCCGTACAGGGCCGTAAGGTCTACGCCTACAAGGTCACCAAGGGCCAGACCATTCTGGTCAAGAAGAAGGCAGCATAAGGAGGCCCCCATGCTTTACTGCACCTACGAACAGTACCGGCAAGCGGGCGGCACGCTGGACGAGGCCGTCTTTGACACGCTGTGCGCCCGGGCTTCCCGGCTCATCGACCGGCACACCTTTGGCCGGGCAGAGCCCCACGCCGGGGCCTGTGCCGGGTGTGCCGCCCTGCTGGCCGATGCCTGCGTCCAGATCGTCGATGCCATGAGCGCCGCACAGAGCGCCTGTGCCGTGCCCGGGGCTTCCAGCGTGTCCAACGATGGCTACTCCGTCACCTTCGCCAGCGGGGCGCTTTCCGAGCGGCTTGCAGCGGAAGCGCAGAGCATCCTCTCCAACGCGCTGGGCAGCGACCCCCACGGCCTGCTGTATCGGGGGTGTTTCTGATGCAGTGCAGCGTTACCGTTGTGAACCTCATCCACAACACCGCCACTGAGACCGACCGGCCTGTCTGCCACGTCATCACCGGGTGCAGCTGGAGGGAGAAGCTGGACACCTCCGGCGGCGACCCCCAGCGGACGGTGCACATCCGGCTGCCCCCTGCCGCTGGGTATCTGCCCTATTTCCAGTGGGCAAAGCTCCTGCCCGGGGAAAAGGCGGCACACTGGACGCTCAAGCGGGGCGGCAAGCTCATCTGCGGCGCTGTCCGCAGCCTGACCGAGGCCGAGTATGCCGCCCTCGAGAAAACACACATCTGCTGCACGGTGGCGGCGGTCTCCGACAACAGGGAACCGCTGCTGCCGCATTTTCATGTAGAGGGGAGCTGAGGAAATGAGTGCACCCGTTATTGACCTGAAGCTCAGGTTCCGGCCCGGCTTTCAGGCCAAAATGGACAAGGGCTTTCAGAAGGTCCAGTATGCGTTCTCACAGCAAGTTGCCAAAGCTGTGGACCCTTATGTACCCTTCGACACCGGCACGCTGAAGAACAGCGTCAACCAGGCATCCGACTTCAAAGGCGGCAAGCTGGTCTATAACACCCCGTATGCCCGGCGGCAGTATTACCTGCACACGCAGGGGCAGGGTCTGCATGGGGAGAACCACCTGCGCGGCTCCTACTGGGGCCAGCGGGCCATTGCTGACCACAAAGACGAACTGGTCCAGTTCGCCAAAAACGCTGCCCAAAGAGAGCTGGGAGGTGGAACGTAATGCCCAAAGCGTCCATTACGGCCCTGCGGGACTGGCTCAAGACCTGTCCACTCATCGCCGAGGAGCAGGATGCCACCGGTGCGGCCTTCCGCATTGCCGGGCTGGAAGAGGAAGCCACCGCTTTTTCCATTGAGGACAGCCCCACCGACCCCATTGTGGAGAGTTACATCTCCGGGCGGGATCTGGCGAAGAACTACCTCTTCCTGTCCCGAAGGGAGTTCGGGGAGACCGATGTGCTCACCATTGAGAACAGCGGCTTCTTTGAACAGCTGGCCGACTGGGTAATGGAACAAAATGACTGCGGCATCCTGCCTGATCTGAGCAAATGCGGGCACGGCAAGGAAGCCCAGAGCATTGAGGTCACCTCCACCGGCTACATCGTCACCGACGGCTCCGGAAGCTGCAAAATGCAGATGCAACTCCGGCTCGTCTACTATCAACCCAAACTTTGAAAGGAGACCATCCTATGACTGTTTCCGAAACCCTGACCGCGCTCAAGACCAAGAAGGGCATCGTGCCCAGCGCGGACTACTCCGGCACCGAAAAGGCCGATGATTTCATCTTTGCAATCCAGACCGATGCCTCCACCCAGACCAAGGAGAGCGACTGGATCGTGTTTGCAGAGCGTGTCAAGGAGCACTCCGGTGCCCTGAACGCTTCCACCGAGGACGTGGCCTATATCCGCGCAGGCACTGTCACCGAGAAGGGCGAGACCCAGCGCACCTTCTCCCTGAACGGCAACCGCTGCGTGGGCGACCCTGCGCAGGATTTCCTGCTCTCCCACAAGGTCAAGTTCGGCTCCGGCACTGATGTGGTGTTCCCCTATATCTACTTCAGCGCAAAGACCGGCAAGGGCGAAAAGGGCGAAGCCGCCTTTATTGTCACTGCCGATGCAAGCGGCTCCGCCAGCAACTCCGCAGGTTTTGCCTGCGACGTGAAGGGTGTTGGCGTTCCGGCTGAGTTCAACTACCTGACCCTGACTCAGGCCGACACGCAGTCCACCAAGGCTGCCAAGGTCTGATAACAACACCACACAGCCCTCGTTCCCCGGTGAACGGGGGCCCTTTTTGTAACAGGAGGATTTTCCATGATCATCAACGGCATTGAATTTGATTTTTCCACCCTGAACGCCAACGACGTGGATCGGATGCTGGCTGCACAGACCCGGCAGCAGGAACGTGCTCGGACGGAGGGCAGCCGCTACACTCCCGAGAGCGATTACCCTGCCTGGCTGCGCTTCCAGTGCCGCATCTTTATGGACTACCTGGACGAAGTTCTGGGCGAGGGTGCTTCTGAGAAGCTGGGGCTGGACGGCAGCAACTTCAACGCCTGCCTGACGGTCAGCAAGGCCTTTGCCGAGGCCATGGCCGCAGAAAAGGCCAGTGCCAGCGCGCTGATCCACCCCACCGAGGAGCGGGCGCAGGTTTCGGCAGCACAGGTTTCGGCAGCACAGGCCATCCCTGCCCCCATGAACCGTGAGCAGCGCCGGGCCGCAGTCAAGGCACATCCCGCCGTGGTGGATTTCCGGGCACAGGAAGCGGCAAAGGCCGCCCGCCGTGCCCAGCTGAAGGCAGAGCTTGAGGCACTGGACAATGCATGACCTGCTGACGGACACCCTGCCCACCGAGTGGGAGGGCCGCGCCATCGACCCTGACTTCCGGCCCATGATCTGGCTGCTGATCCGCACCCGCCGCGCCAAGACTGACGAGGACAGCGCCCGGATGATTTGTGAAGCCGTTCAGCGGTTCTTTGTAGAGCCGGTGCCCGGAGTGCAGTACCAGGAAGCCTTTGAATCTCTGGTGCGCTTCTGCCAGGGCGGCGGCCCCGAGGACGAGGAGCGCACCGGGACTGGCAGCAGCAGCGACCCACAGGACGAGCCTGTGCTGGACTACCGGTGCGATGCTGACTACATCGTGGGGGCCTTTCAGCAGGCCTACGGCATCGACCTGACCGCTGACAAGGTGCACTGGTGGCGCTTCAAAGCACTGCTTCATGCCCTGCCGCCGGAAACGTCGCTGGGCAAGATCGTGGAGATCCGGGGCAAGGATACCTCCGATATGGACAGAGCCGACCGGGACTACTACGAGACCCTGAAAGAGCGTTTTGCCCTGCCGGATGGGCTGAAGGGGGTGAAGCGGCGCGAAACCCTGCAAGAGCACGAGGACGCTTTCCTCGACCGCTTCGGTTGATTCCCGCGCCCCGGTGCCCTGCCCCTTCTGCGGCAGAGCGCTGCCCGTGTGGGCGGCTCCCGAGGCCTACGCCCACGGTTTGTGGGTCAAATGCAAAAATCCCGCCTGTAAGCGGGAGGTAGAGATCAAGTTATAACAGCCTGTGCCCCTGTGCCCGCGCTCCGATTGAGAGGTGGACACAGTGGCATTTGATTTTAGCGTTACCGGCAACACCAAGTTGGATACCAGCGGCTTCACGCAGGGTGTCAGCAGCATGACCGTCGCCGCCGGAACGCTGATTGCAGACCTAGTAAAGACGGCCAGCAGCCAGCTGACGAATCTTGCCCAGAGCACGATCCGGAACGGCTCCGTCTACGAGACATCGCTTGCCAAAGTCGGGACCATCGCCGATCTTGGCAAGCTTTCGATCCAGAAGCTGGGCAGTCAGATCACGGACATGTCCAACACCATGGGCATTGCAGCCACGGATATTGCCGAGGCTACCTACCAGGCCATCAGCGCCGGGCAGGACACGGCCAACGCTGTGGAATTTGCAGGCCAGGCAGCGAAACTGGCAACCGCCGGTTTTACCTCCACGACCTCCGCCGTGGATATCCTGACCACTGCCCTGAACGCCTACGGCTTGAGCGCCGACCAGGCGACCCATGTTTCGGATGTGCTGCTGACCACCCAGAACCTGGGCAAAACCAGCGTGGACGAACTTTCGTCCAGCATGGGCCGTGTCATCCCGCTGGCTGCTGCTTACAACGTCAGCGTAGAAAACCTGTCCAGTGGTCTGGCCGTGATGACCGCCAACGGTATCGCCACTGCCGAGGCGACAACTTACACAAAATCCATGCTGAACGAGCTGGGCGACACCGGTTCGACCGTAGGCAAGATTTTACAGCAGCAGACCGGCAAGAGCTTTGCCCAGCTGAGTGCTGACGGCAAGAGCCTTGGCGATGTGCTGCAGATCCTGTACGACAGCGTGGGCAACGACAGCACCGCCTTTGCCGGGCTGTGGTCCAGCGTGGAAGCCGGTACCGGTGCTCTTTCGCTGGCATCGGGCGGCGCGGACAAATTCAACGGCGTGCTGGCCCAGATGGTGGACAGTGCCGGAGCGACCGACACCGCCTACCAGACCATGACGGACACCTTCCAGCACAGCATAGAAAGCCTCCAGACAACGGCAGAAAACCTGAGCATCGACCTGTTCGAGGCCATGGAGCCGGGCCTGAAGGAAGCCGCCAACTGGGGCACCGATTGCCTGAATACCCTGACGAGCGCTCTGAATGAGAGCGGCCCGGCGGCCATGCTGGACGCAGCCAGCGGAATTCTGGAAGACCTGACCGCAGGTGTTGTTCAGATGATCCCCGGACTGGCATCGGCAGCAACGCAGGTCATCACCAAGCTGGTGCAGTATCTGGCTGACCATCAGGACGAGATCTTCGATGCCGGCATCCAGCTGCTGGAACAGCTCATCATCGGCATCACCGACAACCTGCCCCAGCTGATCACAGCAGCGGCGGAGTTGATTGCCAAGTTCTCTGCCGCGCTGATCTCCCATCTGCCAGATCTGCTGAACTGTGGCGCGGCCCTGCTGACCACTCTGGTAGACGGCATTCTCCGCAGCATCGAGAACCTGGGCGAAGCCGCCATTGCCTGCATCGCCAAGCTCACCGGCGTGTGGGACGGCAGTATGGATGAGTGGGGCCACATCGGCGAGAACATCGTCACCGGCCTGCTGAACGGCATCACCGGGATGTGGGACACGCTGGTGTCCACAGTCAAGGGCAAAGTCAACGGCATGGTAAGCACCGTCAAGAACGTGCTGGGCATCCACTCGCCCTCGAAGGTGTTCACCGAGATCGGCGAGAACGTCACGCAGGGCCTTGTCAACGGCATCAACACCGGTGCACCGGCGGCAGAGCAGGCCATCCAGAACATTGCCCAGACCCTCTCCACCTACGGGCCGGATTTTGCTACCGTAGGAGCTACCATCACGGAGCAGTTCCGCACCAAGCTGGACGAGGGATGGGCGCAGATCCAGTCCGACATCCAGACGGATGCGCTGGGGGCCATCGAGACGCTGGCAACTGCCCTCAAAAACGGCGACCTCGAGCAGCTGGGCCTGTGGGCGGCTTCCTATTTCTGGCAGGCCTGCACCAAGGAACAGCAGGCGCAGATCAACTCCATCGCCATGGGGGCCCTGAACCAGCTGGGCAGCGCCCTTTCCGGCGTGTTCGGGAACCTCTCTCAGCTGGCCATGGGGCTGGTGGCAAAGTTCGTGCCTGCCGCAGCCAGCGCAACCACGAGCCAGATTGCCCTGAACACCGCCATGGACGCAAACCCCATCCTCTTTGTCATCTCCCTCATCGGGATGCTGGTGGGTGCCCTGCTGAACTTCTCCGGTAAAAACAAGGATGTGGCCAACGGCTTCCAGTCTGTCTGGGCGGGTGTCGAGGACTTTATGAGCTACATCTTCGAGGGCCTGATGCGCATCGTGGCGGCAGGCATCGAGGGCTTCGTTGTCCTCATCAACGGCCTGATCTGGATGTACAACAAGGTGGCGTGGCTCTATGGCGGCACCATAGACTACATCAGCAACCCCGCCTGGGACTACGCCGACAGGATCGCTGCCGACCGCAAGGCCCGGCAGGAGGCGCGGAAAAAGCAGCAGGAAGCTGCCAACAAACCCAGCAGCTCCGGCACTTCCACCAACTCCCAGAAGGTCATCGAGAGCATGACCGACACCAGCAAGACCACCAGAGCAGACGGCAGCACCGTGACCACCAAGGTGCTCACCGAGAAGCTGCAGGATGAGACCGGCAAGATCACCCAGAGGGTGACCAAGACCGTCACCGAGGCGGGTACCAAGCTGGTGGACGGCGTGGAGCGCTCCTACAAGACCGTGACCACCTATGTGGACGGGGTTCAGACAAAGTTGGAGCGCAGTTTGGATGACATCGCCAAGACCACCACAGGCACAAAACCCGGCTCCACCACGCCGACGGCCCCCACCCCGGACAAAGACCTGACCGACGCTGTGGAGGCCAACACCGAGGCCCTGCTGGCCGCAAACAGCAAGCTGGCCGAGATGGTGCGGCAGGCCAACAGCCTTGTCCTCAGTGACAACATGGCCATCAGCCGGTCTGTGGCCGCATCCGGCACGGCACAGGTGGCCGCAGCCGCCAACAACTACCACCGGGAGGGTGACACCAACATCATCCAAAATATCTACTCCAAGGCCCAGACGGCGGCAGACCTCCAGCGGGAAGCCCGCTGGGAAGCCGACCGGGCCAAGGCCCAGAAACGATGAAAGGAGGGCTCCACAATGCCATTCAGAAAAGACCATTTGCAGCTGGTCACGGATGCCGGGGCCACTCTCGACATCGGGTGGGACTACGGCACGCCCTACTCCCTCGACCCCATCAACGGCGTGGACGTGGACGTGCAGACCGCACAGGGCGTGAACCAGGTGGGCGTGAGCGTGGAGCGCCAGAGCGTGGCCGGGGTGAGCCGTGAGCTCATCATCCACTGCCACAGCTCCCACGGCGATGCGGATGCGGAATTACTGCTGGAAAAGCTGCCCTATTTCACCAGCGGCACAATGTACTTCGAGGATAAATACTTCTGCCGTTTCGTGCTTTCCAAGACCCCCTACACAAAGAGCATCCACCCCTACCCGGTGTTGGCCTTCATGCTCTTCTGCCCGAAACCCTTCTGGTACAACTTGCAGGCTCAGAGCTTCTGCATCAACGGCTTTGTGCCCAGCTTCAGGCTGCCCATCAACTACAGCACACCCCACCGTTTCGGCGTGCGCACCTCCATCGGCTGGCTGAATGCCTATAACCCCGGTGCGCTGGCGGTGCCCTTCACGGCCACCCTCAAGAGCGACGGCGCTGTGGTCAGCCCCACCGTGCTGAACATCGTCACCGGCCAAAGCATCCGCATCCTGACCACCCTGACCCCGGGGCAGGTCATCGAGATCTACCGCACCACCACCGACAAGCTGGCAGTCAAGCGGACGGAGGACGGCACGGAGGAGAACATTTTCGCCCTGCTGGACGAGGACAGCGACCTGCTGGAGCTGGCCCCCGGGGACAACTTACTCAAAGCCACCGCCGACAGCGGCGAGACCAGCCTGCAGGTGACGGTGCGCTTTTACCCCATGGTTTCGGGCATTCTGCCGGAGGTGATCGCATGACGCTGGATGTGCTGGATGAACTAACTCTTGCTCGGCTGGGCCGTATTGAGGTGTGGGTGAGCCTTTACTGGGATGAGCCCTACAACACCGCGGGCGAGTTCACGCTGGAAGTCAGACCCACCGAGGAGAACCTGTCCCTGCTCCGGGAGGGCCGCTGGCTGCGCCGCAGTGACAGCGATGTGCCCATGCGCATCTGCCACCGGAGCAACGAGAATCAGGACAGCAATCTGGTGGTCACCGGCTTCCCGGGAACGTGGATATTCACCAAGCGGGCCGGTACCAGCATCGTGAAGAACGAGAACGCGGAACAGGCCATGCGCAGACTGGTCAGCGCCATGCAGCCGTGGCCCAAGCTGGAGCTGGGTGCTGCTGTGGGCTTCGACACCACCTACACCGCCCAGACCTCCGGCGGCAGCATCATGGACTACCTGATGACCATCGGCGCGGCCTGCGACCTGGGCTTCCGGGTGCGGCTGGCAGGCAAGAACGCAGATAAGAAGCTGCTGTTCGAGGTCTACCGGCCCACCGCCGACACCAACAACAGGTTCAGCACAAAATGGGGCAACCTGCAGCAGGCCGCGTGGGCCTTTGGTGACAGCGACTATGCCAACATTGCCATCGTGCAGGGTGCTGGCGAGGGCGAGAACCGGGCCACCGTGACCGTGGGCCTGACCGATGCCACCGGAGCCGACCGGCGGGAGCTGTATGTGGATGCCCGGGATGTGCAGCCGGACGAGGAAAAGGGCGAGACCACCAAAAGCCAAGCCTACCTCGAACGGCTCATGGCCCGGGGCACCAACAAGCTGTTGGAACAGCTGCGCACCGGCAGCATCGAGCTGACCATCGATGCCGAAGGGCTTTCCCCCGGGGATGTGGCCTTCTGCACCATCCCGGAGCTGGGCTACAAGGCCACCGTCCGGGTGGCCGATGTCATCACCCAAAGCCAGAGCGACAGCACCACCCGCACCGTGCGGCTGGGTACGCCGGTCTGGCGCAAGTTGTAAGGAGATGATCTTTTGAGCAAAATCGTTTTATACCCTGCAAACGGGTTCGACTTCGATGCCGCAGACGTGGCGGCCTACCTTGCGGGCCTCACAAGCGGTGTGTTCAGCTCCGCTGAGGATTTCCCGGTGACAGCCGCAGGCGGGCTGACGGTCACCGTGGGGGCGGGCCGTGGCTGGGTGCACCCCAGCCGTTTCACCGGCTACTCCATCACAAAGCGGGAGAGCGACACCCTGGCCCTGCCACTGGCCGACCCGTCTCTCCCCCGCATCGACCGCATCGTCATGCGCTATGATGCCGGTGCCAGAGCCGCCAGCCTGCAGGTGCTGCAGGGCACGGCATCCAGCACACCAACGGCCCCGGCCATCTCCCGCACCGAGCTGATCTACGACCTCTGCCTTGCCGAGATCGCCCGCCCGGCAGGCTCCACCGCCGTCACCACCGGCCAGATCACCGACACCCGGCTGGACGAGAAGCTCTGCGGCATCGTGCGGGACGGCGTGACCGGCATCCCCACCGAAGAACTGCTGGCCGCTGCCAAGGAGCGCATCGCCATGCTGGAGGAGAAAGCCACCAGCAGTGCCGCTGCCGCCAAGGACAGCGCGGAGGCCGCCAAGAGCAGCGAGACCAAGTCCGCCGCCAGCGAGAAGAACGCCCAGACCAGCGAGACCGCCGCCAAGCAGGCCCTGCAGGACACGAAAACGGAGCACACCGCCGCCTTGCAGGACATCGCACGGGCCCGCACCACAGCCCTGAACGATGTGGCCACCTCCACCAGGACAGCCACCGCTGCGGCAGAAATCGCCACCCAGCAGGCCACCGACGCTGCGGGGAGCGCTTCCACCGCCGTCACCAAGGCCGGGGAAGCAGAGAAGAGCAAGACGGCAGCGGCTACCTCTGCTACCAATGCCAAAGCCAGTGAGGAAGCATCCAAGAACTGGGCGGAGGAAGCTAAAAAGGCGGCAAACACCGACACGACCGTCTCCATCGCAGGGGCCCCTGCCGATGCTGCGGCGACCCGGGCGCTGATCAAGGAGATGCTCGCTGCCCAGCTGGAAGAGGACTACAAGAGAGTCAGGTACTGGGCCAGCAACGACCCCACCAGCCCGGCAAGCTTTATCGGCGGCACATGGGAGCGCGTCGAAGGTGAGTTTATCATGGGCGCTTCCAGTGCCTACCCTGTAGGCACCACCGGCGGCAGCACCACCCACACCCAGACCGTGGCCGAGATGCCCAGCCACAACCACAGTGGCAGTACCGGCAGCGCTGGTTCCCACAGCCACAGTGCATCCACCGACAGCGCAGGCTGGCATAGCCACAGCGGTACGACCAACAGTGCGGGTGCGCATACACATAAGGTGTATGCTGAGTATAAATCTGGAGGCGATGATGGCGAATCGTACCGTCTAAGGAACCAAGGAGAAACTTGGGCCAATCATACTTTCACAACCAGTTCTGACGGTTCCCACACCCACAGCTTCAGCACGAACGGCACGGGAAGCCACACCCATACCGTGAGCATCGGGGACGCTGGCGCTCACACTCATACCGTGAGCATCGGCAGCACCGGCAGCGGGCAGGCAATGAGCGTCCTAAACCCTTACTATGCCCTGTACATCTGGGTGCGGGTGGATGATGCCGCATGAAAGGAGTAACTATGAAAACAATTGATGAGTCCGGCACAATGCTTACAACAGAGCCGGATCTGGAAGCGGGCTATCTGGTGGAAGATGTGGAAGTCGTTCACCATGATGCCGTAGAGGGCACAGCTCCGCAGTGGCACAGAGAGACCGCAAAGCTGCCGGACGGCTCTCTCGCCATCTACTACCGGGATGGTAAAGAGATTGGCCGGGACATGGTGAAGGTCATCGATGTGCCCGGTGTTGACCCTCAGCCCGCCTGGGATGAGGAAGTGCCGGTGATGCGGTACATCCGCTACACCGCCGAAGAGCTGGCTGCACAGGCTGAAGCCAAGAAAAAGGCAGAAGAAGCCGCTGCCGCCGAAGCGAAGAAAAAGGCAGAGCTGGAAACCGTGCCGGGCCGCATGGACGCTCTGGAAGCGGCAAACGACGACCTTGTGCTTATGATGGCCGATTTGATTGGAGGTTAAAACTATGAAAACGCTGAACAACCTGAAACTCCGCATCATGGTGCGGGCATTCCGCATCCGGCTGAACAACGGCGAAGCCTTTGAGGCAATCGCGGCGGATTACCCTGCCCTGACCGCTGACGACCTGGAAGCTATCCACGTCCAGCTGACCGAGAAGGAGGCCAGAGCAATGGATGACCTGAAGGTGCGCATCACACTGGGTGACACGACCCTGGAGGGCACATTGGACGAGCTGCTCGAGAGCGGAACTTTCAAAATGGAGTATGACCAGGCAGGGCTTAACAAGATCGTGCAGGAAGCTGTTGCCCTACAGAGAGCTGAGTATCAGAAAGACCCGCAGCATTACCATGTGCATACCATGACCATGGACGAGCTACCGCATCATCCCTGCACAGCAAAACCGGGAGCGCATACATTCGGCAGTGAAATGTATGGGATTCGACATTTCAATGCATGGCCAATCTGCAGTGGAAAGCATGTCACGATTTGGCCCAATGATGACACCGGTACGAGTTGGCGAGTTTATGTGGGAGGCACTTTGAATACTGCAAAGGAGGCGCAGAGCAATGCCCAGAACCATACTTGACGTTTCCCGCTGGCAGGGCCGCATTGACTGGGACAAGGTCAAGGCAAGCGGCCTTGTCTCCGGCGTGATGATCCGGGCCATGGGCAACAGCAAAGAGGGCAAGCCCAGCAAACCCTACATCGACCCCTTCTTTGCCCGCAACTACGCCGAGTGCACCCGACTGGGCATCCCGGTGGGCGTGTACGGCTACTTCAAGGCAACCACCAAGGCACAGGCCGACAAGGAGCTGGCCCTGTTCAAGAAGGCGCTGGGCGGCAGAACGTTCCAGCTGCCGGTGGCCGTGGACATCGAGGACAAGCTGCAGGAGGCCCTGAGCAAGGCCACCCTGACTGACATCGTGGCCCACTGCCTGAGCGTGGTGGAGAGCTGGGGCGTGTACGCCATGCTCTACACCGGCCTGAACTTCGGGCAGACCAACCTTTACATGGGCGGCGCGGCCCTCAAGCCCTACGACGTATGGCTGGCAGCCTATCGCACCAAGAAGCCCGCCCCCGGCTGGCCCTTTGGGATGTGGCAGTACACCAGCAGCGGCAAGATCCCCGGCATCGCCAAGGGCGCAGACCTGAGCGTGGCCTACAAGGACTACGCTGCCATCATCCAGCGGGCCGGGCTGGGGCAGGTCAGGGGGTGAGACCGATGGCAAGTTATCTGATTTCAGATGCACCATACGCACCCTGGCTCTCGGAGGTTCTAGCTACACTGGAAGAGCACAAGATCGACCGCATCACCGTAGCAGCGCCTCTGGCAGACGGTGAGGTGTTCACAGGGTACTACAACATGAATACCCAAGACAAGGCCCTGCTGGCATCCAATATCCAAGCAGATGCCGTTCTGGATGCGGTGTGTCACAACGGACAGCGCATCCAGCAGGCGTGGGAAGATGACGAGGAGGTGTGAGACCGATGTGGCAGTTTATCACGGAGTATTGGGCCGGGTGGCTCTGTGCTCTGATCGGCGGCGCGATCCTTGCCGCCATCCCCAAGATCAAGGCCCTGTGGGACGCGGTGCTGGCCCTGCTGCACGACCGCATCTATACCGAGTGCTACCGTTTTATGGAGCTGGGGTACATCACCCGCGACGGCCTGCGCAACCTGAATTACCTCTACAAGACCTATCATGTGATGGGCGGCAACGGCACCGGCACGGAATTGTACAAGAGAGCCTGCGCTTTACCCATCCACGACTGAAGAAAGGAACTGACATTATGAACGCACACATCACTGAGAACAACACCCCCGCCATCCCCGCCGCGACCATCGCCCGCACTGTTGTGCTGGCACTGGCCCTCGTCAATCAGCTGCTGAGTGCAGCAGGCAAGCCGGTGCTGCCCATCGACAGCGCCAGCGTGGAGCAGTGGGTGACCGCTGGCCTGACCACCGCTGCCGCCATCTGGGCATGGTGGGAGAACAACAGCTTTACTCCCGAGGCCATCCGCGCCGATGAGCTGCTGGATCAGATGCAGGGGAAGATCAAGTAAGATCCAATTACCGTACATAGCAGCAGCCCCGGGGGACCTGATGGTTCCTCGGGGCTGTTTTCTTTTGGCATGTTTCGGCATATTCCGACGCATTCCGCATTATCCAGCACATTCTGACATTTTCCGGTTAAAGTTGGATAGAAAGGATGTGCAAACTATGCCCGACGTGAAACTTTCGAACTCCCCCGCCCAGCTGGATCAAATCCTCCGGCCGCTGGGAATTACCCGGAGCTCAAAGAATTACCGTATCCTATGCGAATGCGTGGCTCTGATCTGTGAGCAGGAGGACCGGCTGGAAGCTGTACAGAAAGAGATCTATACCCCCATCTCAGACCAGCGAAGCTGCAAGTGGTCTGCCATTCAAAGTGCCGTTCGGCGTGCAGCAGAGAAAGCCTGGGCGCTCAATCCCGAAGGCGTTCAGCAGTTGGCTGGCTACCCGCTGACCGGTGCACCCAGCGCGGTGCAGTTCCTGGAGATGCTTTACAATGCCGTGGTGAGAGGGTAACGAAACGGCTGCCATGCGAGTGTGATGCGTGGCAGCCTATTTTTGCTTGATTTTCGCATAGTTTCCCGCAAAAGTGGGTTTGACTGTGGGTTACAGCAAAAGAAAAACACCCGGAAACTCACGTTTCTAGGTGTTTTATCTTGGTGGGCGCGGGTGGATTCGAACAAGCTCAACTATCACAATTCACTGGATGCGCTTTGAAATTGTGATGGATT
>ENA-UPXC01003257-UPXC01003257.1-human-gut-metagenome-genome-assembly--contig:-NODE-3257-length-17169-cov-10.465598_pt1 | contig 17169 bp, 20 predicted proteins | sample MGYA00250047_ERZ773371 | MGnify/ENA primary metagenome ERZ773371 (study PRJEB29103, sample SAMN06111975) | human gut metagenome | biome: human gut; feature: ankylosing spondylitis patient; material... | reverse complement strand
GTGCCCCCGCCGCAAGCCTCCAAGGCCATGATGGCCGTGTTCGACAACGTGCAGAAGGCTTCCGAAGCCGTGGCCCGCATCATCGCCGCCCACATCCTGCCCTGTACGCTGGAATTCATGGACAACATGACCATCAACCTCGTCGAGGACGACGTGAAGATCGGCCTTCCCCGCGACGCGCAGGCCATCCTCCTCATCGAAGTGGACGGCCATGCCGGTCAGGTCGCCGATGAAGCCCTCATCGTCGAGGAACAGCTCAAGAAGAGCGGCGCCACGCAGATCGTGGTCGCCAAGGACGCCGAGGAAAAGAACCGGATCTGGGAAGCCCGCCGCAAGGCCCTGCCCGCCCTGGCCCGCTTCAAGCCCACGACCATCCTTGAAGACGCCACCGTGCCCCGCTCCAAGATCCCGGCCATGATGAAGGTCATCAAGGGCCTCGGCGAAAAGTACAACCTCACCGTCGGCACCTTCGGACATGCCGGGGACGGCAATCTGCACCCGACCTTCATGTGCGACAAGCGCGACAAGGACGAATTCGAACGCGTGGAACGCGCCGTCGACGAACTTTTCAACACCACCATCGAAATGGGCGGCACCCTTTCCGGCGAACACGGCATCGGCACCGCCAAGCAGAAGTGGCTGGAAAAGGAAACCTCACGCGGCACCATCGGGTACTCGCGCCGCCTGCGCAAGGCCATCGACCCGAAGGGCCTGTTCAACCCCAGCAAGCTGGTTGGAGTTTAAATCATGGATGAGCTGACCCTTCTCGCCAACGCCCTCATGGCGCTTGACGACAAGCTCGCCGCCTGCATGAAATGCGGCATGTGCCAGTCCGTGTGTCCCGTTTTCGGCGAAACCATGATGGAAGCCGACGTGACCCGCGGAAAGCTCACGCTGCTGGAAAAATTGGCTCACCGTCTCATTGAGGACCCGGACGCGGTCAACGAAAAACTCAATCGTTGCCTCCTGTGCGGCTCCTGTCAGGCGAACTGCCCTTCCGGCGTTTCCATTCTGGAAATCTTCATGGAGGCCCGCGCCATCGTTGCGGCCTATAAAGGCCTTTCGCCCCTCAAGAAGGCCATCTTCCGTACCCTGTTGCCGAATCCGAAACTGTTCGGTTTCCTGCTGAAGATCGGCGCTCCTTTCCAAGGGCTGGCCATGCGCGACGACAACAACGCGCAGGGCACCGCCACGTGTTCCCCGCTGCTGCGTCCGTTCCTCGGCGAACGCCACATGCAGCCCCTCGCCAAGCAGACCCTCAGCGCCAAGATCGGCGCGGTGAACTCCCCCGCCGGGAAAAGCCGCTGCAAGGTGGCCTTCTTCCCCGGCTGCATGGGCGACAAGATCTTCACCAACGTTTCCGAAGCCTGCCTCAAAGTGTTCGACTACCACGAAGTCGGCGTCTATCTGCCTACCAACTATTCCTGTTGCGGCATTCCCGCCCTCTCGTCCGGCGACCTTGAAGGTTTCGAAAAGATGGTCATGCACAACGTGGACGTATTGAAGGAAGGCTCCTTCGATCTCATCGTCACTCCCTGCTCGTCCTGTACGGAAACCATCCGGTCCCTGTGGCCCAAGATGGCGGGCAAAATGCCCTACAAGTACCGCGACGCCATCAATGAGCTCTCCCAGAAGGCGATGGACATCAACGCCTTCCTCGTGGATGTGCTCAAGGTGAAGCCCCGCGCGTCCGGGCGCCACGGCCAGACCAAGGTGACCTATCACGAGTCCTGCCACCTGCTCCGCTCTCTCGGCGTCAGCGCGCAGCCCCGTGAGCTTATCCGCATGAACCCGGATTACGATCTCGTGGAGATGAAGGAAGCCGACCGTTGCTGCGGTTGCGGCGGCAGTTTCACCCTCTCTCACTATGATTTGTCCCGCAAAATCGGTCAGCGCAAACGCGACAACATCGTCGCCAGCGGTGCGGAAGTGGTCGCCACCGGCTGCCCCGCCTGTATGATGCAGCTCTCCGACATGCTCGCCCACAACGGCGACAGCGTGACCGTCAAGCACACGATCGAAATCTATGCCGACTCGTTGAAATAAGGGGAGCCTCCGGCGGCAAGGGTGGCTACCGCCCCCCTTGACCCCCTGTCCGGGGGGAATGATTCCCCCCGGGACCCCCTCAAAGGCGAAAAGAAACGGTTCCCATGCAGCTTACGCCGCATGGGAACCGTTTCTTTTCGCTTGGGGAACTCCAAGTGTCGTGTTCTAGAAGAACGTACTAACGAGAAAACTCCAGAATCATGTCATACCAGACGGCCCCGCCATGTTGCGACAGGGAAACGCCCAGATTCCTGAAACCGAATCGGGTATAATACGGCAGGAGATGCTCCTTGCACGTCAGGATGCAGCCGCAACGCCCGTCTTCGCGGGAATGTCCGATGAGCGCCCGCATGAGCTGCCCGGCATACCCTTTGCGCCTGTGTTCCGGCAATACGTCCAGCCCGAACACGCTCTGCCATTTCCCGTCTTCCTTGTGGAGTTCGGCCTGCTCGAACATGACGTCGGAAATGGTACGGTCATCCGTCACCATGCCGTTTACAAAGCCGATGAGTGTCCCCTCATCCTCCAACAGAAGGAAATGACGGGGAAAAACCTTGAGCCGGGCGGCATTTTTTATGAATTTTTCGCATAATTCGTCATGATTAAAATATAATTCATGATACATTTCTGCTGTATCAGTTTCTTCCTCTCCCTTGCTTAATTGAACTAATATTCTCATACCCTTTTTCATGAGGACGTCCTTCATATCATTCAGAACTTCAATCAGCTCGTCCTCTGTATCGTATTTCCAATATCCCCGCATCTCACTGTTAGTAGTTATGTCCTCTATCATGCCAGCCTGTATAACGTTGGTTCCCATTTCACTGGCATACGTTGAGTTTTTCACATCTGTATACAGTTCAAAGGTTATCATCCTCTGGTCAAAACGATATGGATAGATAGAGATTGTCTGAATTACTCCTTTGAATTTACGTTCATATTTCCAACTGTCATTTTGATATCCCTTATATTCAAACTTAAATTTTTCTATTTCCTCTCCTATGTATTTTCTGACCAGTTTTCCTCTATTTGTTTTATTGTCCATATCCTTTCCTTCCTAAAGCTATTTATCTTGACATTTGCCTTTCTTTTCTTCCATTGTTTCTCTTATGCTGCTATACACATTACTGCCTGCTCCAACCAGTCCTGCTTCAATAACATTTTCAAATCCAAACAGAGGATTAACTTCTCCAGTTCTCAATCGTGTTCCTACCCCGAAAAATGAATACACTTCCCAAAGCCGACTCTTGCATCTGCTTGAAATTCTACCATATATTTGCCATTTTCACTACCTATTTTCGCCAGCATTTTCCATGACTGGCATACGGTACTCCGTACCGTTTTTTAACATTCCATAAATGATACTGATTAATCGTCTGGAAATACAAATCAGTGCCTGCTGGCTGGTTTTTCCCTCTGCCTTACGCTTCTCGTAGCAGGCTCGCACTACTGGATTTCTTGGTGTGCCTTTTGAAGATAGCTGCACCATCTGGATTGCAAGAATCTTAACTGCTGTAATGACATTTACACCGGGAATAGTTTCCTGCATAGGTTCCTACTGCATATCCTTCACAGTTCAACCAGATTCCTTCGCATTTATGTGTCTCTAATCACTCTGCTTATCTTAAATATTTTTTTTGAATTATTTGTCTTTTATATACATCTATTTCAAAAATAATCCCAAGTTCATAATGCGCAATTAAAATACTATCTAATTTTTTTCTATTTCATCATATCCCCTTGGGATTTTTGCCTGAACTATATCGTTTATTTTCCATATTTCTTTTCCATAATAATCATATGCTATTATATTATTAGGTACTTCCCTTTTTCCCCGTAGTAATATAACAAAAAAATCTTTATATTCTACTATTTGCCTAATAGCAATATCAAATTTAATTATTTCACCATTTGTCTCTATCGATCTGTTATCTAATTGTTTCATTATAATGTTTTCCTTTCTACTATTTTAAATCATGTATATCTGCAAACCAATCATCATCTAGTAATACCTCTTTAATCGCATATTGTGCATCCCCTCCCAATGTTCCCCATGCCTCCTGCGGACCAACTATACTAATCTCTAGTGGTACATCACTTGGAATTTTAGGATATGCTCCTCTTGCAACTATTTCTATAGTCAAAAATCTTCAATAAGCTTACCATTTTTAGACCAATTTTTGTGTCTGTAATACCACCTTATGAAATTGTCATTGGATAAAGAAAATGCATTGTCTCCGCAACACAAAGTGCCATGAAAACAATGCGTTCTAAGTCTTTGTTAAAACAATATTCCGTTTCTATTTCAGATATTCTTATATGCCCCCAAATAGCAAAATTCACCCTAACGTCTTCAAATTAAGTTTTACAAATTACATCAACTTCTTCAATTACTTAAAGACCGTGGTTTATTTTTAGGCAATGGGTGTCTTTATACAGAGACATAATTAAGATTATAACCAGCCATGTGCTTGTAAATATTTATCTGGAATACGCAATTCTAACTCTTTTTGTAATTCCATAAAAAAAACATCAAAATCTGCTTCATCCCACCATTCTTGCGAATTATTCAATGCAATCAATTTTTCACCAAATATAATATTGCATCCAAATCTTCCCTTGTCATAGTTTAATCTTATAACAAAGTAATTATATGCTTCAAAATCTATACTGAATGCTCTATGATTAACATCATCATTTACATTAAAAATACAAAATTTATCCACTTTGTCTCCCATTTTTTCCCTTGCATAACTGCGTCATCTAAAGCTCTGGTGTTAAATAAATTAAACATTTCCTTATCTGATAATCCATATGCTTGTGTTATATCATTCCACTGAGTACCTAAGCTAAAATATGTATCACCAGTCAGTTCAGCTCTTGCAATATATGAACCCGATTCAATCCTTCTCTGCTTCCATTCTCCAGAAAATCCAGATACTTTTTTAAAAGGAACAATAATATTAAGAATGTTCTTTCTCTAAACTTATTACTAATATTAATATAATAGCTATTATCAAAATCAAACAGTATAGGTGCCTTCGGCGAGAGTCAATATAGTCAGCATAAAGACTGCAATAATTTTAGCTTTGTGGGAATCCTTATGCGGATACATAACTAAATTATATATCTTCACTTTTTGCCTTTGAAGATATATCTGCCAAAAAATTCCACCATTCATAAACGTTATCAAATTCTTCAATATTCAAATTTCCTAAATATCTTGGATTACACATTGCTATTAGACGTTTTTTTGCATTTTCTGAATCCGCTTTCGTAATATCATGCATAATCTCTTCTACTCTTTTTGAATCATCTTCATATCCATTTTTTTTAAGATAATTACATAATAATTCTAATTCCTTTTTCATAGGCTATCTCCTTATTGCATTACTATATTTTCCGCCATCAGTAACAACTTGCCACGCACCACCTGTTCTTGGAATTCCATCATTTGCTATCAATAGTGTTTATACCACTCTCCAGCACATCACCTGCATTCCTTAAATCCCATACATCCTCATATCCAACTTTCCGGGATACCAGCAATGCATCTGCCTTTTACCCCGTGCAGCCATGCTGCTGCCTCATCTGCATGCTTTGCCAGCACACCGGCACCATCTGTACTTCTCGCCACCACACTGACTTTATCTGCATTTTTGAACAGTGTTCCTATTTCGTCCAAATATTTTAATGCACCGATCACCGGTATTACCCTGATAAGATCACGCGCAAGCATGGCACATATAGCCTCAAATTTTTCCCGTATTCTCCAAGCAGGCTGCAGTACCCTTCTATCTGTGCCGCGTAGTTTGCATCCACTTTCCCTACTTTTTCTACTATAACATCCAACTTCTTTGTTGTCACATCATGTTTGTCAAACATATGTAAATGGTAACTGTTAATATCATTGATATAATCTCCGATTTCCAGTTCTTCCATAAAAAAATCTTCTACAAAGTCAAATACTTTCCACTGCTCTTCTTCATCCACGTTCACACGGATGGTCTCATACAGTTCCTGTACTGTTTTCTGCGAATAATCCCTCACCATCCCAGATTACTCCATTTCTCCGTCACAGCTTCTGCTTTTATGCTCTCTGCTCCGTAAATATCTGCCTCCAGTGTTCCATCCCTGATCCTGCCAAGTATTTCCCCCACATTTCCATACAATTCCCTCAGATCATCTCCCAGCTTGTTGACTTCCTCATTATATCGTACCAGTCCATCCTCCGTCTTTCCTGCGCCTGATACTTCCAGTCTGGCATTGCCTCCGTCCGTTTCGCTGCCTGCCATAAGCTTGTTCAACGATTCCATATAGATATCCAGCATTTCCGGATCAATCTTTATTCCCGCCATTGCTCCCTCCTCTTTTAGTAAACATAACTGTCTGCTTCATCCATAGATGTAACATAATTTTCCACTGCTCTCCTGACCTGCTCCGCTATCTCCTGTGCTTCTGACCGTAACCCCTGCACTTCATCTGCAAACAGCATGAGATTTTCCGCTGTGTTTCCCTGCATAATTGCATCATCCAGCACATTTGATAAAATATCTGACAGCTCCCCCAGTTTCTGCTCGAAATCTTCTGTTTTTTCTACGATTTTCCCGGCTTCCTGTATAATTCCGTCATCATCTACAATAAGATCATATCCTAAACTCTGCATGTTTCTGTTCCCTGCCTCTCTATAATCCTGATGCCATCCTGCTGTTTCTGGCTCTTTGTTCTTCCCTGCGCCGTTCTTCTTCTCTCCGCCTTTCTTCTGCTTCCCTCCGCTCAATCTCCCGTATCTCATCCTGCATCTGCACTATGCGGTTCTGTTTGTTCCTGATATCTTCATTCAACTTCTCTATTTCCGATATGGCTTCCTGTTTTTTTCTGTTGATTGTTGCTATTGCGCCATCAAATTTTCCATTCACACTGTTATACTCTGCACCCTGAAGATATTCCGTCATGTCCTGAACATAACCTTCTACATACTTTACCTGCGGAAAATAATCTCTTGTCTGACGGATTTTCCTGCTATGACAAGAACAAAAATCAGCCATATTTTCCTGTCCCCGTTCCAGGCGTCTGTTCGTATTCTCATAAAGATCAATTTTTTCTTCCCATTCCCTGATCTTTTTCTGATCTTCCTCAATCCCTGCATTACAGGTTGATATCTGACTGTAACATTCTGATTTTGTCATCTTCTGCCTCCGCAAAACTGTAGGAACTATATCCTTTTTTTATAATCTCCCGCTTTATCAATGCAACATACGCATCTTCCTGCCTGTCTGTATAACCATAGTGTATTACTGTGTGGATTGCCTGTTCCGTGAAAAACAGCTGCTTTTTTGAATCCCCAAACGGATAAATGATCCCACAATACGGCACATATTGCTTTTCCGTTTCCTTTTTCATAAACCGATCCACAATCACTGCTTTAATACTTGATACCGGCTTTTCTGTTTCCAGTTTTAATTCCCGTATATCAACCTCTACAACACTTCCCAGCGGCAATGTTCTTTCTGTAAGCAATATCAGCTTTTGAACAAAATCATTCAATTGCTCGAATGCCGCCCTGATTTCATTCCCGGCAATTTTTATAACCGGCTGTCCTTCCTCCATTAATACTTCCAATGTCTCTGCCTTATAATTTTCTCCACGAATCATCGCATGGTAAATTTGATATAGTTCCTCCGGCTTGTCCGTATGCATCCTAACGTACTGACGAATGGCATCCTTCTGCCGACCACTCAATACCTTGTCCCGTTCAAGCCATTCCTCACAGATTGCAGCAGAAATTTTTCTTTTCTGAATTATATTCTCCCTCATCCTTTTCTCCTGACTTTGTCTTTACTCTTTTGTTTATTTTACATCTATTTGTGCTGTTTTTTCAAGCTATTTGTGTGTCGCCATAACACTTTGTAAGAACCAAAGTAAACTGTTTCTTTATTGGTCACCATATTAATTATTTGGGCATGTACAAAACGTAATTCATATTTCGTGGGATATAGGAGAAAGTTGACGGATAATCCAATATTATCCTTTGAAACTGAAACTTATAATAGATAATATGCAATCATTAATCAACAAAAAAGAAAATTTATCAATGGAGAAACTAATGAATATTTTTATATCTTTTTCAGGAGCAGCACGAGACGAATTTGCAATTAAATTTTTAAATTTTTATAATCAGTATGGTTTACATTGTTGGTATGATCAACATGAACTCTTTTTGGGAGATAAATTAGAAGAAATGATTATCCAAAAAGGGATTGAATCTGCAAGTTATTGTATACTTATTATAAACCAAGCTTATTTGAGTAGAAATTGGCCTTGCCAAGAAGCAATAAAATTATATGAACAATTAGAAATCAAAAAAGATAGCACTATTTTTCCTATACTACTAGATATTACCAAAGAAGATGTCCAAAATTCTCAATTGAATTTTTTGCTTAATATTAAATATCAATTCTTACATACTGGAGAAAGCATTACTCATATAGGATTACAAATCTTAAATAGAATTTTCCATGACATTGCTGCACAGTATAAGTTCAAAACAATTAATGATAGTTTATATTATTTTAAGAGGCTGACATTATATGGTAACATAGATATATATAATGCCTTAAGTATTGTAAATAATTTTGATGAAACTAATTATAAAGATAAGGCAATTCTTTTAATCTGCTTGACAAGATTATTTGGAAATATCGAATATCAAAAAGCACTAAACAAAATATCGTATATCATATATGACAATCAGCCAATTACCTTTGATATGTACAAAATAGTAGAATCTATTTTTTTAATTAATGCTTCAATTTTTGCTGTTTAGATTTTTTTCTATTTCATCAATTATTGTATCTAATTTAGCTCTTGTTGATAAAATGGTTTTTTCAACAAGTTCTTCAAAAAAATGTATATCTGATGTTTGGTATTCAAAATTTTGTAATAAACTATGATATCTATTTGTGAAAGAATCTGCCTCTTCTAATTCTTTTTCATATATTTTACTTGAAATAGAGTCAGCACCACATGGCAAAGGAATTATGATATTATCTTTATTGCTTTTTGCTAATAAGTACTCTTTCCACATGCCACTATCTTCTATATTTTTTTGATTTTTATCAAAATCACCAAATATAAATATGAATATTCCAGCCTTTTTAATCATACATTCTCTATGACGTTCATTATCTTCTGGACTTGTAAATGGAAATGGCTCCATCTGTAAATAACGATTAATATTTTTTTCATTACATTTCTGTTTTATTGTTCCACATATAAAATGTCCAATACTCATTCCCATACCAGAGATAAACTTATATGGTGAATCCTCTACACTCATAAAAGCAGTTATTAAATTTTGACATACCTTTTTTCCCATTTCTTCTTCAACAGAATGTCGTATATATTTCTTTGCCCCTGATATAAAAATTGAATTATATTTAACTTTACAAGATATCCCATATGCAATTTTATAGGCATATGCTATATTTGATACATTTAAACACTTTATTTTATAGTGAGTTGCCAAATCTTTGGATATATACTCCAATTTTTTTGGATCTTTTTCTACAATAATAGCATAATGATTTGTTGTATAATTTTCTTCACAATTATCAACACAGTTCAATATATCTTTAATGCACATACGTAGTATATCGTCCTCAAAAGAACAACCTAGAAATAAGAAACTATGACAAAGCAACTCTCTTTTTAACAAAATCAAATATGCTTCATGTGATTTTCGGAAATTAATAAAATCTTCTTTTGTTAAAACAATTGTTTTTGGATCGTTACACGAACCATTAATTTTAAATAGAAAACAACCACCAGGATATGATAATTCTTTAAAATGGCTATATTTATAAATGGGTTTAATCATTTTTGACTTTTGACTAAAGACTTTTTCAATGATTTCATCATAATTTGTTGTCCAAATACTTTTAAAGTTAAAATCTAAAAGATAATTAAGATAAGTGTCTGTTTTTTTTACACTGTCAAATTTAAAAATTGAAAATAACTTAGAAACCTCTGCTTTTATATCAGTTCCTTTCAACTCTGCATATTGAGCTTTATCTACATTAGTTCCAAATTTATATTTTGGACAAGCCGAATCAACTAATGCATTCCAACTTGGAGCAGAATATTGCATTGAAGAGCCTGCTCCTAAAAACAGACTTATATTTTCCTGTAAAATTTCTTCCGCTACAAGATTTATGAATCGTTCAAGTTCTTCTTTTTTGTTAGAAAAATATATTTCAGCCATTATTTTTTCTCCATAAAAATGATTGCATATTATCTATTATAAGTTTCAGTTTCAAAGGATAATATTGGATTATCCGTCACATTTGTTCCGTCTTAAATAATACTCCATAAATCTCCTATTTTCAATCTATTTGTGTATATTTCAAGCGCTTTTTGTGTGTCTATCAATAAGCTATTACATACTTTTATCACTAACCAACATGGAGTTTATTTGTCTTTCTATAAACGCTTAATTTTCTACATACTCTTCCTAAGAAGAAAATGTTTCTGAATGTGCCTTTTCCTTGGTCTCAACCGAACTTTTTCTCTGTTCCATATAAGAAATCGTATTCTCCAGCAACAAGACAAATGCCTCCTGCATTTTCTGATACTGTTTTCCCATTTCCTCAATCTGAATAATCGTACTGCCTCCACATTCTCCGACATCCGGCATAACAACGTTCTTTGCTGCCCACTCTGTATGCAGATTTTTTAACTCCACAATATAACTGCCTAATTTCTCTGTATCTATAACATTTGTCATCATCTGCCCCTCCTAGAATAAATACTGATCATTTTCATCTATTTCAGCTTTAAATTTTTGACACGTTTTATTTACATTCACACCATGTTCTGTGATCACATTTTTTAATTCCCCAGCATAAGTAATAAATGTATCCAATGCCTGTGCGGTTTCCCCTTCCTTAATGGCATCTTCCCTGATTTTTTTCATAATTTCCAAATACTTGTCTACACCTGACTGTAACTCCGTCTCATTATCTGAAAGAGTTGTTCCCATATCTAAAACATAATCATCATCTATTTTAAGTGCCGTTCCTGCCATGTTGTACTTCCTTCCTTTGAATTGATCTGGTTATTTCTTGTTTGATGTATTTGCCGACGCTGCTCTTGCTGCCGCCTCACGGGCTGCTGCTTCTCTCGCCGCTGCCTCTCTCGCTTCCTGTTCTGCTCTCTCAATTCTGGCTATTTCTGCATTGAGCTGAGCGATTCTGTTGTTACAATCCTGTATCGCCTGATTACACCCTGCTATTTCATCCTGTTTTCTTGTAATCTCCAATGCAACACGCTCAATCGCTTTATCCAGTCCGCTGGAAGCATTCCAAAAAGCTGCACCATTATATAAATCATGCATTCCTTCATAAAATTTAGAAGTAAATTTACTGTTAATTTTCTGAACTGCACCTGTATTCTCCAATTTAGATGTACCGGAATTTTTACACTCCGAAAAAGATCCCAGAAGCGAACTGACACTGCTTTTTACTTGATTCAATTCCAAAATTTCACTGTTAAGCTTTTCAATTTTTGTATTATAATTCGCAATCTCACTCTGTTTTTGCGCAATCTCTGCATAACACTGCGACTTCGTCATGCCTTCTCCTCCACTGTATATCACTTTTTATCTTAAACACTTTCATGTCTATGTTCAATTATTTTTCTCATTTTTCAGGATTATCCATGCGGGTTCCTGTTTTTCAAGAATCCGCATGGATAAAAGATTAGCCTCTTACAGCCGCAGCACCCTGTGCATCATCATCCTGCCTGTTCTGCATGTAATTCTGAATGAAATCAGAAATACTCTGGATTGCATCCCTTGCATTCTCAAGTGCCGGTTTGTATTCATTCTCAAAACGTTCAATGAATGCGTCTGCAGTCTGGTTTGTCCAGCCATCCTGCAACTGACCATTCATCTGCACTAAAGAATTGATCACATCGTCAAGTGCTCCTGCCTGATTTGAGTACACGCTCACTCCACTTGTAAGCACCTCATAATCCACTTTGTTTACTGCCATCTTTTTGTTCCTCCTTAAAATTTTTATTATATGGTAAATCTGCATATACAGAATTCCATCATGATAATTTTACTGTTTTAATTTTTGTCAGCTCATTCTCATTCACATAGAATGCATCGCAAAATTCTATTGGTTTTGCATATTTTTTTGCAATGCTCACTGACAGATCACACAGTTTAATATTGGATATATCATCAAAAATAATATATCTCCGGTTATCTTTTACAATTTTCATTAAATCTGGTGCACTGAATGGAATTGCCGCATTTTCCACATTGGTCATAAGTATGAGCACTTTCATCATGCGGTATTTGCCGAGCATTCCTTTTATAGTCCCAATTTTTTTTTTGTCTGCACTGATTTCTGCAACTGCATCGGAACTTTCAATGACAATTACAATCCATGGCTCGGATTTCAATGCCTCTTCCTGTCTCTGGGCAAAATCTTCATATCTGCTCTGAACACGCTGGTCAACTTCATCAAAAATGGTCTGAACAGATGCAGTCGTATTGTCATATACTGCTGTGTCTGGATGATATTCATAATCAGACCATCTCCGCGTCATATCATCCAAAATATACAGTTCTGTATTGCCAAATGTCGGAAGCAGCATTGCTTCAAGCAGATATTTTGCAAAAATATCTTTTCCCTTTTCCTTCTTACCGGAAATAGAAAGCATTCCGCCCTGCCGGGCATCAAGCGTTGCTGGTAACACAGTATTATAATCCAGTCCAAGTAATACTTTTCCTTCCTGCAAATAATCCGGATATGTCCTTTCCATATAAGAAATTGTAAGTTCTTTTGGAATTTCCGGTATTATCATGGCCTTCATTCCCGCATACTTTTCATTCTGTTTCTGAACAAACTCCTGTATTTTCTGTACACGCTCAAATTCTTTTTCGCCTTCAAATGACAAATACATCTGGCTTTCATAGGTATGTTTGTTCAACTGGATCAGACATCTTCCCGGAATGTTCGGAAGTTTCATCCTGCATCCCTCGAACATCATTCCATACTCTGATGTCTCATTGCAGAATAATGCGATCCGTCCTTCAAAATTGTTCAGATAACGATAACCAATACCTGATGTCTGAACATTCGCTACTATAAATGAAATGCCAACTGCAATACCATCTCTGCATAACGGAAGCAGATAATCCTGATCTTGCAGATACATTTCCTTCAGTGCTGTCAGATTATCAATTATTACCACAATCTGTGGCAGATCGTGATATCCCGCTTCTTTATATGCCACAAACGAACTCACACCGGATCGTGCCAATATCTCTTTTCGTTTTGCAGTCTCCGTCTGAAGCAGTTTGAACAGATTTTTTAATTTTTCATCATCTGATACACACACAACACCTCCACAATGATGAAGTTCTGCAAAATTGCGTAATATCATGGAACCAAAATCAATAATGTAAAGATTTACCTCAGCTGGTGTATAGTTTTCAGCAAGGCTGCGGATAATCGTCTGTAACACATTTGTCTTTCCACACTGTGCTGAACCAATCAATATATAGTTCTGTGCCGTAATATTAATTTTCAGTTGCTCCTGACTTTGTCTGTCCGGATCATCCAGAAGACCTATGTAAGCATAAATTTCTTCTGAATCCATCCGTGCTCCATTCACATAAGTCAAGAGTTCCGGCAATGGCGGCATACAAATATTCGGAAGTCTCCTGATTCCTTTCTCCTCGCAGTATCCTGCTATGTAATCTACGATTGCCTCCAGCTGATTCTTTGTGTGTGAATCTTTCTTTTTTATTTTCTTTTTCTGGTAAACCACTTTTTTTGCTCCCGCAAAATTCAGTTCTGAAATATAAAATTCTTTGTTTCCTTCACTCTCATCAAGCGTTGCAGGTGCTCCACTGAACGCCGATTGAAACAGTTCAAATATTTCGTTGTTTCCAACTTGAAGGTATGCCCGTCCCGGTTCTTTAATCTCCGCAGCAAGTGGTGTTTTTAAAACTTCGTTACTGTCCTCTTTAGACTGTACTTTCAGACAGAGTTTAAATTTTGAGTTTGACCATATTTGTCCATCTACCACACCACTCGGCTTCTGAGTGGCAAGAATCAGATGTACTCCGAGGCTTCGTCCAATACGCGCTGCTGATATCAGTTCTTTCATAAAATCAGGCTGCTCTGCTTTCAGCTCTGCAAATTCATCCACAATAATTACCAGATGTGGTAATGCTGTCTGTACTTTTTTCTCTTTATACAGTTCAATATATTTATCAATATGATTCACACCAGCCTGTGCAAAAAGGTTCTGACGCTTCATTAATTCTGCCTTTATTGACTTTAATGATCTCTGCACTTCATTTCCATCAATGTTAGTGATTGCACCGATCAAATGCGGCAGATTCCGAAACTGATTCACCATTCCACCACCCTTGAAATCGATAATGACAAATCCTATCTCATAAGGATGAAATATCGTTGCAGCCGACAATATATAACTTTGCAGTATCTCGCTCTTACCCGATCCTGTGGTTCCTGCTACCAGTCCATGTGGTCCGTGAAATTTTTCATGCAGATCCAACGTCACAATTTCATCTTTCGCATTCACTCCCAGAGGTGCTGCCATTGTCTTGTAGATCTGTGATTCACTCCATCTTTTTCCAAGGTCTAAATCTTCCGCCGCAAATATATGAAGCAGTTCAAATAATGTAATATTTTTTCTGAGTGAATTTTCAAGGCCAATCTCTTCACAATAAACCGGTGCCAGCATTTGCACAACAGCCCCTGCCTGCATATCCGATATTGCCTGATACTCAAAGTCCTGCACTCTGTTTCCGTTTTCTGAATGACAGATATTCCCCTGCTGTTCCGATAATAATGTGATAATCTCGTCGCAGTGCAATGGCAATTTTTCAGCACTCGTCTCAAAAAATACAAATGTCATTCCCAATTCTGCCGCATTCTCAATATATCTTGAAATCGGATGGTTTTTGATTCCAAATTCATTTTCCACGAGAACCACACAGTAATATGGAATATTTTTTGTCTGTTCTCTGTAATTTAATTCACGAAATAAGTTTTCAAAAAGATTATTTTTGCTCTCATTATTACAAACAATATTACGTGTTCCCTTATCGTTTCCAAGATGTGGCAGCATGCGGACCCATTCATATTGTTTTTCATCATCCACAAGCAGGAAAAGTCTGACATCTCCATAATAATGTCTGACAGATACATCGATCACAATGTTTTTAAACATTGCATATAACGCCTTTTTAGCCCCTACAACCCCAACTGCATTTGCATTTTTGAAGTCTGTATAAACAGGTGCATGATCAATTTTCAAATACATCTCACAGATTTTTTTTGGCATATCCGTAAGTTCATCTCCAACCTCCATACGTTCCTGCTTTTTATAATCGACCTGCCGTGCAGAATCAACACTTCCCTGACCAAGATAAACCCGAAGGAAATCTTCGTCTTCCCTCGTTTTTTCAAACAATCTGCGGTCAAAATTCATCGCTGTATCAACATCCACTCCAATATCACAGTAGGTATCCCTTAAGCTTTCCGCCTCTTCCCGGCGCTTTATTTCAATTTCTTCTTTTTTCTTATCAATATAACTGTTGTATTTTGTAATACGTTCCTCACAGTCCTGTTTATATTTTTTATTTCCCGATATAAAACCTAATATGGTAGTTACAATTCCAAGTGCCATAGAACATACGCTCAAAATCACATACGAACCAGATGAACCGGAAGTGTTCATAATACCACGAAACACAACAACAAGCCCCAGCATTGTAATGGAAGGCATCAGATTCATAACGATATTGTTTTCCGGTTTTTTCGGAATCTCCGGTGCATCCAAAATTTCTATTTTATCATCTGGAAGTTGTTTTTTGATTCTGGTATTCCGATTAAACAATGGATATTTCAACCCATTCACACGATGCCTGATCTCATGCACCGGTATATTTTTCACCTGTAGTCCTGCCTGATCAAAATAGATTTTTCCTTCTTTAAAATAGAACTGATACTCATCTACCGAAAAGAAATCACAGTCATGAAGTTCCACACTTTCCTCTATTCTCTGTCCATTTCTGAGTACTCCAAACGCAGACTTAATTGCATCAAGATAATAGCACTTTCCTTTTTTTTGTATAACCAGCCGCATATTTTTCTCAAACTGGCTTTTTAAAAGAATCGCCGCTCCCGGCTCCGAAGAAATCTCTATCTGCCCCGGAAGATCAATGTACCAGTTATAATTTGGCACCTTTGCCTCAAAATCAATCATAAAACGCAGTTCAAACGCTTCATTTCCTGTATTGGAATAACAAACTTCTATGATATCCCCATGCCTGATCTCCATGGAATATAATTTTCGCATATCGCCTTTGCTGAAATACAGCTGATCTGCACAGTCAATATTCCATTCATCGCTGCATGCTGTAAACTCTATCTCAATCTCTGAAAAGAAAGTCTCCGGGTTAAGTCGAAATTCACAGGATGATGTTGTTCCAAGTTTCACATTCTCCACACCTGCTGCAATTTCAAACTCTTTATACACCGTTCTGTTACTGACAATTACTTTATACTGATAATCCATGCTTATGCCCTCCGGTAGATAATATAGGAACCATTTCTGATGCCAAATTCTTTTAATGTTTTATTTCCTCTTAAAAAAGCGATTGGATTCTCAGCAACCAGATAGCAACTGAAAATATTATCCGTATCCATCCCTAATCCATATGCCTCATTCAGTGCAAGCACAAGATCATTTGCTGTTATTTCCAATGGTATTTCCAGATCTACATGTGTCTGTTTCATATCATTGATAAATTCAACTACAACTTTTTCTTCCATTCCGTCTCCTTTATATCAGCCACCCCTTAATAACCTCTAACGCTCCTACATCTGTAATTCCTTCATTATCAGCAGATCGACCATATTTTTTCAGTTTTCTTTTTCCTCTCACACAAAAAGTGAAATCCGTATTTTCAAAATGTATGGCTTTTTCATTTTTCACATTGCAGTATGGATCATCTCCAAAATCTCCGATAAATATTGGCATTCTCTCTTTTAAACGATTGATATAATTCAA
>ENA-UPXC01003252-UPXC01003252.1-human-gut-metagenome-genome-assembly--contig:-NODE-3252-length-17184-cov-43.190507_pt1 | contig 17184 bp, 9 predicted proteins | sample MGYA00250047_ERZ773371 | MGnify/ENA primary metagenome ERZ773371 (study PRJEB29103, sample SAMN06111975) | human gut metagenome | biome: human gut; feature: ankylosing spondylitis patient; material... | reverse complement strand
TGTGCATCGGAAAAGTTGGTATAGGACTTCAAGACCATCAAGGCTATTTTACCTTCGGGAGAAAAATAACTTTTACGCCCAAAAGGAGAGGACTTCAAATGCATTTGTCGGGCCAGTTCCGAGAAAGGGAACAGAGAATGGAGGCGACCTAATTCACTCGTTGCAAAACTTTGACGATATTTTTTAAGCATATCGAACTCGGTAAAACCTAAACAAGGTTCGATTTCTGAGATTTTTTGTATCTTTACCATGTGTTTTTATTTTTAATTACCCCCGTTTTGGCCGTCAAACCGTTTTTTGGGGGGAATGCTTAAAGATACAAAAAAGGCAACTAACTCGCAATGAATTAGTTGCCTTAAATTTTATTATTTTAGGAATATCCCTGTTTTAATGATTGGTGTCTGGAACTGGTTGAGGAGTTATACTATAGACATTTACTGAATGTCCCTGTATAGTGTCGATAATATTAAAGAAAAACTTGTTATCTCCCTATATGCCAAAGGAATGAGCGTGTCAGACATAGAAGAGGAGATGCGTGAAATCTATGAGATAGAACTGTCCACATCAGCTATTTCCATCATCACGAACAAAGTCAACCAGGGTGCTCAGGAATGGCAGAACCGCCCTTTGGATCCGGTCTATCTCATCGTTTGGATGATTCTACCTATTTTGACTTTTCAGCCTATTAATTGTTTTGGTAACTTCGTTCATTAGCTTTTGATTGGAAGTTCTAAATGTGTTAAGTTCTTTGATTATATCTGCTTTATTATAGTATAAATTATACCAGCCTAATGTTTCAGCAGCCAATATGCGAAGTTCTTCTTCTTGGCTTTCATTTTTTATAATGTTCAGTAATGGCTCAATAGCTTTAGCAATAGGTTTATTTCGGAACCTACTTATTTCGCTTTGTATCTGTTTGGTAGTACTTTCCGGACTGTCAATAAGTGCAAAATCTCTTTCAAGTCCTTTCTTTTGGCGAGGAAGGTATTCTAACAATTCATTCACATAGGAAGAATCGTAGAAAGACCAATCGGCAGCCTGTTTCTTCAATTCATTCAAAGCCATATCATGGTCGAACGTGTTGATAGCACTAAAAATTCTGAAACGATGGCGGTTTTCATGTCCGCGTAATAAATAGCTTTCTATCCATGCCGGCAACAATTCCGGATTGCAATTCTTTTCAACGTATTCCACCGCATAACGACGGATCAGTTCATAACTGTCGTTCATGGCTGTCTGCAATACATCGGCAACCTCTGTCGGATAGTTCAAAGCTAATAGGCGTAATGCTTCCAACCGCACAACGAAATAGTTCGATTCGTGGTAACTTTTCTTCAGCAACTCAACGAGACCACTATAATTTGCCATTGACAATTGACGGAGCGCCATTGCCTGCATGTCAGCCATAGGGGAATTCAGCTGTTTTTTCCAGAATGTAACATTTCCTTCCTGCGCAACTAAAGCTTGGTTGATGTCCATATCCAGCCCGGCATTATTGGTGAAGTGAAAAGTCGGGTCACCGATCAGATGATTTTCCAAGAAGCAGGTAAAACGAGTGAACTGCCCGATGCGCATACCGGCAGCTAACAAGCCGAGAAATTCATCCGGCCATTTATCTTGAATGGTGTTAACCGTACATCCCATAGTAGCAATGGTCTTACCCTTATTGAATATATAAGAGCCTACAATGTTGTCATCCAAATGGAAAGAACCGTTGAAACAAGCATCGAACAATATAAAACGCGCATTAGGAGTCAAAAGACGAATATCTTCAGTATAGATATCCATATTACGGTTTACAATGGAATCCGATTTTATTTTCTCCTCATCGAAAGCTTCCGCACACCAACTTTCAGGCACCCCATACTGCTTGGCATATTCTTTGATAGCAGCTTCACGCCCATGTTTCTTGGCGTATGAAGGCACTTTGCTTCGCAAGAATATTTTGGCATTCTCAATACTCAAATTAATACCGGAACCATTTTCATAGCCATTGATATACTGCATGGTGGGGCCACCGTGGTGATGGAATAGCATGACATCTAATCCTTCGCGCTGAATCTCGTTCAAGTATAATGGTTTCATCGGATAGCGCATGTTAAAATCATAGAACTTCACTGTATTACCCGATTTGAATATTTGCGGCAATTGCTCACGTAAGGCTATTTGCTCACCGCTCCATGCCAAAGGATCTTCAGAATTGTAACCATGGCCACGGGCCATAGTCAGTTGGTCAAATGCATTTTGCTTTGCTTTTTCGGCAACTGCCTTTTTTAAGTAATCGCGTAGCATCTGATAACGGTTCTCACCTTCTAAATGTAATGGACGGATACGGGCCGAATAAATATCCGGTGAAATATACTGTTTAGAATCAGCACGCAATGTCATATAATGATAGTCAGGTATCAAACTGTCTTGTTTAATATAATCAAATTTTAATCCGAAGTCATCATAATAACGGTCGGAAGGAACGCTTGATTTCTGCCAATTGGCTTTGGGAGACCTTTTGAAAGCCGAAGATAGATGATGTGCATCACGAATCATTGGAATAGGGATGTCACCTATAAATACGCAACCCTCCAAAGGCGTTTTCTCATTCTCATGCAATTTGACAAGTTGCTCACGAATAGGTTCGGGCCTTTTCCAATCATCAATTAGCAAGTAAGTACCTAAACCTTCTTTTTCTATACTGGTACGATAAGCATCAATTTCACTTTTCGCTTCATCATAACTTTTCTGATCGACTACAATTGCAAAAGTAGTCTTTGTTTTTATACTAGGATGTACAACTGTTTGCGCCTGCATATCCTGTAAGCACAAAGCGGTAATTGCCAAAAGGATGTATTTATTCATATTTATAAACTTAATCTTTTGATTGTCTGTTCAAGCTCTGCTTTTAAATCTTCCGGAAGATTGGCTGTTTGTTGCATCTTCTTTATTTCTTCAAGAATGTGTGGCCGTTGTACAGAATTAGTAAACCAACCTAATGCTTCGGCCATTACTACACGTACTTCCTGTGGATTACCGGCATCACGAATTACATTCAAATAATCATCCACGTGGAAATGGAATGTATAGTTACGCACATTGCGGATTGCACTGATACGTTTTGCTTCCGGTGCAGCTACATCCATCAAGGTCTGATGGACTTTTGCCTCTTGTACAAACATTCTTTCCAGGCTTCTTAGTAATCGTTTTTTCTCTTCGTTTTCATTCAAACGGTCAACTTTTGCATAAAAGTCTTCTATTGTCTTTTCTACTTTCTCTTTCGGATAAAGGCTTAAAGCCTTGTTGGCACTCATTTGTACGCGTAAGCGTTCATTATGTTCGACCAATGCTTCCACAATAGCGGGCAATAAGGAATCGTCACCTACAAATCCAGCATAAATGGCACTTTGGCGAGCTACCATTTCATAAGTATCGTTCAAACCTTCGCGTAATGCTTCGATGAAGTTGTCGTCCTGATAACGGCTCAACAACTTGATAGCTTCCATACGAACCGTATTGAAGCCACTTTCCCGGTACTTCTTCAGGAGCAACGGAGATAATTCCTTTTGGGTATCGGCGTCAGCCAGCATACGCATGGCCAAACTTTGTACATCAGCGTATGGGCTGTTTAACAAATTCTTCCAATAGGCTTTGTCATCTTTGTGTATTGTTATATCGGTACTTAAAGTATTGGCTTCGATAGGAGCAAAACGGAAAGTGGGATCACCAAACAAATGACCTTCAAGTGATACGATTAGCTTATTGTATTGCCCGGCTCGTACACCATGGGACAACAAACCAATCATTTCAATAGTCCAGCGGTCTTGCAATACGTTACGGGTATTTCCTTGTGCTACTAATGTCTGACCGTCATTAAAGATATATTGTCCTGCTATATAGTCGTTTTCGTGAAAAGAACCGTTGTAGCACGCATCAAACATTATCATCTTCGGATTAGTGGAAAGATTTCTCTTCATTAAATCTTCCGTTACGATACGTTCATCAGCGTAGTGAAGAGAGTCTGCTTCCCAGAACTTAGGATTGTCCAGGTCTTTAAAAAACACCTCATTCACTTGTCGTTTTTCCTGCATCTGAATACGTAAGGTGTCTTTGTCACGTTTTCCAACATGGGACATGACTGCATTATAAAGTGTACTCTTCAACATTTTATAACGATTATTGAAATCAGTGCATGCCAATTCATCATTAATAAGCTGCCCTGTTGGCATTCCATGTTCATGAAACATAAATAAGTCAAGGTCCTTTCGTTGCAATTCGCTGAATAACTTATATTTCATAGGGTGTTTCATTCGGAAGTTCCAATGTTTGAATCCCATTTGACGACCAAAAGCTAATGGAAAGTTCTCCATATAAGCTTTTTCGTCATCCATCCATACAATCAGGCAATCGGAATTGTAAGAAGCACCATTGAATGAGAATACCCGATCTAATTGATTATGCTTATCTGCCTTGGCAGCAGCAGCTTTCTTCAGATATGAGGCAATGGCCGCATATTTATCCCCTTCCTTTTTTTCCGGATACTTGATACGAGCTGAATAGAAAGTAGGATTTAGCCGCTGGGGACTGTCTTCTGTCAATTTGTAGTAGAAATGCTGATGATTTACTGAGTCTTGCCTGATGAACTCAAACTTTAAGTTCAGATCATCATAAAAGCGGTCGGTAGGTACGGAAGACTGATCCCAAGGAAAGGCTTTCTCATTCATTTTGAATGCAGTAGTCATGTGTTGCGCATTACGTACCAATGCGACAGGCACATCGCCGATTAAAACCAGACCTTCCAATGAAGGGCATTCTTGATATGTTTTGATGATTATCTGTTTGACTTGATCTGGATTTTGCCAGTCACCGCTGATCAGATAAGTTGCCAAACCATCATCTTCAACCGCAGTTTTGTACTGATGCATGGCATCTTTGGTATTTGCATAAGTTTGGTTATCTGTTATGATAGCAAAAGCGGTAGGTTGTTTGACCAATGGCTTTATGACTGTTGTTTGTGCATTTCCTGCCAATGGCAAAAGAAATGCCAGATATATTATTTTTTTAATCATGGCCAATTAATTTTTAAGTCTGTAATATGTACGGTCGGCTTCTTCACGAAGGTTCTCGGATAAGCTCTTATCTTTTCTCAGTTGATCGCATACCCGAAGGATGTCAGGCTTCCGATAAGAATGAGTGAACCAAGCAAAAGCCTCCAATAAACAGGTTTTTAGCTTTTCACTTTCACTGGAGTCGGTAAGTAAAGCCAAGAGGCCGTCTACACAGGCATGTGCCATATGATTTTTCAGAGAATTGCAATAAAGGATGCGCCAACGTTCGGAAGTTTCTTTGCTTAATAACTCTTTTTGCATGCTACGACTATTATTGGCATTCTCCAAAACCTTACGCATCTCCTCCTTGTCTTGCAACACATAGGTCTCAGCCATTACTTTATCAATTGCCGCCTGTACGGCTGCCTGATCAAAGACTTGAAGCCCCAAACTCACATTAAATGCCACACGCTCGGATAGGTTGTCTTCTACATAGGCTTTGATTTGCGGATAAACATACTCGTTCAGTCCCACATGTTGCATCATACGAACAGAGGTGCGACGAATAAATTCATAGGAATCCGTAATGGCCAAGTGTAAGACTTCCCGGAAGTTTTTGTCACTAATCTTCTCAAGCAATGCCAAGCAGGTGAAACGTACCATCATGAACGAGGAAGTTTCAAAAGTTTTTCTTAATAAATCAGAAATACCCGGATAGTCATTGCGATAAAGGTTGTGCAAAGCAAAATTCTGTATGTCGGCATAGGGCGACTGTAATAACTCCAACATGCGGGACTCGCTATATGGTTCTTTGAACAAAGCATTGGCATCTACCTCATTGATAGATTGAAAACGTAGAGTAGGGTCACCGGTAATGTGCGATTCGAGAATATTCGTCAATTTAGCCCATTGCCCCACTCGTGCTCCCATACCTAACAGGCCGAGCATCTCGTTTGCCATTTTATCTTGCAGTACATTGACTGAATTGGCAAAAGTAGTTACGCATTTTCCTTCCGACATGATATAACGTCCGGCAATGTAATCTTTTTCCCGGAAATCACCATTATAGCATGCATCGAAAATTACCATACGGCTATTAGGCTTAAACTCTGTAACTTCCGACAGGATAATACCGGTGCGCAGGTCTAGTAAAGAATCTTCTGCAATTACTTTGGGATCATCATAGCCTGCAATCCAAGTAGTGTCCAAACCGTATGTGTTTTTCATCATATCCAGCATTTCGTCGAAAGACTTTTTGTTGTTTTGCTTTCTACGCGCTAAACCACGATAATAGTACTTCATTGCATCTACATGAGCATTCCACCTATTAGTAGCGGGACTACCGGAAAGATATTGACGTTCGGGCATACCATGCTCATGAAAAATAGACAAGTCCAGATCTGTGCGTTTCAGCATATTAATGACATCGTCCTTGGGATAATCGCTGAAATTATAACGGATGAAACGGGCCCGTCCCTCTTTATCGAATACGCCCGGCATTTGTTCGCGAATAGTAAAGGTTTCCGGTGTCCATGCAGTCAATGAGTTAGAGTAAGAGCCATCACCTGTATAGGAGAAGAATTGGTCTAATTTATTGTTTATCTGGTGCTCAGCCACCACTTTTTTAAAATAGCGGCTGATTTGCGCATGCGGTTCTTCGCCGTTATCAACAGCTTTGACACGTGCAGAATATATGTCACACCGAATTTGCTGTGGAGATTTTATAGCCAAATTATAATAGAAGAAATTATTTTCGACACTGTCCTGTTTCAAAAAATCGAATTGTAGGTCGAAATCATCGTAGAAACGGTCGCTGGGCACTGAAGAATCTCTCCAGTCATTGTTTTTCTCATCCATTTTAAAAGCGGAAGTCATATGCTGGGCTTTGCGGAGCATTGGAATAGGGATATCACCGACAAATACCACTCCTTCCAATTTATCCTTTTTGTAGAGCTTAACAATAACTTTCTTTACATCTTCCGGTTTATTCCATTCATTGTATACGATGAACGTAGGCAACCCTTCCATTCCTAGAATCTCCTGATAGGCTTTAAGCTCGGCTTCACAAGCCTGAAATGTCCCTTTATCTGTAATTACAGCAAAAGAGGTGTCCTTTACTTTCACAGCCGGTTTAACAAATGTCTGTGCCCGCAGAGATAATATGCTGCAGAGCATCAAACTTCCAGTTATTAATTTACGCATGTTTTGTAATATAGATTTCGTTATGTAGCATTAAAAATTACATCCTAAACTTATCGATAAATGAGTACGCCCATCATAATCATAGTCAGAGGTATTTACACGATCGAATACAACTTTTGCAAATAAGTTCATACGTCTGTTTTCTCTGACTTGTTGCGAATACGTTATCGACCCGCCAATACGATAGTAATCACAGGTATAATAATTAGTCAGCCCTTGTTGTAATTCGGTTACAGTTGGATAGTCTGCATGGCTGCCACCATATACATATTCACCTCCCAGATTATTGTTATACGCAACATGAACATCTATTAAAAGCCTGCGATTCAAACTATTGCCTAAAACAAAATTTTTTTTGCCACCTAAGCCTAAAGATAAATTTTCTGCATTCTGTACAGAATTAGGCATTAAATATTCATCGTCTTGCTTGGTATAATTCACATTTAATTCTGCTTTCCAACTATATTCATTCCCGCGGTTTCTGCTTAATGCATAATTAAGAGAAGCGGTTTGTGCCTTGTACGTAGAACGGATGTTATTATATAATTCCACCCAGCCACTTTGTGATTCAGAGTTATCGCGTTGAGAAATATACTGAATACCATCGATGTTACGATTTGTATATGTGGTTCTCATATAATTGGTATAGTCCTTTCCTTCCTGAATCATCGTTAAAGAAACATGAGCAGTTTTATCTTTTACACCGGCTATTTTTTTAGGAGTCGTATAGTTCTGCTGAACAGTTTCCGCTTTTACATCGTAACTGCCCTCAAGCAGTAAATTGAAAGAGGGCATACTGAAGTTGTACTGGAGAGCTCCACCGAAACGGTCTCCAATATAATTGCTGGTTACACCGCTGCCTATTCCTTTTATGGCTGTTCCCAAACCGTATAATATATAATAGTCCTGATCCACATAAGAGTTGACATTACTCATTCTTGAGTCTTCCTTGATAGAACTATACTTGAAACTTGCACCAAACTTGTGTGAATTATTCAACTTGTAAGTAATCCCCGGCGTCAGTCCCAGCGTATAAAAACGGGTATCCACACGCGGGTCGCGCTGTTTGGCAGCTAATGTAGCTACATAATTACCTTCCAACCCCAATGCCCAATGATTACCAAGTAAAGGAGTAGCTGCACGAAACTTCAGATCGTAATATTGATTTCTCCATTTGCTTAAGTGCTGGTCTGCGACATAGTAAGGCATTCCCCTGAATGGATCGGCAATGGAGGCGTTATATCCGGCATCTGTCAGATTTTTTTGTGCAAAATTAAATGCTCCCCACACATATGCATTTTTCAGATTGATAAAGCCTTCACTGGATACACCTACGATAGCCTCTTTCTGCCCCTCTTGCGGACGGCAATAGTTTCCGTCCTGTAAGTCATATCCCAATATAACATTCGAATAATTCTGAATATCATCGAATGGCATACCGGCAGCATTCTGTGAATGAGACCATAGTCGTCTTGTTTTCAATTGTTCCATAGCGGCGGGAGAGAAGCCCTGTGCCGCTCCCACCATACTTACAAGGCAGGCTATCATTACCAGCAGGCAGCTTTTCATATAGTTCATATATTGTTTTTTCATTGTTCTGTCTTTTTAGTTAATTATTACAATGTGTGATTCCATGAAGGCATTTTTGCTCCATTACGACGCATTACAGGAACAACGCCACGTTCAAAGTCATCCGTACTGTTGTTTGTATCCTGATATATATATGTACCTGTTTCTTCGCGAATAATAGGATTACCTTCTTCGTCTGTGGACAATTTGCGAGCAATACCTAAACCGCAATAAGTAGCTCCTACCCAAGTAATACCTGCATCAAGTACACCGGGGACACGTTTTGCATTCATCTTTGACTCATTGTTTACTGCTTCAACAGCATCCAATACATATTTAATAGGTATTTTTGCATAATAAACATTGCTGTTCGGTTTGCTAAGATCTGTTGTCTTCATATTTTCATCGTTGACCGGATCCCAAGCTTCTCCTTCAGGAACACGAAAAATCACATAAGCACCTCCGAATACGGATGTCAAATATTGTGGTATACTTCCCATCTCTGCTTTTCCTTGGTAGAAAACATGTTGCATATCATAAGCTGCCTGGTCAGGGAAGTTTGGATTATTCATATTAAACTCAAACTCAGAACTACTGCCGTCTATAGGACTTTGAGGGTTATAGATGTCCAACTGATGGTTAGCGGCAAATTGAGAAATGATGCAAGATTCACCTGGCGCTAACGGATATTCGGTTCCATTTCCTGGAAATTTCCACACACGTTCTCCATATGCATAATTATTACCGTCCGCTTCCGGCCAAATAGGTAATTTAGTGGTAGCTGTACCCGGAGTTAAATTTGCGAAATAAATACCGTCCAAATACAAAATGTCAGCAGAGTTATTGTATATCTCATAGAACTGGTCTCGGAAATAGACTCCTCCTTTTTCCGGACGGCTACCGCAATAATAAATCTCCTTGAATATTAATGGGCTCACTTTAAGCCCTTGTACTTCAATATTCAATGCGCTACCATGCTTAAATAATGCCGCATTTACAGAATTGCCATTGATGTAGTATTCATTGTTTTCTGTATCGATCGCTGTACCGGATACTGTTACCGAATAAATTCCGGGGATAATTCCGTCAACTTTCACACTATTATCAGTTACTTCTTTTACATAATGTAAATCTTCATCGTAATTGTCGAACTTTACAGTCAGATCTTTCAGTGTGGATATATTTTCAACGGTAATATCCAAATATACATCCACTGTGATAGGATTCACTTCTGCTGTGCCAGACATGTCCCTGAACGAATCGCATCCTATCAAAAGGGTACTTGCCAATGTAAACAAATATATTAAATATTTTTTCATAACTTCCTAAACATTATAAAGTGAGTGATAATTCCAGCCCAAAGAAAAATCGGTTATTCAATTGAATATATGAACCCGGATTACGTTTGGATTCTCTGCGCGGATAACTTCTGAACATATTGTTGGCAAAGAAAGAAACACGTAGCATATTGCTAATTTCTTTAGTTACATTCAAGTTAAAACAAAAATAAGGACTGTATGATTCTTTTATAGCATTATTATGACTTACATTATTCAACATATATCCATATCCTGCATCCTTTACTTGCTGGGTAGTGGTATATTTCCCCTTGGGAAACATATTTACAGACGCATCTTCCAATGCTAAATAGCCCACAGGTATAGAATCGTTTCCAAATGTATTCCAATTAGACTGCTGCCAAATAGCTTGTGCTGTCATCGTAACAACAAAACCGATACGCGGGATATTGTGAGTGGCACGTAAAGTCGTTACAAATTGTTGTTTGTAACTTGCATTGCCTTCTTGAGAATAAATGGCCACCGGTTTACGGGCTGAAGCAGCATCTTCGCTATTGTCATAGAAGCTATAACCCTGACGCCAACTCTTAGTACGCATCCATGAGCCATTTATTTGGAAGGCCGTACGGATAGCATCAATACGTCCGATATTCAAATCAAATTCTAAACCTTTAGTTTCTATATTTAAATTATTAGTTGGTTTTGCATAAGTAGACAATACCGGTAGGCTACTACTAAGCTCTATCCCGTTTTCTGTGCGCTGGTATTCATTGTAGATAAATGTATTGAAGGTGTTGAAGGTTTGGCTCATTACATAACCATCCTTCAGACGCTCCTTATAAGCTATTACATTCAGATTGGTTTTACCCACTCGTAAATTAAAACCGACTTCTGCTTTATGATTTTGGGCAATCTTCAAATCTGAGTTATCTACTTGCCGAACTTCTGTGGTAGTCATAAACAAGCGCTGGCTTTCCGGAATATTTTCATTGGTAAGCTCATTTATATTGATATATTCAAAATATGCATTTTCTGGATATAAATAGAGAAGAGAAGGCATCTTTGCAGCAATACCGTAACCTCCCTGAAGACTTAATAGATTCGGAATCAAATCAATGGATGCATTTACACGTGGCGAGAAAATGCCTCCTACTACTGAGGTATGATCATAACGCACACCAGCCTGAATGTTCAAATCATGCGTACCGCTTATGGACCATTTGAAATTATCTTCCACATATGCACCAAATTGGTTAATGAAAGGAATATCCTTATAGTTACGTGGACGGAAAGATGAATTATGACCGTATTGACTACGATAAGGAGGAGTACTTGGGTCATAAGTTTTTCCTTTACCAACGTTACCGTCACTCCGGAAATCCGCACCAATCAAGATGCGGTTGTTTACATGACCGCTCGCCTTGAATAGAGAACTCGTCACTTTAGCAAACAAATTAACTTCACGACTATCGATCTCATAGTGTCCCAAATAGCTGCTTGGTAGATAAACAGCATAATGATTTATGTCTTCCGGTCCAAAATTAGTAATTTGATTACCATTGGCATCATAGATATGCTGACCTGCAAAGTTACTAAGTACCGCACCGTTTGTAGTGGTCATGGAATAAGGAGATGTAGCAGAACTGTATACGGTTTCATAATAACTGTCTTTATCCATATACGTACCTGACAATACATAGCGTAGTGTTTTTAACCAGCCCTTATTTATATTCCATGTACCATTGGTATTCAAAGTAAAACCTATATCGCGGCCTTCCGAAGCTGTTTTAGTTTGTTCATCATCAGGATTACGTTCACGTTGATCCTTACCATAAATAAAATCAAAGCTGGAATTGGTACGTAACTTATTATTAAAGAAAGTATTTGAATAGAGCAACTTTGTTGTGGCACGCTGATAGTGCTGGTAACTGGATATTGGATTATTCGTATTATAAGCATAATCTGCACTTACATTTAAAGCGCCTTTCTTTTTTCCAAGTTCAAAACCGGTTCCCATAGACACCTGATAGATATTGGGATTGGCTTTTGCTTTGACACGTAGCGGCTCACGACCAGCTTTTGTATTAATAATTACTGCTCCTGAGGTCAGATCACCATATTCAACAGAAGGGATACCACGAACGATTTGTATAGACTCTATATTTTCAGTAGAAATACTACGAACATCGGTTCCACCAGCCGGCGAGGCACCTCCGGCCAATGAAGCGGGTGTTTCCGTACCACTTAATACCGTAGGGCTCATCGCAGATAGATTAGCATTATTTGAGATGGGGGCACCATCACGAATTATTGCGGTGCCCATAGCATTCATCGGAGCTTCCGGACCACTGGAACTGGAAACTTGACGGATGTTAATCTGTTGTGCCGAACTCATATCTTGATTCTGTGAAATTCCACCTGGCATCAATGACATTACATCATATAAACTGGTCGCTTGCATATGGTCCATAGCAGAGCGGGAAATGTGAGAAGATGTGGATTTGCCTGAACGGCTGTTGGTTGCAGTTACTGTAACTTCTTTCAACTTAAAATCCTCATTCCTCATTGTAAAATTAAGAACCAAATCCTTATTTACATTTATTAAGGTGTCAATGGAGACTTTGCCCAAATATTGAATTTGCATACGAATTTTACCAGTAGGTACGTTTTCCAGTATGTATCTACCATTTTCATCAGAGGTTGTCCCTAGTGCAATTTCAGGAATAGACACAGCTGCAAATTCTAAAGGCAAACGCTTGTTGTTGTGGTCGTACTCATAAACAGTGCCTGTAAGTTTTACTTTGTAATTGTTTTGCGATTTGATAGGGAGGGCAATTCCTATGCAAATAAGTATAAACAAGTATATAATATTACACCCCAAAATACCTTTTTTCATAAGTAACATCATATTTATTAATAATGCAAAATTATATGTAAATTTTAAATTAAAACAAACCATTGTGTGTAACAAAACTAAAATTATTAAAAATACATGTTGTTTTTGTTGGTGCCGTTGCATAATCTCACAGACCTCAACCGTCTGTTGTCTAACAATATAGCAACTGCATTATATTTAGGAAAATCCAATATATATTAGTACTTTATTTAAGTTCCATACATAGTAATACGGATCTTGAGTGATTAAAAGCAAACTGCAAATCTAAATAAAAAACGGGATGGTTGTAGTTCTGATATGCTATATCTTAATACAACGCAGATAAATACTTATATTTTCATTGATAGATCTAACTAAGTTAAAAAACGGATTTTCTCCAAAATTCTTCTGATAGCTCCGTTCCAGCCTCATATTTATCGCACTTTACAGAAGCCCCAGTTCAAATATAAGGAAACTGTATCTCTCTTCGATAAAAGATCTATTTTAGGACGCAAAATTAGATATTACAAAAGATTATAAAAATACCATTTTTTGGGTATAAAAACGCATCTAATACCTATATATAGGTATTAAATATCATTGGCAATGTATGTTCCATTTCATTAAGCAAACAATTTTTTGTATAAAATACAAATAGTACTTTTTTACCCACTTAAAAAGTGCAAGAATGTATAAAAGTCCATGTGTCAGCTATAATAGGGGCATGAATAGGCATCCGTTCCATACCTGTCCCTATTTGAATCGGTCACCCCACAGTGACCGGACATTACTCACCCAATTCGGATTCTCATTACAGTAGGCAACGAAAATCTGTATCAAGTTCCAAAGCCCGAGAATCATTCCATTAAACCTGGCAGGAATTGTGACAACATGTCTGCTTGAAACAGCTACTATTATGGTATCATGCTGTATTGTTATGCTATATACCATGTTCTAAGTCAAAACTCTTTTTTTTTAGAATTGAAGGTTTAAGGCTCCATCCGAAAGTCAATATCACTTTCTCAAAATTCTTTTCTACAGCACCCTTTGTATAAGTTAGGATGTCTTTCTCTAGAAAATTTTTGAAATCAGATGAACTCATGTCTCTAAAAATGTTTATATATTCTTTTTTAAGAAATTCATTTATGGCATGTGCCGATATCTTTTTTTGCGTGCACTTTTCTATAACATATAAGTTGCTTGGTACCGGTACCATCGTGTCCAGCCCCATGAAGATATTACAGTCTACCATAAGAGTATAAGCGCCGCTCTCGGCAAGAGGTGCGGAAATGCAGTAATTGGCTTGCTCAAGCAGAGAATCCACCAGTTCTTTTGTGGAAGAACTGATACTATTGGCCAATTGTTCATATCCTCTTAGATTCAGTTGGGATATGGTCTTTTCGATAGCCGGGATGAATTTCATTCCTGGACCCAGGTTCAAATCAAATCTTTTGTAATAGACAAGAAGCTCATTCCAATCTTTGTACCGTGAAGGTTTGATGATATTTACATTGTCTATACCATGTTGTTTAAGATACTCGCCGGAGGAAAATGCATCTTCTTTGAAGGTCTGTGTGTTTCCATCCGGGAAACTTAAATAGATGGTCTTATATGTGTCTCCAGTGTTGGTCCTTGCAAAAGCTTTACATTCCTCACCTTTGAGATAATATGCTGTGGTGATGTCAAAACCATTACCGCTGGCATCATTGTCATAGCAACAATTCCACTTTACCTTATCAGATGGGAATATACGGCTTATATTCTCTATTTGGGATTTGGTGACATATCCCCCCGTGCTTATGAATGCGCATGTGGTTTCTTTAGTATAATGGTTTATTTCGTAGAAACTCATTGCGTCAATAGCGGATTCAAAGAGATATATGTCTGTAACCTTGTCAAAAGGAACAAAATTGGCCATCCAACAGCTTTGTGCCTTGTCACCACCCGTGGCAAAGGCTTTATAATTGGTATTGGTCTCTGCAAAATAGTTCCTCATTTCAAAGTTAAGGATTTCCATCTGGGAGGGTTTGCGGAATGGAAAGCCGATATGATTGTTTTTTCCTACCTGGTAGATGAACAGTCTATTGGCGAAATCCTCCACAGTCTGTGGAGAGAGCTTCCTTTGGACGGTCAAATATGGATTATCCTTTTTGATAGGACGAGGATTCCAATAATTCAAATTGGATTCAATATCATTTGGATTCAGTCCCAGCAGAGGATTGTTTACCGTTTCGGTATCTTCATTGGTGATCTGTTGAGTAGGCATTGGTACACCATCAATGACGAAGAGAGGCTGGGTTCCTCCTGTGACGGAGTTGACACCTCTGATTCTGAAAGTCATTCCGCTTGACAATGAACCGTCTGTGGGGATAATCTGTACTCCGCTGATTTTGCCTTGTAGTGCTTGCAACGTCTGCGTAGAACTACTGTTTACAATATCTTTTATATTCACAGAAGCAACGGCGGTTGCAATATCACTTTTTCGCTGGCTACCATAGCCTACAACAACCACCTCATCCATCTCTGTGACTGAAGGGTCTAGAATGATATCAAATCTTCGGTTCTTTCCGATAGTGATAGTTTTGGGCTTATATCCCAGATAACTGATGACCAGTTTTTCAGAAGGAAGTACTTTTATCGTGAACTTTCCTTCTAAATCGGTGATTACTGCATTGGTGGTACCTTCGATATTTATCGTGGCACCGATAAGAGGTTCACTCTTCTCATCCAACACTTGCCCTGAAATAGTTACTTGCTGTGCTAATGCTACAGTGAAATGTAGTATTAGAAACAATGTGCTTAATAGTACTTTTCTCTTCATAGTGCAGATATTAAAGTTTATAATGAGGATTAATACAATTAGATTTAAAATGGTAGTGCAAATAAAGCGAATTATAATATCCATGTTTTGACCTATTGTACTTTTCTCTTGACCAAATTACAGACTTTTTCTTCAAAGGTAATCGCTTTCTATTAATTTCATTTATCACCGCGTAAAATTATTCGATTGGACTTTTTATAGTGAGTATTATCATGGGGAGTATTAAAAAAGATTGGATATGAAAAATAGTATGTTAAATCATTCTGTTTTCTCAAATATGCAGTGGGGTGTGAGCGCAAGGAAAAATATCTGTAGAAATTGATAATAATGTATTTTATTCAAACTTTCCATTTATCCAAACTCTATCAGTTATCTGCACTTAAATCAGGCTTTGATATTTCAAGAGTTTGGATAAATGATTAAGGATTCAGTCTGCATTAATACCGAACATAGCAGTCAGTGAACGATTGATACCTTACGTTCGCATCGTGCGAAGTCTATTCCTTTCCACACGGTTTTGCGTCCGGCTGAAGATGCACACTCGGCTTGCGCCTTGTTCCTTTGCTGTTTCTTTATACTTGAAGTTCTACAATTCGTTTCACAAAGAATTACCCTGTGGAAGTCTGCCCGCTTTCGCGTAGGGTGACGTTGAAACCTTTATCCAGGGCATTACACCATGGCATTCGCTTTCTCCACAATCCTTTACCCGCACCTCATTCGGCCGCTCTTACAATTGGCCACCCATCGGTTATTGGCTGACGGGAGAGATACGGGCTTACCAAGTTTCGCACAAATAACTGACGACCGACTTAGACTCCGCCTATCCACCAGCAGTGCGACATCCGTGTAGCACGATGTAACAGCGTACTATCCTGACTGCTTGCCTTTTGGAATGGCCCATAAATATCCGTGAGCTAATTCATAGTCACGATGGTACGGCGATTCACTTAGGTTACTCATATCAGTCAGCTTTGACATTCTTCGCCTATGATGCTTAGGTTGGAACGTCGTTGTCAAGAGGGCTTCGCACCCGACCGTTGCCAGTCACGTACGCCTCTTCAGGCTACTATTGATGGAACAATAGGTTCAGACACGATGCTGAACAATTACTTGTGTGACCTCTTGGCGCACATTACACTACTAAGGTAATGCTTTTATAGGAGAAGTCACATCTGTAAAAAACTTATTATCATGCAATTATCTTACTTTATCTTAGGCTAAAAGCCCTTATTCAAGGTGTCTGTATCCTATCATCCGCTACCGCTCGGTATCGGATTCCTCCAGACCGATGGCATGGCATATCTCCTCCACCAGTTCAGGAAGGCCGGAGTCTTTCTCCTGACGGGGATCGGGTGGAAACAGCGTGGAACGAAAGACACCCTT
>ENA-UPXC01003251-UPXC01003251.1-human-gut-metagenome-genome-assembly--contig:-NODE-3251-length-17185-cov-43.048691_pt1 | contig 17185 bp, 16 predicted proteins | sample MGYA00250047_ERZ773371 | MGnify/ENA primary metagenome ERZ773371 (study PRJEB29103, sample SAMN06111975) | human gut metagenome | biome: human gut; feature: ankylosing spondylitis patient; material... | reverse complement strand
GAATTTGACTAATCCTACATGTGCATCATATTACACTCATGTAATTATCCTCTACATAAACAGCTTTTCCATCAGCAAGCTTAATCTCATCTTTGCCGTTCGGTAATACTGTTGTTTCAGAACCATTCCAATGGGGGATAATAGGATTGTCAATAATATGTAATCCATCTGTTAAATTTCCCGCCGCATACATACTTCCTGCACTGATTCCGACATATATAAGTCCGTTTTTAATTGCATTATTAAGTATTCTATCAAAACCAGTTCTAGACATTTCACGACAAAGCACAGATACATCACCACCACTGACAAAAACAGCATCAAATTGGTTTAATTCTTCAAAAGTTAATAGCCTTGTAAGCATAAACGGGGTTGTAACATACGAAGAATAGGTTCTTTGATAGTCTTTTGAAAGAATTAATTCCAGATTGTACACTAATATATTTTCGTACTGAATTCCCATTAGAAAGAGTTCATGAAAACATATTGCAAGCGACTCTCTTGCACCATCTGTTTCAATGCCAGCTGTTGGAATATAAAGCACTTTCACATCCTTCGGACACTTTCCAATAATATCAAAGAATTTCTCTTTCATCTTATCGGTCAACCCTGCAGATGTAAGAAATAGATGTTTTCCATTCATATTCTTTTACCTCGTCAAACTCCGATTTGTTGAACTAAGCCGAGTATATCACACTCTTCCCACAAATACTACCACACAAAAAAACTCCCATGCTCACATCGGAAGATGCTGTGCATGGGAGTTTTTGCTGCGCCTGTTACGGCGTATTGTTACTTATTGAAGGTCTCCTCGTTCAGCAGGCCCTCGCTCTTGGCAACGCAGATGCTGGCAACTGCATCACCCACCACGTTCAGGGAGGTGACCAGCATCTCGATGGGGCGGTTGATGGCCAGGATCAGGGAGTAGGCCAGCAGAGCGCCGTCGTTGACGAAGCCCATACCGGACAGGATGGTGAACAGGATGACAGCACCAGCACCGGGAGCGGCGGGGGTGCCCACAGATGCCAGCAGGGCCAGCAGGGCGACCACGACCAGCTGGCCGGGGGTGACGGTGTAACCGGCACAGCCTGCAATGAACACGGTGGCAATGACCTGCATGATGGCGGTGCCGTCCATGTTGATGGTCATGCCCAGCGGCAGGACGAAGGAAGCGATGCTCTCATCCACGCCAAACTCTTCCTCGCACACCTTGATGTTCAGGGGCAGGGTGGCGGCGCTGGAGGAGGTGGAGAAGCCGAACACTGCCACGTTGGCGATCTTACGGATGAAGGTGAAGGGGTTCAGCTTGGCACCCAATGCAATGACCAGCGGGTAGGCAATGATCAGGAAGGCCAGCAGCAGGACCACCGTGACCACCACATAGACCAGCGCGGGCTTGAGGTAATCGATGCCGTAGATGGCGAAGGTACGGGTCAGCAGCACAAAGACTGCAAAGGGGGCAAAGTTGCTGACAATGAAGTTCAGGAACACGACCACCACATCATTGACCTCGCCCAGCAGGCGGCGCAGGGTCGCGGTGCGGCTCTCGCCCAGGGTGTTCATGCTCAGGCCGATGGCCACTGCCAGGAACACGCTGGAAAGCACAGCGCCATTGCTGCCAAAGGCAGTGACGATGTTGGAGGGGATGATGTTCAGCACCACGTTCAGGGGGTTGGAACCGGTGGAACCGCTGGCTTCTGCCAGACCCTCGATGCGGGTGTTGAACAGGCCCATGGAGTAGGCGCCGTAGCCCACACAGCCTGCCAGCAGCAGCGCCAGGAAGGAGCACAGCAGGAACCAGAACAGGGTCTTTGCGGAAATGCGGCCCATGGTGCGGGTGTCTGCAATGCTGCCGATGGCCAGCGAAATGGAGGTAAAGACCATGGGGATAATCACCAGCTGCAGCGCCTTGATGAAGAGCTGGCCGATGATATAGAAGATGCCAAAGGCTCGCTCAGCGCCCTCGGCGGTGATATCCTGGAACAGCAGGTTGTTGATGGTGGTCCAGGTCTCTGCCTGACCGCTGGCGTTCAGATGCTCCCGCAGGAACATAAAGGCCAGACCGGCCACCAGGCCGCAGACCAGAGAGATCGCCATGCGTTTTGCAAGGGATAATTCGTGTTTCTTTTTTGTTTCCATATACTTTTCCTCTCACAGTACCGGTTTTTGGCTCACACTTTGTCTACTCTAGCACAGCTTCCCATGCAATGCAAGAGAAAACCGCGCAAAATACAGTTTTTTTGCAAATAAGTACGACTTTTCTCCGCAAAAATCCCCCGAAAGCACTCTGCCTCCGGGGGATCTGCTCACTTATTTCTTGAACTTGAACACCGGCGTGCCAGCAGCAGCATCGCCGTTTGCAACAACACTGATCTCCGGCAAGTCATCACTGTTGGTCACGATGAGGGCCGTTGCAGTGGGGTGGCCTGCGGCGCGGATGGCTTCCAGATCCACCTTCAGCAGCGGGGTGCCGGCCTTGACCTTGGCCCCTTCTTTGGTCAGGGAGGTAAAGCCCTGTCCCTTCATCTCCACCGTGTCCATGCCGACATGGATCAGCAGCTCAATGCCGTCATCGCTCATCATACCAACGGCGTGCAGGCTTTCGGGCACCTGCGTAACAGTGCCGTCAAAGGGAGCATAAACGGTGTCGCCGGTGGGCTCCACGCCGCAGCCGGGGCCCAGGATCGCAGAGGCAAAGGTCTCGTCAGGCAGCTGCTCCAGCGGAATCACCTTGCCGTCAATGGGAAGCATGACCGTCATCTTCTGGCCGGAAAATTTCGTCTCGGATGCGGCCTTGCCGCCAAAAAGCTTGTCAAAAAAGCCCATAATACAAACCATCCTTCCACGGTGCACAAAGTGCAGCCTTTATCTAGTTAAGAATAGCATATCCGCGCGGGAAATACAATCTGCATCCTGCACAAAGAGCTGCGCCGACGTTTGGCAGGTGTGCCCTTACATCAGCTCCAGCAGCTGCTCCACCTCTTCCATCCGGGTGGCCCAGCTGGTGGCAATGCGGACAACGGTGTGGGTATCATCGTACTTCTCCCAGAAGCCGAACTTGGCCTTGCCTTCCAGCGCGGCCAGCTGCTCGTTGGACAACACGATGAACACCTGATTCGTGGGCGAATCCATGAAGAACGAATAGCCCTTTTCGGCCAGTCCCTTCTTGAGCACGGCGGCGGTCTCAATGGCATTTTTGCTGATGGTCTGGTACAGGTCATTGGTGAACAGCACATCGAACTGGATGCCCAGCAGACGGCCCTTTGCCAGCAGAGCGCCCTGCTGCTTGACCATGGTCATAAAGTGAGCCGGTGCGCCGTGGGGGAACACAACTGCCTCGCCGCAGAGCGCACCCACCTTGGTGCCGCCGATGTAGAACACATCGGTCAGGCGGGCCACATCGGCCAGCGTCACATCGGTGCCCTCGGCGGCCAGACCATAGCCCAGACGGGCACCGTCCATAAACAGCGGCATGTGGTACTTATGGCAGACAGCGGACAGCGCTTCCAGCTCTGCCTTGGTGTACAGGGTGCCGTACTCCGACGGGTGGGAGATGTACACCATGCCCGGGAACACGAGGTGGTCCATATTTCCATCGGCATAGAAGGTCCTGCACCAGTCCTCAACAGTCCCGGCATCCAGCTTGCCGTTGGTGTGCGGCAGGCCGATGACCTTGTGGCCCGTGAACTCGATGGCACCGGCCTCGTGAGCGGCCACATGGCCGGTGGATGCGGCCAGCACACCCTCCCAGCGGCGCAGCATCGATGCAATGACGATGGCGTTGCTCTGGGTGCCGCCCGAAATGAACCAGACATCGGCATCCGGTGCGCCGCACGCCGCGCGGATCTTCTCCCGCGCACTGGCGCAATAGGGATCGGTGCCGTAACCGGAGACCTTTTCAAAGTTGGTCTCCACCAGCTTCTGTAAGATCGCCGGATGCGCACCCTCGCAGTAATCGTTTTCAAAATACAGCATATACTTTCCCTCGCTCTGCATTTGCATTCAAGATAAACCTATTATCTGCTTTTTGCGCAGGGTTGTCAATGTGGAACCCCCGCACAGGCGGGGAAAAGATTCTGGAACCGTCCATGGGTGTGGGCAACTTCGGATCACCCCCGCGTGGGCGGGGAAAAGGGCACGCTGCCCTTGCTGGTGTGCTGGTGGGCAGGATCACCCCCGCGTGGGCGGGGAAAAGAGATGCCTCCCTGCTGCTGGAAAAGCTGCCCTATGGATCACCCCCGCGTGGGCAGGGAAAAGTGCTGGCCGCTGGTCTGCACAATCTGATTGATAGGATCACCCCCGCGTGGGCGGGGAAAAGGATTCAGAAGAATCCCGGTGGTGGGCTTTGAAGGGATCACCCCCGCACAGGCGGGGAAAAGCCGGTGAAAATCATCTTGTGGCACAGTTGCCAGGGATCACCCCCGCATAGGCGGGGAAAAGTCGGCCTCGATGGCGGCCTGAGTGAAGCTGTTGGGATCACCCCCGCGCAGGCAGGGAAAAGCAAACTGGCACTGTGTACGCCGTCCTGCCCTACGGATCACCCATGCGCAGGCGGGGAAAAGAACAAGGAGCTGGAGGGCGTATGGCTGCCCATGGGATCACCCCCGCGTGGGCGGGGAAAAGTTCTTTACCGTGTTCCAGAGGTTGTTCCAGTAAGGATCACCCCCGCGTGGGCGGGGAAAAGATCAAAATTGCAAGAAGCAATTAGAGGCGGACGGGATCACCCCCGCGTGGGCGGGGAAAAGTATTTGTCGAGGTAGTCCATGATCTGCTTGTCGGGATCACCCCCGCGTGGGCGGGGAAAAGTTTGTCATTCTGGCCCATCATGTTTACGAAGTGGGATCACCCCCGCGTGGGCGGGGAAAAGCTGCAAAGCCGCTTCCATGTTCTGGGTGTGCTGGGATCACCCCCGCGTGGGCGGGGAAAAGTGATTACGCCGCCTTTGCTTTCTAAGCCGTCCAGGATCACCCCCGCGTGGGCGGGGAAAAGAAAACCGGAGCCGTCAACTCCGGTTTTGGTTTAGGATCACCCCCGCGTGGGCGGGGAAAAGTTTGTTTCTCCCGGTGATGGTACGCTTGTTGCAGGATCACCCCCGCGTGGGCGGGGAAAAGGTCTCAGAAAAGCCTACAAGGGCAAACTGCGCTAGGATCACCCCCGCGTGGGCGGGGAAAAGGCATCACCGCGCGCCCAAAAGGGTTAAGCGGAAGGATCACCCCCGCGTGGGCGGGGAAAAGGGCGGCAGGGTCCTTGAAGATCACACCGGAAAGGGATCACCCCCGCGTGGGCGGGGAAAAGCTGCACAGGTACAGAAGCTCTACAAGCAGGACAGGATCACCCCCGCGTGGGCGGGGAAAAGGTTCTTAGGCCAGTCACCGGAAGACTACAAGGGGGATCACCCCCGCGTGGGCGGGGAAAAGCTTTCGGAACGGTTAAAGTAGCTGTTTGGCACGGGATCACCCCCGCGTGGGCGGGGAAAAGGGCGGGCCTTGCGTGTGCTTTCGTGACCCGTTGGGATCACCCCCGCGTGGGCGGGGAAAAGTAAGCGTGTACCAAACGCCGTCCTTTATGACAGGGATCACCCCCGCGTGGGCGGGGAAAAGGCCACAGGGGCGGGAAGTGCGGTCAAAAGGTTAGGATCACCCCCGCGTGGGCGGGGAAAAGTGCGGTCTGGGCAAGACCCTGATGCAGCTGGAGGGATCACCCCCGCGTGGGCGGGGAAAAGCCGTTATTTTCCACATCCACGATGAGTGCGTGAGGATCACCCCCGCGTGGGCGGGGAAAAGATCAGCTCGGTGCGGGAGATGGCCGGGGCCGTTGGATCACCCCCGCGTGGGCGGGGAAAAGCCGGGTAACGGATGGAGTTTCGGGTGCTCCGGTGGATCACCCCCGCGTGGGCGGGGAAAAGAAGAGGATGCCGATACGCACTGACAAGCGAATGGGATCACCCCCGCGTGGGCGGGGAAAAGCAAAAAAAAGCAATGGAGCAGAAGAGACTACAGGGATCACCCCCGCGTGGGCGGGGAAAAGGACAAAAGCAAATATCTGTTAATCGCAACAGAAGGATCACCCCCGCGTGGGCGGGGAAAAGACATTCAATGCACAAACGGAAAACAAGCGCAGAGGATCACCCCCGCGTGGGCGGGGAAAAGCCCGTAGGTCTTTGATTTTAATGATTGCCATAGGGATCACCCCCGCGTGGGCGGGGAAAAGCATCGTCGAACACAGGATATTTCGGCGTTGTCAGGATCACCCCCGCGTGGGCGGGGAAAAGCGTGTTGATCGCTTGCATGGCGTTCTGCAGAAAGGATCACCCCCGCGTGGGCGGGGAAAAGGATTGGTGCGCATGGCAACTCCGCTTTATCCTGGGATCACCCCCGCGTGGGCGGGGAAAAGATACATTAGCTTGCCTTTTCCTTTTTCGTGGTAGGATCACCCCCGCGTGGGCGGGGAAAAGCTGTGCTTCATTTGTGTACTCCCTTCTGAGTAGGGATCACCCCCGCGTGGGCGGGGAAAAGCCATGTCCGTCATTGATGACCTGCCGGAGAGCAGGATCACCCCCGCGTGGGCGGGGAAAAGTTGCCGGTGGTGTCATCATAGGCGTACTGCTTGGGATCACCCCCGCGTGGGCGGGGAAAAGACTAAAAAGATCCCATAGAAGCGGCATTTTTATCAGCGGGCCGATCCCGTTTCATTCAGTTTTGCATAGACCTGCTGGATCAGGCGGCAGTCGGGCAGGGCGCGATGGGTCTCCTGCTGGGCAACCTCAAAATACCGGGCCAGCGTGAGCAGCTTATAGTTCATCACCCCCGACACCTTACGGCGGGCAAGGGGCAAAACATCGATGCTGCGGTTGGTAAGCAGGGGTCTGTCATTCCGAATGCAGGCCGCACGCAAGAAATCGAGGTCAAATCTCAGGTGATAGCCCACCAGCGTGTCTTTGCCCACGAATGCGAGGAACGCCTCCAGCGCGGCCAGCGGCTCCATACCGCCGCTCCGCTCCTCCGGCGTGATGCCGGTGAGCTTTGCCACCACATCCGGCAGAGGTTCCGTGCCCCGGACAAGGGCCGAAAATTCTTCGGCAGGCTGACCATCCCGCACACGGAGAGCGCCGTATTCCACAATGGCATCTGAGGCGGCGTTCAGACCGGTGGTTTCAAGGTCGATCACGGTGTAGCTTTCTTCCTTGGCAGGGGCGGCGGCTTTCTTCCGGGCCATCTTCTGAGCCATCTGGCGTTTGGCCGCGTTGCTGAATCCCGGTTTGAGATCAGCCGCCGGGGCCTGCGTCCGGGGCAGCGGGCGGCGCATCAGCTTAATGCCCTCGAAATCAACGGCCTCCCAGCTGGTGTTGTGGGTGCGGAAATCCATCCGCTGTTCGTTGTTGGTGTTGAACACCAGCGTTGCCTGCCCATTTTTCAGGTTTTCGCAGACGCGATCCCAGATGGCATCCCGCACACGGCTGCTCACATTGCCCACATACACGCCGGTGTTGATCTCGCACAGCCACTTGGACAGGTCACCCCGCAGGCTGGGCGGACAGTTTGTCATAGTCAGGACAACAATGGCTCCTCACCTTCTTCCGCATCGAAGTAGTTTACGCCGTTGGCAACGGTGCCGATCTTGCTGTCCCAGAGATAGACCGCTTCCGGTTCCGCCGCCTGCTCCTCTTCGTTCAGGAGCAGCCAGCGGACATCGTGCACCATCCGCTCCAGAATATGATGTTCCACCATGGCATCCCGCACACGGCGGCGCATAACGGAGGGCAGATCCTGCGGAGCCTGCGCCGCCACCTCGAAGGCCAGCGGGATGACCACCTCGGCTTTGTACAGGTCGGCGATATCGTACACAAAAGAGCCCTCGTGCTTGACGTGGACAAATCCCAGTCCCGGCGCGCAGCCCAGCGCAGTGATGACCGCAAAGGCCAGGCCGTACAGGCAGGCCGTGCCCGCCGAAAGTGCCTGATTGACGAGGTCTCCTGCAGAAAAATCATTGGGGTCATACACCCGGCCATTCCATTTGACACCGGTGGCCTTTGCGGCCTTGCGGTATGCCGTGCGCACCCGGCTGCCCTCCCGGCCCCGGAGCTGCTGGGTGGTCAGGTGGGAAACATCCTCATCCGGGAAACGGAGCTGGTACATTTTGCGCACCACTTCCAGATGTTCCCGCTGGTTGGAAAAGCGCTCAGCCTGCCGTTCCAGCAGGCGGGAGTGCTCACTCAGGGCACGGCCATGGGCGTAGAACCGCACGCCATGCTCCCCCACCCAGACCGCTGCCACACCGGTATCCCCCATCAGCTCCATGGCACGGTGGGTCACACGGGTGCCGGGCCCCAGCAGCAGGACAGAGATGCCCGCTGCCGGAACCTGAACGATTCCCTTTTCATCCGTTACGGTAATGGCTCCATTGTCCCGGCCAAGGGTGCAGTGTTCCAGATACAGAAAGGTCATCCGGTCCCGGAGCTGCGGCAGTGCCTGCCGTTCGGGCCGCGCAATACCCGGCATCTCAGCCATGGTCTCCTCCCCTGTGGATGATGGTCATCAGGCCAAAGCCATAGGCCTTGCCCCGGCCAACGCCCTCGCACAGCAGGGCCTTGAAGGCCTCCGGGTCCGTCACCTGCAGAATGCCCTCGTAGGTCACAGCCAGCAGGGTAACGGGCCGGGTGCCGTTTTTCTTGAAGTGATAGGTCTGCTTCCGGGTCACTGCGAAGGACCCTTCCGAGACGGCAAAGCCGTGCTTTGCGGCCTGCGCCCACAGCCATTCCTCCTGCTCCACCTCGAGATAGCAGGGTTTCAGGGTTCCCCGGGCCGTATGGTCGGCAGAGTCTTTTTTGCTGCGGGTGGGGTTGGCAGTCAGGCGGAACTGCCAGCAGCTGCCCGCTGTCACCCGTTCCAGCAGCGGGTCATAGGGCCGGGTCTCCGGGGGTGCACCGGTGCCAAACTGCGCACACAGGGCGGTCAGATCCGGCCGTTCCTCACTGAGCAGGAGCAGGTACAGTTTTTCTCCCAGCTGATCCAGCCGCCACAGCCTGCGGCGGCGCGCACCGGGAAAAGCGTTTTCCACCGCACCATGGAATTTCTGGGGCGAGATCAGCGCCACCATGGTCTCACGGCGGGTCGGGTCAAGTTCTGCGCGGGATAGATACATGATTCCTCACCTCAATTCTGCCATTGCGTCATGTTCGGTCGCGCCGGGCATTTCCGGCGGGTTTGTGTTCCACTCCCGCACTGGGCGGAAGCCGTACTGCCGGTGGATGGGGCTGAACGACACCGCCAGATCACGCCGGGGCACGGCAGCAGCATCCGCCGGGTCCGCGTCTGCCACGATGTGCAAGGGGGCCCCATTCCTCTGTTTCACCAGCAGCGGTTCGGCCCGCAGGGTATCCAGCAGTTCCCCGGCCCGGATGCCAAGGCAGAGCGGCAGGGTGGGCGGGCAGGAACGCCGCCCCAGATACAGCGGGTAGACCGGATGTTTCAGGGCCGTTTCCAGCTCCTGTAACAGGGCAGTGTCCTCGCTTTCCAGCCCCACCAGAAAGACCGCATCCTGCAGGTAATGGCGGTAGGTCACATAGGGAGCCTTGCCTTTTTTTCGATCCTCTTCCCGGTTGGCGGTGTGGAAATCCACCAGCAGGCTGCCCTCCCGGTCAGCACGGACGGCAAAGTGCAGGCCGTTCAGTCGGGCAAGGCCTGCGGCATCGTCCCGGCGCAGGCCCAGTGCCGCCGCCAACAGGCCAATGACACCGCTTTTGGTGGGTTCCCGGTTCGTTTTGCGGGTCTCAAATTTGGAATCCGCACCCCACGATTGCAGGGGCGCGGCCAGCCGAAGCAACAGCGTTGCCATGGTCACACCTCATTTCCGGGCAACTTCTCCTTTACGGCACGTTCCAGCGCGGTGAGCATCTGGTTCAGGGGCATGGCCGGGGCCAGCTCGTCCAGCCCGATGCCCACAGCAAAGCTCTGGGCCGGAGCATCCGCATAGCAGGCATACACCTGCTGCGCATACTGCTTCAGCGCCGTCTTGGAGGGTTCCGCATAGCCCTCGGGGCTCTTGCGCACCGGCTTTTCAAAGGCACCGCAGAGGTTCACAGGCTGATCCTCCCGCAGGGTGACATAGACAGCATCCGGCAGGGTGCGGTTGGCAAAGCTGTTCTGCTTTCCGGTGGGCATGGAGCGGATGAAGGCTTCGCCGAACACCCGGACAGCCTGGGCTGCCTTTTCAGCCCCCAGCAGGTGTACCAGTTCCACCATGTTGACGGTGGCATAGCGATACAGGGTGGAAGAGTTGTACTCCACCGTGCCCAGATGGCTCGCACCTGCCGAATCCTCCGGGGCACAGTCATCCACAGCGGTGAAGTAATCAAACTCGTTCTGCACGGCATGGGTGGAGATGCTGTGGGCCACCTGAGCTGCGGCATCGTAATTCAGGGAAGGATCGCTGGCGACCATCCGGCCAAACAGAGCCATATCCACCGAAGGGTTCTCCTTCAGGGCCTTTTTGTAGTCATCCTTCTCCTCGCAGTCCTCGGCGGCCAGCCGGGCCAGCGCCCGGGCCTGGGCCGTGCTCAAAAAGAGCAGGGCGGCGTTGTTGTCATCTTTCAGCTTGATGCCTGCATTTTCCAGTGCCTTTTTTGCATCCTTTTTCAGTCTGGCATTGTCCAGTTCAGGAGCCAGTGCGGCCAGTTCCCCGGCCACAAGGTCAGTTGCTTTCAGGGTGCGTTTTCCGGTCTCGACCATGTCGGCCATTTCGTCGGCAAACATTTTGCGGATCGCGTGCTTCCACGCCTGAGAGGATACCCGGGCGCGGGTGGCACCGCCATAGACAGCCGTCTTGGGGCTGCCGGTATCGTCGCGGTTCACACAGCTGGGCGGCACCGTTTGCAGCACATGAAAATCAACATACAGACGCTTGGTATCCATTTCAATTCTCCTTTTTTTCGGTTTCAGGTGTGTCGGCATTCATCTGGTAGAGATCCCGGCCCCACTGCAGGCGGACATTGGCTGCCTGATCCGGGAGCTGGAACCGGTACAGCTCCACAGCCAGCCGGGGGTAATCCAGTTTCAGCTTCGGTTCATTTCCCCGGAACAGCTGCACCATCCCCCGGAGGTAGTGGGACACCTCGGGCATGGAATCCGCTGTGGCCAGTGCGTTGAACCGGCGCAGGACGCTGCTCTCGGTCCAGTCCTGCGCGGCAGCTGCGGAATTCTGGGCCAGCAGGCGCACCGCCCTGCCCAGCGTGCAGCCCTTTTCATTCATGGAAACGTTCTCTTCTCCCTGCTGGTGCAGGGCGTAAAGAGTCAGGGCAAGGTAGACCGCCCACTCGGCTTCCGATGGTTCCCGGCACTCTCCTGCCGCCGTTTCCCTGCCCCAGAGCTCTTTGGGCAGTTCCTGCAGGAAGCTGCCCCACAGCGCCGGCAGGTCGCCGGGCTGATGCCCAACGCCCCGGCGCAGCTCTGCCAGCCGGGCACGCCGCTGGGGTTTGGGCAGGCTCCACAGCCCGCTCAGCTGTCCGGCCACATAATCATGGATTGCATCCGTTATCATGCTGTTCCTCCTTCTTTCTTCGGGTAGAGCTTCCGCAGATTGTACAGGAAGCTATTGTAGGCCTTGGGGGCCGTATACAGAACGGTTTTCTTTTCGTCCTTTTTACCGCCTGTTTTCACCTCGACCCTATGGCCCACAAAGGCGGCATTTCCGGCCCGCTCCACCATCTGGCGGCCCAGCTCTGCGGCCAGTTTGCGGGCTTTCTCCTGCCATTCATCGGCTTTTTCGTCCAGCTTGTCCGTTTCGGGGTCAATGCTCTGCAGCCAAAGCCGGAACGGCTGGTCGATGGTAAAGTAGAACTGGGTGCGGGCGGATTCCGCGGTCGTATCGTTCTTATCTCCCGCCGCAAGGGAGAGCTCCCACGCAAGGCGGCCGACGCATTGCGCAGCCTGCTCGCAGCGCCCGATCTCATCCCGGATGGGCACTGTCCAGCGCCGTCCCAGTTCTCCCAGCAGCGCGGCCTGAAAGGTCAGGCTGTCGCTGAAAGAATCGTTCACGAAGAAATCCTTATCGCCATACTTCATGCCGCTGATGGCAAAGCGGATCAGCCGCTTGCGTTCCAGCGGGCAGTCCGGGTCATTTTGAAGCATTTCCACCCAGCGGACAACGCCGGGCCTGCGGACGCTTTCCCCTTCCTCACAGAACACTGCCGGAAACTCCCGCCAGAACTGCTTTGCCGGGTCGTGACGGCTGGGCACAAAGGTGACCTGCCCGGTCTTTTTGCTCTTTTTGGCATCCGGGTCACGCCAGACGGTCATCTGTTCCGCAAATGCATTCTCTCTTGCGAAGAAATCGCCGCCCAGCAGGGTAAAGCCGGTCACGGTCTCCCCTTCCCGGTCGAGCAGGAGCCGCCGGGATTGCAGGGTCAGCAGCTGCGCAGGATTGTCCGGCAGGGCGATTTCTGTGCGCTCTGCGCTGTGGGGCTCGTCCAGTTCCCAGCAGGGATGATTCTCCCCCCACAGCTTCACGCCATCCTGCAGCAGGGTTAGGTTCAGCATCAAAGTCTCGAACAGGTTGCTGCCCTGCGCCTGAATGTACCCCAGCTTTCCCAGCCAGCCAGCGCCCACCGAGGGCAGACCCTTGCCCTTGGGCTTTGCAGAGGTGTCATCGTAGCCATTCACACTCAGCAGCCACCGCGCTGCCTGTGCATAAGTCAGGCCCTCCTTGCCCTCACCCGCATAGGATGAGAACAGCCGCAGCTTGTTGCTGCTCTCAGAAAGTTCCCCGTTCAGCTTGGAAGCGGTGTATTCTGTGCCGATCTTCGCTTCCGGCACCTGCCAGAAGGGGCGTTCCGGGTGGAAAAGCCAGAAGCGGTCCCGCCACTGCTCCAGATAGGCCCGGATGGGCGCTTCCGGAAAATGCCCCAGCCGGTACAGCTCCTCCCAGCGGATCAGGGCATCGTCCGTTTCCTCAAAGGGGGCCGGCGTACCGTTTCCATCCACCCGGGAAAACACCGTGTGCAGAACCGCCAGCAGCAGCCGCAGCATGGCGGCATCCTGCGTGGGCAGTTCTCCGGCCAGGTCACGGTATTCGTGGGCGTGCAGCAGGGCATCCGGCAGAGAAACTTCCTGCACGGTGTAATCCTGCCCGCGCACCCGCACCCAGCGTTCCTCCAGCAAATTATACTCAATTTGCTTCATTCTCTTCCTCCTTCCGGTAGGTCAGACCGTTTTCACGGTCGTATTGCAGCACCTGCCCGGCAAGCTGTGCGGTCAGGTGGTCATCCAGCAGTAAGATCAGTTCTCCCCGCAGCAGCGGTGACTGCTGCCACAACCCAAACACTTCCCGGTTCCGGGCTTCCAGTGCATCGATGGTCTGTTCCACCGACCACCGTTTGCTGAAATATCCGGGCAGGCGCAGCTTCTGCCGTGCAATTTGAAGCGCCAGCTCCGGCTGAGGCGGCTCGTCCGTGGGCACGCAGGCACCGGGCTGCCCCGTTTCATCGGGCAGGAAGCAGACATTTCCCGCCGCATCCCGCATCAGCACCAGCACGTCAACGGAAGGGTCTCCGTCACGCACCGCCGCGCGGGCACCGTTGTCACTGACAGCACCCACATCATTCATCCAATTGTCCAGCGTATTCCGGGAAGGGCGCTTTCTGTGCTCTTCTAGCGGCAGGATGGTAAAGGTCTCTGCCTTGCCCATTTTGATTTGCTGGGCCTTTTCGTACTCCGCCCGGGCCGCCATGCTCTGCGGGCTGGCGGGCAGCGGGTCGGGCTCCCAGCCATAGACATCCTGCACCAGCGGGGCAATGTCATGGGGCAGGGTGATGGCGGTGGGCAGGAACTTGCGGGTGCGCCAGAGCAGCCATTCCCCGTAAACCGCCTTGCTGCCCTCGTCGAACTCCTCCGTCCCAGTGTCCAGCACGGCACAGCGGGCCTGCGCCACCGGCCGGGGACGAGCCCGCCCCTCGTGGCGGTGCAGCCGTCCGATACGCTGTAAAAGCAGATCCATGGGGCAGAGCTCTGTGACCAGAAGATCCAGATCGATATCAAGGGATTGCTCGAGCACCTGCGTGCCCACCACAATGAGCTTATCCCGCTGTTCCGGGGTGGAGTGCTTGCCGATGCGCTTCATCAGCGCCTCTTCTTTGGCGGCACGGTCGGGCATAAGGAACTGAGCGTGGAATACCACCACCTCAAACTCCGGCAGTTCTGCCCGCAGACGGGCCGCAATGGCCTGCGCTTTTTTCACGGTATTGACGATCACGCCCGCACAGCCGCCCTCCCGCAAGGCACTGCGCAGAGTGTCAGTCAGCTGTTCCTCGGTCAGCGGGAATGTCTCCACTCTGCGTGGTTCGGTTTCCAGTGGGATAGTCGTCTGCTCCACCTGTTTGCCGTCCGTCCAGGTCAGCAGCGGATAGCCCCGGCAGGTCTGCCATAAGCCGTCCGGGGCGGTTCTTCCATTCAGGTAGGCCCTGACCAGCTCGACCCGGCGCTTGGCGGGCAGGGTAGCGGAAAGCAGGATCACCGGTACTTTGTACCGGCCCAGCCAGGTCAGCGCCCGGTCAAGATAACAGTTCATGTAAGCGTCATAGGCGTGGCACTCGTCAATGACCACCACCTTGCCCGCAAGGCCAAGGTGGCGCAGCATCACATGTTTTTGCTGTAATGCCGCCAGTAACAGCTGATCCACCGTGCCGATGACAAAATCAGCCAACAGCCCCTGCTTATTGCCGCGGAACCACTGATGCACCATCACCCGGCTCTCCGGGTCAGCATCGGGGTCCGCTTCCAGATCTTCCTCCACCCGCACCGTGTCCTGCTGCAATCGGAGGTAGGCCTCGTTCAGTTCGGCCATGCCGTGGGCCAGCTTGATGGAGTGCTCCAACCCATCCGGCTGCTTTTCAGCCCATGCCAGCAGCCGCCCAAAGATACCATTGGCGGTGGCCTGAGTGGGCAGACCAAAGAAGATGCCGCCCTCACCGCCGTGCTTGGCTAAAATCTCTGCCGCGCCCAGCGCAGCCTCCGTCTTGCCCACGCCCATCTGTGCTTCCAGAATGAACATCCCCGGTTCCTGGGCCTGACTGACAGCTTCCAGCATGGCCCGCTGGACTTCGTTGGGCGGAAAGCCGAACCGTTCCGCAAACGCCCCCGGTTCCGTCACATCTGACTGCACCTCCCACGGAGAGGTCAGGTCCAGCGCTTCCCACGCTCGATCGACACGGGCGGGATACAGGGTATCGCTGCCCACCTCTTCCACAGGGATGAGCGGAAAGTATCGGGTATTGCTGGCGATCCAGTCCGCCATGATGAGCAGGCCGGTCAGCAGGATCTCAGCCGGGATGGTCAGCTGCGGCAGCTCGTCCACGCTGGAAAAGCCGCTTTCCTGCAAGGCGTAGTCAAACAGTTCCCGCCAGCAGCTCTCCCAGAATTCCTGTTCCCCCTCGGGCCAGTAGTTGGATTCCCAGCAGCCTTCTTCTTCCTCATCGCCCAGCTGGTCAAGTACGTCCTTCCCGGTTTGTGGCTTGCCATGGTGCGCTCCTGCTACCGATGCAAGCCCATTGGGGCATTTCAGCCACCGCAAAATGGCCTCACTCGCCAGCGCGTGACGTGAGTACTTGCGGTTCTGTTCCCGGTAACTGAGCGTTGTGTATTTTTCCAGGCACTGTCCGGGCTCCGGCAAATGCGCCATCATTGGCCCCTGGAAAGCCGCGGATATCTTCCCCAGGTCGTGAACCCACCCCAGAAAGCAGGCGGTCTGTGTCAGCAGATCCTCGTCCAGCTCGATATGCTGACGGACGCTTTCCGGCAGCCACTTCTGCACCAGATACACCATAATACCCGCCGTATCCCTCAGGTGCATCCAGAGCGGTAGCCAGAAACCGCTGTTCACCGGGTCTGTTTTGCCTGCAAACAGCCGTACCTCGTAAGAAAGCGTTCGTCGTCTCATCCTGTTCCACCTCCACTGCAGTCAGGAAAATCGCTTTTTCCGCATCATCGGGGTTTCTCTGAGGATAGAATAGCACGCGAAAAGTCCTATAAAGCGGATGTTTGCTGCTTTTTTCAGATTTTTTTCAGTTTTTTCGATGTTTGCCGTTTTTCGTCTATTACCCCCGCAAGGCGGGGAAAGTGTTGCTCCATATCAAGCATTCGGAGCACATCCGCTGATGCAGATCACAGAGGTGTTACATATCATGCATTGTTCTAAATCTCTGTACACCAATATTACACCTTTTTTCCCAACTTTACAAGCGGATCCTTCAGATTCAGCAAATGATACAAAAACCGCCCCGGCTTCCTGTTACAGAAACCGGGGCGGTTCGTTTGCGTTATTTGTGCTTTTTCAAGCGCTCACGCAAAACCTTGCGGGGGTTCTTGATCGCAGCCTGGGCGGGTGCCAAAATTACAGAGCGTTCGCAACAGTGATCTGCCGTTTCTTTAACACGCTGTATCACCAAAGAACGGCTTCACTGTACTAAGAGAAACTCCGTTACGCTTTGCTTTTTCCCGTTCATAAGTCACACGGGTAACTTCCTCAATAAAAGCTCGGACTTCCGGTGTTGCTGTTGACCATGTGACATTAAAGCGTCTGCAAATTTGATAAAATGTGCGATAAAATGTCTCTCGCTCTGCATCACGCTGAAAATATTCTTTTGCACTCATCAAACACACCTCATTTCAAGTAAGTTACAAAGATGTTCATTGCCGCCTCACCAGAAAGTTCATAACGCGGTGCTCCGCCAAAACTCGGCAATGGACAAGCTCCATAGTCCCGGACATAATGCTCTGCCAGCTCCGGAGCCTTTGCCTCGAACGTGACCGTCCCGCCGCATTCATGGTCAATCGACAACTTGATTCCGTACGCAATCAACACCCGGCCAATGCCCTGATACTTTTTAGAATGCCCGACAATTGTCGGATTGCTTTCCGGCTGGCTCTCAATGTAGGTAATATGAACCATCACGTCATTTTCCAATATTTCGTATGCAGCCAGCGCAACCAATTCGCCACTACTCGTCTTTAAGGCATACTTTTCAAAGGCATCATCCTGAATATACTCTGACAACCAGCTTGTTTGCCAGACGGGTTCTTTTTCAGTCTGTACCGCATCAGACTTTTTCATGCGCACGATTTTCACACTGATATTCTGACTGCCGTCTGTTTTTATAATAAATGGTACAAACTTTGCCATACAGACCTCTTTTCCT
>ENA-UPXC01003241-UPXC01003241.1-human-gut-metagenome-genome-assembly--contig:-NODE-3241-length-17223-cov-85.937886_pt1 | contig 17223 bp, 10 predicted proteins | sample MGYA00250047_ERZ773371 | MGnify/ENA primary metagenome ERZ773371 (study PRJEB29103, sample SAMN06111975) | human gut metagenome | biome: human gut; feature: ankylosing spondylitis patient; material... | reverse complement strand
GGGCGTTCATTGGACGCCCGCAAGTAAAGACACAAACATTGTGATAGAAATAAACTATATAAATATCACAAAGTTACTGCTATTTTGTAGCGGCGAACCGTGTTCACCCGCTCGTGTGCAACGCACACAATTGCACGCATTGCGTACAAATTTGAATACACATTTTTCATCACATAAAAAAATATGTGTTTAAACAAATTCTATCATTAAGGCGGGCGCCCAATGAGCGCCCCTACAATTAAACAGTTAAATTCATATAAAATAAAAATTGCATCAATGCCGTTTCGGGCATCAATGCAATTCATTTATCTCAACTATCTTCTCGAAAGGTCTGCGGTGGCACACCGCCGACCATAATTTTCCATTTTCAATTTTCCATTTTACATTAACTACTAAATCCGCTCATCAAGCCCGTAAGCATTACGACAAGCGGCATTGTTGCAAGTGAAAATACCGTAGTTGCGGCGACGATACTAACCGACAGCTCAACATCCTTGTTGAACTTTGTTGCAAACATAGTTGTTGTTGCGGCGGTAGGGGCTGATGTGGCAATTACGCAAGCCATGGTAATTATGGGTGTGACACGGCACAATGACATTACAACCGCTGTAATCATCGGCAAAGCAATCAGACGGACTGCCGAAGAAAAATATACACCCTTGTCAGTGAACGCCTTTTTAAAGTCAGCCTGTGAAAGGTAAAAACCGATAATAAGCATCGGGAGCGGAGTGTTCAGAACTGCAAGATATTCAACCGGTTGGCTGATTATGTACGGAAGCTTAAAACCTGTAATAAAGATGATAATTGCAAGAACAACACCGATCAAACCGGGGTTGAGAACAAGCTTTTTGAATGAAAGCTGTTTTTTGTCACCGCTCATTGAAACAAGTCCGTGCGTCCATACAAAAATGTTGAATACGGCAACAAAAATTGAGCCGTAAAACCAACCGTCATCACCGAGAATTGCCTTCTGGAGGGGCAAAGACATAAATGCACAGTTTGAATAGATTGTTGCAAAGCGGATAACAGCCTTACGGCTTTCATCTTTATCATGAAAAATCAGGTTACAGATAAGTATTGACACAGCGAAAACAAGTGCAGAACAGGTAACGCAAATTATAAGTCCGCCCAAAAGTTCAAACGAGAACTCCCGCTGAAAAGCAGAAATCATAACGCAGGGCGTCACAACATACAATACTATATCGGTCATGTGACGGGCGGAAAAATCGGTGATAATTTTCTTCTTACCGCAAATAAAACCGACTGCTATCAAAATGAACAGTACAAGCACCTGTTGTGCAATAATAATGAAATTCTCTCCCATAAATCATTCTTCTCTCTTACATTAATTGCTATTATTTTAGCACAGTTGCAAGGGGTTTTCAAATGATGATGTGCTTTTTTTCGTTTTTTTTGACAGAAAAAACGACATAGTTCACAAATATGAGTTAATAACATTGTGCATTTTAACTAACAGGAATTTTATTTTTTCGCAAATATGTATTAACCGCTGAATTTTTGTACAGTTTATTGACATTTTTTACTCTCAAATGTATAATATTTACAAAAGATAAAACTTTTATTTCTGCAATATTTTATTACTTTGAAAGAAGGATTTATTATGGCAACAACAAAGAAAACAACTGCAAAAACAGCCCCTGCAAAAACTGCTCCCGTTAAGGAAGAGCCTGTAAAAAAGACTGTTGCAAAGGCTGAGCCTGCTAAGACTGTTGCTACAGCTGCAAAGAAGGCTGAACCCGCAAAGACAGAAACCGTAAAGGTTGAAACTGTTAAGAAAGCAGAACCCGTTAAAAAGGCTCCTGTTAAGAAAGTAGCTCCAAAGAAGGTTGCTCCAAAGAAGCCCGTTCCGGTTGAAACAAAGGTTAATTTCTTCGTAGAATATGCAGGCGCACAGGTTCCTGTTGAAGAAGTAATCAAAAATGTTAAGGCTACATACGGCAAGGATGCAAAGGAAATTTCAATCTATCTCAAGCCCGAAGAAAGCAAGGCATACTTTGTTGCCGACGGCAACGCAGAAGAAATGGATGTATTCTTCTGCTGATGGCAATAGATTTTGAATTTAAAACACAAGCTTTAAAGACCGCTCAAAAGAGCGGTCTTTTGTTGTTTTAAGATGAATGTTGTGTGTAATTTGTAGGGGCGTTCATTGGACGCCCGCCTTGATGAAATATTATGTTCGCAGAAATGTGTTTTGATGTGATTAAAATCGTGTGCAACGCACACGAACGGGCGAACACGGTTAGCCTCTACAAAATAGCAGTAACTTTGTGATATTTATATAGTTTATTTCTATCACAATGTTTGTGCCTTTACTTGCGGGCGGCCAATGACCGCCCCTACGGGATTGTATGAACAATTACAATGCTACGCTCGACCATAATTTTCCATTTTCAATTTTCAACTTTCAATTTTCCATACGCTCGGGCAATTTAACTCTCGCACTTGTAAAACTAACTTCTCGAACGGGGAACGGCGGTTCGCCGTATTATCTGTCTTTCAAATCAACATATTCCTTGTTTTCGGAAATGCTCATATATGCAGGACGGATAATCTTACCGCAGTTGATAAGCTCCTCAAGTCTGTGTGCGCTCCAACCCGTAATACGAGCTGTTGCAAAAAGCGGAGTATAAAGCTCACACGGAATATCAAGAAGGCTGTAAAGAAGTCCGCTGTAGAAATCGACATTTGCGGCAACGCCCTTGTAGATTTTACGCTTTCTGCCGATAACCTTCGGCGCCAGTCTTTCAACTCTCTCATAAAGATCAAATTCATCATTGTGACCTTCGGCAAACGCAAGCTTTTTAACAGCACCGTGAAGAATCTGCTGACGGGGGTCGGAAATTGTATAAACTGCGTGTCCCATACCGTAGATAAGACCTTTTTTATCAAAAACCTGCTTGTCAAGGAGCTTTTCAAGATAATCTTCAAGAGCGTCCTCGTCTTCCCAGTCCTTAACATGCTTTTTGAGATCCTCAAACATATAGTAAACCTTAACATTTGCACCGCCGTGCTTAGGACCTTTGAGTGATGCAAGTGCCGCAGCTACTGCCGAGTATGTATCAGTACCCGAAGATGTTACAACATGTGTTGTAAATGTTGAGTTGTTACCGCCGCCGTGTTCCATATGGAGAATGAGCGCCATATCAAGAACCTTTGCCTCAAGCGGAGTATAGTGCCTGTCGGGACGAAGAAGCGACAGAATAACCTCGGCTGTTGACATTGTAGGCTCTGCACGGTGGATATAAAGGCTGTTATCACGCTGATAGTGATTATATGCGTGATAGCCGTAAACCGACAAAAGTGGGAATACAGAAATAAGCTGTATGCACTGTCTTAAAACATTGTCGATTGATGTATCGTTAGCATTCTTATCATAGCAGAAAAGTGTGAGAACACTTCTTGCTATTGAATTCATCATATCGTTACTTGTGGCCTTGAGGATAACATCACGAACAAAGTGCTGAGGAAGGGTTCTGTACTGAACAAGAAGCTTCTTAAAATCTTTAAGCTGTTCTTCGTTAGGCATATCGCCAAAGAGAAGAAGATATGTAACCTCTTCAAAACCAAAACGGTCATCCTCAAGAATACCGTCAACGATATCCTTTACATTATAGCCCCTGTAACGAAGCTCACCCTCGCAAGGAACAAGCTTTCCGTCAACAAGCTTATTCTGTGTGATTGTAGAAATATCTGTAAGACCTGTGAGAACACCCTTACCGTCAAGGTCACGCAAACCTCTTTTTACATTGTACTTACTGTATAAATCTGTATCAATAACGGAGTTATGCGTCATTTTCTGAGCCAGAGCATGAATCTGCGGTGTAACATCCGAATACTCGCTGTTTGTCATAAAAAACACTCCTTTTTAAAATTCACAATAAATTGAAACTATATTTTATATATTATAGCACATTTTTTAAAAAAAGAAAAGGTACAATTCTTGCAGAAGTGTCATAACGATTTTTACCCTTATATGTAGAACTTGCATAATTTTTTGTCGTTTTATTCATCATTATGCAATTTTCGGGATGTTTATTTATAAATGAAGTATAATTTTGACGGATATAAATCTGCAATCCGTCATTTGAGGGTTTAGGGCAGAAAAATACGGAGCAGGAAAAACCTGCTCCGTAAAAAACAACATTATTTTATTACTTGAGATATGCGCCGTTAGTGCCGATCTGACCGTCAATTCCGGTGAAACCGTCTGCACAGCAAACATAAACTCTCATATTAGCCTTACCAACAGAAGATACTGTAAGTGTGCCGTCTGTAACATACTTAACATCGCCTGTAACTGCATCAATATACTTGCCGTTAGGAAGGTTCTGGAATGTAGCACCGCCTGAGATAGTTACACAAGCAAGGCTGTCTGTAGCGCCCTGTGTGTAACGGCGAATGAATGCCATATTACCGTCAACATAAGTATTGCTTCTTGTATACTGACCCTTCTGAAGTGCAGGAACTGCTCTTCTGATTCTGTTGAGCTGCTGAATATGAACAGCGAGAGGTGCTTCAAGTGTGCTTGCAACAGCACCGCTTGCATTAGTATATGTACCAAAGTCTGTAGCTGTTACATCGCCCTCGAGGTAGTCACCGAAGTATGCACGACCTGTTGTTGAAAGAGGTGCATTAGGACCTACATCCATAGGAACACCCTTCTGGAACTCAAGCTCAGAACCGTAGTAAAGACACGGAATACCACGGAAAGTAAAGAGCACATCAAGGTTCTCAGCCCATGCCTGTGTACCGCCGTCATAACGGCTGTTCATATCAGGACCGTAGTCGTGAGAATCAACATATGTTACATTCCATGATGCGTCATTGTAGTACGGATCTTCTTGACAAGCACGGGTAAATGCGTTGCTTGCATTTGAGAAGTTCCAATGCATCGGGAAGTCGATTACGCTTGTGCCGTTTGACTTGCTGTAATCAGGTGTGTGATATTTAAGACCATCAAGATAAACATTATCAGATGTGGGCTGATTTTCTGTACTTGCGTTGCTGTCATAGTGTTTAAGTGTAAGGTCAATGTTTGCAGCCTGATCATTTGTAAATGAATCAATGTACTGGCTGTCTGATTCAGCCCATGTATAGAACGGAGCTGAAATTGCAGGAATGTTGTGGTTCCAGAATTCACTTACACGAGTACAAACCTCACCAAAGATGAAGAAGTTTTTACCGCCTGTCTTGAGCCATGACGGGAAGAAATACTGGTTAAGTGTAAGTCTTGAAACGTGCTTTTCAGTATCAAGTCTGAAAGCGTCAACGCCCATGTTGATATAGTTGTTATAAACGTTGTTAAGGTAATCTGCAACTGCAGGATTCTCTGTGTTGATATCAACGCAGTCACCGGCAATCTGACCTGTCTGAACAGTCGGGCTTTCCCAGCTGAGGTCTTTGAAGTGGTGATAGTAGTTTTCCGTGTCGTGATTACCGGAGTCAAGCTCCTTAGTATCCTTCATGATATTAAGTCTTGCGGCATACTGATCGCCGGGATCAAGGTCATCGTAGTTCGGGAATGTTTTAGCAAAGTCGCTTCCCTCAATAACCTTCATGCAATCTACAGAAGCAAGATCCTGAATTGAGTCGTATTCCTTTGTAAACATAGGAGCAAGAGTTGCCTCACCGAAGTTACCTGAATGGTTAACTACGATATCCTGAACAATCTTGATGCCCTTTTCATGAGCGGCATCAATAAGATCCTGATATGTAGCGCCGTCGCTCTCATAACGAACATCAACTGTTGAGAAGTCCATTGCGTGGTAGCCGTGGTAATCGTAGCCGGACGCATTTGTTACAACAGGAGTAATCCAGATTGCGCTGAATCCGAGAGCCTTGATGTAGTCAAGCTTGTCGATAAGACCTTTGAAGTCGCCGCGCCATGCGGGATCGCTGTCGGGGTTGTTTGCCTTTGAGTCGTCCCAGCAATGAACATTGTTACCTGTGTCACCGTCATAGAAACGGGTTGTGATTACAAAATAAATTGTGTCTTCACGCATGTCAACACGGTCAAATTCCTGCATATCTTCAGGATTTTTACTTGACCATCTCTTATTTTTGTACCACCACTCGCCTGTGTTTCTTGTGAGTTCCGCAGACTGCTTTCCGTTTGTAACAAACATCATATTGATTTTTGTTACATCGTTGAAAGTGTACTTGTAGTAGTTGTTTCCCTCGGAAGTCATCTTAACACCGGGGTACTCCGTGCTGATGTTTTTCGGAAGACTGTTCCAATAATAAATTGTTGGCGTGCCTTCCTCACAGTAGTAGTGTACTGTGATTGTGCTTGATGCCGAAGTGTCGTTATCGTCATCTGTATTAGCCGCACTTACGGACATAACAGATACCGTGCAAATTACGCAAATCGACAAAATCAAAGCAAGCAATTTTTTCATTTTTGCCATAGATTTTCCTCCTTTTGTTATACTTTGTACAACATAACATACAATTATATTATAATTTAGACAGCCTCATATATTTTTCTTTTTAAGAATTATTACAACTTTGATGCCGCCAAAGATTAAGCCCTCAATTTGGCTATTATATACAAAAAGGAGCGACAGATTCTGTTTTTTCAACTCTTTTAAAGGGTTAAGTCAAATCTGGCGCTCCGTTAAATTGTATTTTATATATTCAAGCGTATATTAGGTTCATACCTTGCGGCTATTGCTTTAAAACGAATTTATCAAGTGTGTTTGCAATACCGTCGTTATCGTTTGATTCGCAGATGTAATCGGCAATCTTCTTTACATCAGTTTCGGCATTACCCATTGCAACGCCGAAGCCTGCATAACCTATCATTGTCATATCGTTGTAGTTGTCGCCGAAAGCGGCAAGCTCTTCCCTTTTAATCTTGAGTTTATCAAGCAAAAGCGGAAGCATTGAGCCTTTTGTAACACCAAACGGCATAATCTCAAGAAAATAAGGTGCGCTTTTATATACATCGAGCAAGCCGTCATAACGGTCTGCAAGAATTTTCTGATACTTGTCAAGCTCATCGGGTTCGCCTGCAAGAAGGATTTTGTTGATATCAAATCTTACAGATGAGATAAAATCGTCAACAACAACCATTTCGGCTTTGATAATATCCCTTTCAACATAGGTATAGTCATTAACCTTATTATCTGAGATGATTCGCCTGTCATCGTATGTGTTGATTGTAATGTTTGAATCCTTCAAAACATTCACGATGTCGGGAAGATATTCAAGCGGAAACAGCTTGCTCACCATAGTTTCGCCTGTTTCGCAGTTGATAATCCTGCCGCCGTTGAAAGCCATAATAAAACCGCCGAAACGGTCAAGCATAAGCTCTTTTGCTATCGGCATAATTCCTACGGGATGTCTGCCTGACGCAAGAATAATTTTCCTGCCCTGCTTCTGCGCCTCCATAAGAGCATATCTTGTACGGGGAGTAATCTCCTTTTTGGAGTTTGTCAGCGTACCGTCAATGTCAAGCGCTATTAATTTGTAATCCATGAAACCACCCTTAACATATCAATTTCTAAACACAATCAGTATGTTACGGTCAAATTTGACCGTATAAAATATACCACAAATCGCCCATAAATGCAACTAAAAAGCCGATTTTACCCTATATAAAAGCTATTTTCACCATTTTTCCGCTTTGTCTTTTTTGCCAACAAAAAAACGGACGAAAAGAGAATTTTCCTTTCGTCCGAAATTAAATATATTCAGTTTTTATTTATTCTTCCGATTTTGTATCGTTGTCGGATTCAGCCTTTTGTTGCAATTTTTCCTTTTGCAAACGGTCTATAATTTCGTTGATGTCGCCGTCCTTCAGCGATTTGTCATGTCCCGTAAGTATTCGTATTATAACGATAAGCTCGTCAATGAATATCAGCAGCAGCGCCGCAATAAAAATCAGCAGTCCCCACGGTGAGAAGAAAAGGTTGTACAATGTGTCAATGAATCCGAGCTTGCACACCATAATATAAAGCACATCTTCGGTTGAAATTTCAGGGTCGGGAGCATCGTTTGCAATGCCCTTTGTCTGTAGCTTATATGTGCCGTCAGCTGTTTTATACGGTGCAACTACAACCTTATGAGTCACGAGAAGTCCCTCGGTCTGCCCACTGCCGCGATAGGTGATAATATCGCCGACCTTGAGGGCGGTCGGATCGTCAACGCTCTTTCCGAGAATAACATCGCCGATCATAAGCTCGGGCTGCATACTGCCCGTTGAAACTCGAAGCACGGAATATCCGAAAAGCGAAGGTGTTTTTCCGTTCACCTTTGAACCCATAAACACAATTACGGTCAGCACAAGTATTGCAAGCACTCCCCAGCAGATTATATTTTTAATTATCCGCAAAGTTTTATGCAGCTTGGATTCATGCCTTTTCCTTATTCTATTTTTTGATTTTGGGTGTTCGGTTGTTACAGATTTTACTTCAACCGCATTTTCAACATAGTTTTTTTTATCCATAAATTCCTCCACGGCATGTTGGCGTTCTCGGTTCGTGTCAGTAGGGGCGGTCATTGGCCGCCCGCCTTGTTCAAATTATTTGTTTATCCACATAGCTTTTGATATGCTAAAAGTAGTGTACAATATGTTCATACACATATGTTTTGATATAGCATAAATCATGCATCCAAATTTGCACGAAATTGCGTGCAATCGTGTGCAATGCACACGAACCGGAGGCCTGACACAAACTATTTGTTTATTAACACATTATTTTATATAACGAAAATGCGTATATATTCGTCAAAACGGGTGGATTTTATTCTCTGCTACCGATTATAAATTATAATAAAAAAGGGCTGTAAAAACAACCCTTTTGCAAATTTAAAAATCTAAAATTTTAAAGCGAGATGTAAACATCTTTAAGCGAGTATGTTATTGTTGATGACGATTCATTCTTGATGTACCAATACACCTTTGAAACCGTAGGTCCGTCAGCAGCTCTCGGCTTGATTTCAAGGTTTGTCACAATAGGTGTGTCTATTGAATCTGAGCTTGCAGGTGTAACACTGATTTCCGTGGTTACGGAATAGGTATCTCCATATGCACTGCCCTTAATTGTGGTTGTGAGGTTTGCAGTACCTTCAGCCACAGGGGTAATTACACCGTTTTTATCGACTGTAAACACGCCGTCTGATGATGACGAATAGCTTATGCTGTTACCTATATAATCTGTTCCTGCAACAAGACCAGCGTTGAATGTTGAGCCAAGAGGAATGCTGATACGGTTGTAACAATTGATAAAGTTAGCACCTTCTTTAGCAAAAGAAGATGTATTACAGTTATGGTTATAGTAAGGTGCTTCTGTTTCAGACCTCAAAGTAAACTTATAGCAGTTATCAACAGGCAAAGTCGGACAATAAGTATCCAATGGCATATACGGTGTAGCATTGGCACCGCTATAGTTATCGTTGGCATAAAATTGCACAACTTTTGCGGTTACAGGTACATCAACATACAACACTTGTGTGTTCTGACCGCTGATTGGTGTCATATCAATAGGCTTGCCCTGCCAATTTGGATTATTGACATCACCTGTTCCATAACGGAATTTGATTGTTGTAGTGGAATCTTTCCAAGAAGATACATTGTTTGTATCTAAATAAAATCTGTATTTTTCAAGCGAAGTTTTCGTATATGTACTGTTACTACCGTCCATATCATTATAAGACCTATATGTCTTGAGCGGTTTGTTGACGCCGACATAAAGTCCCGAAGCAGATGCCGTATCGCTTGTTTTCAGATCTTTTATAAAAAGCGAAACATTCTGTTCGGTATTGCCCGAGTTAGAAATTTCGGTGCAAAAATATCTTCTCTTTCCTGCCTCCAGAGGACCTCCGAAATCAGTAACTGGATTTTCATCGAAAGTAGTGCCGTCATCACTTGACTCAACGGTTTTGATGCTGATATCCTGACCGTTGCTGATTTTGTACTGACCGCTCCACCTGAGAGAGTTACCCGATTCCTCACGAGGACGATTAAACCACGAAAAAGTCGTAGTTGTTCCACACAACAAACACAGTACAAGTCCGAGTACGATAACAAGTGTAAATTTAGATTTTTTCATGGTTTCACCTCCGTTTAATTTTTATTGATTTTGCAGATTTACTGCCAACTGCCTTTACCGTCACTGGTTGCCTTGTAAGTTATCTTTGTACCTCTGTTGCCGGCCGACCAAAGGTTCCAGTAACCTGCCGCACTGCCATCGGCTGGTGCTTTATCTGTTCCAAATCCCTTTGGAGTACATCTGTAGAATGTGATATTATTGACAGTTGCAGGAACTGTTACTGTCCACTTAGAGTCAGAATATGTCATTTCATATTCCTTCTTTTTGCCGGTATCATAAGCGAACAATCTTGCATTTCCATTGGTTACCCAAGTTACGCTTGACTGGTCAAATGTGATTGTAACCTTAGCGTTTGGGTCAAATTCTTCAAGTGCATTATCGCTCTTGAAGATGTATGTCTTGCCGATTGTACCCTCAAGACCTGGCTGATCTACTCCAGGATACTGTGAGCCACTGCCGTTATTTACAATAACTCTGAACTTGCCGACATCAGATGTCTCGAAATAGTACTTATAGTAACCTGTATCAGAATCTAATGTTGCCTCAGTGCCAGGCCATGTCTTACTGTAATATTTGCTTTTATCAGATGATGCGTAGACATATGCATTATACTTACCCCAGTTGCGTGATTCAAAATAGATTGTTGTTTTTGAATCAGTCTTCTTCGCAAACTTAGCATATACCGTTACATTCGACTTCACTGTAATGCCAAGCGGATTAACTGTATTGTCTGTTACATATGCCTTTGTGCAAGCGGCATCTGAATACCAGCCCTTGAACTCGTAGCCTGTCTTTGCATTTGCTGTGAGTGTTATAGCTGTGCCCCACTCAACTGCATTTGCATCTTCAACATTGCCAAGCTCAATTGTTCCGCCTGTTGTGCTGATTGTTTCGTCAGTAACAGCCTGTGCATTGACCTTATACTTGATGAGTTCAAACTTAGCATTGAGTGTTAATTTAGAAGTAACCTTGCTTACAGTGTACTGTTCTGATGTTGACACAAGCTTTCCTGTGTAGTCATCATACCAACCGACAAACTTGTAGCCTTCGCTTGCGGAAGGAGTAGCAAGGAATGTTACGCTGTCATTATAGTTGACTGTAACTGATACGCTCGTCTTTGACGCATCGGATACAGGTGAAGTAAACTCAACCGTACCGTGTGAACCGACAGAAACCGCTTTAATTTCAAATGTCTTTATCATAAACTTAGCATGATAAGTACAATTTGCGGTAACTTTCGGAATTGTGTACTCAAGCTCATTGCTCTTGAGTGTGCCGTTTTCATCGTACCAACCCGAGAATATATACATATTCTCATCCGAAATAGTTGCCTTAAGAGTAACGCTCTTGCCGTTGGTTACGATTGTCTGAGATGTTGCACCTGCAGCTGATGAACCCGCCTTAACAGTGCCTGCCGTTGCGTCAACCGCACCGTTATAATAAGCCTTTGCAGTTACAGTGCGTGGAGTAACATCGATAAAATTTGCATAAAGTGTGAGGTTAGCCTTTATTGCCTTGGTATCAATTACATCGCTGGAATATGCACAATTATTAAGAATCGTGGAATCGGCTTTTTTGGTGCAAGCCAAATCCGTGTACCAACCTTCAAATTTATACTGAGAAGAAACAGTTTCTTTGGCAGTTGCCTTAAGTGTTACGGTTGAACCCCACTTAACTGTGGTTTCAATTTTTGTAACTGCCGAACCTAAACCGAGGTTAAGAGTACCGACTGTTTCATTAACCTTTCCGTCAAGAACAGGGTATACCTTAAGGTCAAGGTCTATAAGCTCAAATTTGGCATAAAGTGTTGTGTCATTTTTAATATTTTTTCTGGTGTATTCCGAATTAAGGTCGATCTGGTTACCTTCAGCGTCAGTCCACGCAACAAATTTGTATCCGTCCTTTGATGGCTTTGCAACAAATGTTGCCGAACCGCCGTAGTTAACCGTAACGGTAACAGAAGTACCCGGAGCTACCGCTTCAGGTGCGGTAAACTCAACCGTACCGACATCGGCACCGTCAGCCTGTTTTGCAACAGCCTTTACGGTAAAGGTCTTTATCTTGAACTGAGCGTAATAGGAATGATTTTCCTGAATATTGTTAAGTTCAATTACATTTTCTTTGCTGTAGCTTTTTGTACAAGCTTCATCATAATACCAACCGACAAAATCGTAGCCGGTTCTTGCCGTTGCAGTAAGCGATGTGCTGCTGCCCTCAAGGAAGTTTTGTGAAACCTTGCTTGATGTCTTGCCTTCCATTGTAACAGTACCACCTGTGCTGTCATCAACCGATGCACCTGTAACCGCAGTTCCCTCAACAAGGTACTGTCTTTCAAATTTGGCATAGAATTTGTATTCTTTTGTGGTATCTGTTGCTGTTATTCCACCGTTATCAAGTTCAACAGGATTTGTAAAAGAAGCATCAGAGTACCAACCACGGAATGTATACTTACTGCTTTTTGGAGTTGCGGTAAGAGTTACTTTTGTTCCGGCAGTAACCTTAACGCTTGTTGCGCCGTCCATACCGCCTGTTACGCTTACTGTGCCCATTAGTGCATTATTATCCCTTTCATCCTCACATGAATAAACGGAAACAATAGCCGGAGGCGCCCAGTAGCCTGTGTTTTGTGAAGTAATAACATAGTTCACCGAATAATTTCTGTTCGGTGCGCTGATGCTGTAATTTTTGCCGTTGTAAGTAAATTTGAATGTAATCGAATGTGCGGCATCGCTGTTAGGATTGGGCAAATATGCAACCCAACCGCTGAGTGACGCTTTTTCATTCGGTTCAAAAGTCATTGCTATCGGAGTTGAACTGTCCTTAACATACATATCAACCTTTGTCATCTGCGATGTATTTGCATATTCACTTGAGAGGAGAATTTTCTGAACATCGCCCCATGTGCCGTAGCCGTTATTTGACGAATTTGACGAATCCTTATATCCGTAGGCTGTGAATGTCTGTGAATCGGCATCAACACCGGCTTGCAGAGTTGTTGTCCATTTTGCAACATAGTTGCTCTGCGGATTCGATGCTACGGTTGATTCGCAGCTGTAGAAGGTAACTGTTGCGTTAGGCTTATCTGTATATTCTGAGCCGAGCTTAATAAAATAGTTACCGCTCGAATCCTTTGAAAGCTTTTCATACTTGCTTTTGCCTTCTTGGTTAATCCAGATTACACGATCTTTTTTTGTAGCCCAACCCGCACCGAGAGATGGATCGCCCGTTGTTTTATCGGAAAAAGTCAATTCTCCTGCCTGAGGGCTTTGAGTGATAAGCTTGAAGTCTTCAATTGTAACAGTCTGTCCGGCATACTTTGTATCTCTGCTGTCATCCTGTAACCACACACGCATTGTAACCTTATGCGGTTTTGAATCTTTCGGAACGGTAAAAAGAGGCCTTTCTGCTGTTAAGCCCGTGTATGAATCGAAAGATTTGACATTTTCCGGTTTTTTAGTATCCAGGGTTGTACCGGCAACAACCTCTGTCGTGCTCTCGCTCTTACCGCAGACAACCGTATTACTATTACTGCCGTCACAAACGAATGAAACACGGAGTTTTTCCTCGTCTGCATTAGCACCGTTAACCTTGATTTTGGGAACATTCTCAAAATAGAATAACGCCTTTGTTCCCTTTGCGGTAACATTGAAAGAAAAATCAATGTAGTTGACATTCTTATCGTTTACAGTAGCCTTTCTGTATACACCGGACGACACGCCGTTTGCAGTTAAGGTCGGAAAATAAACATCTGTGCCGTTTGCGCTTGTTGCCGAGGCAAGGTGAACATCGCCTGCCTGACGAAAATATTTTGTAAGATCAATTGTATTTCCGTCATAGCCTTTACCGTAGCCAATGTTAGCGTTGGTAAACACATAGTTATCAATTGTACCGTTGTTCAAATCAAGCTTAATGGTTGAAATTGTTTCCACCCATGCAGAAACCGACACAATAGCGATTGCCAACACTTCAACAAGTGCCACAATGCTTAAAATCATGCTTTTTCTCTTTTCTTTGCCCGACTTTTTGCCGATTGCAAGCTTTTCTTTAAAATAAGCCGCCAAAAGAGCAAATCTCTCTTTCATTGTGACACCTCCTTTTTGTTATATATTTTTATCCTAATTTTTATATTTTTTAAACTAGCTGGTTCTTTTTGCGTGCTTATCCTTTGTTACTTCGTATGTTACATTCATAGATGTAGAGAAAATATATGCATCTCCCAAAGGAAATTCTTTTATATGACCGTCTTGTGTCTTTTTCTCATAGAATTTTACCAGCTTTGTATTTTTTGGCACAGATTGATTTTCCAACTTAAATACTCGATTTTCATATGTCATTTTGTATGAATTTCCGTCAGACATATAAGCATACATTGTATAATCATATTCAGTTACATCTTTTACAATCCAATCATAAATTGAGTCATCGGGAATATTAAGATTTATACCTACTTTTACATCACTACTCGGTTGTATCGGTGGTACAATGGGTTCCTGCGAAGAATCTCCGGTTGAGCCAATATCCCAATAACCTACACAAGGAGAAAGGCGTTGACTTGTATTAGTAGTAGTTTGATAACCGTTACCGCGTGTTGCCGTGTATACCAAGCCTCTGTTTCCGGCGGAATCCATTCGAGTTTTTTGGAGTGGTTTATTTTTAGTCCAATCTTTAACAGCGTCGCTCATATTTGAAAGACTTTCTCTTGTATACCACGCATTATAAATTGTGTTATCCGACAAACTGAAACGATAAAATGTTATATTTGTAACTACAGATTGCGGAAGTGCTGCCGACCAATACGGGCAACCATTATATGTACTATTTTCCTTACGCATTACAACTGTTTTTTTGGAGCCATCGGAATCCAAATACTCCATTGTAACAATACAATCACCATTAGAGTCAATCCAATGTTTTACACCTTGATCTTTATCACCAACTGTATTATCAACAAAGAAAACTGCTTCCATATTATCCCAGTTACTTTCAAGCTCAATGTCCATTGTAATAGATGCATTTGCATATCTGTCACAATTTCCGCCTGTTCCTTCAAACCAGGCTACAAGTGTAACATCAAGCGGTTTACTACCATCCAAAGTAAACATACTGCTTCCTGAGAAATAGTAAAAGTCTGAAAAAGCCTGACAAACAGAAGACTGTGTACTTGCCTGTCCCAGTGAATTCGTAGACGAAACCGTATTATAAGTCTTTGAGTGCCTATCTACAAGTGCAGTAGGATCAATCAAAATTGGTTTTTCAGCACTGTCTGTAATAAAAGCAATTCGCAAAGGACACTCCTGATGTTTAACCTGCTGCGTCATATCACTGGAAATCTCTGTTGAACCATCAAAGTTTTCCAAAAGATTACCATTCTCGTCATTTATGGTAATCTTATAGCTTTTAACATAAACATTTGTCATATCTGAATCGGCATTAAGCTTAAAATCCTTATATACATATGTTTTATTCCTGTCGCCTGCAGTTCCTTCACGGAATTTCATGGCAGATGTTGAATCCTTAAAGTTGCCCTCTGACGGGAAGAACATATTCCTTCCGTCAACGCTTGAAGCCTCTTCAAGCTTAAAGTCTTTAACAACAAGGTGGTTTGAAAGATCTTCCTGACCGTCATTGACACGGAGTGCCGCACTTGACTCAAGTGAAAACGCCTGAGAATTAATACTTGCCGTATCTTTTACGGTAAACCATGCCACCGTTGTTACAAGCACAAGAGTAAAAACAAGGAACAATGATACATATGAAATTGCGAGCTTTTTTCTGCCAAGAAGTCTGTTGTCGGAAAGTGCAAAAAACGAGTTCTGCACTCTTTCTTTCAGTTTCATACTTCATTACTCCTTTCCTGATTTTTATTTATTGTTGTACATCGGCCTTTGAGAGAACAAGGTTTGCTTTAAACTTTCCGTTTACAAGGGCAAGTCTTGCCTCTGCGTCTTCGCCGTCAACCCACATATTACAGGTTACCATTCCTGTTGAATACTCATCGTCTGGGGACTGTCTGCTCAGTGTCATAATTTCTTTCTTTGTGCCGAGCTGGTATGTGTACTTACCGTCTGAATCAAAGGCATTGCTGTTGGCTACAAAAACATGGCTGAGTGGTGAACCGCCATCAGCAGAAACGGATTTTTTAACCCATCTACTACCGCTTTTTTCATAATAAACGTGCGAATATGATTCGCCCGAATGCTTGTCTGTGTCTACGTAATACTGTGTTGTATCTTGGTTTACATTAAGAAAAATGTTCGGAGCAGGAATCCACAAAAGCTTTGTTTCTCCAGTTTCTCCAGTTTCTCCAGTTTTATAATTTGCAACCGAAAACCTTACCGCACCGGTTACGCAATCTCTTGAAATCCCCTTTGAGGCACCGCTTTCACCGAAATCACTCTTGTTATCGGCATCTGCACCTGTAAGAATGTTCGCGTTCGGCTTAATGGTGGAAGTTTTGTCAATATAAATATTATAGTCTGATTTTGAACGAACGTAAAGGTCAAATGAAAGATAATGTTTTGTATAATCAGCCTTTTCCCATTCAACATCGGTAATTGGCTTTGCAATACCATTCTCCTGCTTTAAGGCAGGCTTGTAAAATGTAAAGCCGTCACTTGTAACCTCAGTCATCTTGATATCATCAATAAACGAATAATTTTTGCTGTTCAATTCAATCGTATTTTTGTACGCTGCGTCATTCGTCGGAGCCGAATCGCCGTGCCTAACAACAGCAATTTCAATACCGTCAGGTGCCTGACACTCAACGTTGATGCCGTCGGCTTCGGCTGAACTCTTATCCGTAAACCACGCCTGAATGCCGCAAAAGCCGGCAAGTGCAACAGCGAACAGAACTATTAAATTTTTAGCAATCATTCTGCCCGTTTTTCTGTTGGGCGCAGTAGAGTTTTTCATTTTTGCCCCTTATTCTTTACCAAAGTAAACTGAAACAAATCCGTTTGCTTTCAGAGTTTTGTTATGGAAAACAGTTGTTTTTCTTTTGGTTGCATCTCTTACAATGTTTTCAAAATTCATCACAAATGGTCTGTCAACACCGGAGAATGTAATTACAATCGGCAGATTGCTCATACCTTTCAGCATTGAACACAAATCGTTAAATGCAACAGTAAGATCTGCCTGCTTTTTATAA
>ENA-UPXC01003240-UPXC01003240.1-human-gut-metagenome-genome-assembly--contig:-NODE-3240-length-17224-cov-13.466204_pt1 | contig 17224 bp, 15 predicted proteins | sample MGYA00250047_ERZ773371 | MGnify/ENA primary metagenome ERZ773371 (study PRJEB29103, sample SAMN06111975) | human gut metagenome | biome: human gut; feature: ankylosing spondylitis patient; material... | reverse complement strand
GCACTTGTGCGTGGCTAGTAATATTAGGGCTATGCCCGAAAATGAAAAACCACCCGCTAGGCGGGTGGATGTTTATTATCATTTATTTTAAAGATATGACTGTGAAAAGACGGAGCAATTTTATAAAGAAAGAATGAAAAAAAGAAAAAAGACATGAAAAAGGCGGAAAAGTTGGCAAATCCCTTGACTTTCTTAAAAAAACGTAATAAACTAACCTAGCGTGCAGAAAAAGACGTTGTTCTTTTTGTGCGCCGAAAAGGATAAAGACATATTATCCGCAGCCCCTTATGACATAAGTCATGAGGAAACGAATAATTCATAGGAGGTGAAAAAGAATGCCAACATTTAACCAGTTAGTTAGAAAAGGTCGCCAGACTTCAGAGAAAAAGTCTACAGCACCGGCTCTTCAGAAAGGATACAACTCCCTGAAGAAACGTGCGACTGACGTATCTGCACCGCAGAAAAGAGGTGTTTGTACAGCAGTTAAGACAGCTACTCCGAAGAAACCGAACTCAGCTCTGAGAAAAATCGCCAGAGTTCGTCTCTCTAACGGAATCGAAGTAACAAGCTACATTCCGGGTGAAGGACACAACCTTCAGGAGCATAGCGTTGTTATGATCCGCGGAGGAAGAGTTAAGGACCTGCCGGGTACAAGATACCACATTATCCGTGGTACACTTGATACAGCAGGAGTTGCTAAGAGAAGACAGGCTCGTTCTAAATACGGTGCAAAAAGACCGAAAGACGCAAAATAAAAAACTGAGAAAGGAAAACAGGTATAAGCACAGCGGCGTATTTGTTTTCATCCGAGGTTTTCATGAGAAGATCGGAAGTACGTCAGTACGAAAGGCTGCGTAAGCGAATCGGATTTTCGAGTGGACGATAAGCGTAAAAGAACAAGAGCAGTAACTAAGTAGTTAAATCGTATCACAAACAGAACTATGATTATCGTGCCTCATTGATCGTTCAGTGAGAAAGGGTTGCGGATTTGAGATTCCGCTCCGAAGGAGTACCGGAGGTGCGGACAAAGATAGACGTCCCGCGGCCGCGAGCACATGGTATGTGATTTCATAGAAGACACATGTGAGTACCGATGAATTAATCCCGGTATAACCGGAAAAAATGATTAAGGAGGGAAGGACCGTGCCACGTAAAGGACATACTCAGAAAAGAGATGTATTAGCGGATCCGATATACAACAATAAAGTTGTTACCAAACTTATCAACAACATCATGCTTGACGGTAAGAAAGGTGTAGCACAGAAAATTGTATACGGAGCATTTGAAAGAGTAGAGGCAAAGGCTGAGAAACCGGCGATCGAAGTGTTCGAGGAAGCTATGAACAACATGATGCCGGTTCTGGAAGTAAAAGCAAGACGTATCGGTGGAGCAACATATCAGGTACCGATCGAGGTTAGAGCTGACAGAAGACAGGCGCTTGCTCTTCGCTGGTTGACTATGTATTCCCGTCAGAGAGGCGAGAAGACAATGGAAGAGAGACTGGCAAACGAAATTCTTGACGCAGCGAACAACACAGGCGGAGCTGTGAAGAGAAAAGAAGATATGCACAAGATGGCAGAGGCAAACAAAGCGTTTGCACACTATCGTTTCTAAGAGCCGGACACTGCTGCGCCTCTTAGCGAGGCAGGTGCGAGGCATATTCTTCGGAAATTATCCCGAAGAATGACCAAATAGAGGAGGAAAAGATCTTGGCTGGTAGAGAATATCCATTAGACAGAACCAGAAACATCGGTATTATGGCGCATATTGATGCCGGAAAGACTACGACAACAGAGCGTATTCTTTATTATACAGGTGTTAACCATAAGATCGGTGATACTCACGAAGGAACTGCAACTATGGACTGGATGGCCCAGGAGCAGGAAAGAGGTATCACGATCACATCTGCTGCGACAACATGTCACTGGACGCTGCAGGAAAACTGCAAGCCGAAAGCAGGCGCGTTAGAGCATCGTATCAACATCATCGATACACCGGGACACGTTGACTTTACAGTAGAAGTAGAGCGTTCCCTGCGTGTGCTTGATGGTGCGGTAGGTGTATTTTGTGCCAAGGGCGGTGTTGAGCCTCAGTCAGAAAACGTATGGCGTCAGGCTGACACATACAACGTACCGAGAATGGCGTTCATTAACAAGATGGACATCATGGGCGCTGATTTCTACAACGCAGTAGAGCAGATTAAAACAAGATTAGGTAAAAACGCAATTTGTCTTCAGCTTCCGATCGGAAAAGAAGACGAGTTCAAAGGAATCATCGATCTTTTTGAAATGAAAGCTTACATCTACAACGATGACAAGGGAGATGACATCTCCATCGAAGAGATTCCGGAAGCAATGAAAGATGACGCAGAGCTGTATCATACAGAACTCGTAGAGAAGATCTGCGAGCTGGATGACGAGCTTATGATGATGTACCTTGAAGGTGAAGAGCCGTCGATAGACGAGCTGAAGAAAGTGCTGAGAAAAGCGACATGCGAATGTACTGCTGTTCCGGTATGCTGCGGTACAGCTTACAAGAACAAAGGTGTTCAGAAGCTTCTTGACGCAGTAATCGAATTCATGCCGTCACCGCTTGACGTTCCGGCTATTCAGGGTGTAGATATGGACGGAAATGATACAGTGAGACATTCTTCTGATGAAGAGCCGTTCTCAGCGCTTGTATTCAAGATCATGTCTGACCCGTTTGTAGGTAAACTTGCTTACTTCAGAGTTTACTCGGGAACAGTGAATTCCGGATCTTATGTGCTCAACGCTACAAAAGGTAAAAAAGAGCGTGTTGGACGTATCCTTCAGATGCATGCCAACAAACGTGAAGAGCTGGATAAAGTATACTCGGGAGATATCGCTGCTGCGATCGGATTTAAGTTCTCCACAACAGGAGATACGATCTGTGACGAGCAGAATCCGGTAATCCTTGAGTCTATGGAATTCCCTGAGCCGGTTATCGAGCTTGCGATCGAGCCGAAAACAAAAGCTTCTCAGGGTAAACTCGGTGAATCTCTTGCAAAACTTGCAGAAGAAGACCCGACATTCCGCGCTCATACAAATCAGGAGACAGGACAGACGATCATCGCCGGAATGGGTGAGCTTCACCTGGAGATCATCGTTGACCGACTTCTTCGTGAATTTAAGGTAGAGGCTAACGTAGGTGCGCCTCAGGTTGCTTATAAAGAGTCCATTACAAAATCGGTTGAAGTTGACAGCAAGTATGCAAAACAGTCCGGTGGTCGTGGACAGTACGGACACTGTAAAGTAAAATTCGAGCCTATGGATGTCAACGGTGAGGAGACATACAAATTCGAGAGCACAGTAGTCGGCGGTGCGATTCCGAAGGAATACATTCCGGCTGTAGGCGAAGGTATCGAAGAAGCTATGAAATCAGGTATCCTCGGCGGATTCCCGGTTGTAGGTGTTCACGCAAACGTATACGACGGATCTTACCATGAAGTCGATTCTTCAGAGATGGCATTCCATATCGCCGGATCTCTTGCATTCAAAGATGCTATGAAACAGGGATCACCTGTACTTCTTGAGCCTATCATGAAGGTAGAGGTTACAATGCCTGAAGAATATATGGGAGATATCATCGGAGACCTGAACTCACGTCGTGGACGTATCGAAGGTATGGATGATCTCGGTGGTGGAAAGATTGTACGTGCGTATGTTCCGCTGTCAGAAATGTTCGGATACTCTACAGACCTTCGTTCCAGAACTCAGGGACGTGGTAACTACTCAATGTTCTTCGAGAAATACGAGCCAGTACCGAAGTCTGTACAGGAGAAGGTATTATCCAATAAAAATGCCTAAAATATTATAAAAGGCTTGAAAATCGGCTAAGTTTGAAATATAATCAAACTTAGCCAGGTTTAAAATCGAAACCAAAACTAGGTTGCCCCATATCGGGCTATATTTTTAAGGAGGATATTCAAAATGGCAAAGGCTAAATTTGAAAGAAACAAACCGCATTGTAATATCGGTACTATCGGTCACGTTGACCACGGTAAGACAACTCTTACAGCTGCTATCACAAAAGTACTTTCTCACAGAGTAGAAGGTAACGCATCTGTAGATTTCGAGAACATCGATAAAGCTCCAGAAGAGAGAGAGCGTGGTATCACAATTTCTACAGCTCACGTTGAGTATGAGACAGCTAACCGTCACTACGCACACGTTGACTGCCCAGGACATGCTGACTACGTTAAGAACATGATCACAGGAGCTGCTCAGATGGACGGAGCTATCCTTGTTGTAGCTGCTACTGACGGAGTTATGGCTCAGACTAAAGAGCATATCCTTCTGTCCCGTCAGGTTAACGTACCATACATCGTTGTATTCATGAACAAATGTGATATGGTTGACGATGAAGAGCTTCTTGAACTCGTAGAGATGGAGATCCGTGAAGTACTTAGCGAGTATGACTTCCCAGGAGATGACACACCGATCATCCAGGGATCAGCTCTTAAGGCTCTTGAAGATCCAGACGGAGAGTGGGGAGACAAGATCATGGAACTCATGGACGCTGTTGACACATGGATCCCAACACCAGAGCGTGCTACAGATAAGCCATTCCTGATGCCAGTAGAGGACGTATTCTCTATCACAGGACGTGGAACAGTTGCAACTGGTAGAGTAGAGCGTGGAACACTTCACGTATCTGACGAAGTTGAAATCATCGGTATCCATGATGATGTTAAGAAGACTGTTGTAACAGGAATCGAGATGTTCCGTAAGCTTCTTGATGAGGCTCAGGCTGGAGATAACATCGGAGCACTTCTTCGTGGTATCCAGAGAACAGAGATCGAAAGAGGACAGGTTCTTATCAAACCAGGTACAGTAAACTGCCATAAGAAATTCACATGCCAGGTTTACGTACTGACAAAAGACGAAGGTGGACGTCATACTCCATTCTTCAACAACTACCGTCCACAGTTCTACTTCAGAACAACAGACGTAACAGGTGTTTGCGAACTTCCGGCTGGTATCGAGATGTGTATGCCTGGAGATAACGTAGAGATGACAGTTGAACTGATTCATCCGGTAGCTATGGAAGAAGGTCTTCGTTTCGCTATCCGTGAGGGTGGACGTACAGTAGGATCAGGTACTGTAGCTAAGATCATCGAGTAATCATAATCTGAATATAGATTTGATATAGCGATATGACCCGCAGAGTGTTTGCTCTGCGGGTTTTTGTAATTTCGGAAAAATATTTACGAAAATATTGACATTTAAAAAGACAACTGCTATATTACAAATAGAACAGAACTAAAGATACCCCGGAAATTTCTCCGGGGTGGTTTTATATCAAAGAGATAATTTGTGTAAATAATGATTTTTAGTAGAATGGAACAAGAATAAAATCAGTGATCTTGAATTTGTAATTGTGGGAGGGAAGGAAAATGTCAGTAAAAAGAGATTATTATGAAGTGCTCGGTCTATCAAAAGGAGCAGATGCCGGCTCGATAAAAAAGGCTTACAGAAAGCTGGCGAAGAAATATCATCCTGATACGAATCAAGGCGATAAACAGGCGGAGAAGAAGTTTAAAGAAGTGACGGAGGCGTATACGGTACTGAGCGACCCGGAGAAGAAAAAGATGTACGATCAGTTTGGCCATGCGGCATTTGATCAGGGAGCATCGGCTGATCCGTTTGGCAAAGATACATCAGGCAATCCGTTTTCGGGAGGTTCTTATCACAGAGCTTATACGAACGGAAACGGCGGATATCAGGAGTACCATTTTGAAAGCGGAAATATGGATGATATGTTCGGAGATATGTTTGGAGATATTTTCGGCCGCGGAATGCATGGAAGCAAAGGGGAAGAGGATTTTCGCGGATTTCATGGATTTCGCGGATATGAGCGGCAGAGGGATGCAAAAGGAGAAGACCTGCACGCGGAGATAGCGGTAACTTTTGAGGAAGCTGTCTTTGGATGTGATAAAACGTTTACCTTTAAAGATCCGAATAGTCAGGGCGTTTCTAAGAGTTTGCAGGTTCATATTCCTGCGGGGATTGATACGGGTAAGAGTATCCGTCTGCGCGGAAAAGGAATGCCAGGGGTGAACGGCGGAGAGAACGGAGATCTGTTTTTAAAAGTAAATGTGGGAGTAAAAGCAGGCTACGAACGGAAAGGCAGCGATGTTTATACGACAGTTTTTGTTCCGTATACGACGGCAGTGTTTGGCGGAGAAACGAAAGTGCAGACGCTGTACGGGGATGTTTTATGTAAGATCGCAAAGGGAACGCAGTCGGGGACGAAGATCCGCCTGAAAGGAAAAGGAATCGTCTCGATGAAAAATCCGGAAGTGAGAGGCGATCAATACGTAACAGTCCAGATTGCAGTACCGAAATATCTGAATCCCGAAGCTGAGCAAAAGCTTCGTGAATTTGAAAATGTATGCGCGGGAAGAAGCTCGGAACGCAGAAAAAGCGCATGATTAGAAACCTCTGTTTTGCATATACTGAATACAGTGTAACTAAGCATTGTGAATAAGTATGGCATACAGAGGTTTTTATGTGGAAAAAAACAAAGGAAATGAAATGGAAAACTGCAAAATTATTGTGGGGCGATTTATTTTATGATATTGCGGGGGCGGTATTGTTTGCGGCAGGGGTATATACGTTTGCGGAAAACGCCGATTTTGCTCCCGGCGGAATTACGGGAATATCTCTATTGCTGAATCATGTTTTCGGGATTCCGGTCGGAACACTTACTCTTTTTATAAATCTGCCCCTTATCGTGATCAGTTATCGTACACTGGGGAAACGTTTTCTTTTGAAAACGGCGAAATCAATGGTGATCACAACATTTTTTCTTGATGTCGTTTTTCCGGTGTTTCCGATGTATGAAGGACAGAGGATGATGGCTGCGCTTTGTTCCGGAGCGCTGATGGGAGCCGGGATGGTTATGTTCTATATGCGGGGCTCTTCTTCGGGAGGTCTTGATTTTGTCATCATGCCGATCAAGAAAAAACGTCCTCATCTATCTGTCGGGAAAATTACGATGATCATTGATCTTGGGATCATTCTTCTGGGATGGCCTGTATTCGGAGATGTAGATGCGGCCCTTTATGGATTGGTCTCTACATTTGCATCGGTTGTTGTGATTGACAAAGTGTTGTATGGACTCGGAGCAGGAACGCTGGCCTTTGTTGTAACCGAAAAGGGAGATGAAGTGGCGGCAAAGATCGCAGAGCTGACAAAGAGAGGGGTAACGTCTGTCAAAGCGACGGGAACATACACGGGAAAGAAAAAGAATGTCTTGCTTTGTGCATGCAGTAAATCTGAGGCATTTCTCGTGAAATGTGCGGCGGAAGAAGCGGATGAGAATATGTTTTTAATGTTTATGGAGACGAGTGAAGTGTTTGGAGAAGGGTTTCGGAGCAGTTCGGATTGAAGCGTTTGTTTCTGGCAGGGAGAAAAAATGCGTTTGTGGCGGGTTGAAAAAAACATTTTCATGCAGTAAAATGGAATCCATAATCTGTCTGAAAACGCAGTTTTTGTAAGTGCGGAGAGATTGAGAAGAATTAAGGTGAAATAAAACCGGGAAAGGCGGTCTGCCTATGAATATGATACATGCGGAAAAGCTTGTATATGAATATGATAAACGTGATGAAGAAGGAAATGTGATCGGAACAAACCGCGCCATTGACGGGGTTGATATTGATGTGCCGCAAGGTTCTTTTGTGGCGGTTCTCGGTCATAACGGTTCGGGAAAGTCTACTCTTGCAAAGCATATGAATGCAATATTGATCCCGACAGGCGGTACTGTATGGGTGGACGGACAGGATACGAAAGATCCGGAGAATCTGTGGGACGTGCGAAAGAGCGCGGGAATGGTATTTCAAAATCCTGACAACCAGATCATCGGAACTGTCGTAGAAGAAGATGTTGGTTTCGGACCTGAAAATATAGGGATACCGACAGATGAGATATGGGAAAGAGTAGGGGAAAGTCTGCGTCTTGTCGGGATGACGGAATATCGGGCGTCCTCTCCGAATAAACTTTCCGGCGGTCAGAAGCAGCGTGTGGCGATCGCAGGAGTGATCGCGATGGAGCCGAAGTGTATTGTTTTGGATGAACCGACTGCCATGCTTGATCCGAACGGGCGCAAGGAGGTGCTTCAGGCGGTTGCGCGTTTGAGAAAAGAGAAGAACGTAACGGTCATTCTTATCACTCATTATATGGAAGAAGTGATCGATGCGGATCAGGTGTTTGTTATGGACAGCGGTCATATTGTAATGCACGGGACGCCGAGAGAAATTTTCGGCCGTGCAGATGAGCTGAAATCATACAGGATGGATGTTCCGCAAGTTACGATGCTTGCGGAGGAACTTAGAAAACGTGGTCTTGATATTCCGAAAGGAATTCTAAGAAGGGAAGAGTTGGTGGAAGCGTTATGTCGATTGCGTTAGAGCATGTAAATTATATATACAGTCCCGGCACGGCTTATGAGAAACGTGCGCTCAATGACATTAGTTTGGAGATCGGGCAGGGGCAGTTTGTCGGGATCATCGGTCATACCGGATCAGGAAAATCTACGCTGATTCAGCATTTAAACGGACTTATGAAGGCGACTTCCGGGGATATTCTGTACGACGGACAAAGCATTTATGCGGAAGGGTATGACATGAGAAAACTGCGCAGTCAGGTAGGTCTTGTGTTTCAGTATCCTGAGCATCAGTTGTTTGAAGTCGATGTGATAAGTGATGTTTGTTTCGGCCCGAAGAATCAGGGATTGTCGGAGGAAGAGAGTGAGAAAAATGCGAGGGAAGCTCTGGAATTAGTCGGATTTCCCGAAAAGTATTATAAGCAGTCTCCGTTTGAGCTTTCGGGAGGACAGAAGAGGCGTGTGGCGATTGCGGGAGTGTTGGCTATGAAGCCGAAAGTGCTTATTTTGGATGAGCCGACGGCGGGACTTGATCCGAAAGGGAGAGACGAGATTCTTGACCAGATTGCAAAACTGCATAAAGAGACAGGGATGACGGTCGTTCTTGTGTCGCACAGTATGGAAGATGTGGCGCGGTATGTAGACCGTATCATTGTGATGAATAAGGGGGAAAAGATGCTGGATAGTACTCCGAAAGAAGTGTTCCGGCATTATAAAGAGTTGGAGGAGGTCGGACTTGCGGCGCCTCAGGTTACTTATGTGATGCATGACTTGAAAGACCGCGGATTTGATGTGTCGCCTGATGCGACAACGATTGAAGAAGCTGCGGATGAGATAATGAGGAGTTTTATATGATCAGAGATATTACGATCGGGCAGTATTACCCGGTAAAAAGCCGGATACATAGTTTAGACCCACGGGTGAAGATTATCTGCACGCTTTTATTTCTTGTCTCTTTGTTTGTTCAGAGTTCTTTCCTTGGGTATGTAATTGCGACATTGTTTCTCGGAATGGTAATCTATATGTCGAAAGTCCCTCTGAAATATATTGTAAAAGGGTTAAAACCGATCGTGATCCTTCTGATGTTTACGGTCGTTATGAATCTGTTTTTGACAAGAGGCGGCGAAACGCTGCTGCATTTTTGGATTTTTACGATTACGGAAGAAGGCGTTCGTACTTCGGTGTTTATGGCGCTTCGCTTAATGTATCTTGTGGCGGGATCGTCTCTTATGACGTTTACGACATCTCCCAACGGATTGATGGACGGAATGGAAAAACTGCTGAATCCTTTGAACAAGCTTCATCTTCCGGTTCATGAGGTTGCGATGATCATGTCGATCGCGCTTCGCTTTATTCCGATTCTTTTGGAGGAGACGGATAAGATCATGAAAGCGCAGATCGCCAGAGGAGCAGATTTTGAGAGCGGGAATATTATTCAGAGGGCAAAGGCGATGATCCCGATTCTTGTACCGTTGTTTGTTTCTGCTTTCCGCCGGGCAAACGATCTTGCAATGGCGATGGAAGCGCGCTGCTATCACGGAGGAGAGGGAAGGACGAGGATGAAGCCGCTGAAATATAACGGAAGAGACAAAGCGGCGTATCTGATTACGATTCTCTATGCAGCGGGAGTGTTTGCGGTCGGAAAATTCGTGCCGTTTCAGTTGTGGATTTTCTAAAAGCAGCCTGGTGACGGAGGAGAATACAGAGTATCTGGCGGACTTCGGTTTCAGTTGTGGATTCTCCAAAGGCAGCCCGATGCGGAGGCTGAAAAAGTATTTGGCATGACAGGTCTGTGCAGGTCTGCTTTTCCGGGGATAGACGGCGAAGAAGGAAAAGACACGGTGGAAAGTTGAAAACGCATATGATCTGACAGAATAAAGGGGAACGAATAAAAATATGAGACGGATTAAATTAACTGTCGCCTACGACGGAACGGATTATTGCGGGTGGCAGATACAGCCAAACGGGATTACGGTAGAGGAAGTTTTAAATAAAGCGCTGTCCGATCTGACAAAAGAAACTGTGAAGGTGATCGGTGCAAGCCGAACGGACGCAGGCGTTCATGCGCGGGGGAATGTGGCTGTCTTTGATACAAAGTCGCCGATTCCGCCGGAGAGGATTGCGTATGCAGTCAACGCGCTTCTTCCCGATGATATCGTAGTTGTGCGGTCGGAAGAAGTCGGATGTGACTGGCACCCCAGATATCAAAACTCGATAAAAACGTATGAATATACAATAGTAAACCGTGAAATGCCGGATCCGCTCAGAAGAAGAGACTCGTGGTTCGTTTCTTTTCCGCTGGATATTGATGATATGAAAAAGGCGGCGAGGTATTTTATCGGCGAACATGATTTCAAAACATTTTGCAGCGTTCATACCGGTGTAAAAACAACGGTGCGCAGGATCGACAGTCTGGATGTTGAAAAAAAGGGAGAACGAATAAAAATACGCATCAGCGGAAACGGGTTTTTGTATAATATGGTTCGGATCATTGCGGGAACGCTTGTAGAAGTCGGACGGGGTGCATTTGCTCCTTCAGAAGTAAAAGAGATGCTTGAGCAAAAAGAAAGAGGCAGAGCGGGAGCTACTGCGCCGCCGCAAGGTCTTGTCCTTTTAGGAATCGTGTATGACGGGCAGGCTGATACAGAAAGAGGACAGATACAGAAAGATACAGGCATAGACAGGTAGGAAGAGCGTTCTTTCTGCTTGACTTTTATAAGGCAGATTGTTAGACTTAAATGTAGCGATAGGAGGGCGAAAGATATGAAAATTTATGAAACAGAGAATTATGAAGAAATGAGTAGAAAAGCGGCAAATATTCTTTCCGCACAGGTAATTTTGAAACCGGATTGTGTACTCGGTCTTGCAACGGGATCTACACCGATCGGAACATACGATAAACTTGTAGAGTGGTATGAAAAAGGTGATCTTGATTTCTCGGAAGTAAAGACAGTGAATCTGGATGAATACAGAGGTCTGACTCGTGATAACGATCAGAGCTACTACTATTTTATGCATGAGCATTTGTTTGACCGTGTGAATATCGATCCTGAGAATACAAATGTTCCGAACGGTACAGAGCCGGATGCCGACAAAGAATGTGAAAGATACGAAAAACTGATCGAATCAATGGGAGGCGTTGATATTCAGCTTCTCGGTCTGGGACACAACGGACATATCGGATTTAACGAGCCGGACAGCGCTTTTGCACAGACAACACACTGTGTTGATCTGACGGAGAGTACGATTGAAGCGAATAAGAGATTTTTCGCATCTGCCGATGACGTGCCGCGTCAGGCGTATACGATGGGTATCGGAACGATCATGCGTGCGAAGAAAATCTTGCTTATTGTAAACGGAGAGGCAAAAGCCGACATCGTTGCAAAGGCATTTTTCGGACCGGTAACTCCGGAAGTTCCGGCATCGATTCTTCAGCTTCATAACGATGTTGTGATCGTCGGAGACAAAGCGGCTCTGTCGAAGATTCCGAGATAAGGCTGCGCGGCGATGTCGTATTTACTTGAAGTATGTGCCGACAGTGTAAGATCTGCGGTTGAGGCGCAGGCGGGCGGAGCGGATCGCATAGAATTGTGTTCGGGTCTTGTGATCGGAGGTCTGTCTCCGTCGGTCGCGATGTTTGAACAGGTAAAGAAAAATGTCGATATTCCTGTAAGAGTGCTGCTTCGTCCGAGATTCGGAGATTTCTGTTATGACGGATATGAATTCGAGACGCTGAAGGAAGAAGTCTGTCTGTTTAGAGAGGCGGGAGCCGACGGTGTTGTTATCGGTATTTTAAAACCGGACGGAAGGCTTGATACAGATAGGATGAAGGAACTTGTCGAATGTGCAAAGTCCGAAAGTAAAAGTGGGAAACGCCCATGTGCGGTCACTTTTCACAGAGCTTTTGATGTGTGCCGGAGTCCGTATGAAGCGCTGAGGCAGTGTATAGAGCTGGGAATTGATACAATTCTTACGAGCGGGCAGAAAGACAGCGCATGGAATGGCAGGGAACTTTTAAAAGAACTTGTGAGGGAAGCTGCCGGGGAGATTGAGATTCTTGCAGGAGCCGGGATAAGTCCTGAAGTAATCGGAAAACTGGCAGACTATGCAGGCGTGACGTCTTTTCATATGTCGGGCAAAAAAGTGACTGACAGTAAGATGGAGTTTCGCAGAGAAGACGTGCCGATGGGAATACCGGGTTTTCCTGAATTTGACATTTGGCAGACGGATGCCGGGCTGGTCGGGAATGCAAAGCGGATATTGATTGATTTACAAGAAGAGTCGTTAAAAAATGACCGGTGAAGAATTTGTGGCTGATCAATATGTAGTCGGCTCTTGACAAAAGAAGAAGTGTAAGCTAAGATATGCTTCATATTATATAGGCTTTGAAGGGAAGAAGTAACAGGTGAACGTGATGACAGAAAGCAGCCGGTTGATGAGAGGCGCGTGAGACGAATCTGTGAATACATCCCGGAGCTTCGCACTGAAAAGAAGTCTGTCCTGCGGTACAGGAGAAACCATTACCGCGGATGTAAAATGGCAGATGATGAGTAGGCTGTGACGGAGTGGTATACGTTATCGTACCGGAATGAGACTGAAAGCGCCGATGTTCGGCGATTCGGTGAATTAAGGTGGTACCACGGAAATATCCGTCCTTATTGCGTGAGCGATAAGGGCGGTTTTTTTGTATAGGCAACGAGCCAAAGTCCGGGCTTGCCCGAGACCTTGGCGACTGCTTACAATCCCGGAATGTGCCTTTTGGCACTTCCGGTGATTTAGAAACATTTGATATTTTACAGAGAATAAGGAGAAAGAAAATGGGAATTTACGAGGAACTTCAGGCAAGAGGTTTGATTGCGCAGGTGACGGATGAAGAACGAATCCGCGATTTAGTAAACAGTGGAAAGGCTGTATTTTATATTGGGTTTGATCCTACGGCAGATAGTCTTCATGTAGGACATTTTATGGCGCTGTGTCTTATGAAACGTTTACAGGAAGCGGGAAATAAGCCGATCGCATTGATCGGAGGCGGAACGGGATATATCGGAGATCCGTCAGGAAGAACAGATATGAGAAGCATGATGACGCCGGAGCAGATCTGTCATAACTGCGATTGCTTTAAAGAGCAGATGAGCAAGTTTATTGATTTCTCAGAAGGAAAAGCGCTTATGGTAAATAATGCGGACTGGCTTCTTGATCTGAATTATGTAGAAGTGCTTCGTGAGATCGGACCGCATTTTTCGGTAAACCGTATGCTTACGGCAGAGTGTTATAAGCAGAGGATGGAAAAAGGATTAAGTTTCCTTGAGTTTAACTACATGATCATGCAGGCTTATGATTTCTATGCATTGTTCCAGAAATACGGATGTAATATGCAATTCGGCGGCGACGATCAGTGGAGCAACATGCTTGCGGGAACAGAGCTTATCCGCAGAAAATTGGGAGAAGATGCAGGCGCGATGACTATTACGCTGCTTTTGAATTCCGAAGGAAAGAAGATGGGAAAAACACAGTCAGGTGCTGTATGGCTTGACCCAAATAAAACATCGCCGTTTGATTTTTATCAGTATTGGAGAAATGTTGCGGATGCAGACGTTTTGAAATGTATTCGTATGCTTACGTTCCTTCCGCTTGAGGAAATAGATAAGATGGATTCGTGGGAAGGAGCGCAGCTTAATACTGCGAAAGAGATTCTGGCATATGAGCTGACAAAACTTGTCCATGGAGAAGAGGAAGCGAAGAAAGCGCAGGAAAGCGCAAGAGCTTTGTTTAGTAAAGGTAATGCGGCGGAGATGCCGACTGCACAGCTTACAGAAGAAGATCTTACAGACGGAAAGATCGATATTCTTACAATGCTTGTGAAGAGCGGACTTGTTACATCTAAATCCGAGGCAAGACGCGCGGTACAGCAGGGAGGCGTTGCCGTAGACGGTGAAAAAGTTTCTGATATTGCCGCATCTTTCGGAAAAGAGGACCTCTCGGGCGAAGGAATTATTTTGAAAAAAGGAAAGAAAAACTTCCGCCGGGTTGTTGCAGAGTAAGAAGCGGCGAAAAAAGAACGGATCAGATCAAAGAAGGAAAGGAAGTGGCGGTATGGGATTGAATAACACACCGATGTCTGAACGGGTTCATATTGGATTTTTCGGAAGGAGGAATGCCGGAAAGTCGAGTGTTATGAATGCCGTTACAGGGCAGGATCTGGCAGTTGTATCAGATGTGAAAGGTACGACGACGGATCCGGTATATAAGTCAATGGAGCTGCTTCCGATCGGTCCGGTTGTGATGATAGATACACCGGGAATAGACGATGAAGGAGAACTTGGGAAACTGCGGGTGAAAAAAAGTTACCAGACGCTTAATAAGACAGACGCGGCTGTACTTGTTATCGATGCGGCAGCGGGAGTTTCAGGGGAAGACAAAAAGCTCCTTGAAAAGATCAAGGCAAAGAAAATTCCTTATGTTGTCGCGCTGAATAAAAAAGAACTTGCAGAAGAAGAGGATATGGAACGGATCAAGAAAGAACTTGATTCGGATGGTGGCTGGATCATCGAAGTGAGCGCGGCGGCAGGCGACGGTATTTGTGAGCTGAAAGAGAAGATTGCGGCAGCAGTGCATCAGGAGGAGACGGAGAATGTTCTTGTTCGAGATCTGCTTCATCCTTCTGATATCGTCGTTCTTGTAGTGCCTGTCGATTCGGCAGCTCCGAAAGGCAGACTGATCCTTCCTCAGCAGCAGGTGATCCGGGATATTCTGGATGGAGGAGGAGCGGCAGTCTGTGTGCGGGACCATGAACTGGCACAGACCTTGCAAGCATTTCAGGAGCCGCCGGCTATGGTGATCACAGACAGCCAGGTATTTGCCCAGGTGTCTGAAGTGGTGCCGGAAGAGATCCCTCTTACATCATTTTCCATTCTGATGGCCCGCTATAAAGGACTTCTGGAGGAGGCTGTTCAGGGTGTGACAGCCATTGATCAGCTGAAGGATGGCGATACAGTGCTGATCTCGGAAGGCTGTACGCATCATCGGCAGTGCGATGACATCGGAACAGTCAAACTACCGCGTCTGCTGAGAAGCTATACAGGTAAGGAGCTGAACATTGAGACCAGCTCCGGTATGGGATTTCCGGAAGATCTGTCCCCCTATGCCATGGTGATCCACTGCGGTGGATGCATGCTTAATGAGAGGGAAGTACGTTTCCGTATGAAATGTGCGCAAGATCAGGGAGTGCCAATCACCAATTATGGAATTGCCATTGCCCATATGCGGGGCATTTTGAAACGAAGCACCCAGATGCTGCCGCAGGTGCGGAAAATTCTGGAAAAACAGTAAGGAGGAAAACATAAGTAACTAAATATATTGACCATTGTGATTAAATGTGTTTAATCATACTCAAAGGAGAGCGTTAAAATGAACACATTAAATATCACAAATTATAAACCAAAAGATTTTGCCGAGCTTTTAGGCGTATCTGTTAAGACATTACAACGTTAGGATAGAGAAGGAACTTTAAAGGCAAACCGAACTCCAACTAATAGAAAGGGATGAGGGAATCGCTAAAGAGCTTCAAAACGGAAATAAATCCGACAGAGGAACAGAAAGTCAAAATTCGGAAAACAATAGGTACTTGTAGATTTATCTATAACTTCTATCTTGCTCATAATAAGGATCTTCATGAAAATGGCGAAAAATTTATGAGCAGTAACAAATTTAGAGGTTGGCTTAACAATGAGTATCTTCCGGATCATCCAGAATATTCCTGGATTAAGGAAGCTTATTCAAAAGCGGTAACACAGGCAGTAAATAACGGACAAACCGCATTTACAAGATTCTTTAAACATCAGAGTGATTTCCCTAAATTCAAAAAGAAAGATAAATCTGATGTAAAAATGTATTTTGTAAAGAATAATCCAAAAGACTGTCGTTGTGAAAGACATAGAATCAATATTCCGTCACTTGGCTGGGTTCGCATCAAAGAAAAGGGATATATTCCCACAACAAAAGATGGATATGTAATTAAAAGTGGTCATGTCTCAGTGAAAGCCGGCAGATACTATGTTTCAGTTCTTATAGAAATCCCAAATAACCAGATAGCCAATAATTCCAATGAAGGAATTGGTATTGATCTTGGATTAAAGGATTTTGCCATTGTTTCTAATGGTAAAACCTATAAGAACATTAACAAATCTGTGAAATTAAAGAAACTTGAAAAACAGCTTATTAAAGAACAGAGAAGTCTTTCTCGAAAGTATGAAAATTTAAAGAAAGGAGAGTCCACTCAAAAAACAAATATACAAAAACAAAGGCTTAAGGTACAGAAACTTCATCATAGGATTGATAATATTCGTACTGATTACATCAATAAAACAATCGCAGAGATCGTGAAAACCAAACCATCTTATATAACGATTGAAGATTTAAAGGTATCAGGAATGATGAAGAACAGACATCTTTCAAAAGCAGTTGCTTCGCAGAAGTTTTATGAATTTAGAACAAAGCTTCAAACTAAATGCAAGGAAAATGGAATTGAACTTCGAGTAGTAGACAGATGGTTCCCATCATCTAAAATATGTCATTGTTGCAAAAATATCAAAAAAGATTTAAAGCTTTCAGATAGAATTTTCAAATGTGATTGTGGTTATATCGAAGACAGAGATTTCAATGCTGCACTTAATTTGAGAGATGCTACGACTTACGAAGTTGCATAAATAAACGCAAATGTAGGTATGTACCGTGGGCTTACACGGGAATTTACGACTATGGAGTGTACAAGAACTTGTGAGTAGATATGATTTCGGTCAATCCAAAGCATACACGATGA
>ENA-UPXC01003236-UPXC01003236.1-human-gut-metagenome-genome-assembly--contig:-NODE-3236-length-17248-cov-4.399336_pt1 | contig 17248 bp, 16 predicted proteins | sample MGYA00250047_ERZ773371 | MGnify/ENA primary metagenome ERZ773371 (study PRJEB29103, sample SAMN06111975) | human gut metagenome | biome: human gut; feature: ankylosing spondylitis patient; material... | reverse complement strand
GCCATCCAGATGGCCAACCGGGCCGGCTACACCGCCATCGTGTCCCACCGCTCCGGCGAGACCGAGGACGCCACCATTGCCGACATCGCCGTGGCCCTGAACGCCGGCCAGATCAAGACCGGCGCCCCCAGCCGCACCGACCGTGTGGCCAAGTACAACCAGCTGCTCCGCATCGAGGAGGAGCTGGGCGAGATCGCTCAGTATCCCGGCATGAAGGCTTTCTTCAACCTGAAGTAAGTCGAAGTGCTTAAGCCGTCGTGAGCAGCCCGGATGGACTGAAGCGACGGGCACAAACAGCCGGTTATAACCGACTGTTTGTGCCCAGAGTCGGAGGGAAGCCGGGCGTCGCGAACAGGCGAAGCATGACAGTCCAAACACAGACAGAGCCGCCCATTGGGCGGCTCTGTTTTTTTCCGCTTTCTTGAAAGAAAGCTTGGCAAAGAACTTCCTGCGAAGCTCCGCTTCGCCTCTGCGCTCCCAGATAAGACTTCTGCAAAAAAATTTGATAAAATGGAACCAAACTCCCTCCCCGTGCATCTATAATGCGTCCGGACAACAAGAGACGAGGTGAAGCCCGATGGAAAACAATCAGGACAGCCGGCAGCGTTTCGCCGCCCTGGTGCGGGAGCACAGCCATTCCATGTTCCGTGCCGCCCGTGCCATTCTGGACTGCGACGCCGACGCGGAGGACGCGGTGGGCGAGGCAGTTCTGCTGGCGTGGCAGGCCTTTTCAAATTTAAAAAACCAGCAGGCCGCCCGGTGCTGGCTGTTAAAAATCACCGTCAACTGCGCCTACGGCCAGCGGCGGGGACAGCGTCGGGTAGTCTACATGGATGACCTGAGCCAGGCAGCGGGCAGCGCCCCGTCCCCGGAGCCTTCCGGTTTATGGGATGCGGTTTTGCGCCTGCCGGAGGACCAGCGTCTGGCCGTGATGCTCTACTACTATGAGGACCTGCCGGTGGCGGAGATCGCCAAAACCCTGGGCGTTCCCCAGGGGACGGTAAAATCCCGGCTGAGCCGAGGGCGGGAACGTCTGAAAGCGCTGCTGCGCGAGGAGGAAGCATATGGATTTTGAGGACTTTGACGCCCGGATGAAGGGGCGCGCGGAGGCAGAGGACTGCCCCATCCCCCAGGACTTTGAGAAACGGCTGGAGATGCGCCTGGAGGAACTGCCTGCCCAGGCTAAGCGCAAAAAATGGTTGGGGCGGCGGATCATCGCCATCGTGGCTGCCGTGTTGATTCTGACCGGGTCGGCTCTGGCCATCTCCCCCACGCTTCGGGAGCAGCTCAGCCGGGCCCTGGGCCTTTTTGAACCCTATACCACCCCCATTGAAAGCGCCTCTGCTGTGGACCAGGAGATCAAAGTACAGATTTTGTCCGCCATGGCAGATGACTATACCGTCCATATCTACCTGGAAATCCAAGATCTGACCGGTGAGCGGCCTATGGAACATATCCTGGATCTGTTAACGGATTCCTTTGTGCCAAATGTGGACAACGAAATTCGAATCAGATGGGGGGGAACGAAACTTCTGGGCTATGATGAGAAGACTCACACCGCGCTGGTGGATGTGTATACCGCGGGAGAGGACTACCGTTCCCTCCGGGACTGGAATCTCCGTATTGGCGGGATCAGCTTCTATTCTGAAAACAAAGTGGAAACTATTTACGGGACTTGGGAGCTTCCCTTTACCCTTACCGCCTTGGAAACCAGAACAATCTCCCTAGACGCAGGCGATCATTCCGATTTCCACACCCTGAAAATCAGCCCCATCGGCATCGTTCTGGAGGGTGGTCCGGATAGTTTTATTCAAACGGACAATATGAATGTCGTATTTGCAGATGAGCATACGGAAACCGCTGAAAAAAGCAGCGGCGCAGGTGTCATGGGGCAGACCATCAGCAGCTGGTACTTCTCAGAGCCGATATCCCCAGACGAAATCGTCCGTTTGGAGCTGCCCTGCTGGACCATCACACTGCACAGCACAGACCAGGGAAGCGTGACGCGGAAATAATCAAATTCGTTCTATTTCTACCAGGGCCGGTTCGCTTGCGAACCGGCCCCTCTCTTCCCCTTGCGGCTTTCCACAAGACAAGCTATAATGGGGAAAGAATCCTCTCTTTTCTGGGGAACTGTTTTGTGAGAACCTACGCTTGAGGAAAAACAAGCAACAAGAAAGGGTGTATCTGTTTGGATCAGGCACTGTATGAAAATCATTTAACGATCCTGCGTTCCGAGCTGTCCATGGCCCTTGGGTGCACGGAACCGATTGCCATCGCCTACGCCGCCGCCAAGGCCCGCCAGCTGCTGGGAGAAATGCCCGAGCACTGCACCGTCCATTGCAGCGGCAATATTGTCAAAAACGTCATGGGCGTCACCGTTCCCAACTCCGGCGGCCTGCGGGGCATCGATGTGGCCGCCACCCTGGGCATTGTGGGCGGCAACCCGGAGCTGGAGCTGGCCGTGCTGGAGGGCATCACCGACGAGCACCGCGCCAAGGTGCGGGAGCTGCTGAAGGGCGACTTCTGCTCCTGCAAGCTCATTGAAAATGTAGCTACCCTGTACATCGTGGTGGAGCTCACCGCTGGGGAGCACTCCGCTCTGGTGGAGATCCAGAACACCCACAAAAATATCACCCGGATGCAGAAGGACGGGGTGGACTGCCCCGGGGTCACGGTCACCAAGGAGGAGAAAATCCAGCAGAGCGGTGACCGCAGCCTTCTGACGGTGAAGAACATTCTGGAGTTTGCCGACGAGGTGAAGCTCTCTGAGGTGGAGCCCATCCTCACCCCCCAGATCGAGTGCAACATGGCCATCTGCCGGGAGGGCTTGGAGCACTCCTACGGCGCCGAGGTGGGCCGCGTCCTGCTGGAGGGCTACACCGATCCTCCCGTCCACATCCGCGCCCGTGCCTACGCCGCCGCCGGCTCTGACGCCCGGATGAACGGCTGCCCCATGCCGGTAGTCATCAACTCGGGCAGCGGCAACCAGGGCATCACCGTCAGCGTGCCGGTGATTATCTACGCCCAGGAGCACAGCGTCCCCCGGGAGAAGCTGCTGCGGGCGCTGGTGGCCGCAAACCTCATCTCCATCCACCAGAAGAGCTATATCGGCAGCCTGTCCGCCTACTGCGGCGTGGTCAGCGCCGCCTGCGGAGCCGCCTGCGGCATCTGCTACCTGCTGGACTACCCCTACGAGGTGCTGTGCGACACCATTACCAACACCATCGCCACCGTGGGCGGCATGGTGTGCGACGGAGCCAAGTCCTCCTGCGCCGCCAAGATTGCCACCGCCGTGGAAACCGCCCTGCTGGGCATGAAGATGGGCCTGCACAACCGTACCTTCCAGCCCGGCGAGGGCCTGGTAAACGAGGACGTGGAGGAGACCATCAGCAACATTGGCCGCATGGGCCGGGTGGGCATGAAGTCCACCGACAACGAGATTTTGAACATCATGCTGGGCAACTAAACACAAACGGGACAGGCCATCTGCCTGCCCCGTTTTTCAACTGGAGGGAAGTATGCGGTTTTACACCAAAGAATGGTACGAGCTGATGCAGCATCAGGACGACCTGAGCGGTATTCAAAAAATCCCCGACAGGAACTACTCAGAACAGGACATCAAAGCCTTCTATCAGCAGGATTTGGAGACAGAGGTGGCCCAGGAGCGGGAGCGCTACAACACCCCGCCCATTTGGGACTGGCAGGAGGAGCTGCTGGACCCGGAGCGCTTCTCCCCCGAAAACTTCCTCTTTGAGGAGGAAGGGACTGGGAATCTGTTCCACCCCCAAACCCCGGAAATGGCCCGGACCTTCCTGGAGGCGGACTTCCGCCGCGCCTTGGAGACCTTTGAACGCCGTCCCCCCTTCGATGCCCAGGAGACTATTTCGTGCTTCCGGGCGTGCTACCGGTCCAAGCTGCGGTATGCCTGGAAGTACTTTCCCCAGTGGGTGCAGGAGTCGGTGGACAAGCGGCTGCTGGCCCTTGACCGGATGCCGGCCAGCGCCTATGACCGCCTTCTGGAGGAAGTCCAGGCCAAGCGGCAGGCATTTGAAGAACAAAATGCCCATGCCGAGGCGGAGTTGTCCGCCCAGGACATCCCCCTGGAACTGCGGGAGGCCTTCTGCTTCCACGACGCCCAGGTCCTCAAGCTGCGCCGCCGGGGCCACCGGGCGGTGCTGCTGCTGCACAGAGATGGATATTGGGACGAGCCCTACACCACCATCACCTTTGAAGGGGTCCGCTGGCTGGAGCGGGAGCCGGGCCTGGTGCTCCGCTGCTGCCCCGGCGGGGATGGGCTGCTTGTCTCCAACTGTCAGTACCTCTATGACGAGCTCTACCGTACCCAGGAGGGCTATGAGGTCCACATGCTTCTTTGGACCAGCAAGGCCCTGCGGTATCTCACGGTATGCTGCGAGAATATCCGGATCGACCACAGCGTCCTGCCGCCGGAACTGTGATCTAACAGGAGGCCCCCATTTTACGATAGGGCCAAAAAGAAAGACACCTGCAACATGCAGGCGTCTTTCTTTTGGAATCCTCGAAACAGTATGGATGCCAGTAGGACATGGGGCCCCACACGGTCGGGCGGCGCTTATGCGCCGTACAAGTGTTTTCGCCAAAGGCGAAAACCTTGGCGCAGGCGGAATTGACTTCCGCCGAGCATAAAAATGAGCCTGCGGCTCCCAAAATAAAAGCACCTGCAAAAGCAGGTGCTTTTATTTTGGTACGCCCGAAGGGACTCGAACCCCCAACATTCAGAACCGGAATCTGACGCTCTATCCATTGAACTACGGGCGCATCTCTTAAGTTGCTCCGTTATTATAGCAGATTCTCCCCCTCTTGTAAAGGGCTAATTTTCCCTCCCCAGGCCGCTCACCCACTGGATTTCCTGGGGCGGAGCCTCCAGACCGCAGGCCGCTCCCCGCCAATTTTCCCCCAGATAGACCCGAAATTTGGTCTCCCCCAGCGTATAGATCGTCCCGGGATCGTAGGGCTCCCCCAGCGGGGGCAGGGGCACCGCCTGGCGGCTGGGCGGGTAGGGCAGACCGTAGCCCGTCTGCTTGCCCCCACTCTCCTTCAAGGCCCACAGCTGGGCAAAGTCCTCCCCCCGGTCTCCCAGGCTGGCCAGCCACGCCCGCTCCTCCGGGCTGCAGGTGCGCTCCACCAGAGAGGGCCGCCAGGCCGCCCTCATCTCCTGGATATCCACCCCCACCGGCTGGTCCGACAGGGCGCACAGGGCAAAGCAGCCAGAGTGACTCAGGTTAAAGTGGTACTGGGGGCAGGAGGGGAACCAGGGCTTTCCCCGCTCCCCTGCTTCCAGCTCGGGCAGCGGAGCCAGCCCCCAATACCGCTCTGCTCCCCAGGCCAGCAGCTCCCTTGCCTGCTCCCGCCGGGCCAGATTATCGATCCCTAAAAGTATCATGTGTAGGTGCTCCTTCTCTCTATTTTCCCTGCTGTCCGCTCTCCTGAGAGAAGTCGGTAAACAGGGCTCCCTGAGGCGGATCAAAGGTAAACCACACCATGGCTGACACCAGAAGTGCCGCCAGCAGGGCGGGCAGGCGCCACCGCAGTCCCTGGAAGGGTCCTGCCATGCGGGTAGGCAGCCAGAACCCCAGAGCCATCAGCACGCCGTACAGCACCAGGTCCGCCGCCAGGCTGTTCCAGCCCAGCACCACATGGAGCAAGTATCCTACCCCCAGCATAGCCAGGCAGATCCCCACCCCGGTCAGAAGCCATGGGCGCAGGGCGGTAGGCCGTCCCCACGTAAGCCATACTGCCGCTGCCAGATAGGGCCAGAACAGGATTTTGACGTGCTCCCAGATGCTCTCGTTTACCGGTGAAAACAGGGCTGTGACCCCATTGGGACACAGCCCGTAGACAAAGTGCAGTCCCGCTCCCGCCAGCACGGCCAGTACAAAGGCCAGGAGCAGCTGCTTTTTCTCGTACACCATAAGGTCTCACCTCTTTCCCAGAGACCTTATGCCGCTTTTTCCCTTTTTATACCTCTTAGCCTACCAATTCAAACAGACAGCCCCACAGCCGGTCCAGCTGCTCAAAGAGGATATCGGCCCTCAGGCGGCACACCGCCAGGCCGTCCTCAACCTGGATACGGATGTCCCAGCGCTTCTCCAGCTGCTGCTGGAGCCACTCGCTGTCCTTTCCCGGCACACGGAAACAAACCGTGCCGGTCGCCTGGTCCGCCCGAACCACCTCCGGCCCGCCGGGGCCAAAGTCCTCCAGCCGGGCTTTCAGGTGCCGGGTCAGCCGGGCCACCCGGGGGGCTTGCTCTGTGGTGGGCACCATGTTTTGTGTCAAATCCATGGGGGACCTCCTTACAATCTGGTCTCCAGGGGCACGCTGACTCCATAGCCCTCCTCAGACAGACGGCGCAGCAGGGTGGGCAGCACCCGTGCCGTCTCACTGCTGGCATCCAGGGTGAGATACACCCGGGCATAGTTGCCGCTGATGCGTTTGAGCACCTGATTGGCGTAGGTGTTCGTCCCCACGCCCTGGTTCGGAACGGCCGAGGCAGTCTCATTCCAGCAGATCCATCCCTCTTCTTCCAGCGCATCCCGCTGGCTCTCCGGCACCAGCACCACGGAGGTGCGGGTATAGGCCACCTGGGACAGAGTCTGGTTGGCCTCCTCCAGCAGGCGATGAGTGGCCGATACCGAGCGGCCCTGGGCAATGAGTCCAATGCTGTATCCGCTGCCCAAAATGCGGAAGATCAGGTCGTCCTCCCGCTCCAGCCCCTGGATATCAAAGAAGAAAATAGCCCGCTGGTTTCGGCTGTCCAATGTATCCAGGATCTCGCTGAGGCCCTGGGAATCTTCACAGGAAAAGGCCAGATACGTGGGGATGATATCGGTGTCTACCGGGTCGTCCGGCACGGTGATCTCGGTATCCGGCTCTTCCGGATTGTAGGTGGGGGGCAGCACACCGGGGGTAGGCTGGCTCTGGTTGGCCTGGTTATAGTCCCGGATGCGGTTGCGGATGGAGTTCTGGGCCGAGTCTACAAAGCTGTAATCGCTGAGCACCACGCCGGAACTCTTGATGCGCACAATGTAGCCCTCGTCAATGTCGATCACGGAGTAGGACAGCCCAAAATAGCTGCACACCGCAGCCACAGGCACATAGGGCCGCCCATTGCGCAGGATGGCCCTGCCGGACAGTGTCTGCTCAGTTAGCGGATTATAGCAGGTCCCCCGGTTGAGATCGAACACCACCATCTGCTGGAGGGTATAGAGGGTCACGGTGCCTTCGTCCCGGCTGTAGCTGCTGCTGATGCCAAGATTGATGCCGGTATAACTGCCGTCAAAGACGGTGTAGGGCACATACAGCACGCCACCGGACCAGGTGGGCATGGTATCGGAGGTCAGTTCCAGCAGATTTTCATTTACCGCGGTCAGGTAGATGTTTCCCGCCGCCTGGGCTGTATTCAGCAGCGTCACCAGCATGGTCAGTACCAGCACCAGCGCCGCGCCGCGCTTCCATCGTTTCACCGTCTTTGCCTCCTTTCCGGCACTTGCTAGCGAAATTATATCATAGTATAATCAGTTGGGCAAGCCGAGCCCCCTTTAACCCATTTTTAAGAAAGGGTAAAGTACCCTTCAACCCGCGTGTGGTATCCTTAGGGCACAAGCTGGGGAAAGGAGAACAAACCATGGAAATTACCCTGGAGCAGGTGGAACGCCTGCGGGAAAAAGCGGATGTGTCCTACGCTCAGGCCAAGCAGGCCCTGGAGTACAGCGGAGGCAATCTGTTGGACGCCCTGATCTATCTGGAGGAGCAGGGCGCGATTCCCCGTCCCCAGGGGGCCTACTACTCCACTCGGAACGAGACGCCCCCGCCGCCCCCCGTCCGGGATGAACTGGCTCCCCAGGGCGAGAAGAAGGACGGGAAAGAAAAGCGGGAGAAGAAAAAAGGCAAGGGCTTTGGGGTGAAGGTGGTCAGCGGCAAGACCCTGTTTTCCACTCTGCGCCGCTGGCTCATTGATAACGAGCTGGAGATCTGGCGCCGGGGTCAACCAGTGACCTCTCTGCCCATTCTGGTGTTGGTGGTCCTGGTGCTCTTTGCGTTCTATATCACTCTGCCCGCCCTGATCCTGGGCCTGTTTCTGGGCTTTCGCTATCAGATCACCGGCCCCGATCTGGAGGACGACACCATCAATGGCATGATGGGCAGCGTAGCCGATACTGCCGCCGACCTGGGCCGTCAGGTGATGGAGGAGCTGAAAAATCAACACGAAAAGTATAACAACCGCAAAAAATAACGTTTCGGAATAAAAATTGCAAGGTAAGGGAGCGAACGGAATGGCAGAAAAGATCCTTCTGGTGGAGGATGAGGAGAAGCTGGCCCGGATGGTGGAGATGGAGCTGCGCTACGAGGGTTATGAGGTGACCAAGGCCTTTGACGGGCGCAGCGGTCTGGATCAGGCGTTGAGCGGCAAATACGACCTGGTGCTGCTGGATATCATGCTGCCCCAGTTGTCCGGCATGGAGGTACTGCGCCGCCTGCGCCGGGAGAGCGATTTGCCCGTCATCATGCTCACCGCCCGGGACAGCGTCATTGACAAGGTGTCCGGTCTGGACTCGGGCGCGGACGACTACATCACCAAGCCCTTCGCCATCGAGGAGCTGCTGGCCCGGATCCGGGCCGCGCTGCGCAAGCGCTCCATCCACACCGGCAGCATCCTCACCGCCGGAGAGCTGGTCATGGATGTGGAGCGCCACCAGGTGAGCGTGCGGGGCCAGAGCGTGGAGCTGACCAAAAAGGAATTTGATCTGCTCCACCAGCTGCTGGAGAACAAGGGCCGGGTGCTCACCCGGGAGGCCCTGCTGGACAGCGTATGGGGCTTTGACTTTGTGGGCGAGACCAACTCGGTGGATGTATACATCCGCTTTCTCCGCAGTAAGATCGATGAGGCCTTCGGCATCAAGCTCATTCACACCGTGCGCGGCGTGGGCTATGTGATCCGGGAGTCCTGACCCTCCATAGAAAGGAAGTTTTGACCGTGGTAATCGTTTATCAGTCCCACACTGGGTTTACTAAAGAGTATGCCCAGATGCTGGGGAAAGCAGAAAAGATGAAAACCTACACCCTGGAGGAGGCGGAGCGCCAGCTCCTGTCCGACGCCCAGGTGTTCTATATGGGCCCCCTGACCGCCGGGCACATCGGCGGACTGGACCGGTCTATGAAGCGCTGGAAAATTCAGGCCGTCTGCGGCGTGGGCATGTCCCAGCCGGGCGAGGGCACCATGGCCTCCCTGCGCCGGTCCAACTACGTAGGGGACGCTCCCCTGTTCTATCTCCAGGGCGGCTGGGCCCCAAAAAAGGTGGGGTGGCTCAAGCGGCGGATGGTGAACATGGTCACTCGCTCCACCCGCAAGGCCCTGGAGGCCAAGGGCTCTGCCCGCACCCCCCAGGAGCAGGCCATGCTGGACATGCTTCTCCACGGGGGCAGCTTTGTGGCCTTTGAGAATTTGGAATCCATCCGGGCCTGGCTCAAAACCCGGGCCTGATCCACCCGCTGAGAAAGGAGGGCCGCCATGGCAAAAAAACGGCAGCGCTTTCAGTCTCCGCCCCCCACGGCCCCCATTTCCACCGCTCGCGACACCTCTCTAGCCTTTCGGCTGAATCTGGGATTTTTCTTCCGGCAGCTGTGCATCTTTGTGGTGCTGGACCTGCTGCTGGTAGGAATGGCCCTGTGCGGACTGATCCTCTACGGGGAAAACCGCTGTGCCGATGTGGCCGCCCTGGTGGAGGAGCGGGGCGTCCCCACCCAGGACGCCTTGGCCTGGATGGAGGCCAGCGACTACACCATTACCCTGCTGGACGGGGAGCCCACAGGTTACCCGGTGCCCGTTTTCTCCTGGCTCCCCATGCGGGAGGAGACTGCCGACGGCCTGCGGCTGTGGGACTTAAGCCAGTATTATCAGATCCAGATGCCCAATGAGACCACCCCCTATGCCATCACAGTCAATCTGTCCGGCATCTTCCAGACGTTGTACTGGGCAGGGGTGGTAGTGCTGATATTCCAGGGCATCTTCCTGCTCACCAGCCTCTTTGGCAACAACCGCTCCATCCACAAGGTGCTGCGCCCTCTTCAGGAACTGGCCGCCACCGCCTCCCGCCTCAGCTCCATGACCCACATGTCCCGCCAGGAGCTGGAGGCTCTGGCCGGAGAGCTGGAAAAGATCAATGTCCAGCACCTGGACAGCCGCATCGACTTGCCCGCCAGCCAGAAGGAGCTGCGCTCCCTGGCCCAGTCCATCAACGCTATGCTGGAGCGCATCAACCGGGCATACAGCGCCCAGGCCCGCTTCGTCTCCGACGCCAGCCATGAGCTGCGCACCCCCATCGCCGTCATTCAGGGCTACGCCGCCCTGCTGGACCGGTGGGGCAAGGATGATCCGGAGGCTTTGCAGGAGTCCATCAGCGCCATCCGCTCGGAGGCCAAATCCATGGAGGCCCTGGTGGAGCAGCTGCTGTTCCTGGCCCGGGGCGACAACGACACCCAGCCGGTCAAGCCCACCCTCTTTGACCTGTCCGCTCTGGCGGGTGAGGTACTGCGGGAGGAAGAAATGATCTGTCCCGACCGGGTATTTCTGCCCCGCTGGGGAGAGGAGCCGGTGCCGGTGCGGGCCGACCAGGGGCTTATCAAGCAGGTCATGCGGGTACTGATGGACAACGCCATCAAATACAGCTCCCCCGGCAGCCGCATCTACCTGCGCCTCTCCGCCCAGGACGGCTATGCCCGCCTCACCGTCCAGGACGAGGGAGGCGGCATCCCCCCCGAGAGCATCCCCCACATCTTCGAACGCTTCTACCGGGCTGACCAGTCCCGGGACCGAAAGACCGGCGGCACCGGACTGGGCCTTTCCATCGCCCGGTGGATCGTGGAGCGGCACGGGGGATGGTTCGAGGTGGTCTCCCGGCAGGATGTGGGCACCCGCATTTCCTTTCTGCTGCCTCTGGCCCCGCCGGAACAGGAGGCGGAGTGATGTGGTATGTCTACCTGCTGCGCTGCGCGGATGACACCTTATACGCCGGCTGCACCAACGACCCCCAACGCCGCCTTCAGCAGCATAATGCAGGACAGGGCGCCAAGTACACCCGCTCCCGCCGCCCGGTAACCCTGGTCTATCTGGAGCAGGCGGAGGACCACAGCCAGGCCCTGCGCCGGGAGGCCGCCTTAAAACGGCTCTCCCGCAAGGAAAAGCTGGCTTTGATTGACACCTCCACCCCCGCTTCTCTTCCACATTTTTCTACCTGAAAAAAGACGCCTTTGGGCGTCTTTTTTCCTTTTCCTTCCGCATTTTACGGGCCGCGCTTTTTTTACCTGCTATTTTTTAGCAGAATGCGCTTCCTCTCTTGCTTTTTCCCTTTATCACTACTATAATGTATGCTGATTTCGTATCCCATTCTTCGCACCCCCTTCTCATACCAACGTCCGGAAAAGGAGATGCTTGATTTATGAAGCGCGCTGCCATCCCCCTGATCCTGCTGCTATGCGGATTTGTCCTGGGACTGCTGTGCTCTGTATCGCTGCGGCATCCCGCCGCCTCCACACCCGCTGCCGTCATTCAGAAGGAAGAGACCCCCGAGGAATCTGCGCAGAATACCACCGGCCTGCTGCGGACGGCAGCCGCGGTTACCGACGCCATCCAGGCCCAGGACTATGAGACCCTGTCCACCTATGTTCATCCAACCAGAGGGGTGACCTTTACCCCCTATTCCACAGTAGATCTTCAGCATGACCAATGCTTTACTCCAGAGCAGGTCAAAAACCTGCCGTCCGATACCAATACCTATACCTGGGGCTATGAAGACGGACGGGGAGAGCCCATCCAGATGACTGCAACCGAGTATTTTTCCCGTTTTGTCTTTGATGCAGACTACACCCAGGCCCCCAAGGTTGGGGTAGACCAGATCATCACCAGCGGCAATGCCCTGGAAAACCTGACCGAGGCCTATCCCGACTGCCACTTTGTGGATTTCTGCTATCCCAGCCGGGACCCCGCCAACGAGGGGCTGGACTGGTGCTCCCTGAAGCTGGTATTCGCTGGGGAAAAGAGCTCCTGGTACTTGGTTGGAGTTGTCCACGGCGAGTGGACCATTTGATCCTACCTGAGATATCATTCAGCCGAAGACGGCGTTCAATGTAGAAAGAGAGGCTTGCCGATACTGTGAAAATTATCATTATAGGCACCGGAAAGGTCGGTTTTTCTCTGGCGGAGCAGCTTTTAAACGAGAAGCACGATATCACCATCGTGGACACCCTGGACAGTGCCCTGCGCCGGGCCACCGACGCGCTGGACATTATGAGTGTAAAGGGCAACGGCGTATCCACCGCCACCCTGCGGGAGGCGGGCGCGGAGGACGCGGATCTGGTGGTGGCCGCCACCAACTCCGACGAGGTGAATATGGTCTGCTGTCTCACCGCCAAGCATTTGGGGGCCAAGTATACCATTGCCCGTATCCGCAACCCGGAGTATAACCTGGGCCTGCATGAGCTGAAAAAGAACATGGGCATCGACATGGTCATCAACCCGGAAAACGCTACAGCCGTGGAAATTTCCCGTCTGCTGCGCTTCCCCTCGGCGGCCAACATTGAGACCTTCTGCCGGGGCCGGGTGGAGCTGATGGGCTTCCGCCTTCAGGATGGGGACTTTTTGGTCAACCAGCCCCTCCATGCCCTGTCTGCCCAGGTCAAGCAGCTCTCCCTGCTGGTGTGTGCTGTGGACCGGAATGGCGAGGTGACCATCCCCAACGGCTCCTTTATCCCCTGCGTGGGAGACAAGCTCTACCTCATTGGCCGCCCTACCAGCCTGGACCAGTTCTTCCGCCTGCTGGGCCGGTACAGCCCCAAGGTAAAGACAGTATTCATCGTAGGCGGCGGCAAGATCTCTGTGTACCTCACCGCCATCCTGGAAAAGATGAAGATGCGGGTCAAAATCGTGGAGATGAGCGAAAAGCGCTGCCGTCTGGTCAGCGAAATGATGCCCCGCACCACCGTTATCTGCGGCGACGGCACCGACCAGGAACTGCTGGAATCTGAGCGCATGTCGGCCGCCGACGCCTTTGTGGCCCTCACCGACCGGGACGAGGACAACCTGATCATCTCCCTGTATGCCATGCAGCAGGGCCTGCACAAGGTGGTCACCAAATGTAACCGCCAGAACTACACCGGCATTGCCCGTGCTGTGGGTCTGGACAGCGTCATCTCCCCCAAGCTCATTACTGCCGCTCAAATCCTTCAGCTGGTACGCGGCATGCAGAACTCCCAGGGCAGCGTGATGAACACCCTCTACCGCATTGCCGACGGCACCACCGAGGCCATGGAGTTTACCGTGGGCCCCTCCACCCGCCACCTCAACGTGCCTCTGCGGGATCTTCACCTGCACAAGGGCATCCTCATCGCCGTCATCATGCGGGACGGCGAGATCATCATCCCGGAGGGCTCCTCCTGCATCCAGGAGGGCGATTCGGTCATCATTATCTCTCGTGACCGTCCTATTTTGGATCTCAACGACATCTATGCCGAGGAGGATGGACCTTTTCTCCTGACGGGAGGCAGCGATGAACATTAAGCTGGTTTTAAAGCTGCTGGGCCGGATTTTGTCCATGGAGGCAGCCGTGCTGGTGCTGCCTATGGCGGTGGCCCTGATCTACCGGGAGAGCCCCATGCCCTTTGTGTGGAGCATTCTGGTGATTTTATGCGTCAGCCTTCCCTTGTCTTTTCTGCCCGCCCAGCGGCACTTCCACGTGCGGGAGGGCTTTGTGTCGGTGGGCCTGCTGTGGCTGCTCACCGGCATTGTAGGCGGCCTTCCCTTCTATTTTTCCGGCTATTTCAACTCCTTTATTGACTGCGTGTTTGAGGCCTCCTCCGGCTTTACCACCACCGGCGCCACCATTCTCACCAACATCGAGGCCCTGCCCTACGGCATCCTCTTCTGGCGTGCCTTTACCCACTGGCTGGGCGGCATGGGCGTGCTGGTGCTGGTCACCGCCATCGTCCCCTCTCTGGGTGTGCGTCCTCACTACCTCACCCAGGCGGAGACCCCCGGCCCGGTCTTTTCCAAGCTGGTGCCCAAGCAGTCCCAGACCTCCAAGATTCTCTATCAGATGTACTTCGCCCTCACCCTGGCCGAGGTCATTTTGCTGAGAATCTGCGGTCTGCCCCTGTATGACGCCCTCATCCACTCCTTCTCCACCGCCGGAACCGGCGGCTTCTCCAACCGCAATCTCAGCGTGGGCGCCTACGGAAATCCCACCGCCGAAATTATCATCGCCATCTTCGCCCTGCTCTTCTCCCTGAACTTTGGCCTGTACTTCCTGCTGCTCCAGCGCCGGTTCAAGGAGGCGCTCAAGAGCGACGAGGCCCGGTTTTTCCTGCTGCTGGTGGCGGGCTCCACCGCGCTGATCACCATAAATATCATGCCCATCTATGAGAACGTATGGGACAGCCTGCGCTACGCCTTCTTCCAGGTGGCGTCCATTATCTCCACCACCGGCTTTGCCACGGCGGACTTTGTGCTCTGGCCCCACTTCTCCCAGATGATTCTGGTGATTCTCATGTTCTGCGGCGCCTGCGCCGGCTCTACCGGCGGCGGCATCAAGTGCTCCCGGGTGGTTATGCTGCTGCGCTCCATCCGCCGGGAACTGCACCGCATCGCCCATCCCCGTTCGGTGGAGGTGGTGCGTCTGGACGGAAAGCCGGTGGATGAGAGCACCCTGCACTCCGTGCTGGTTTTCATCGGCTTTTATATTCTGATTATCCTGACCGCCGCCCTGGTGGTCTCGCTGGATGACGTGCCGTTTGACGTCTCCTTCTCCGCCGCCCTCACCTGCGTGAGCAACGTAGGCCCCGGTCTGGCCACCATCGGCCCCTCCGGTAACTTTGCCGCCTTCTCTCCGTTGAGCAAGGTGGTTCTCTCCCTGTGTATGATCATCGGCCGCTTGGAGATCTTCCCCATCCTGGTCCTGTTCAGCCGCCACACCTGGCGCCGCAATTAGCATTTCGCCTGTTTATGCCCGCAGTGGTTCACTGCGGGCATTTTTTATGGGTTTGACACCTGGTTTGCATGATACACCCTTGCATTCTCTTTTCCATATGATAAAATGATGATAAGAGGTCGTTTATTTCCCATTGTTTTTGTCGTTTTTGACGATGCAGCGACTTCTACATCCAAAGAAAGGGCGTGTTTTCATGGAGAACCTGTACTGGTTGGGCTTTGCGGGCGCACTGGCCGCCCTCCTGTTTGCTCTGGTGCAAAAGGGGCGGGTCATGTCCTATTCCGAAGGGACCCCCGCCATGCAAAAAATAGCCGGGGCCATCCGTGAGGGGGCCAACGCCTACCTCAAGCACCAGTATGCCACAGTGGCCAAGGTGTTTGCCGTGGTCTTTGTTCTGCTGCTGGTCATGGCCTTCGGCACCGGCGGACAGATGCTCTCCCGCTTCACGCCCTTTGCCTTTCTGACCGGCGGCATCTGGTCCATGCTGGCAGGACTGGTGGGCATGAAGATCGCCACCAACGCCAACGCCCGCACCGCTCAGGCCGCCAGCGAAAGCCTGAACCGGGGCTTGCGGGTGGCCTTCTCCTCGGGCTGTGTCATGGGCTTTACCGTGGTGGGCCTGGGTCTGCTGGACATCTCCCTGTGGTTTGTCATTCTGCGCCTGGGGGCGGGGATCGACGACCCGGTAACGCTGGGCAACATCATGGTGATGAACGGCATGGGCGCCTCCTTCATGGCCCTGTTCGCCCGGGTGGGCGGGGGCATCTACACTAAGGCCGCCGACGTGGGAGCCGACCTGGTGGGCAAGGTGGAGGCGGGCATCCCGGAGGATGACCCCCGCAACCCCGCCACCATTGCGGATAACGTGGGCGACAACGTGGGCGACGTGGCCGGCATGGGCGCGGACCTCTATGAATCCTACGTGGGCTCCATTCTGGCCACCTTCGCGCTGGGAGCCAGCGCAGGCTATGGCTGGAACGGGCTGATTTTGCCCATTCTGCTGGCCGTATGCGGTATTCTCTGCTCCATTGTGGGCAGCTTCTTTGTAAAAACGGAGGAGAACGCCTCCCAGAAGTCCCTGCTGCGCTCTCTGCGCACCGGCACCTATCTGGCCGCCGCCCTCTCCGCCATCGTTGCCGCCCCCCTCACCTACTTTCTGCTGGGCCACTGGGGGGTGTATGTGGCCATTCTGGCCGGACTGGCCGGGGGCTGCGCCATCGGCTACTTCACCGAATATTACACCTCCGACACCTATAAGCCCACCCAGCGGCTGGCCGCCGCCTCTGAGACCGGTGCGGCCACCGTCATCATCGGCGGCATCTCTCTGGGTATGCTGTCCACCATCGCCTCCATCCTGGTGGTGGCCATCGCCATTCTGGTCAGCTTCTACGCCGCCGGGGGTTCCTCCTCCTTCAACCAGGGCCTCTACGGCATCGGCATCGCAGCGGTGGGTATGCTGTCCACTCTGGGTATCACCCTGGCTACCGACGCCTACGGCCCGGTAGCCGACAATGCGGGAGGCATCGCGGAGATGTCCGGCCTGCCCGAGTCGGTCCGGGAGCGCACCGACGCCCTGGACTCCCTGGGCAACACCACCGCCGCCACCGGCAAGGGCTTTGCCATCGGCTCGGCCTCCCTCACCGCCCTGGCTCTGTCCATCGCCCGGGATGTCCACGAGGTAAAAAAGGACAACCTGCGCATCATCCGAGGCATTGAAGAGGAGGTGGCTGGGGACTTTGACGATGAGACCATGGCCCTGTCCGACCTGCTGCACATCCTGCAGGTGTCCACCCGCCAGCTGCTGGGCCAGCTGCGGGCAGACATCCGCCTGGAGTGCAGCTGCGACCGGGACCTGCCCATCCGGGAGCACTACCGCTTGCTGTCTGTACTGAAAAATCTGGTGACCAACGCCGTGGAGGCCATTCAGGCCGGACCGGGTCACGGCAATGTGCAGGTGGACTGCCGCGTTCAGGGGGATGATCTGCGTCTGCAGGTGACGGACAACGGCCCCGGCATCTCCAGCCGGGCTATGAACCTGCTGTTTCAGGTGGGCTACTCCACCAAGTTCAACCCCGACACCGGCGACATCAACCGGGGCGTGGGGCTGCCCGCTGTGAAGTATATCGTAGATGAGCTGGGGGGCTCCATTCAGGTGGACTCCCGACCTGGGGTACGCACCCAGTTTGACATTTTGCTGCCCTTGGCGGCGGTGACAGGAGGACAGGCAT
>ENA-UPXC01003234-UPXC01003234.1-human-gut-metagenome-genome-assembly--contig:-NODE-3234-length-17249-cov-3.681866_pt1 | contig 17249 bp, 16 predicted proteins | sample MGYA00250047_ERZ773371 | MGnify/ENA primary metagenome ERZ773371 (study PRJEB29103, sample SAMN06111975) | human gut metagenome | biome: human gut; feature: ankylosing spondylitis patient; material... | reverse complement strand
TTTTCAAGCAGAAGACGGCATACGAGATTGTTGACTGTGACTGGAGTTCAGACGTGTGCTCTTCCGATCTGGTTCCGAACAAACAAAACAGACAAAATGTTAAATCAGTATCAAGTGCTTTGAAAGGAGACTGAACGATTATGAAAAAGAACAACTTTTTTGAAATGCTTTGCAACGCGAACTATGACTACATTTGCCAGAACAGCATGAAGGCACGTTACGGTCGCAAGCAGAAGTAAGGAAATACCTGATAGCCTCATTCGGATAAATTCAGAAAAACCCCCGCTCATCGAGCGGGGGTTTTTCGTACAGGCGCGCCTGCGCTTTTTCTTGCATTTTGATGGAAATATGCTATAATAGTGCCAAGGAAAACAAAAGATACGGCAGCTTCGGGGTGCGCCAACACCCCGAAGCCTGCGCAGGTGCTTCGCCCACCATACACAACGGCATTCGCCGCACCGCAATCCTATTATATCGGATTGTCGTGCAACGCACAAGGTTTTGTCTTAAAATCCTGTTCCTGCGGCGGTGCGTTTATTTGCTGTACGTATTTTTCACATAGCCTTGTGTGAAACACCGTGTATGGACGGCTTATTGCCGCGCCTGCACGGTGTTTTTTGTTTTCCGAAGCCGGCAGGATGCGGGAACTTTGCGGTTCCCGCCGTGCCGGTGACGGAAACATCACACAAGGAGGGAAAGGGATATGAAACATCCTATGCTCAAACGATTTGCGGCGCTCGGTTTGTGCTGCGCCGCAGCCACCACCTGCGCTTTTGCCGCGCGCGTGGTGACAAAGAACATCACGGTCGAGTATGCAGACATCAAGCTGGTCGTGGACGGCGTGCAGGTAACGCCCAAGGATGCGAACGGCGCAGTGGTCGAGCCGTTCGTTTACAACGGTACGACCTATCTGCCCGTGCGCGCGGTTGGCAACGCAATCAGCAAGGAGGTCGCGTGGGACGGCACGACCAAGACCGTCTACATCGGCGATGTGCCGGGGCAGTCGAACAACAAGTATCTGGAGCCGTATCAGCATGATTCTTGGGATACGGGAGTATACAAGGGTGACGCTGCAAAATCTTTCTCCATGATGGGCAAGAAGTACACGCAGGGAATTGCGATGTGCTATGATGGCTATGCCGATTACAGCCTGAATGGACACTATGAAAGTGTGTCGTTTGACGTGGGGCACGTCGACAGCAGCAACTCCGGCGCAGCCACGCTGTATGTCTATGCAGATGGCGAGATTGTGCAGCAAATCGAGCTGACCGGCGACATGCAGACCAAGCATGTCGAGGTCAAGGTGGACAACGCGCTACAGATGAAGCTGGCAGTAGAGGGTGGACTCACGCGCTACGGCGTCGCCAACATCATGGGCATCGAATAACAATCTTTCTGAACAAAAAAGAACGCTTCCCGCGGGAGGCGTTCTTTTTCGTTATAACAGCGGGGACAGCAGGCGCAGCACCGACGCGAGCACCGAGGAAATCCACGGTACATGGCGAAACCATTCGCCGTCGATCTCGCGTGACTGCGCCAAGGTGTCCAGCATATCCTGCTTGATTTCGCGGATGACCTTGCCGCCATACAGCACGGTGCCGCATTCAAAATGCATGAAAAACGAGCGGAAATCCATGTTGATCGTGCCGACCACACCGACGTCATCGTCGGAAACAATCATTTTTGCATGCAGAAACCCGGGCGTATATTCATAGATGCGTACCCCGGCGCGGGTGAGCTGCTGATAAAAAGAGCGGGTCACGAGATAGACAAATTTTTTATCTGGGATGCCGGGGGTAATGATGCGCACATCCACGCCGCTTTGCGCGGCGGTGGTCAGGGCGGTAATCATTTCGTTGTCGAGCACCAGATAGGGGGTCGTGATATACACATAGTCGCGTGCATTATTGATGATCTGCATATACACGGTTTCGCCGACGTTGATATCGTCGAGCGGGCTGTCGCCGAACGACTGTACATAGCCGTCGCCCGGGCGGCTGATGGTAGGACGATACTGCAAATGGTCGGAAACCGCAACGCGCGTCGCATATTCCCACATTTCGAGGAAGAGTTCGGTCATATTGGCAACGCCCGCGCCGCGCAGCTCGATGCCGGTGTCCTTCCAGTGACCAAACGGTGAGCGGCGGTTGATGTATTCATCCGCAATGTTTGCGCCGCCCATATATCCGACGTTGCCGTCAATGACCGTAATTTTACGGTGGTCACGGTAGTTGAGATAGGTGTTGAGCGTGGGGATGAAGCGGTTGAAGCGCACCGTGCGGATGCCGAGCGAGCGCAGATAGGTTTCATACCCGCTGGGCAGCTTGGTCATACAGCCGGCATCGTCATACATGACGCGCACTTCCACGCCTGCGCGTACCTTTGCGGTCAGGATATCCAGAATGGGCTGCCACATTTCGCCCTGCTCAATGATGAAATACTCCATGAAAATAAAGCGTTCGGCTTTTTTCAGTTCCTCACACATGGCGGTAAACTGATTTTCCCCGAGCGGGAAATAGCGCACCGCGGTTTCGCCCCAGACCGGCATGCCGGTCAGCGAAGCGATATAGTTGCTGCGGCGGGTGTGGCGCGGCATGGCGGCAACCATCCGGCTGCCCGCCGGATGGGACAGACCGGAGGAAAAATCCGGCTTGGGGAATACAAATTTATGCTGTGCCCGTGCGCGGTTGAAGGGCGTGTTGCCCCATGCGAGATAGAAAATGCCGCCGAACAGGGGGAACACCAGAATCAGAATAATCCACGGGATTTTATAGGAGGGATTGTCATATTTCCGGACAATCCAGATGATGATGACCGCCGATAACACATAGCACATCCAGTAAATCCATGGCACGCGCTGGCTGAGGGTGTCCAATCCCCAGATGACCAGAACCGCCTGAATCACAATCAGCAGCGCACCCATGATGCGGCGGTCCCCTAAAATTTTGCCGAGTTGCCTTTTCATGTTTCCCTCCATCGCCCGTTGCAAATCATCCCATAATATTTTTATCATACCGCGAACGCCGGAACATGTCAATCTTCGCCGCGTAAAGGTTTGGTATAGATCGTTTTCTTCCGCATATCGTGTAATGAAAATGATTTGAGGGGGCGCTTTCATGATGACAGTGCTGCTGTCTGCCGCATTTTTTACGATTGGTCTGTATCTGACCATGCGCGGCGGGGATGGATTTGTGGATGCGGCGGCACAGCTTGCAGAGGAGAGCGGTGCGCCGCGCTTTGTGGTGGGCGCCACCCTGATGAGCGTGTGCACAACGCTGCCCGAACTGATGGTTTCGGTGCTGGCAACCATGCGGGGCGCGTCTGCGCTTGCTGTCGGCAATGCGGTCGGTTCGGCTACCTGCAATACCGGATTGATTTTGGGAATGTCTGCGCTGCTTGCGCCTGCGGCGTTCCGGGTGCGGGAGGCGCGGAGCAAGGGCGGGCTGATGATTGCCGCCGCCATCCTGCTCGGATGCTTTTTGGAAGACAGGACAATGCAGCCTGGAGAGGCATTGGGGCTGCTTGCGGTATTGTTTGCGTTTTTGGCGGTCAATTTACAGAGTGCCGCAGAGGAGACGGCAGAATCAGTGCCTGTGCAGCATGGAAAAGGACGGGCGGCGCTTTGGATTCATTTTTTTCTGGGCGGCATGGCGGTGGTGCTGGGCGCGCGGCTCATGGTCGATCATGGCGTCATTTTGGCGCGTATGCTTGGAATTCCGGAGAGCATCATCGGGTTGACTTTGGTTGCGCTCGGCACCTCGCTGCCCGAACTGATGACCGCCCTTGCCGCAATCCGCAGGCGGGAAGGCGCACTGTCTGTGGGCAATATTGTCGGGGCGAATGTGCTCGATCTGGCGCTTGTGCTGCCCGCCTGCACGGCTGCGGGCGGCGGCGTCTTATCGGTTGCGCCCGAGGTGTTTTTGCGGGATTTACCGTTTACGGTGGTTCTGATGGGGATTGCCATGCTGCCGCCCATGTTTTCCGGGCGCATGCGGCGTGTGCAGGGCATCCTGCTGCTCGGGGTGTACGGCTGGTATCTTTTCTGCCTAGTAGGAGGATGAGTGATCTTTTTTTAGCGAAAAACTGCGCAGTGCATGGAAAGTGTGCTATAATTACTGTGTACGCTTCCAGACCGGAATGCGTCCAATCCGAATATGAAGGAGTATTCGCATATGTTTGATTTCCATGCCCGCGTGCCCGGGGAAGAGTTAAACAGCCGTCTGGCAGCGCTGCGCGCACGCCTTTCGGCGGCTGACCCGGACTGGAAGCTCGCGCTGGTGAGCCATAAGATCAACCTGTACTATTTGACCGGTACCATGCAGGACGGCGTGCTGACCGTCACGCCGGACGAAGCTATCCTGTGGGTACGCCGCAGCTTGGACCGTGCGCAGCGCGAGTCACTGTTTCCGGACATCCGCCTCATGCGCTCGTACCGCACACTCGGGGAGCATTTCGCCGAAATTCCGGAGACTGTGTATCTGGAAACCAAGACCGCAGCGCTCGACTGGCTCGGTATGGTGCGAAAATATCTGCCGTTTTCCGGATGGAAACCGCTTGCGCCCCATCTCAATGCGTTACGCGCGCACAAGAGCGCCTATGAAATCGGCTGCATGCGTGCGGCGGGTGCGCTGCACGCCGAAGTGATGGAAAGCGTGATGCCGGAACTGATGCGCGAGGGCATGAGCGAGGCAGAGCTGTGCGGCGCGGTCTATCTGGAACTGCTGAAGCGCGGTTCCATGGGCATCTGCCGGTATAATCAGCCAATCGGCGAGGATGTCTGCGGGTTTTCCGGCTTTGGAGAGAACACCGTTGACGCTTTGGCATTTGACGGTCCGGACGGCTGCGCGGGCACCTGCATCGCGGTGCAGGCGATCGGTTCGCCGGCGCGTATGCTCAAAAAGGGCGATCTGGTGCTGATGGACATGCCGGCGGGTCTGCTCGGTTATCATACGGATAAATCGGTGGTATACTACTATGGAACGCTGAAGGATGACCCGAATGCGGCGCTGATCCGCGAAGCGTACGACCTGTGCGCGTCCATTGAGCGCTGGGCGGCGGCGCGGCTTGTGCCGGGCGCGATTCCGGAGGAGATCTATCTGGAAGCTGCGGCAATGGTGCCGGACAAGTTTCAGAAAGGCTTCATGGGCGGCGGCAAGTTCCTCGGTCATTCGATCGGCTTGACCATGGATGAAGCGCCCGTGCTGGCAAAATCGTTCCGCGAACCGCTTGCGGAGGGCATGACCTTTGCCATTGAGCCGAAAATTGCGCTGGACGGCATTGGCATGGTCGGTACGGAAAACACCTATCTGGTGACTGCGGCGGGCGGCGAATCGCTGACCGGCGCGGTGCTGCCGCTGACTGAAATTGGTTGAGGAGGGGTTAGAATGACAAAATTTATTCTGGTCGCCAATTCGACCACCGATGAAACGGCAGAATATTATGAAAAAAATGATATCCGGTGCGCGGCGCTTTCTTTTACCATTGGCGGCAAAACGATCAAAGAGGATTTCGGACGCACGATGCCGTTTGAGGAATTTTTCGAGAATCTCCGTGCGGGCAATATGAGTACGACGTCTCAGGCACAGCTTGAGGATTATCTGACGATTTTCCGTGCAGCTTGCGCCGAGGGCAAGGATGTGCTTTATGTCGGATTTTCGTCCGGGTTGTCCGGTTCGTATCATGCGGGATGCATGGCGGCAGCCGAGGTGCGTGAAGAATATCCGGAGCGCACCATCCGCTGTGTCGATTCGCTTGCCGCAGCCGGCGGAGAAGCGATTTTGGTGGAAAAGGCACGGCAGATGCGTGATGCGGGCTGCACGGCAGACGAGGCGGGGGACGCAGTCGAAGCGCTGCGGCAGAGGGTCATCCATCTGGTCACGGTGGACGATCTCAACCATCTGTGGCGCGGCGGCCGCGTCAGCCGTACCTCGGCGGTGGTCGGCGGGCTGATCGGCATTAAGCCGATGATTTATCTCGATGACACCGGCAAACTTGAGGTTTGCGGCAAGATTCGCGGACGGAAAAAAGCGTTGAACGCGCTCGTGGAGACCACGTTGGCACAGATTACCGACCGGGACACGCCAGTGCGCATCAGCCACGGTGACTGCGCGGAGGACGCGCAGTATGTCGCGGCGCAGCTGGAAGCCGCCGGACTGAAAACCGAGATTCGTATGATCGACACGGTCATCGGCTCGCACACCGGCCCGGGCGTCATGACTACGTTCTTTGTCGGCAGCGCGCGTGCGCCGTTTTAAGCGGGCACTGGCAGGGGCGCCGCCCCTGCACCCCGCGCGCCTTTGAAAAGGCGCGAGCCAAACTTAAAAAACCCCGAAACCAGTCGGTTTCGGGGTTTTTGTGTTTTTTATTTTTCCTTAACTGCGCCGTCCTTAATGAGATCCCAGTTCTTTCTGAGATAGTCCCAGCCGGAGTACAGGGTAACGAGCGTCATGACCCATGCGACAATCGACGGGAGGCTGATGCCGCCGACCAGAATGCAGGTCGGACCGTCTGCGCCGCCGATGACGCCCAGGCTGCCGGCTGTGCCGAATACGGCGGTGAAATCAGCGGAAGCTGCGAAGATCAGGAGCAGGAAGTCGAGGATGATTCCCGCAATCTGCACGCAGGTTTTGACCTTGCCGGTCCAAGTCGCGGCGAGGACGCGGCCTTTATTGGCTGCTACAATGCGCAGCGAAGTAATGATAAATTCGCGTGCGAGGATGATGAACACCATCCACGACGGGAAAATGCCCTTTTCAATGAAGATGAGCAGGGCGGCGGTGACGAGCAGCTTATCTGCAAGCGGATCGACGAACTTGCCGAAGTCGGTCACCTGATTGTATTTGCGGGCGATGTAGCCGTCCAGAAAATCGGTGAAGGATGCGGTGCAGAACAGCACGAGTGCAATCACCAAGCTGGTAAAATCGGCTTGCAGTGCAAACCAGATGAAAAACGGAATCATCGCAATGCGGATGAGCGTGATTTTATTTGCTGTGGTCATTTTGGGTTAGCCTCCTACCCGGACGCCCTCTAAATCGGCGCCCAGACTGTTTTCGATGCGCACGGTGACGAATGTACCGGGCTGGACTTCGGTTTCCGAGGCAAAGAACACTTTGCCGTCCACTTCGACCGAGTCGGCGTAGCTGCGGCCGAACCAAAGTCCGGACTCATTATCCCACCCTTCGCACAAAACGTCAAGCGTTTCATGCATACGGGACAGGTTGTAATCGTCGATGACGCCCGATTGCAGCTCTTCGACAATCAGGCGGCGGCGATGCTTTTCCTCTTCATCGATCTGGTCGGGGAGTTCGGCGGCTTCGGTGCCCTCCTCGGGGGAGAACTCGAATACGCCGGCGCGTTCAATGCGCACATCCTGCAAGAATTCGCACAGTTCGGTGAATTCCTCCTCAGTCTCGCCGGGCAGACCGACAATCAGGCTGGTGCGCAGCACCAGACCGGGAATGCGGGCGCGCAGGGTGCGGATGAGCGCAGTCAGGCTTTCGCGGTCGCCGGGACGGTGCATGGCACGCAGGATGCGCTTCGATACGTGCTGGAGCGGGATATCGAGATACTTGACGATCTTCGGCTCCTCTGCAATGACGTCGATCAGTTCGTCGGTAATCTGGTCGGGGTAGAGATAGTGCAGGCGCACCCACGTGAAATCCATTTTGCACAGCTCACGCAGCAGGGCGGGCAGCAGGCGCTTGTGCTCCGCAAGGTCAAGACCATATTTGGTGATGTCCTGCGCGATGACGATCAGCTCTTTTACGCCGTCTGCGGCAAGGGTGCGCGCTTCTTCGAGCAGGTTTTGGAAGTCGCGGCTGCGGTAGGGGCCGCGCAGCTTGGGGATGATGCAGTAAGCGCACTTATTGGAGCAGCCCTCTGCGATTTTGAGGTATGCGGTGTAAGACGGGGTCAGGCGGTCGCGGCTGCCGTCCAGTGCAGCGGCAGTCATATCTGCCATGTATGCGGCTTTTTTACCCGCGAGGACGTCCTGCACGGCATCCACGATGTTGTCATAGCTGCCCGTGCCGCAGATGGCATCGACTTCGGGCAGATCGGTTTCGATTTCGGCGCGGTAGCGCTGCGCAAGGCAGCCGGTGACAATCAGACCCTTGAGCGTGCCCTCCTCCTTGTAGCGCGCCACATCAAGGATGGTTTCAATGGCTTCGCTCTTGGCAGCCTCAATAAAGCCGCAGGTGTTGACAATGCCGACATCGGCTTCGGACATTTCGTCGGTGATGGCATAGCCTGCTTCGCGCAGACGCGCCAGCATATGCTCGGAGTCCACCAGATTCTTGGCACAGCCGAGCGAAATCAGCGAAATTTTGGTCAAAAATTCTTCCTCCCATAAACTTTTATTCAGTCTATTCTATCATACAAGCGGCGGTTTGTCAGCAGAAAAGCAAGGGATTCAATGAAAGAAATGCGTATTCAGAAACAGAAAAAGATGGAGAAAGAAGATCAGCAGACAAATCAGCAAAAGTATGCGCAGGAGAAAACGGAGGGCAAAACTTTTGCTGGAGGATGCTTCGGGGCTGCGGAGCAGTTGATATGTGCCGAATGTGAGCAGACCATCTAAAACTGGCGGCATGGATTGCAACAAAAAGAGAATCATCACCAGATGAGAGAAGCGCAGGATCAGCAGGTGCAGAATGAGAGACAGCAGCGTGATTCCAGTCATCAGGAAGACACAGATGCGGAATGTTTTCTGAGACATCGAAATCCCTCCTTCGGACAAAAGAAAAACCGTTTCCACCCTGAGAATAGCATGGAAACGGTTCGGATACAATGTGTAAGTTTACCAGAAAAGAATAAATATTTTAGTCGAATTGCTCGTCCAGTTCTGCGCCGTATTCATTCAGTGCGCGGCGGATGTCACCCCATTTGAAGCCGCGCCGCTGCAAAAACGCAATGGTGCGCTGCACCTGCTTGGGGTCGGATAAATCACCTTTTAGTTTTTTTTCGAGCAGGCTGCGCAGGGCATCGCCGTCCGGTTCGTAGTCCTCCAGCGCGGTGTCCGCATCTTCGCGGCTCACACCGCGGCGGCGCAGCTCCTGCCGGATGCGCAGTTCCCCATAGCCGCGGCGCTCATAGGAATGCACGGTCGATTCGGCAAAGCGGCTGTCGCTCAGCAGCCCGCGTTCCAAAAGCCATGCGATGGCGTAATCGGCGGCATCCTCGCTGTGCCCTTTGGAAAGCAGCTTTTCCCGCAGTGCGGAAACGCTTAGCGCGCGGTAAGAAAGCTGCTTTGCCGCCGTGTCAAGCGCAGACTGATAGGCTTTTTCCAGTTCCTCGCGTGTCATTATACTTCGAGGTCGTCGTCAAAGTCATCTGCGTCAATCGAGACAGCCTTGGCGGATGAGGTCGGTGCTTTGGCGGGCTTGGGCGCGTCCTCTTCATGCGCATCGGAGGTGGAATCTTTGCTCTTTGCAGAGGGCTTTCCGCCCTTTTTGAGCCCTTCCGCCTGTTCCTTGCGGATGGCTTCCTCAATTTGCGCACGCACACGCTCGGCATCCTCGGGATGCTCTTTGAAGTAGAGCTTGGCGTTGTCGCGGCCCTGTCCCAGACGGATGTCGCCCAGAGAGAACCATGCGCCCGCCTTTTGCACAATGCCGTATTTGACGCCCAGATCGACCAGTTCGCCGGTCATGGAGATGCCCTCGCCGTACATGATGTCGAACTCTGCCTCCTTGAACGGGGGCGCGACCTTGTTTTTCACAATTTTGCAGCGGGTGTGGCTGCCGATCAGTTCGGAGCCGTTTTTCAGATGCTCGGTGCGGCGCACATCGATGCGTACCGAGGCGTAAAACTTGAGCGCACGACCGCCGGTTGTAACTTCGGGATTGCCGTAAATGACGCCGACCTTTTCACGCAGCTGGTTGATGAAGATTACGCAGCAGTTGGACTTTGCAATCGAACCGGCAAGTTTGCGCATCGCCTGACTCATCATGCGGGCATGCAGACCGACAAAGGAATCGCCCATGTCGCCCTCAATCTCGGCACGCGGCACGAGCGCGGCAACCGAGTCCACAACGACAATGTCGATTGCGCCCGAACGCACGAGCGCTTCGGCAATTTCAAGACCCTGCTCGCCGGTATCCGGCTGAGAAACGAGTAGGCTGTCGATGTCCACACCGAGCGCACGGGCGTAAATCGGGTCGAGCGCATGCTCGGCGTCAATGAACGCGGCTTCGCCGCCCATCTTCTGTGCCTGTGCGACCGCATGCAGTGCGACTGTTGTTTTACCGGAGGATTCCGGCCCGTAAATCTCGATGATGCGACCGCGCGGCAGACCGCCGATGCCGAGCGCCATATCCAGACCGATGGAGCCGGTCGGAATGTGCTCCACATTCATGCCGGTGTTTTCGCCCAAACGCATGACTGCGCCTTTGCCGAAGTTCTTTTCGATCTGCCCGAGCGCCTGTGCAAGCGCTTTCTTTTTATCCGCAGCCGGTGCGACCGGCTCTAAGTGTTTCTTTTTATCTGCTGCCATGATGCATGACCTCCTGACAAAACAATGAAAAAGGATGCGCAGGGCGCATCCTCCTGACTGGTATCATCATACCACGGTGTTATTTTGTTTGCAAGATATTTCTCGAAAAAATGTTCGATTATTTTGGGAGGGAAAAATTACATATTTGCTTTCACTACCACAATGCGCATGATGCCGGACAGGTCCTCTGCCATGAAAATGTCATGCATGCCGCGCGCGTCAAAGATGGCTGCAACGTCCTGCGCCTGTTTCCAGCCGCACTCGAAATACATGCGCCCGCCCGGGTTCATCATCCGTACCCAGTGGCGGGAAATGTTGCGGTAAAAGTCCAGACCGTCCTCGCCGCCGTAAAGCGCCATGCGCGGCTCATAGTCTGCGACGCTCGGGTCAAGCGCTTCCATTTCGGCAGCAGTGATATACGGCGGGTTGCACAGCATAATGTCAAAAGTGCCGAGGCGCTCGTCCGGAAGGCTGAGTGCGTTGCCTGCTGCGGTGAAATACCGAGCGGTCACGCCTAGGCGGCGGGCGTTTTCCCGCGCAACCACAAGCGCGTCCTCGGAAAGATCGACCGCAACGCAGCGTGCCGCCGGTACTTCGCTGAGCAGCGAAAGACCGATACAGCCCGACCCGCAGCACAGGTCGAGTACCTTGGGCGCGTCCAGCGTTTTTGCGTCCTGGATGGCGAGCTGGCACAGCGGCTCGGTATCTGAACGCGGAATGAGTACATTAGGGTTGACCTGAAAGGTGTGCCCGCAGAAGTCCCACTCGCCGAGGATATAGGCGAGCGGCTCACCCGCTTCCCGGCGTGCAGCCATTTCGTGCGCGCGTTCCACAGTCTCCGAATCGAGATAGCGGTACGCCCAGTCGGCGGTCATGCGCTTGTCTGCGCCGGAGGCGAAAGCGGTCAGTTCGCGTGCCTCCAGTTCTGCCATGGAGATATCCGCCGCGCGAAACCGGCGGCGCAGGTCAATGTAAAGGTCGTTGATGGTGATGGTCATATCTTTGTTATCCTTCTGTTTCTGTGTTGGGACCGCAGCTGGAAAAGAACAAGCCTTCCGGCTTGTTCTTAGGCGTAAGCTGTGCGCTCTGTATGCAGGTCGGTAAATATCTGTGCGTTAGGGCATGTTGTTTACGACCGCCGCTGCCCGTGGAAAATAAGTGCCTTGTGCAGGTACGTACTTTTCCGGTCATGTGGCTGCGCCAAGATGACCGCCGACAGCGACGTCTGTTACCAGACGTCGCTGTCATCCTCCGGGATGACCCGCTGCATGCCCTCGATTGCTACTTCGATCATGCTGTCATCGGGTTCAAAAACGGTGAGCCGCTGAATCATCAGCCCGGGCCAGCGCAGCACGCGGCAGAGCAGGTTGTCGTGCCGTCCGGCATAGCGGTTGCATTCATACGAGATACCGACCACAAGCGGCAAAATGATCAGATGGGTCAGCGCGCGTAAAAATGGGTTGGTAACCGTGACAAGCGAGAAGATAAGCGAGGACACCAGCGTTGCCACGATGATGAGCACAAATAGAAAGCTTGTGCCGCAGCGCGGGTGAAAACGCGGCATCTTCCGCACGTTTTCCACCGTAAGGGGCAGACCAGCTTCGTAGCAGAAAATGGTCTTGTGCTCGGCGCCGTGGTATTCAAAGGTGCGGCGGATGTCCTCCATATGGGATACCGACCACATGAAGCACAGGAAAATCACAATGCGCAGCAATCCTTCAAACAGGTTGCGCGCCACATTCGGCACATCGGCGGGCAGCAGACCGCCCACAAACGACGGCAGCAGCATAAAAAGCGCAACCGGAATTGCAATGCCGAGCACCATGGCGAAAGCCGTGACTGCCTTTTCAAGCTTTTCCGAGCCGAGCCTGCGCTCAAGCCACTGTTCAAATTTGGAAGGCTTCTCGTCTGCGCCGTCCTCAATAAATTGAGAAGAGTAATCGATGTCCGCAAGACCGTCTTTCATGGCGGTGAACAGGCTGTATGCGCCGCGGCAGACGGGAAGCTTCCAAAAGTGGCTTTTGGGCTGACTGGTGGGGCGTTCCTCGGTGACGAGCGTGCCGTCCGGCTTGCGTACAACGACACAGGTGCGTTTGGGACCTTTCATTACAATGCCTTCGAGGATTGCCTGCCCGCCGATGGTGGTCTTTTTGACGCAGGCGGGCATTTGGTTTTTGCTCATGGTTCAATTTCCTCCGTAGGGGTGGGTTCGGCGGTGACAACCGGGTCGATGGCGGGGATTCGGATATAAACCGCAGTACCGGTGTCCTGCTTGCTGGTGATGTCGATGGAGCCGCCGTGCATGGTGATGATTTCGTCGGTTACGGCCAGACCGATGCCGCTGCCGCGCTGTTTGGAAGAGCCTTTGTAAAATTTCTCTTTAACAAACGGCAGTTCGGCTTCGGGGATGCCGGGACCCCAGTCGCGCACACATACCAAAATGGTATTCGCCTCGCGGCTGAGCGCGACCTCGATTTTGCCGCCCGAGCGTCCGTACTTGGCGGCGTTGTCGATGACGTTCAGGAAAACCTGCTTCATGCGGTGGCGGTCGCCCGAGATAAAGTAGCTGTCCGGCTCCTTGCTGTAATGCAGGGTCATTTCCGAATTGCGCAGCAGGTTTTCGTACATGTAAACCGCCTCATACAGTTCGAGGGAGACGTCGAAAACCTCCATGTCGAGCTTCATGCGTCCGGATTCCATACGGGCGAAGTCGAGCAGCTCCTCAACCATCTGGGTCAGGCGGCGGCTTTCTTTCTGGATGATGTCAAGCCCCTGCATGACCTCTTCGGGGTCCTGTGCGCCGCCGGCGGCAAGGGTTTCGCTCCAGCCGGCAATGGCGGTCAGCGGGGTGCGTAGCTCGTGCGAAACGGAGGAGATGAAGTCGTTTTTCATGCGCTCGGCTCGGCTGATTTCGTCCGACATATGGTTGATGGAGTCGCACAATTCGCCGATTTCATCGTCAAATACCTTGTGCAGGCGCATGCCGTACTGCCCGTTCGCGATTTCCTTGGCAAGTTCATTGATGCGGGTGACAGGCAGCAGGATGGAGCGGATAAAATAGCTGTTCGACGCAACGACCAACGTAAGAAAAATGAGGCAGGCGGCAATGGCGCTTAAGATAATGATTGAAATTTGATGCTCGGCAATTTCCAGAGACGAGATCACACGCACCACACCGAGCAGGTCACCGCGGGAAGAATACATGGGCTCGGAAACGCTCATAATGCGCTCGCCGGTCATGGGGTCCTCGCCGGTCCAGCTTTCCGGGGCCTCATTGGTAAGCGCGCGGACAACGTCGTCGGTCGAGGGGTTGGGGTCGGCGGTCAGCGCCGAAGTAGACATCAGAATCAGCCCCGCGTTGTCGATAAACTGTAATTCGACCTTGTCTTTGTCCTCGTAGCCGAGTACATACTGGCGGATTGCGCCGAGATACTGGTCATAGGAGGACTGCGTAAAATTGTCGCGCACGGCGGACGCGGCGCTGTGCACCCGGTTTGACAGATTATCGCGGATGCTCGAATAGTAGTAGCTCGAAATGCCGACCGACACAAAGATGATGATGACGGCAAGGATGACTACGACAAAGCTGAGGGAGTTGACCAGCCAGCGGCCTTTCAGACCGCCGGGGGCGTGCTGCACGCGATCTTCTTTCGGCGGCGCAGCGGCGGCAGCGACATGCGGCTGCGCGGGCTTCTTGCGGTACTTCATGCTTCCCACATGTATCCATATCCGCGCACCGTGACAATGTAGTGCGGACGGGCGGGATCATCCTCGATTTTGATGCGCAGACGGCGGATGTTGACGTCTACGATTTTCAGTTCGCCCACATAGTGATGCCCCCAGACCATTTCGAGCAGATCGTCGCGCGAGAGCGCCTTGCCAATGTTCTGCATAAACGCCTTGAGGATGCCGTACTCAATCTGGGTCAGTTCGATGCGCGCGCCGTTTTTGTGTACCTCACGGGCGCGCAGGTTGAGTTTGAACGGACCGGATTTGATGATTTCTTCGTCGGCGAACGGGTTGCCGGAAACGCGGCGGAACAGCGCGTCCACGCGGGCGCCCAGTTCGACCACCGAGAACGGCTTGGTGACATAATCATCCGCGCCGGTCATCAGTCCGGTGACCTTATCCGCCTCCTGCGTGCGTGCGGTCAGCATGATGACGCCTGCGGCGTATCCCTTGGCGCGCAGGGTGCGGCAGACCTCGTACCCGTCGATGCCGGGCAGCATGACGTCGAGGATGGCGACTGCGATGTCGGGGTTTTCCTCATATTTTGCGAGCGCCTCTTCGCCGGTGCCCGCCTGCACAATTTCGTAGCCTGCACGCTTGAGATTGAGCACGACAAAGCTGCGGATATTTTCTTCGTCTTCCAGTATCAGGACTTTACGTTTCATCTCGAAAAAGCTCCTTTATCTTAGTTGTTCCAGTTCTGCGTGATGATGGAGAACCGGCTGCGGATATCGTCCTCTGTGATGGCGAGCGGGCTGTCCGAAGCGCCTGCCGGGATGGAGGCTGCATAGATTTCAGTCTGGGTCTTTGCCAGTTCGATCATACCGTCCCGGGAGGCGTAATAGCTGCGCATATCGCCGGTCAGACGGTAGATGTTGAGCAGCGGGATGCCCTTGGCGCCTTCGTTATAGTCGAGGAGCGTGGTGGTGGACATGCCGTTATTCACGCTCTTGGACAGCGTGACCTTTCCGCGCCATTCGTTTGGCAGCATGAACTGCCAGTTTTCCGACACATTTTGATAGGTTGTGCACACGCGCACCGGCTGATCGCCTGCGCTGTATGCATACCAGTCGAGCATGTATACCGGGTCGGCCGCGTTGGTGCCGGGCATGGTAACGGCGCGCGGAACCTCGGTCAGACCGTCGCCGTTGACATCGTTCGACAGCACGGAAACCGGACGGTATGTGCTCTGCTTGGATGCGGTTTCGCTTTCGAGGGTGATGTTGCGGAAACCGTTGCTGTCCAAAATCAGAATATCAGTCATTAAGCCGGAGCCGAGCTTTGGCTTGCCCTCGGCGAAAACCGCACGGCGGTAGCCGCGAAGCCAGCCGGGTTTCAGGCTGACAAGCGTCTGCACTTCGGGGGCGAGCGTGGTTTCCCCCTTGAGCTCAAGTTTGCCGGAAGCGAAGCAGTAGAGTTTTGCGGCGCGGCGTCCGGACGGCTCGGTGGTCAGCAGGATGAGATCATCGGTGCCGTTATCGTCGAGATCATTTGCGATAAAGAAATTGCACGTGGTTTCAAGCAGGGTTTCCAGTTCCCCGCCTTCAAAGCTGCACACGGTCAAACCGGTGTTGACAATGTCGCTGCCGAGCTTCCACGAAAGCACAATGCCCTTTTCCCCGGTGGGCTGCAAAACGGGGAAAGAAACCGCGTTGAGCTGCACGCCGGTGCTCGTGACGCTGCCGCGTGCGGCGTAGTCATCCCCTTCCTTTTGAAACACGTAGACGTGAAACTGATCGGGGTTTTTTGCCTCACAGAAAAAAGCGACGGCTTCGTCTTCGCCGTCCTGATCGAGATCGACAAGCTTGACCGTGGTGCGGTTTTCGCCTGACTGGGGGGCAACGGCAATTTTGCCGTCCTCTGCGATGGCGCTGAGCTGTTTTTGCAGCGCCTCGTAGGTTTTGCTTGGCTGAGGCGGCTGGAGCAGGGAATCGCCGGACTTGAATTCGCACCCGCCCAGCAGCAGGAGAAGCCCTGCCAGAGCGGGCAGAAGGATGATGCGTTTCATAGGTTCCTCCAATGGAGCGTCTGCGCGGTTCGGACGCGCAGGTATTCTTCTGCTATTTTATCATAGTTTGCGCGCTGTGCCTAGTGGATTGCTCAGAAGTTCGGAAAACGGCAGGGGGGATACACGGACGGCGCGGAATTTAAGAAAAGAGAAATAGATATGAAAAACAATGATAATTTTTTCGTGAAATTTGTGATAAATAATTGTGCAATTCGCACAATAAAACGGTGAGATAATCGTGCAATATGGATATTAAAAGTAAAATACAAGAAGCATATAAGACGTTATGCACAGAAAAGATGGGAAAAACTGTGCAAGGTGCTGCAAAAAAACACCGCAACAATCCTATGGACTTTATGAAAAAATACATTAAGATAATATTTAATATAATAAATAAAATATAAAAAACACAAAAAATAATATGAATTAAGGAGGGTGCAGCGGACTGCCGCCCGCTGATGCGGCAGAAAACAAAGAAAAGAAAAGAGGAATACCATGTTTACCGTTTTAACCTTTGTCGGGTTCACCGCGCTGGTCGCAATCGTGGCTTGGTGGATGACCCGCTCGGATGACCTGAGCACGCAGGACGGCTACTTTCTGGCGGGGCGCAAGCTGACCGGTCCGGTCATTGCCGGCTCGCTGATGCTCACCAACCTTTCTACCGAACAGCTGATCGGTCAGACCGGTCAGTCGTTTGCGACCAATATGGGACCGATTGCGTGGGAAGTCACCTCCTGCGTGACGCTGATTCTGCTGGCAATGCTTTTCTTGCCGCGCTATCTGAAAATGGGCCTGACAACCGTGCCGGAGTTTCTGGAAAAGAGATACGATACCGTAACCAAGCGTATTGTGACCGTCATGTTCCTGCTCGGTTATCTGCTGACTTATCTGCCGACCGTCCTTTATTCGGGCGCGCTGGTATTCAACCAGATTTTTGAGATTGATACCCGTCTGGGCGTATCCCAGATGCAGGGCGTCATTGTCACTGCGGTTGCCATCGGCATCGTCGGCGCGTGCTAC
>ENA-UPXC01003233-UPXC01003233.1-human-gut-metagenome-genome-assembly--contig:-NODE-3233-length-17250-cov-143.685495_pt1 | contig 17250 bp, 20 predicted proteins | sample MGYA00250047_ERZ773371 | MGnify/ENA primary metagenome ERZ773371 (study PRJEB29103, sample SAMN06111975) | human gut metagenome | biome: human gut; feature: ankylosing spondylitis patient; material... | reverse complement strand
GAGAATGAAAGGCTCCGCAACCCGAAGTTCATATTTTCTTACCCGAAGAATGAACGACTGATCTTTTTGGGTGGCAGAAATGCTGCACAGGAAGAAATCTCGACCATGAGGGTGGGATGACAGCCAGCGGACAGGTGTACGAACCTATCCGCTCTTTGTGTTGGCCGAGATATTGATGAAGAAATTGAGTGGGATTGTGGGAAAGATTTATGAGTAAGAAACTTGCGATTGCAATGTTCGGGCAGAAGCGATTATCGAGAGAAGGCGGAGTAGAAATCGTTGTCAAAGAACTCTGCACCCGAATGGTACAGAATGGTTGTGACGTGACCTGCTACAACAGAGCAGGCCATCATGTAAGCGGTGCAGAGTATGACGATGCTGGTAAAACAGAGTACGAGGGAATCCGTCAGAAGTCTGTTCCGACCATTGAACGGCGCGGGGCTAGAGATATAATACGCGGCTGTCATAATAGGGACAAGGGTACGGCAGAGAATGAAAGGCTCCGCGACTCGAAGTTCATATTTTCTTACCCGAAGAATGAACGATTGACCTTTCTGTGTGGCAGAAATGCCGCACAGAAAGAAATCTCGACCATGAGGGTGGGGTGACAGCCAGCGGACAGGCAAGCGAGCCTATCCGCTCTTTGTGTTGGCTGGAATGACCCAAAAATCGAATGTATGGGGATTGGACGTTGTTACAAGTAAAGGAAAGGACTGTTTTCCGAAATATACGAAGCAGTTTCTAAACCATTATTACGGTATGAATGAATTTTTTAGAGGAGAGAGTCAGATGAAGAAAAAAGATGAAATAAAAGTGTGCTTGGTGGGTTCATCTGGCGGTCATTTGACCCACCTTTATATGTTAAAGCCTTTTTGGAAGGACAAAAATCGTTTTTGGGTGACCTTTGACAAAGAAGATGCGAGAAGTCTTTTGGAGGGAGAAAAAGTCTACCCGTGCTACTTTCCGACAAACCGTAGCATCAAGGCGCTCATTAAGAATACTAAAATCGCGTGGGACGTGCTGCATAAGGAAAAGCCGGATTTAATCATTTCTTGCGGTGCAGCAGTTGCGGTTCCGTTCTTTTACATTGGAAAGATGATGGGCGCAAAGCTGGTTTATATTGAGGTCTTTGATCGGATTGATAAGCCGACAATGACGGGAAAGATGGTTTATCCCATTGTAGACAAGTTTGTTGTGCAGTGGGAAGAGCAGAAAAAGGTCTATCCGAAAGCGGTCAACCTCGGCAGCATTTTCTAAGTAGGAGTAAGAGTAGGGGTACGAAGTAATGATTTTTGTGACGGTAGGAACACATGAACAGCCATTTAATCGACTGATTCAAAAAGTAGATGAACTGAAACGCGATGGCGTTATCAAAGATGATGTGATTATCCAGACTGGATTTAGTACATATAAGCCGAAATACTGCCAGTGGAGCAAACTGATTTCATATCAACAGATGGTTAAAAATGTGGCTGATGCCCGAATTGTGATTACCCACGGTGGGGCTGGAGATATAATAGGGTCAACCAAGAAAAACCACGATAACTAAAGGGTTTTGACGGCTCGACTCGTTCAACAAAAGTATTTATTTGCTGACAGGCTGCGGAGAAGCTGAAATCCAGAGGTTATAGGTGGGAGGCTTTGGCGCAGCTCTGTTTTGACCCACAAAATGAGCAGCAAGTAAAGAATTAAGGAGAACGAATCGAGCCTACGGTGGATTGCCATTGAGCAATCCGCCGTGGGCTTGTTTGCTGTTTTATCAAATAAAAAAATTAGTGAGGGAGAACAGAACTATGAAAAATTATAAAATCGCTGTGGCTGGCACGGGATATGTAGGTCTTTCGTTGGGAGTGCTGTTCGCGCAGCACCATCAGGTGGTTGCAGTCGATATTGTGCAGGCTAAGGTCGATATGATTAACAATAAGAAATCCCCGATTCAGGATGACTATATCGAAAAATATCTGGCAGAAAAAGATCTGGATCTGACCGCAACACTGGATGCAAAGGCTGCATACTCTGATGCGGACTTTGTTGTTATTGCGGCCCCGACCAACTACGATAGCCACACCCAGCACTTCGACACATCTGCTGTTGAGGCGGTGATCAAGCTGGTCATGGAGTATAACCCGAACGCTATCATGGTCATCAAGTCCACGATTCCTGTTGGTTACACCGCTTCTGTTCGTGAGAAGTTCAACAGCAAGAATATTATCTTCAGCCCGGAATTCCTGCGTGAATCCAAGGCTTTGTATGACAATCTGTATCCTTCCCGTATCATCGTTGGCACTGATCTGAACGATAAGCGTCTGGTAGAGGCAGCACATGAGTTTGCCGGTCTGCTGCAGGAAGGTGCTATCAAGGAGAACATCGATACCCTGTTCATGGGCTTCACCGAGGCTGAGGCAGTCAAGCTGTTCGCCAATACCTATCTGGCTCTGCGCGTTGCTTACTTCAATGAGCTGGATACCTACGCAGAAAGTAAGGGTCTGAACACCCAGCAGATCATTGACGGTGTCTGCCTTGATCCGCGTATCGGTAGTCACTACAACAATCCGTCCTTCGGCTACGGCGGGTATTGCCTGCCCAAGGACACCAAGCAACTGCTGGCAAACTATGCCGATGTGCCGGAGAACCTGATTGAAGCAATCGTGGAATCCAATCGTACTCGTAAGGACTTTATTGCAGACCGAGTTCTGAAGCTGGCGGACTACTATGGATATGATGCAGAGAACGAATTTGATGAGGACAAGGAGAAATCTGTCACGATTGGCGTTTACCGCTTGACCATGAAGTCTAACTCGGACAACTTCCGTCAAAGTTCTATTCAAGGCGTTATGAAGCGTGTGAAGGCAAAGGGAGCAACGGTCATTATTTATGAGCCGACCTTGAAGGACGGAGAGACTTTCTTCGGTTCTATGGTGGTCAATGACTTGGCGAAGTTCAAAGAAATGAGTCACGCCATCATTGCAAACCGTTATGACAAGTGCCTAGATGATGTGAAAGAAAAAGTTTATACAAGAGATTTGTTTGGTAGAGATTAATAAGTGTGGGTTATTAGAGATGGATGAAAAGAAAAAAATAAAGATATGTTTTGCGGCTTCATCTGGTGGACATTATGAGCAACTTATGATGCTAAAGCCACTGATGAAAAAATATGATAGTTTTGTCATTACTGAGAAAACCGACTATAGCGCAGAGTCGAAAGGCGAAAAGACCTATTACATGAAACAGGTCAACCGTCGTGAAAAAGATTTTATATGGCGGATGATTCAAAATACTTGGAAGTCTATCAGCATTTACAGAAAAGAAAAGCCGGATGTAGTTATCTGCACAGGCGTTTTAGCGATGATTCCGATTTGCCTTATTTCAAAGCTTATGGGTAAGAAGCTTATCTACATAGAATCATTTGCAAAGGTCACTTCACCTACTGAAACAGGAAAACTGCTTTATAAGTTTGCCGACCGGTTCTATGTACAGTGGAAACCGATGTTAAAGTTCTATCCTAATGCTGTTTATTTGGGAGGAATTTATTAAATGAATGAAAAGATTTTTATAACTTTAGGATCACAGAAATTCCAATTTAACAGATTGCTCATTGCGGTGGATAAACTGTGCGAAAAAAAGGTGATTTCTGGCGAAGATGTATTTGCACAGACTGGTTACAGTGACTATGTTCCTAGAAATTATAGCTACAATAATTTTTTGGATAGAGATGAATTCAGCGTGGAGATGGGAAAAGCAGATATAGTCATTACACATGGAGGAACAGGTGCGATTATTGGTGCAGTGAAAAAAGGAAAAAAGGTCATTGCTGTTCCGCGTCGTGCCAAATATGGCGAACACGTCGATGACCACCAGTTGCAGCTGATTAAACAGTTTGATGATCTGAATCTGATTTGTCCGTGCAGAGATACAGATGAATTAGCAGAGGCAATAGAAACAGTAAAACATACAAGATATGCGGCATACGAATCCAATACAACCACTATCGTAGATAGCATAGAAAAGTACATAAAGGAACTTGTTTGATATGAATAGAGAAAAAGTTATGACTTTTATGAAAAAAAGTCTGAGATTTTTACCGGATAAAGCATATATAAAATTATATTATCGGTTGCGTGTTGGTAGAAAATTAAATATGAATGATCCAGAAACGTTGAATGAAAAACTTCAATGGTTGAAATTTAATTATAGATTTCCATTACAGTCAATTGTGTCAGACAAATTGTTGGTTAGAGACTATGTAAAAGAAAAAATAGGAGAAGAATATTTGATTCCTTTACTTGGAAGTTGGGAAGAGTATAGTGATATTGATTTTTCGTCATTGCCAAAGCGATTTGTCTTAAAATGCAATCATGATTCAGGAGGTCTGGTTGTTTGTACAGATAAGGATAAACTGAATTATGAAGAAGCAAAAAAGAAAATTGAGAAATCGTTAAAGAGTAATTTCTTCTACATTGGACGGGAATATCAATATAGAAATATTAAGCCAATGATTCTTTGCGAAAAATTTATTTCTGATGATGGAAATGTTCCGATGGATTATAAGATTTATTGCTTTAATGGTAAGCCGGATGTCATATTGGTTTGCAAAGACCGATTTAGCAAAAATTCACACAAAGCATCTTATTTATACTATGACCAAGAATGGAATTTCGTTCCATTGAACAAAGGTGATGATAAGTTGCCTGATCCTAAAATTCCATTACCAAAGAACTTAGATAAAATGTTGGAAATAGCAAAAGTTTTATCTAAGGATTTTATTTTTGCTCGTATCGATTTGTATAATATTGACGGACAAATTTATTTCGGGGAAATCACTTTGTCACCGAATTCTGGATTTGATGCGGATATTACATATGAAACAGATTTAATGTTTGGTGAAAAACTGAAAATTCCATATTGGGAGGATATTAAGAGGAATATTTAACTAAGAAAAAGACTGCAAAGCATCGGTAATAGAAAATGCGTTGACGTTAGTCTGAAAATTAGTGTTACCTTTGAAGAGAGAAATATATGTCGAAATTACTTATAGCATCAAAGAATAGTATTAAATATTTCATTAGCAAATGCACGGATTTTGTTTATTTACAGAGGTGGAAAATAGCGACACAACACCCTTGTAAGTTGCTGAATAAGCAAAAAAGAAAAGAAGAAATAATTGTAAGCTTAACATCATTTCCTGGAAGAATTCATTTGGTGCACAAAACGATACAAACTATTTTGTTGCAATCTGTAAAACCTGATTTGGTTGAATTGTGGTTGGCTAAAGAACAATTTCCAAATTATGAAAAAGACTTACCAAATGAATTAACAAATTTAATTCAATATGGATTAAAAATTTGCTGGTGCAGCGATTATCGTTCATTTAAAAAACTTGTTCCTTCATTGCAAGAACATCCGGATGCTATAATCGTTACAGCAGATGATGATGTTTATTATGCAAAAGATTGGTTAGAACGATTGTATAGTGCCTATTTAGAAGATAATAATAGTATTCACTGTCATAAAGCGACTAAATTTAGTTACGAAAAAGGAAAATTTAATGCAATAGGTGGAGGGAAAAAATATTATCATAAAGCATCTTTTTTGAATAAACTGGTTGGTGTAGGTGGGGTATTATATCCGGCCAATTCATTAGATGGTGAAGTCGTAAATTCAGAATTATTTAATAGACTTGCACCTACTAATGATGATATTTGGTTCTGGTTTATGGCAATTAAAGCAGGGACACGAATAAATGTTGTAAAAGGTAATCATCCCAAACCTGTGGATGCTTATGGAAGCCAGTCTACTATTAAGTTAACAGATATTAATGACAATGGCGATATGTTGTTCTGGTCTCAATTCAATGATCTTATAAGCTATTACCCTGAGATAAGAAATGCATTGATTTCAGAGATGAAACAGAACTATGTAAGAGGTTAATTATAATGAAAAAGGTTGGATTATGTGTATGCCAGGAAACAAAAAATTATGGAAGTCAGCTTCAAGTTTTGGCAACTGAAGTTGCAGTACAAAAACTGGGATACGAATATGAGATAATACGATATAAGAAAAAATATGATTTGAAGTTTGTAATAAAAAGTATTCCACGGCTCTTTGATCCGTTATTAATGAAGGGAAAGATTTCTTCTTATTTTTTGAATAAAAGAATAAAGAAATACCCGGATATTTATGAAAAATGTAAAGAGCGAAACAGAATATTTGATAAATTTGCAGAGAGATATTTTACAAATCTTTCGCCGATATATTATGGCTATGATGCATTAAAAGACGGCACTAAAGGATATGATACTTTTCTTGTAGGCAGTGATCAATTATGGCTGCCAAGTGGTCTGGCTACAGGGTTTTATAACTTGCAGTTTGCTCCAGATGAAAAACTTAAAATTGCATATGCAACTAGTTTTGGAGTTAGTAAGATTCCAATGCATCAGAAAAATAAAACTGCAAAATATTTAGATAGATTTCATTATTTGAGCTCACGCGAAAAAAGCGGCACTAATATTATTAAACAATTGACCGGAAGAGATGTGCCTGTAGTAGTGGACCCTACATTATTGTTGACACCCGAAGATTGGAAGGAAATAATTCCGTTCCATAGAGTGGTTGAGGAAAAGTATATATTCTGTTATTTCCTTGGAGATAATTCGGAGCATCGAAAAGCGGCAAAGGAACTTCAGCGTGCGACTAATTTGAAAATTGTAGCATTACCACTTCTGGATAATTTTGTTTTAGACGATTTGGAATTTGCTGATATCTGTTTGTTTGACGCTGCATCTGATGATTTTGTAAATCTAATACGCGGCGCGGAATATGTGTTAACAGATTCTTTCCATGGATCAGTGTTCTCAATCCTTAATGAAAAGTTATTCTGCACGTTTAATAGATTTAATAATGGAACAGGATCTCGAAATTCAAGAATAGACAGTTTGTGCCAACAATTGAATTTAGAGTCACGCAGATATGATGGAGATATATTTAAAGTTCAAACTCAAATTGATTATAACAAGGTTAATCATTTGAGAGAGGAGCGAAGAAAAGAATCTTTACAATATTTGATAACAGCACTAAAAGGAGAAATTACAATTGGGTAAATATTCTGATAAATCTTTAAAAGTAAGCAGAAAATATTTGTTACATGCAAAGTTTGAGGTGGCAGAAAGAATTTGGTTTTATTTAATACCTACAGCACAGGGAAGAGTTAAGTGGTTGCGAAAACACAAGAAATTAGCAATGCTTGGGGAACATGTTCACTGGCAGCCGCGAAAGTACCCTACAGATGGAAATATGTTAAAAGTTCACGATAATGTGGCTATTGCATCTAATGTTGAATTCACGATGCATGATATTATCCATTGGATTTTTGATGGAATGGAAGGGCATAGATGCTTTCAGGAGTTTGCCGATTGTATTGAAATAAATGAAAATGTGTTTATTGGTGCTGGAGCACGAATTTTACCAGGAGTAAGTGTTGGACCTAACGCTATTGTTGCAGCTGGAGCTATCGTAAATAAAGATGTTTTACCAGGAACCGTAGTTGGGGGAGTTCCAGCAAGAGTGATTGGTTCATTTGAAGATCTAATGAAAAACAGAAAAATGTATAGTGATATGATACAGTCTGTTAAGGCAAATAATATAGATGTGGATGACTTTTTATGGAATGAATTTTCTAAGAACCACAAAATTGAGGCAGGGGAAAACGGTGAGGAACATTAAATCTTCTTTAGTAATACCACGACTATCAGTTGTGGAAAATATTACGTTTATACTATCGATACTGTTGCTGTTTATGCAACCGCTAAAAAATGCTATTTCTATCTTTTCATATATTGATGAATTTGCAGTTCTATTTTCGTTTATGGCATTTGCTTATACTGTAATTAGGAGGCGTTCTATAAGTACTATAGAAGGAAAGATAATTGCTTCCTTTTTGTTGTTTATCATAGTCGGTTTATTTGGCAATACTTTATCAAAGGTCGATAGAAGCACAGCGGCAATCCTAACAGATGTATTGAGCTATGGAAAATTCTTTATGATGATAATCGGTGGAGTGGCATTATTCGATTCCTTGAAAAATTCTAAGTGGATATTTTCTATTATTGTTAAATTAGTTAGATGCTTGGTTGTGGTGGGGCTAATACTTGCTATTTTGAATCAAATTATTGATCTTGGTATGAGAGATGATATAAGATACGGTATGTATTGTTTTTCGTACATCTATGATACCGCAGCTATTTTTAGCTGGTATTGTTACATGTTTATCCTTGTTCTTTCTATTGATCTCTTAAATGGAGTTAATCGAAAAAGAATTATATTTGTGCTATTAAACATGTGCCTTTGGCTATTTACCGGACGCAGTAGAGGATTCGCTTTTTGCGCTATTTACATTATGCTTGTCTTATTACTGCGTATGTATGAAATAAAACAAAAGCAATTAAAAATAAAAATAGGATATTTTGTTATGCTAGGCTTGCTTGGCGTTATAGTTGCATGGAACCAATTGGTTTTTTATTTTACTACAACAACAGAAGCGAGAAGTATATTATTGTACGTTGGTATTGATCTATTTAAAAAGTATTTTCCATTAGGTGCGGGTCTTGCAACCTTCGGTACAGCTGCCGCACAAAAATATTATTCGCCAGTATATGGAATATATGGATTGAGTAATCGACATGGCTTCACATTTGATAATCCACTGTATTTAACTGATAATTTTTGGCCTGCTGTTATTGGGGAAACCGGTTTGATTGGTTTGGTCGTTTTTCTTGTGACTTTGTATTTTGCCTTTAAATATCTATATAAAAAATGCAACCAAACCAATATGTCTAGGATGATTATTATTTTCTTTATAGTGACAATTCTCTCATCAAGTATTGCGACATCTATATTTGCACAAAATGCAACAGTTGCGGATATTTTTTATATATGCATGATACCAGCTATTTTGCGAAGGGAAAGAATCATTTATGGATAATAAACCAAGTATAAAAAAAAATTACATGTATAGTATGGCATATCAAGTGCTTATCATGGTGCTTCCGTTAATTACAGCACCCTATCTTTCACGTGTTGTTGGTGCCGAGGGAACTGGAATATATTCTTATACATATTCTATAGCACAATATTTTGTATACTTTGCCATGTTGGGAATATCCAATTATGGAAACAGGAGTATTGCTAAGGTAAGAGAAAATATAGGACAAAGAAACTATACCTTTTCTAGTATTTATCAGCTCCAGATTCTAACATCTTTAGTAGCAATTGTAATATACTTGTTATATTGTTTTGTTTTCGTACACGAAAATAGAAACATTTCTTTATTACAAGGCTTTTTTGTGCTGTCGGCTATTTTTGATATAAGCTGGTTGTTTTGGGGAATGGAAAATTTCAAAGTCACGGTTACTAGACAGATGCTCGTTAAAATATGCTCTGCGATTTGCATCTTCCTGTTTGTTAAAAGTCCGTTAGACTTATGGAAGTACACGACTATATTAAGCTTTGGAGTGTTAATTAGCCAGATATATTTGTTTGCGAATGTTAAATCATATGTTTCTTTTTCAATTGTATCGATAAAAGATTCTTTATCCCATTTTAAAGCAGTTTTGATTTTATTTATTCCAATTATTGCAACGAGTGTTTATCGTGTTATGGATAAGGTAATGATTGGTGCGCTAAGCAATATGACCGAAGTTGGGTATTATGAAAATGCAGATAAGTTAATAACTACATGCTTGGGCGTTGTAGGATCATTGGGAGCAGTTATGTTGCCTAAAATGTCAAACTTAGTTGCTAATGGTGAAATAAGAAAACAGAAAGAATATTTGCTGAAATCAATTGAAGTCACGATGTTTATTGCTTTTGCTATATCCTTTGGCATTTATTCTATAGCTGATGTGTTTATTCCGTTTTTTTATGGTGATGCATTTTTACCTAGTGTTACCATTACGAAACTTCTGGCAGTTAGTGTGCCATTTATTTCTTGGGCAAATGTTGTCCGTATGCAATATTTAATTCCTAATGAAAAAGATAAAATATATGTCAGCTCTATTGTGATCGGCGCGGTTTCAAATGTCATAATTAACTATCTATTAATTCCTAGATATCGAGCAAACGGAGCGGCTATTGGTACTTTATGTGCAGAAGCTATAGTAATGTTGATACAAACGATTGCTTCCTCTAGGCAACTTGAAATAAAAAAGTTTGTTAGTCGAAGTATTCCTTTCCTAATTAATGGGATATTTATGCTTTTGATTGTAAGGCTTGTGTCGAGTGCAATGGGTAATACTATTATGGCGATGCTATTAGAAATAGCAATAGGTGCCTTTTGGTATTTGAGCTTTAGTGTTATCTATTTTTACCGTACTAAAAATGAATTGTTTTTGTCAATTATTGCAGGATTGAAAAGAATGATTAGAAAATGAGTGAATAAAAAATGAGTGTAATTTCATATGCCGTTCAAAGTAGGCAAAAAAATATTAGGTTGCGCAGCACATCTGGAGGAACGTTCTCGGAAATAGCCAGGTCTTTTATTAAGACAGGTGGATGTGTATGTGCAGCTGGGTACGATGAACAAGGAAAGGTTGTTCATAAACTAATAAATACTATATCAGAAATCGATGAACTTTGTGAATCAAAATATGTACAAAGTAATCTGAACAATTGTTTTGCAGAAGTTGAAAGTTGTTTATCTTCATCAAGAAAAGTTTTATTTGTTGGAACCCCCTGTCAAGTTGCAGGTGTTAAGGCTTATTTGCGAAATAAAGATGAAAAATTATATACGATAGATCTTGTTTGCTATGGCGTACCATCCCCCATGATTTATATAGAGTGGCGTGCAGAAATAGAGCGTGTATATAAAAAGAAAATTGCTTATGTACATTTCAGAGATAAATCTTTTGGATATGCGGCTCCAAATGTGAAAATAGTATTTAAGGATGGTTCATCGGCTGAACAAACGTTTTTGATTAAATCGTATATGAAGACGTTTATGTCAGGATTAAATGTGAGACCGTCGTGTTCTGAATGTGCATTTAAAGGAATAGATAGATGTTCGGACCTGACATTTGGCGATTGCTGGCATATTGGTGTGTTTCAAAAAGCAATGGATGATAATTTGGGGACAACTAGTGTTTATGTCCATTCGCCTAAAGGTAGTATGTTGCTTGACATGATAAAAAATCAAGTTAACATATCTCAGATTGATACTCAACAAGAAATAAAATTGGATGGAAGAAAAATCAACGAATCTGTACAGAAAAATCCAAATAGTATTATCTTTTTTAATGATGCTCGCACATTGCCATATGATGTTTTAGTGAAGAAATGGGTTCCAGACAGCAAAAAAGAAATGCTAGTTACAATAATAAAGAGACATGCAAAAAATCTTCCTTTTTTTAAAAAAATGATAAAAAAAGTTAGAAGTTAGTTTTGCTTGATATTTGAATGTTTTTGATAGGAAAGCGAATGAAAATTAATGATTAAGAGTAAAACAATCCCTATATTATATGAAAAAAAAGAGAATTGTTCTGGATGCACAGCCTGTTATGCTATCTGTCCGAAAGAAGCTATATCTATGGTGGAAGACGAAGAAGGCTTTGAATATCCACAGATAGATGAAAGTAAATGTGTTCGTTGCTATCAGTGCATTAAGGTGTGTCCGATAAAAGCAGCACGAGCATAGGAGAAAAAATGAAAACAACATTACTTATCATGGCAGCCGGTATCGGCAGCCGTTTCGGAACAGGAATTAAGCAGTTGGAGCCAGTGGATGATGCTGGTCATATCATTATGGACTACTCGATACATGATGCGATTGGAGCTGGTTTCAATCATGTGGTATTTATCATCCGTAAGGATATTGAGAAGGAGTTCAAAGAGGTCATCGGTGATCGCATTGCCTCTATTTGTTCCGCTCACAATGTAACTGTGGACTATGCTTTCCAGGATATCAACGATATTCCGGGAGAACTTCCGGAAGGTCGTACAAAACCTTGGGGAACTGGTCAGGCCGTGCTTGCGGCAAAGAGTGTAATTAACACTCCGTTCATCGTAATCAACGCAGACGATTATTATGGAAAAGAGGGCTTCAAGGCCGTCCATGACTATCTGGTAAACGGTGGCAAGTCTTGTATGGCAGGCTTTGTGCTGAAGAACACGCTGTCCGACAACGGTGGTGTGACCCGTGGCATCTGCAAGATGGACAATCAGGGAAACTTGACCGAGGTCGTGGAGACCAAGAACATCGTAAAGACCGCAACTGGAGCAGAGGCAGACGGTGTGGCTGTTGATGTGAATTCTCTGATTTCTATGAACATGTGGGGATTAACACCAGAGTTTTTGGATGTGTTGGAAGAAGGCTTCAAAGAGTTCTTCGAGAAGGAAGTACCGGGCAATCCGCTTAAGGCAGAATATCTGATTCCAATCTTCATCGGTGAACTGCTGGAGCAGGGAAAGATGTCTGTAAAGGTTCTGAAAACCAACGACACCTGGTACGGAATGACCTACCATGAAGACGTCGCAGCCGCAAAGGACAGCTTCAAGAAGATGCTGGAGACCGGCGTATATAAGGCTGATTTATTTGCAGACTTGTGATACCCGTCAATGTAAGAACATCAAAAAATGCCATGCCTTGCATGGCTACGCCGTCCGAAAATGCTGCCTCTACGTGGCGGACGGCAGGCAACGGAGTTCATCTGAACATCTCCGGCTAAAGCATGATTGCAACCTTAAAATGAAGAGTGAAGCGAACAACCAGCTTCAGAAAGGACGGTTTAAAAAGCTAAAACCCAATGAACGACTTCGGCCCGAAGCGCCCGATGTCCGAGGATGCTCCGTGTGCATTAGAAAGCACCGGAAAAGCGAAGCGCGGCCGACCGAAGAAAAAACCGACTATGACCGAGAAAAGGAAATTGAAGCCTTTCAAGCCAGAGCGGTGGAACTTTTCGTTGAACCCTACGATGACAGAATCGAACCATCTGAAGATGCTCCAAGCGTCCGAGAGGTGTGAATACAACATCGTTAAGGGTGCGGAAGATGTTGATTACCGCAGGGGTTTACAGCACGAGACTCAGCCGTAAGGTGCAGAGTCTGTATGAGGATGGATGCTCAATCCAACAAATCATGGATGAAACCGGGTTGAAAAAATCATCTGTCCATGGGTATTTGCCCTATATAAAGGGTAACTACAATTTGCCGGAAGTAACTTTGGATGCCGAATACTCACGTGTTTACAGAAAGAGAATTTCTGTGTGTGAGCGACTCAGGCGAGAGATAGATTCGCCAGATGCAGAAGAATACTTGTGGGATGCAATTGTGGCGTATGTCGATTATTCGTTTATAACGGAGAAAGGCTTATCCTTGAAATATACTGTGCAAGGCGGAGAAATCTTCTTCAACCGAAAAAAGAAGAGTGTGACCAGAGCAACTGTGATGAAAGTGTTTCATCGGGCTCGACAGCTCCAGCATGAGAAGGGCTTTGTCAGTGGACCCAAAGAGCTGGGAACTTTTGGCGCAAGTTATATCTACCCAGTATTTCTTCGGATTGGCGTGTGCGTAAAGAAATCAGAGAAAATTTTTGAAAACGTGTACTCAAGAGAATCTAAAAATTTTTAATCACACGTATTGCGACACATGGAGAAGCTGTTATCCGATCTCGTAGTTTTCTTTCCCATCATTCGTAAATGTTCCTGCATATCCCGCTGAACCATTGAAAAGACAGTTTGGGATACGGAAGAGGTGTATTTCTATTGATTGGTATTGGAATTCCATTAGTGTTTACAATCATATTTAGCAGATATCCGATGATGCGTAAGTTATTTGGATTACCGGATATGCCAGAGATATAATTGAGGTTATTTGTAACGCTCATAATGTACCGATGGATTGCTCTTTCCAGAACATCAACTATGATTCTGAACGACTGAAAGTTGGGCAAACCGTAGGAAACAGGTTGGGCGCACTCGATACCAAACCGACCCCAATGGCTCATTCTATTTGATTTGATACATGGAGGAGGCTGTACGCGATGGAGGTAGATGAAACATATCAAAAAATGTTAGAAAAGCTGAGAGAGCATTGCGAAAGAGAAAAAATGTCGATATATGCGTTGGCAAAAAATACAAATTTGTCAACTTCCAGCTTAAGCAATTTACTTAACGGAAAAACAAAACCATATGTATACACGCTATTACTGATCTGTGATGCGCTTTCAATTTCAATCACAGATTTGGCTGATAAGGATGTATCAATGACAGAAGATGAAAAATGGATAATATCTTCTTATCGAAGTTTGTCAACTAAGAAGAAAGAAATGTTGACAACCTACATAAAGATGCTGTCACAGTATGAAGAAAAAATGTAGATTATGTATTTATTTAGAAATGTGTAGTTCGGTATATCGAAAGGACATGACGCTAATACTGTGGTAAACTATATATATGAGAAATGGGTGACTCTAGAATAAGAGACTTTAATTAAACTTAAATTTGTAAAAACAAGAAACTCTGCTACCTTGATTTGACGTAATTGTACGGTGATTAAGACGGCAGAGTTTTTTTAATAGATTGCACATATGACAAAAGAGCTGTCTAAAGCGTGTGTAACGAATAAATCTGTGAACTTGTAAACGGAGATGGGTGATGGGAGGTGCAGGGGATGGACAAAAAATTGTATGATAAACGAAAAAAACCGGATTGCAAAAAAGAACAACAGCGAAAAGAAATTTTTAGTACATATTCGGAATTGTGTCCTCAAAAGCCTCAAGATAACCGCCTTTCGGGTTTGGAAACTGGAAATAAAAAGACAGGTAAATCTGGAAGAATTTATGACAAAATATTAGTATGGAATATCCCTCCGAGAATCACTTGCCCCGGAGTATCTGATTGGTGCTCCACGCATTGTTATAATGCAGATGCCAGAAAAGATGTTTATACAATTGACCGATGGTGTGAAAATCTGTGGGATTTTCATTTTCGGTTACCCGAACTGAAGGACAAAATTGAAAACCAAATAAACGAAACCACTGGACGATGTGCGGTTCGATTGCATTCTAGCGGAGACTTTTTTTCAGAAGAGTACATTGATTTTTGGAAAGAAATAATTTTAGAATTTCCAAAAGTCTCTTTTTGGGGGTATACAAGGACATGGAATGTCCCTTGCTTAAAAGATAATGTGAACGAGCTTATGAATCTTAATAATATGCAGCTGTTTGCGTCATATGACACAACGATGGCAACATCGGTTCCTGCGATTCCTAAAAGCTTGGTCTTTGATACAAAAGAAAATTTGTTTGAGTATGCGGTGAAGCATACAGATAGCATAATTTGCCCGGAGCAGTATGGAAGAGTGGAAAGCTGCGCTGACTGCGGCTTGTGCATGAAGAAAACAAACAAGGATATTTTATTTCAGTTACATTAGGACAGGGGGGAAAATAAAAATGAGAGAAAACATTATTGTTATGGTAGGCGGGAGAAGCGGTGTAGGGAAAACGTCTATTATTGATTTTTTAGTTAAGAACCAAGGTGAAAGATATGCAAGACCTCTCTCGTACACAAGCAGATTGAAAAGAAATGGCGAAGGGTGCGAGGAATACAACTTCATAAGTGAAGAAAAAATGATATTGATGCGAGATGAGGGCCGCTTCTTGAATTTTGATTGCGTATATGGAAACTATTACGCGATAGCAAAGAAATCCATTGACGTGATAAACACTGAGGGAAAAGTTCCAATTAAGGAAATTCATCCGTCAAATCAAGCAAAAATAAAATTATGCTATCCAAACGCTGTATCAGTACTAATAAAAGAAATTGGGGTGAATGGAGAGGAGAAAAGAATAGGTCGAGAAAAAGCTGATACAGAGTATTATGAAAATCTGAATGAAGATAAGTTTGATGTTGTTTTTGCCAATGACAAACGATTGACGGTAGAGGAAAACGCAAAAGAATTTGGCGCAAGAGTATACTCCTATATTAAATACAGAGCATACTTTCCACCAATTTGTGACATGGATAGGTTGAACCGTAAAGGATATGCGATGATTGCGGAAGAATTCACCGAAAAAAAGCGCGTTACCACTCATAATTTTCACACTTTATCTGCAGACTTTTTTCAGGATTCTATAAATAAGTTCGTCTATCAAGGATGCAAAGTACTCGAAGTTGGGCCAGGAAGAGGATGGATGAGGAAGACGTGCTCGTGGCCGATCGTAACATATGATGTACTAGAATTAACTGAAGAAATGGCGCGATTTTTAGATGCAAATGAAAAGATTATATCAAGCGCAGCACGAACAATGATTGCGTCAAATAAGTATCAAGTGGAAGTATGCTCTCTTGCAGATCCATACTTCCATACAGAAACTTTATGCGAACTGCATAGGATATTGGCTCCAGGTGGAGTGCTTGCGTTTACATTACCATCAGTAGACTGGTCAGAAAATTTGAGAGGAGATGAAATGACAACAACCTTTATCTCTGAAAATGGTGATAAGGCTGTGACGTATTCACTTGTGTTTGAGGCTGAAAAGATTGTTGAAATCTTACAAGACTGCGGATTTAAGGAAATTAAGGTGAATGAGATAACCGGAAAAAAATTGATGGAAAAAAATGAATATATCTCTCCAGCAATCACCATGGCAGCAGAAAATAAAAAATGTAAGCTAGATGAACTCAAGATTATTACAACTGTTATTTGCAAAAAATAATATAGAGGAGAAAATACAAAATGAATAATCAACTGCCCATAAATCAAAAAAAAATTATTTATAAAAAAGCAAAAAAGCTAATTGATATGTATAAGAAAGGTCTTTTGGGTGGAGAAGTCATGCCGGAGGACGCCAACCCCGGACTTTCAAAGGACTCAAAAGAAAATTGTTTGTACTTTACATTGCCGATGGCACTAAACTATCAAAGAAATTCATACAAATTATGGGAGGCGGCAAAAGCAACATATGAAGATGTAGAAACAACAGATGTGTTTGATCCCAAAGCGGTTACCCAAATGAGTGAGGGTGAATTAAAGAACCGGTTGGTGAAGTATAAAGTTGCACTGCAACCCAATAAACACCCTGAGATTTGGAGAAAATTATGTGCAACATTATGCGATGATTTTGACGGGGATATAAGAAATTTGTTTATTAAAAATGATAAACATCGGTGTACAAGGGGTACAAACGAGATAAAATAGAAATGAGGGGCGATAGAGCGGAAATGTCAGATTTTCCACTCTATCTGAACACGGTCGCTGGTGGCC
>ENA-UPXC01003230-UPXC01003230.1-human-gut-metagenome-genome-assembly--contig:-NODE-3230-length-17261-cov-3.666725_pt1 | contig 17261 bp, 9 predicted proteins | sample MGYA00250047_ERZ773371 | MGnify/ENA primary metagenome ERZ773371 (study PRJEB29103, sample SAMN06111975) | human gut metagenome | biome: human gut; feature: ankylosing spondylitis patient; material... | reverse complement strand
TCCTCGTATCTGGATTGGATTTTGATGAGTATTCCGGAAAAAAATCCGTGGATTTCATATCAGATGGAAACGCTTTCCGACCAGATCGACCGTGAGATCGGCACGCAGATACGCCAGACGTTATCGAGAGAGTGGCTGCGGTGGCTGGCGGGGGAGGACAGCCATTTGTCGAATGACGAGAATCATCCAAACACGCAAAATCGGCTCGAAAATATCAGGCAAATAGAATCGATTATCAGCAGCAACTACCATTTCCAGTACCCATACCTGGACGATCTGAGTCTCAACACCAAGATGTCCGTTTCTGAACTCAAGAAAAAGGGCATGGAGGAAGAAGAGGAGGAGATGGTATTTCTGCCGACGCTGCCAGTGTTTATGGAGAAGGAGCAGGAAGAAAAAGGCGGCGCGACGCGCGGTACAGCGTACCACCGTGTGTTGCAGTTGTTGCCGTTTGAGCGGGCAATGTCGAGACAGGAGTTAAATGCATTTCCGGCGAAGCTGGCGGCTGAGGGGCGGATGGATGCCGAGGCGGCGGCGTTGGTGCGCGGCTCAGATCTGGCAAAACTGACAGCCAGTTCATTGGGAAAACGCATGCAGAGAGCGGCAGCAGCCGGGAAACTGTACCGGGAAAAACAGTTCGTCATCGGTATTCCGGCGCGCGAAATGGGCGACTGGGATTCGGATGAGCGGATTCTGATACAGGGTATCATCGACGCCTTTTTTGAGGAGGATGGCAAGCTGGTTCTGGTGGATTATAAGACAGATTATGTGGAAAATTCAGACATTCTGATCCGCCGCTATGAGGCACAGGTGCGCTACTATACCCGCGCACTAGAACAGATGACAGGAAAAAGGGTGGCGGAGCGCTACCTGTATTCGTTCCGGTTTGGGGCGATTGAAGTGTAAGGCAGTGATTCTGGATACAGATAGGCACGTTCGGAGCCGATCGTATTTCCAGTCAATACGCCGGGATATGCGGCGCAGGAGGATCTGACGGAGTACCGGAGTTTTACGGATTATACGGATCAGGGCTTTGTTTATGTCCATGCGGGCTGCCGCGGCCGATAACTTTATAGAGTGGGTCAATGCGTGCTGCGCCCAGAGGAATTAAAATAATAAAATTAGAGAAATAAGTTTTGGTTAAAGGGTATCATCCGCCATCAGAACCGCTACCTGCGTCAGAAAATTCTCAGGATTTTTGTGCTGGGGCGGTCCCTCCAGATAGAGGTGGCGGGCGGTGCCCTTTAATGGAATCTGATATTTGTTTGCATACGCACAAAGATGCTTCACAATTACAGGAAGACCTTCATAGGCACCGTGATAAAAGATACAGAGCGCTTTCTGGCAGGGCAGGGTGACGAGATGTTCACCCCGGCTTTCCGGCGGGACGGCGATGCAGCAGGTAAAATCGCCCGGATTCGAAAGGTTGTATTCGGTGAAAAACATATGCTGGGTGGTGTCAGAACCATATTGACGGATCGCCTTGATGAAGACGCCACGTAATTGCTCTTTCTTGTCTTCAAGTTCTGTCGAATGCAGATCCTGGCAGTAAACGGTCTGGGCGGGAAGTTCTATCTGTCGGATTTCAAAGTCATTGTGCCCTTTTGAATGTTCTTTTAATTTCTCAATATTCCGGCTGATCTCGTCACGCAGATCTTCCAGACGAGTGATCAGCGGCTCCAGATCCGTCGTGCCGTGATAATAGGCATAGATATCATCCAGCGACAGACCGAGATTCTGCAGAATGCGGATGCTCCGGATGCGCGAGACGGTGTCTGCTGTATAGTAACGGTTTCCATTGATACCGTCTCTCTGATCCGGCAGAATAAGACCCTTGTCTTCATAATTTAAAATCATGCGCCGGGTCACTTCCAACGCTTTGGCTGCCTCGCCGATCGAGAGCAGCCGTTTTTTATCGTGCGTCATAAAACCTCCTGTTAGATATCCATAAGATGTGCAATCATGTATATTTGTCATGTAGGATTCTGGTGCAATTTTTTACACTCATAGTTGTGTATAATTACATGAAAAATAAGTAAAAATTATATAAATTAGCTAAAAAGGGATTGTATCGTACATCAATGTACGGTATATAATCATTTTATTGAAAGCGGGATGCCGTGTCAAGTATCCAGCCGATGCAAAACACCACACAATTTGTCATACTATGCACGTTGAAAAGGAGTATCCGGGCAGGCAGGAGCGTCAGACATTGGGGAGAATGAGTATTTTATATACAGAAAGATTTGATGGCTCATCTGCAAACATCTGCCCGGAGAAACATTTCAACCAAAACGCCTTTATTGTATACCTATGATGCTGCGTTTTATCTGGAAAAATCAAGAAAGAATTGACATTTGAACGCCTTCCATATATGCTTGAACCAATATGATTTTCGATTTGACAGATGGGAAAATCAATGGAAAATCTAAGCAGATATGGGAGGCTTTTATGGATCAGGAAAATCAGACACCACACAAACGGCGTGTCAGATATAAAGGAAAATATCCAAAGAAATTTGAAGAAAAATATAAAGAGCTGCAGCCGGAGAAGTATCAGGACACGATCCAGCACGTGATTCAGAAGGGAAATACACCAGCGGGCATGCATATTTCCATTATGGTGCAGGAGATTCTGGACTTTTTGCAGATCCAGCCGGGGCAGGTCGGATTTGATGCGACGCTAGGATACGGCGGACATACGAAGGCAATGCTGGCCTGCCTGAAAGGGCAGGGACATATGTATGCGACCGATGTTGATCCGGAGGAATCCGCCAAGACGCGGAAACGCCTGGAAGAAGCGGGCTATGGCGAGGACATGCTTTCAATCCGTCTCCAGAACTTCTGTACAATCGATGAGATTGCCAAAGAAGCGGGTGGTTTTGATTTTATTTTAGCCGATCTGGGCGTGTCTTCGATGCAGATTGACAATCCGAAGCGAGGCTTTTCGTTCAAGGTAGATGGACCGCTGGACCTGCGCCTGAATCAGGAAAAAGGCATCAGCGCCGCCGAGCGCCTTGACACGATCGAGCGTGAGGAGCTGGCGGGCATGCTGTACGAAAATTCAGACGAACCGTACTGCGAGGAGCTGGCAAAAGCGATCACGGATGAGATCCGCCGTGGAAATCGGATCGATACGACCACGAAACTCCGTGAAATCATTGAAAAAACATTGGATTTCCTTCCGGAAAAGGAGAAAAAGGAGACAGTCAAGAAGACCTGTCAGCGTGTTTTCCAGGCGCTCCGGATCGATGTAAACCAGGAATTTGAAGTACTCTATGAGTTTATGGAGAAGCTTCCAAATGCGCTTCGACCGGGCGGACGGGCAGCGATCCTGACCTTCCATTCCGGAGAGGATAAACTGGTGAAAGCGGCGCTCAAAGAGGGATATCGCGCCGGTATCTATAAAGAATATTCCAAAGATGTGGTGCGCCCGTCCGCGCAGGAGTGCGTACAGAACCCGCGTGCCCGCTCGACGAAGATGCGCTGGGCGATCCGGGCGGACGAGTAAAATGAATATAAAAGAAAATATATGAAAAAACAGGGCAGCTGTTCCGAGCAATATGGGAGCGGCTGTCCTGTTTTTATTGTGAAGATCAAAGAGAGTCCATGTGAAAAAATTTCGGGCGCAGTGATGTCTGGTTCTGCAAAAATCCGATTAAAAGAGCAAAAATGTTTTTTTTGCGAGATTTCTGTTTCCGGTGCGTATACTATAAGATTACTTTTCAGAAAATAGAAAAGTGGTCACAGTTGTGAAAGAAAAAACAGCTGCGAAAAAAACAAATACGCGAGAAAGTTTCGTGAGAAAGAGAGGAAACGCATTGAAACAGGAAACACAAAATGAATTGGAACGATTTAGGGATTATTTGAGAGAACAGGAAAAAAGCAGCCACACGATCGAAAAATACTGCAGGGACGTGAGAAAGTTTTTGATGTTTGCTGATGAAGACTGGGATAAAAATACAATTATATCTTTTAAGGAATATCTGCAAGCTCATTATAAAACGTCCAGCGCCAATTCGATGCTTGCGTCTCTGAACAGCTACTTTCATTTTATCGGAAGACAGGAATACTGTGTCCGCACGTTCCGGGTGCAGAAGCGGATTTTCTGTGATGAGAGACAGGAAATGACGCGCAGCGATTATCAAAAGTTAGTTAAGGCGGCGCGGGAGCGCGGCGATGAACGCCTCTGTGCGATATTGCAGACGATCGCGAGCACGGGCATACGAATCAGCGAGCTTTCATATATTACAGCGGAATCGCTGGCACAGGGGGAAGTAGTGATCGACTGTAAGGGAAAACAGCGGGTGATCCTGCTGCCGCAGTCGCTGATGCTGTATCTGACGCAGTACTGCCAGAAGCAGCGGATTGTGAGAGGCAGCATCTTTGTCACAAAAAACGGGCAGGCAGTCCGCAGACAGAATGTGTGGGCGGACATGAAATCCGTCTGCACCGAAGCGGGTGTTCTTCCGAGCAAGGTATATCCGCACAATCTGCGCCATCTGTTTGCCAAGATATTTTATGAGCGCGATCACGATCTGGTCCGTCTGGCAGACTATCTGGGTCACAGCAGCGTGGAAACGACAAGACGTTATACGATCATCAGCAGCCGTGAAGCGTGCCGCAGACAGCTGGAATTAGGTTTGTTGATTGATAGGGAAAATTGACGAAAAACATAATGGGAATTATGTCATGAAATGAAAAAAATCTGCATACATATCTAAATATATGATTTTATTATCAAGTTTATCACTTCTGAGAAAAAATTTCAACCTACAAAGACGTTAAAAAACAGTACTTGAAAGTACAGATATTTTATCCAAAATCCGACAAAAACCTTGCAAATTAAAGAAAAAACAAAACAGGTGGATATGACATAATTCCCATTATGTCAGCCGGGGAGGTGGAGTATGTGAGAGAAGATCTGACGGGGCGCCGGTATGGACGCCTGACCGTCTGCCGGGAGATAAAACAGGCAGAAAAAAGCCGCCGCCATTACTGGCTGTGCCGGTGTGACTGCGGGAAAGAAAAAACCGTGGAGGAGTCCCATCTGAAAACAGGGCATACGAAAAGCTGCGGGTGCTATCGGAAGGAACTTCCGTCCAGTCGGCGGATCGATCTGACAGGTCGTCAGTTCGGACGTTTGAAAGTGCTTGAAGAGGCGGATAATTCCAACCGGACAGGTGAATATTGGAAATGTGTCTGTAGCTGCGGACGCCTGATTGAGGCATCCAAAGAAAGCCTGTGCGCGGGAAAAACCAAGAGCTGTGGGTGCCTGCAGGCGGAGACACGAAAGAAAAACATGAAAAAAGCGATTCATTTTGTAGGCGGAACCTGCCTGGAACGAATCGCCAACCAGAAAAATACGGCAAACAATACAAGCGGCTACCGAGGCGTCTACCAGCGGGAAAATTCCCGGTGGCGGGCAGCGATCGGCTTTCAGGGAAAAGTGTACAACCTTGGAACCTTCGTAAACCTTGAGGATGCGGTGGCAGCGCGGGAAAAAGCAGAAGAGGAATTGTACGAGCCATTTTTGCGGGAACATGGCGTGAAAGCGGTGCAGAATGGAGGTATTTAAATCCGCATAAGGGAACCTGTGTTGATGATAAGACGGGAGGCAAAAAGAATGAAAAAAACGAAGAAAAAGGGGAAAAGTTACAGTCAAGGCTGGTTTGGGCGTCAGTCAAGGCGTTTCATGTCAGTGCTTTTGTGCAGCAGTATGTTGAGCACAAGCGTGGCAAATACAGCCGCATTTGCAGCTGCCACATCCGAAGGAGGGGATGAAAGACAGGAATTTTCATTGGAAAAAGAAGTCCTCAGGCAGGCAATCCGGGATGCTGCTAAAAAAGGAAAGACAGTAAAAGAGGATGCATTTACGTTTTCCGGCGATGAGGCAGAAACCTACGAGGGACTGTTTGAAGAAGGAAATCTATATGAACTGCATCCAGATTTCGAGAAGAAAAACGACCGGCTTACTTTGAAAATGTATGCCCGCTTAGAGGATGAAGAGGACATGGATCAGTATACGATCAGCGGAAATGAAGAAATTATTTTCCTGATGACCAATTCTTCTTCAAAAGAGCGCACCGGACGGATTCTGGTGGATGGAAGAGCCAGCGCATGGATGACGGTTGCGCCATTTGGTGAAGTAAAAAAGCAGGTTGAGCTGGAGACAGAGGAAGCGGTTCCGACCGAGATAGAAAATGAGGTAAAAGAACCGGAAAGTGCAGTTCCGGCAGGAAGTGAAGATATCACAGAAGAGGATACGGCTCTGGAGGACGATGTAAAGGAGCAGGAAAATGCTTCAGATACAGGTAACAATCAAATAAAAGAAGAATCGGAAGCAGCGGATGACAAGAAAGATTTATCGGAGCTGGATTCTGAGAACGAGAATGAAAAAGCAGGCATGGATGCGTCCGAAACAGATACATCGTATTCAGAAAATGACAGCGCCCAGGACGAAGATTCAGTTCAGGTATCACGTTCGGCTCATTTTTCGATGTTTTTGACTTAAGCTGCAATGGCATCTCCGTCTGATGCAAAAGAAGAAGAGAACGAGAACGATGAAAACGAAAAAAATAAGGCGATTGTAGGCGACGAAGCAGAAGAAGACAATTTCGAACGCATTCTGGGGGATTCATATGAAACGGTAGGCATTAAGAATGCATCCGCAGCCGCATTTGTAACTTCCGCGATGGAGCTTGGTCTGACAGACGTAGCTGTTTTGTCGGCAGTGGAAGTGGAAGAAATTCCACACTGGCAGATTTCGAAGTCTAAAAAAGCTACCAATCTGGACGAAAACTTTGAATCCCAGGTAACACTTTCCCTTCCGTCAGCGGAGGAAAAACTGGAAAATGACATTGTGTTTGTGCTGGATAAATCTACCAGCGTGCAGCTGGAAAATGAGGCGTTAGAGATGCTTAAGGAGCTGCAGGCGCAGGCAAAGAAAAATGGCGCAAAAGTAAAGGTTGGAGTCGTTATTTTTAATAAAGAAGCGCATAAGTCTGACTTTATGGATTTGGAAACCCAGTATGATGCGATTGCGGCAGCGATCCGTGAGAATATTAGCAGCGGAACGAATCTTTCGGCTGGAATCCTTGCAGGCAAGAAAATGCTGGATGAGGATACGCAGGTGGCAGCAGGAAGAAAGAGCCTTGTGCTTTTAAGCGATGGCATTACCTATATTTTTGGGGAAAAACCGACGGCGGTTGCCTGGGGATTTGAGAATGATGGTTCAGAACATTCCTGGGCGGGACCGGATAACTGGATTCTTAAATATGGGAATAATAAAGCATTATCGGAGGATGAGTGGAACGAGCGCCTGGGTACAATCAAAGCACAGATGGATAATCAGGGCGATAAATTTGACCATTCATATGAGCAAGGAGAGTTAATGCCATGTACCCCACCTGATGAAGGAAAAAAATATGCCAATAGCGTTGATAAAGCACTCTATCTTTCCTATGAGGCATATCTGGAAGCGGCGAAGGAACAGTATCACTGCTATGCGATGCCGATTGGTTCATCTGCTGGTGAAAGCTATCCATGGGGACCGAGCTTTGTGAAATATCTGGCAGACGGAAAAACGGTAAGTTTTGAAGATATCAAAAATGATATCCTTTATGCCGTCGATCGGGACTCGACTGTGGAAGATTATATGGGTTGGGTCAAGGATGATTACAATTTTGACTTAAAGAGCATCGACCGTCTGACTGTTGGCGGCAGGGAGCTTTCTAAATTGGAAGATGGAAATACCGTTTATTTTGGAAATGAAGACGTGAATGCAGCTCAGTATCGTTTTAAGGTGGAATATGATCCGTCGGATAAGGAAGGCGGAGAACATTTCATCTGGACGATGAATGAGGCGGTAAAAAATAATGAACCGGTGCAGCTGACCTATACGGTAAAACTGGTAAATCCGAAGAACAATCCAGGAGAATCGTATGGACGGTACGATGAAGACGGAAGCGAAGAGTATGATGGACTTTATACTAACCAGAAAGCAGTGCTGCATCCGGTTGGAAGCGATCAGGAAAAAGGAAAAACGGAAGTATTTTCGAAACCGACTGTATCATATACGATTCCGGGAGGAGAACTTCCGACGATTCCAGAGGGAGGAACTTCTAAATCGAAGACAGCAGAACAGCTGGATGAAAATTTTAAGTCTCAAGTGGCTTTGTCCTTGCCGTCAGCGGAGGAGCAGCTGGTAAGTGATGTGGTGCTTGTCTTAGATAAATCAACCAGCACGGGACTGAAAGAGCAGGCATTGGAAATGCTTCAGAACCTCAAGAAAGAAGTGCAGGAAAAGGGAGCAAAGGTCAAAGTGGGAGTAGTGCTCTTTAACAAGGAAGCGCATACGGATGGATTTATGGATTTGGAGACCCAATATGAGGCGATTGAAGCAGCCATTTGTCAGGAAATTAAGAGTGGAACCAATCTTCACGCAGGTATTTTAGCGGGTAAATCAATGTTAGACCAGGATACAGGAGTGGCAGATGAACGCAAGACACTGGTAGTTGTCAGTGATGGTATTACCTATATGTTTAATGAGAATCCGACGGCGGTTGCCTGGGGATTTATGGCAGATTCTCCGAAACATTTTGCAGGACCGGATAACTGGAAATCCAAGTATGGAAATAATCAGGCACCGACGGACTGGAATGCATGGCTGACCGGCATAGGAGCCAGACTTTCAGAGCAGAAGGATACACACGACTATCCATATGGAACGGAACCGGATGCATCGCTTATTACACCGGTGGAGGAAGCAGGAAATTATGTGAATTCGATCGATAAGGCATTATATCTTTCATACGAGGCGTACGCACAGGCAGCTTCGGAAGGATATCACTGCTATGCGATGCCGATTACGCCGCCCGGAACGGCAAGTAACTATGAGTGGGGAATGAGTTTCATGCGGTACCTCGCGAATGGAAAGCAGGTTTCATTTGACAGTATAGAAAATGATATTTTGTATGCCGTTGATAAAGGTTCTGTTGTGAAAGATTATATGGGCTATGTGAAAGAGGATTATAACTTTGATTTCGATCACTTAGACCAGCTGACAGTAGGGGGAAAAGCGCTTTCTATGTATCAGGAGGGCAACACCTGGTATTTTGGAGACGGAGAACCGGGACCGCAGAATTATCGTTTTAAAGTGGTATATGACGCGGGAAATAAGGCAGAGACAGAGATGTTTACCTGGTATATAAATGAACCAGTTTCAAACTTTGCACCGGTGCAGCTGACCTATACCGTAAAACTGATAAACCCAAAGACGGCGGATGGAACCTATGGAAAATATGACCGGGACGGCAGCCAGCACTATGAAGGGCTCTATACCAATCAGGAGGCGGTCCTGTATCCGGTAGACAGCCGTGGAAATGAGTATCGGCCAGAAGAATTCCCGAAGCCGACCGTATCATATGTGGTAGAACATGGAAGCCAGGAACCGGGATCTGATCCTACCCCGACCCCGAATCCAGGCAATAACGGAGGCGGAAGCCACGGCGGTCACGGAGGCGGAAGTAGTTCTGGCAGTAAAAAGTCTTCGACCACAACCGCGTCGGGACCGGCAGCCCAGCCGACGGAACCGGTTACGCCGGTTGTACCAGAACCTCAGCCGGTTGTACCGGCAGAAGGACTTCCGAAGACCGGGGATACGGATCGGATGGATGTGCCGATGGCTCTGCTGGCAATTGGAATGATGGTAGCAGCTTATGTATTAATGACGAGCAGAAAAAAGACGGAAGAGTAAGACGAGACATAGAAAAATAAAAATTGCCCGGTTATAAGAGCAGGTTTTTAGGGCGGCGCCAGAAATAATGGCGCTGTCCTAAAACTATGCTGTTATCTGTTTCATTTTGTATGCAAATTAATACATCATTTATAAAAATATATAATTTGCTTAATAAATAAAGGCGCAGAACGTTTCACGGGCAAAGATGGAGGGATCGATGCAAAAGTGGACACGGAAAGCAGCGGCTGTGATAGCTGTCATCTGTCTGGCGTTCGGTACAGCAGGGGTGGTAATGCATAAATGGGATGAAATGCGTCAGGAGAAGGCGCAGGAAGAGTTGACTGCCCAGGTTGTGGGAATGTCAGAAGCAGGGACGACGGGAGAAACAATGCCGGAGAAAAAAGTGCCAGAAGTGGAAAATGAGATAGGTGAGACGAATGCAATAAAGGAGACAGAATATGTGTCAGCAATTGATTTTTCAGCGCTGGATTTCCAGAATCCGGACGTCGTTGCCTGGATTCAGATTCCGGGAACTCAGATCAATTATCCGGTGGTTCAGGGGAAGGACAATGATTATTACCTGCACCGTGACCTGAACGGACAGAAGAGCACGGCGGGCACGATTTTTCTGGACTATGCCGATCAGGCAGATTTTTCGTCCCTGCATAATGTGCTGTACGGCCATCACATGAAGAATGGAAGTATGTTTAAGGACATTTCCAGATACAAGGATCAGGGCTATTTCGATCAGCATTCAGAAATCATTCTTTATACGCCGGAGCGGGAGATTCATTTAAAAGCCCTGGCGGCTGTCTGCACATCGCCGGATGCGATCCGCCGGAAAACGGAGTTTGCATCGGGAGAAGAATTTGCGTCATATATTCAGCAGATGACAGCGGGCGCGAGCGCGTCCGCGCCGGTCGAGGGGACGATCGTGCGTTTGTATTCATTTGTGACATGCAGCTATGAATTTAACAATGCCCGGACAATTCTATATGCGTATGAGGCGGCAGAATAGAATGGGAAATAGATCTATAACAGGAGGTAAGAATATGAAGAAGTTAGAGACAAAGGGGAGGAGCCGGAAACAGAGGCATCATTTGTTTCATAAAGAAATGAAGCAGATGAAGCGTCTTTTGTCTGTCTGTTTGTGCACCAGTATGATCAGTACCAGTATTGGAAGTACGACGGCGCTGGCAGCAACGGCTCCGCTGTTGGAAAAGAATGAGGCGGAAGAAGAAAATCAGAATTTTGTCCTGGATCAGGAAGAGCTGAGTGAGGCACTATTAAAAGCGGTGAAAGGAAAACCGGTCAAGGAAGATGCCCTAACCTTTGAGGGAGAAGAATCAGAAGCGTATGAGACACTGTTTCAGGAAGATGGTTCCCTCTTTGAATTGCATCCGGATGTGAAAGCACCGGACGGAAAGGTAAATTTAAAGGTCTATGCGAGACTGGATGAAAAAGAGGATCTGGATCATTATACGATCACGGGCGAGGAAGAAATTTTATTTCTGCTGTTAAATCGTTCTTCTGAGAAAGAATATGGGCAGATAGAGGTAGATGGAAAACGAAGCGGAAAAGTTTCGATTCTCTCATCTAAAGAGTTAAAGAAGCAGATCCAGGATGAAGAAATGGAAGCAAGCGAAGAAACGGGAGTTTCCATTTCGAATGGTGCGGAAGAAAAATCAAATAAAACGGCTGGAGAGTCTGAGAAGAAAGAAAATGTAAAAGAGACAGATTCGCAGGAACCAGAAAAAGAGAATCCGGTGGAAACTCCGGAAAAGGTGGACAAGTCAGAGAACCCGGCAAGTGAACCGGAAAAAGGTTCAGAGGCGGAAAATCCGGCGAATAAAGCAGAAAACGGGGCAGAAGCAGAGAACCCGGCAAACGAGCCGGAAAAGAGCCAGGAAGCAGGCTCGGGTGCGGGTGATGCGGGAAAAACAGGTACCCCAGAAGAAAAGGACAGTCAGCCGGATGCAGATTCGGGCTCAGAAAAGGAAAAGAATGATTCTGCAGGCAGCGAAGCAGGGGACGTGGCGCAGGTATCGCGATCGGATCATTTTAAGATGTTTCTGACAGCGGCATCGGCGACGGCGAGCGAGATACAGACGGAAGATGAGACATCGGAGAAAGAAACGAATACAGCCGACCAGCCGGATGCGGAGACGGAAGTCGAGATAGAAGACGGAGCAGAGCGGCTAGAGGGCGAGACATATGAGAGCGTTCTTCTTAAAAATACGGCAGCTGCTGCATTCGTGACGACCGCTGCAGAGCTGGGACTTTCCGGCAGTGTGGATGATGCGGTCTACACGGTCAATACAGATTCCGCTGTACTTACCCTGACGGTACCGGCGGGTGCGTTTGAAGAAAAAGTAAAGCTGAAAGCAGAAGAGATCAAGGACGGAAGCGAAGAACATCAGACATTGAGCGATCAGATCCATGAAGAAGGATACCGCGCGGATTCCTTTACAGCCTTTGATGTGAAATTTGTAAACGAGGCAGGAGAGGAAGTCGAGCCATCCGAAGAAGTCAAGGTCAGCATTCAGTTTAAAAAGAATGCAGTTGAAAGTGAGACAGGAGAAAATTTGGAAGAGACAAAAATCCTGCATATTCATGAGGATGTCATCACAGAACTTTCTGAGGTTGAAATCCAGGATAGCACAGAGGACAGTGAAAAGACAGCAAAACTGACCTTTGGCGTCAACGAATTTTCTATTCTGCTGGCTTTAAACGAGGCAGCTGCCGGTGTGGCAGAGGTAAATGGGACAGCGTATGATACGCTGGAAGCTGCATTCGCGGCAGCAGACGATGGGGATACGGTGAAGGTGCTGAAAAACTGTGGACTGTCAAAAGCCGTTTCAGTTGATAAAGCTCTTACACTTGATTTGAATGGAAAAGTAGTAAAAGTAAAAGTAGTTCCGGAAGCAAAAGCAAAACAGACAATCAGTGCATTTGCGGTTGCGGAATCGGTAACCTTTACGGTTTTGAATGGTCTGCTTGGCGGAAGCGGCAAGGGTGCAGATAACCGTGCGATCGAGGCAAACGGCGGAACAGTCATTCTGAGGAATACGATTCTGGCAGGTTTTCAGGCGTTATCTGGAAACGGCGGCGCTGTTTTGATGAATGGAGGTACGCTGGAAGCAGAGAAATGTAATTTCGGTTATTTTACAAGAGAAGATAATAATTACAAAGAATATAGTGGACAGGGAAATTTCGCCCAGAGCGGAGGTGCTGTCTATACTTCTCAGGCAGCGGTTAAAATGGAGAAGTGTAATTTGTTTTATAACAGCGCGATTGATATGACAGGAACGACCGGACAGTATTGGTTTGGCGGCGGTGCGCTTTTTGCAGATCGCGGAACGGTGACACTGAATGAAAATTATTTCTTCTCTAATACATCTAAGGATTATGGTGGAGCAATCCATCTGGATGCGGTGCAGACGGCAGAATTGACAGGCAACCGGATTCGAAATTCACATGCTTATAACCATCGGATTACAGAGATGGCAGCCAGAGGCGGCGATGGCGGTGCGATTTACAGCCGTATATCGAAAACAGTTACATTGAAGAACAATGTCATTACAGAAAATAGCAGCATGGGAAATGGCGCCGGGCTGTGGGTACTTGGAGCGGCTGATTGTGTTCTGACATTGGAAGGAAATACCATTGCTAAGAATGAAGCGGGTCAGCGTGGCGGCGGTATGAAGCTGAATATGGATAAGAACAGCCAGGTGAATTTAATCAGTGGTTTGATCAGTGAAAATAGATCGTCTGGCTTTGGCGGCGGAATTGATTACACGAATCACGAGAATCCAACGCTTCATCTTACGAATGTTCTGATAACAGGAAATCGGGCATCGCGTGGTGCAGGAATCTGGGCGTGCCCGACCTCTGAGACAGAGGTTTATTCAACTTTGGGCGGCGCTTTTTATGGAAATAAGGCAACTGGGAAGACAGGCGGCATTTCCTATTCTTATGAAGCATCAGGAGATGAGATCCGCTATGAAGGAACCGATACACCGGATAAGTTCTCGATTCAGAGCAACCCGCCGAGCGCAACTACCCACATTTCTGTTTCCGGTCGTTCTCTGGGCGGCGGTGTGATCAGATGGTATTCTGATGAGGCGGAAAATCGCTATCAGGCTGGAAATCCAGAAGCGGATCCGGCTATTTATACCAATACAAATAAGTCATTTGGTTTACATGGAGAGTTGAGTGAGGAGCACCAGAAATTGGCGTCTTCGGAGGCGCAGCTTGTTATCAGTGACAATGTTTCCAAGCGTGGCGGCGGTATTGCAACGAACAGTCCAGTCGTGATTGGTATGGAATATGCAGATGTGGCGGTAGAAGTAACCAAAAAATGGACCGAAGAAACTCATCCAGACCACGTGTACGTGGATCTCTACCGCGTAGGCGATACGAGCGGTGAAAAAGTGAAGCTCGACAGTCACGCAGAACTAAATGCGGAGAATAACTGGTCGGCGTCGTTTGAGGATCTTCCGTCAAAATGCGTTTCGAATGGAGAGGTGGAAGATTGTCACTATATTGTGGAAGAAGAAACGCTGGAAGGATGGAAGGGAAGTTCCAGTACAGAATATGACAAGGAAAACAAAACCTATCACATTACACTGACCAATGCACCAATCCGGTACGGCAGCCTGACGGTTTCCAAAGAGGTCACCGGAAGCGGAGACAAGGAAAAAGCGTTCACGTTTAAAGTAACCTTGCAGGGCGGCACTGCATTGAACGGAAATTATGGCGATATGGAATTTGTCGATAATGTAGCAACATTTACATTAAAGCACGGCGAGAGCAAGTCAGCAGCCGGTCTTCCGGAGGGAACTGCTTACACGGTGGAAGAGAGCGGAAATGAAGGCTATACCGTGACGAAAACAGGAGATGTAGGAACAATCGCTGGTGGAGAAACAGCAGTTGTAAAATTTGTCAATGCCATGAGCGGAGGCGATAATCCAACTCCAACACCAGATCCGACCCCGGATCATAATGGCGGTGGAGGTCATGGAGGTCACGGCGGTGGAAGTGGTTCTGGCAGTAAAAAGTCTTCGACCACAACCGCGTCTGGTCCGGCAGCAGAACCGACCGAACCGGTTACACCGGTTGAACCAGAACCTCAGCCGGTCGTACCAGAAGAGGGACTTCCGAAGACTGGAGAGGATCAGATGAATGTGCCGATGACTGCACTTACAGTTGGAATGATGGCAGCAGCCTATGTATTAATGACAGGTAGAAAAAAGACAGAGGAATAGAACGGGACATAGAAAAATAAAGACTGCACGGTCATAAAAGTAGGTTGATAGGGCGGCACCAGTAAAATGGCGCCGCCCTAAAACTATGCTGGAATGTGGATATCCTTAGATAAAATACTCCGCCTCACTTCTGCGTGTATAGTTCTGCTCCAGCATCGCAACGTGGGACAGAAAAGCCTCGTTGTCGAAGTATTTGGCGCCAGCCGGGCAGATCTTGATGCACGCCTGGCACTTGATGCAGATACCGGTACAGGTGTCCGGTGCATCCGCCGGGATAGAGCCCATCGGACAGACCGCTGCACAGATGCCGCAGCCAGTACATTTTTCCGGATCGGTAACTGGTTTGGCTTTCAGGAAGACAGCCGGTTTTCCGTCGGTGCCGAGCGGGGTGTAATATGGTCCGACCGGATCATCGCCGCGCACGGCAATCGGAGCCGGGATTTCGGTCAGGGAAGCGATCTTTTCAGCCGCCTTGATGCCGAACGCGTGGATCTGTGCGAGATCATCCGCATCTGGACGTCCGGTTGCCAGCTTGTCGCTGAATACGTGCTCGGTCGGGATACCGGCACCTGCGATGGTGTGGAAGCCGTGCGCCTCTAATTCATTGCGAAGCTCGATGAGCCCATTGTCGAAGTTGCGGTTTCCGAAGACAGCCACCGGAACGGCGAGCGCGCCATTTCCCTCAAAATGGGTCTGTACAAATGGGAGCATCTTGTTCGGGATGCGTCCCGCGTAGACCGGGGTGCCGATGACGAGCAGATCGTCTGCCCCGTATGTATGAACTTTTTCGCGGCTTTCCGGCAGCGTGAAATCATAGGAATCCATCGGGACGCCGAGTGTGTCCGCGATCGCCTGCGCCAGCGTGGTAACAACCTTTTTCGCGTTGCCGGTCGGGCTGAAATAGACTGCGTGTACGTGATTGATTTTCATGAAAATACCTTCTCTTCATATGTTTAAATTTAATTCGGCAAAAACCTTATTATAGTAGGTATTTTAATGGATTTATGGTGGGCTGTCAATGAAACATGAGTTTTTGCAGAATTAGTTTTTGCAGAATCACCAAAATATCATTACATATGTCTTGTCATATGAAATAATATGTGCTATACTGGTGCGGATGCACAAATGAAGTTTTGGATTGAAAGAGAACTCTGTTTGCGATAGGAGCATAGAGTGGCAGATAGTATTCTGCGATTTGAAGGCTGAACTATCTGCAGGATAAAAAGATAAGTGCAAACGTATGGTATAGAAAGGAAGGCAACAAAATGGTCCGGGAGGAAAATTATGATGTGGTCATCGTCGGGTGTGGCGTAGGCGGTCTGTACACCGCTTTAAACCTGCCGTCGGAAGACCGGATCTTAATGATTTGCAAGGAAGATATAGAGAGCTGTGATTCCATGCTGGCGCAGGGAGGTATCTGCGTGCTGCGGGATGAGACGGATTATGATGCGTATTTTGAGGACACGATGCGCGCGGGACACTACGAGAACCGCAAGGAGAGTGTGGATATCATGATCCGCTCCAGCCGGGATGTGATAAATAATCTGCTGAAATTAGGCGTAGGGTTTGACAAAAATCCAGATGGCAGTTTAAAATATACAAAGGAGGGCGCGCATTCGCAGCCGCGTATCTGTTTCCATGAGGACATCACGGGAAAAGAGATCACGACGACCCTGCAGACGCGTGTAAAAGAACTTCCGAATGTAGAAATCCGGGAATATACTGTTATGACGGATATTTTGGTAGAAAAGGGTATCTGCACCGGCATTCTGGCAAAGAATGCAGCTGGCGATATTTTAAAGCTCCATGCGAAAGACACGGTTCTGGCGACCGGCGGTATCGGCGGGCTTTACAAGCATTCGACGAACTTCCCGAGCCTGACAGGTGATGGGCTGGATGTGGCAAAGAAACACGGCGTGCGTCTGGAACATCTCGATTATGTCCAGATTCATCCGACCAGCCTGTACAGCAAGAAGCCGGGACGCAGCTTCCTGATTTCAGAATCGACCCGCGGCGAGGGAGCAGTTCTGTTAAATGGAAAGGGCGAGCGCTTTGTCGATGAGCTTCTGCCGCGTGATGTGGTGACGCAGGCGATCGAGAAGGAGATGGAAAAAGAGGGCAGCGATCATGTATGGCTGTCGTTTAAGGCAGTTCCGGAGGAGACGATCCGGAACCATTTTCCGCACATTTATGAGGAGTGCTTAAAAGAGGGCTACGATATCACGAAGGAACCGGCTCCGGTCGTACCGGCGCAGC